>WBZP01004626.1_pt1 | contig 12735 bp, 13 predicted proteins | sample 5204301 | NCBI WGS metagenome assembly WBZP01 (sample SAMN12412401, study PRJNA552823) | activated sludge metagenome | isolation source: activated sludge from nitrification reactor of wastewater treatment plant... | place: USA: Pennsylvania | collected 2017
AAGCAGGCCGCCTTGCTGTTGGTGACGCGGAAGGTGTCGTTGCCATCGCCGCCGGCCAGCGCATCGTTGCCGCTGCCGCCGTAGATCAGGTCGTCGCCGGCGCCGCCGTCGATGGTGTCGTTGCCCCAGCTGCCGTAAACCAGGTCGTTGCCGGCGCCGGCATTCACCGTGTCGTCGCCGCCGCCTGCGTTGATCTGCTCCTTGTCGTCGCTGCCGTTGATGGCGTTGGCGCCGTTGTCGCCATTGACCAGCACGGCTTCGTTGTAGAAGAAGTTGAGCCAGGTGGCGACATCGGCCAGGGTGGCGTTGGCGTCGCCGTCCTCGTTGAGGAAGCGGTCGCCCTTGATTTCGAAGCCCATGTGGTAGATGCCGTCGGCTATCGTGTTCACCAGGTTCTTGCCGAAGTAATTGGTGCTGGCACCAGATGGAAGCCGGTCTCGCTGCCGTTCTCGTCGTCGCCGTGCAACTCGGTCCAGCGCGCCAGCAGGGCGGCATCGCCGCGGATGTCGGCGTTCATCTCGCGCAGGTCCTCGGCCGTGATCCAGCCGTCGGCATTGGCGTTGTTGGACTGGATGAGGTCCGCGATGATGTGATTGAACTCGTCGGCCGCGTCCGCGCCGTCGTTGATGTCGCCGGCGTTGGTGTGCTTGGCGAGGCCGCGGTCGGTCATGATGACGTCGACGATGCGGTCCAGCCCGGTGCCGGTGCTCGAGTGGTCGACGTAGAAGTACTCCAGCCAGTCGGCGACGTCCTCCAGCGTGGCATTCGCATCGCCGTCCTCGTTCAGGAGGCGGCCGTTCTCGATCTCGAAGCCGATGTGGTAGAGGCCGTCGGCCACGGTATTGACCAGGTTCTGGCCGAAGAACTTGGTGTTGGCGCCGTCGTTCTGCACCAGGTGGAAGCCGGTTTCGCTGCCGTTCTCGTCATCGCCGTGCAGCGCCGTGAACTGGGCGAGCCGTCCGGCGTCGGCGCGAATGTAGGCGTTCACCGCGGCCACGTCCGCGGCCGAGATGTCGCCGTCGCCCGCCCCCCCGGTCGTCGCCAGGGCGTCGATGATCATCTGGTTCAGGCCGTTGGCGGCATCGGCGCCGCCCGCGATGTCCGCATCGGGGATCTTCGCGTCCAGGCCCGCATCGGCCATGATCAGGTTGGTGATGCGGTCGAGGCCGCTGTTCGTCGTCGAATGGTCGGTATAGAACTGGGTCAGCCATTCGGCGACCTGCTGCACCGAGGCGTTGGCATCGCCATCCTCGTTCAGAAAGCGGCCGTCCCGGATCTCGAAGCCCAGGTGATAGACGCCGTCGGCCACCGTATCCGCCAGGTTGTCGCCGCGATACTTGCCGGTGGCGCCGTCGTTCTGCACCAGGTGGAAGCCGGTTTCGCTGCCGTTCTCGTCATCGCCATGCAGCGCCGTCCATTCGGCCAGGCGGTTGGCGCGGATGTACTGGTTCATCGCCACGACCTCGTCGACCGTGAACTTGCCGTCCGCCGCGGCGCCGGTGGCGCTGGCCGCCTCGAGGATGATCTGGTTCATGCTGTTGGCGGCCGCGGCGCCGCCCTTGATGTCGCGGCCGTCGGTGGCGCCGGCCAGGCCGTTGTCGGCGAAGATGAACTCGACGAACTGGTCCAGGCCGGTGCCCGTCGTGCCGGCCACGGGCTGTGTCATCGAGTAGGTTTTGACCTGATTGCTGGTTCCGGCATTCGGCATGGTTGTGCTCCCCTTATCAATGAGAAAAAGAATCCCGCTGTGCCTTGAGCAGGCTTCTTGCTTGGATTACTACGCAAGTGATATGCCCGATATGCGTGCCGCCAGCGCAAAACTCGGCAACTCAACGAGTTAGCCGCTTCTGCCGTACGCAAGCTCGCAGGCCGGCCGCCGCCCGATGCGTTGGGTGGTGGCGACACGAAAAACCATCGGCACACGCAACTGACTGAAAACACGAGAGGGACCCGATGTCTCAGAACAACGACACTTCTTCGATCTCGCTAAAACGGCTCTTCGGGCGATTCCGCCCCTACTTTCTCTATGCCGGGCTGTTCAGCCTCTGCATCAACCTGCTGCTGCTGATCCCGTCCCTCTACATGCTGCAGGTGTTCGATCGCGTGATCGGCAGCCGCAGCAGCGAAACCCTCGTCATGCTGACCCTGGCCGCGACCGGCGCGCTGCTCGTCATGGCGTTGCTCGATCTGTTTCGCGCCCGGCTCATGGCGGCCGCCGGCGTGGCGCTGGATGCGCTGCTCGGGCCGCGCGTGCTCGACGGCCTGCTCGCCGACGCGGCGCGCCTGGGGGGAACGGATTACGTGCACGGCCTGCGCGACGTGTCGGTCCTGCGCGGCTTCTTCACCGGCAACGGCATCTTCTCCCTCTTCGACGCGCCCTGGCTGCCGTTCTACGTGCTGATCATCTTCCTCTTCCATCCCCTGCTGGGCGTGGTCGCCCTCGCCGGCGCCGCCATCCTGGTCGCGCTGGCGGTGGTCAACGAGAAGCTGTCGCACGCGCCGCTCGAGCGGCTGCAGGACAACACGCGCAGAACGACGCGCTACATCGAGACCAGCCTGCGCAACGCCGAAGTGGTCAGCGCCCTGGGCATGCAGCCGGCCCTGGCGCGGCGCTGGATCGGCATGAATGCGGACGTGGAAAAGCTGCAGCTCGAGACGAGCCGCCTCGCCGCGCGCATGAACGGGACCACCAAGTTCGTGCGCCAGTTCATCCAGGTCGCCATGCTCTGCGCCGGCGCCTTCCTCGTCATCGACCAGCATGTCAGCGGCGGCGTCATGATGGCCGCCACCATCATCCTGGGCCGGGCGCTCGCCCCGGTCGAAATGCTCATCGGCGGCTGGCGCGGCCTGGTGGAGGCGCATGGCGCCTGGCTGCGCCTCGACGCCCTGCTGCGCACGCGCAAGAGCAGGGAGCACAACACGGCACTGCCCAAGCCGTCCGGCAAGCTCGCCGCGGAGCGCCTCCTCTTCGCCGCCGCGGGATCGGAGAAGGCGATCATCAAGGGCGTCTCTTTCGATCTCGAGGCGGGCGAATCGCTCGGGCTGATCGGCCCCAGCGCCTCGGGCAAGTCGACCCTGGCGCGCCTGCTCCTCGGCGTCTGGCAGCCCCTCGCCGGCACGGTGCGGCTGGATGGCGCGGACATCGCAAGCTGGCCGCGCAAGCGCCTGGGCAGGCATGTCGGCTACCTGCCGCAGGACGTCGAGCTGTTCTCCGGCACGGTGGCCGAGAACATCGCGCGCCTGGGCGAGCCGGAACCGCAGGCCGTCATCAGCGCGGCGCAGCGCGCCAACGCCCACGAGATGATCCTGCGCCTGCCGCAGGGCTACGACACGCAGATCGGCGAAGGCGGCGCGGCGCTCTCCGGCGGCCAGCGCCAGCGCATCGGGCTGGCGCGGGCGCTCTACGGCAAGCCGCGCCTGGTCGTCCTCGACGAGCCGAATGCCAACCTGGACGGGGAAGGGGAGGCGGCGCTCATTCAGGCCATGAACGGCCTGAAGCAGGCGGGCGTCACGCTCATCGCCATTTCCCATCGCCCCTCGCTGCTCGCCGGCATGGACAAGCTGCTGGTGCTGCGCGAGGGCGCCGTCGAGCTGTTCGGCCCGCGCACCGAGGTGCTGGCGCGCCTGACGCGCGGCGCGGTCCCCGCGCCCGTCGTCGTGCCGACGGCCGTCGCCGCCGCCGGCGCGGCAAGGAGGTCGGCATGAACCCGCAGACCCAGGAAATGGCCCTGCCGCGCCTCGGCGCCGGGGCCGCGCAGGATGCGGCGCATGTCATCCGCGCCGGCCTGATCGTCATCGCCCTCGCCTTCGTCGTGGCGGGCGGCTGGATGGCGCTGGCGCCGATCGCCGGGGCGATCATCGCGCCGGGCGCGGTCAAGGTGGACATGAACCGCAAGACGGTGCAGCACCAGGAGGGCGGCATCGTCAAGGAGGTCCTGGTGCGCGATGGCGAGCAGGTGCGCCAGGGCCAGACGCTCATCGTGCTCGACGACGTGCGGGTGGACGCCGCCTACGACTCCCTGAAGACCCAGTACGACTCCGAACTGGCACGCAACACCCGCCTCGCGACCGACCGCATGCTCGGCCAGGCGCTGGTCTTTCCCGACGGCCTGGCCGAGCGGGCGGCGCGGGAACCGAAGGTCGCCGAAGTCCTGCAGCGGGAAGAGGCGCTCTTCAAGGCGCGCCGCCAGACGCTGCACGAGCAGGCGCGGCTGCTCGAGCAGCAGGGACGCCAGGCGGAAGAAGAGGCCTCTGCGCTGCGGCGGCAGATCGCCGCGCAGTCGCGCGCCCTCGACCTGCAGCGCGAGGAACTGGCGGCGAACAGGCGCCTCATGGACCAGGGTTTCGTCGGCGCGATGCGCGTAAAGACCGTCGACCGCGCCGCGGCGGATTACGAGTCGCGCCTGGGCGAGCAGCAGGCCGAACTGGCCAAGGCGCGCCAGCGCGCCAGCGAACTCGCGCTGCGCGTGAAGACCCTGGAAAACCAGTTCATGCAGGCGGCGGCCGACGAGCTGAAGGAAAGCAGCAACAAGCTGTTCGACCTGGAGGAGCGGCTGCGGCCCTCGAAGGATGCCGCCGAGCGGCAGCGCATCGTCGCGCCGATCGCCGGCGAGATCGTGGACCTGAAGGTGACCTCGGCCGGCGCCGTCATCGGCCCGCGCGACGCCCTGCTCGACATCGTGCCGCGCGACGGCAAGCTGATCATGGAGGGCCGCATCCGCACCGAAGACATCAACCACGTGCGCGTCGGCAGCGAGGCCGACGTGCGGCTCGCCGCCTTCAAGACGCGCACCACGCCGGTGGTCGGCGGCAAGGTGGTCTATGTGTCGGCGGACCGGCTGGTCGACCGCGCCGGCAACCCGCCCTACTACACGGTGCATGTCGACGTGCCGGCGCGCGCCCTGCAGGAAGCCGGCGACCTCAAGCTGCAGGCCGGCATGCCGGTGGAGATCTTCATCAAGACGGCCGAGCGCACCACGCTGGAATACCTGCTCGACCCGGTCACCGCCTACGTGCGGCGCGCCTTGCGCGAGCCCTGACGGCGGGCTACTTGCCGAACAGGCCCTTCAGCGCGCCGCCGGCCTTGTCCCCGATCTTCGACTTCACCTGCTCCTCGACCTTGGCCTTGGCGGCCTCCGCCGCCAGGCCGCCGAAGTCGATGCCGTAGGCCAGCTTGTCGAAGGGGCCGCTCACGCGCACCGGCACGGTGAGGCCCTTGAGGTGGTCGAGCTCCTTGCCGCCCTGGCCGCCCGAGGTGTTCACCACGCTGGCCTTCGCCAGGTAGTCCATGCGGTCCGCGCCGATGTCGATGTCGCCCGCGCCGCCGAGGCGGATGAAGGGCGACTTCATGCTGAGGTCGTCGTTGCGCGCCACGCCGTTGGCGATGCGAAAGCTGGCGGACAGCTCCGAGAAATCGGTCTTCTCGGCCTGCTGCGCCTGCACGACGGCGTCCTTGCGCGCGGAGAACACCGCCTTCGTTTCGCGAAAGGTCTTCGCCAGGTTGATGCCCTTGATGGCGCCGTCGCGCAGGTTCACGCTGGCCGTGCCGCCGAGGCCCTTCTTCATCGCCGCCACCGTGGCGCCGGCGGTCGTGACGTCGAGCGCCACGTTGCCGCGCCCCTCGAGCACGTCGCGGTCGAGCGCGTCCTTCATGAGCGGGTTGATGCTGACGTTGGCGAGCGTCTGCTTCAGCGTCACCTGGTTGTTGCCGGCATTCAGCGAAAGCGCGCCATTCAGCGTGCCGTTGTAGAGGCTGGCCGAATGCGGCGCGACGTCGAGCCGGCCGTTGGCCGCCTTGATCTCCAGCCGCACGTTGGCGGCCTTGACGTTGGCCACCTGCAGCTGGCCGATCTTCACCGTGCCGCTGGCGTTGAGGCCCTTGAGCGGCGAGAAGTCGATGGGCTTGTCGGCCTCTTTCGCGCCGGCCGCGTCGGCCTTCGGCGGCAGGTACTTGTCCACGTTGAGCCGGTCGATGTCGAGGTCGAAGGCAAGCGCCAGCGGGCTGAAGCGCGTGACGCTCAGCTTCGCCGCGATGCTGCTTTCGTCGAAGCGGGTGCTGGCGTTGAGGGCCGCGGTCTGGCCGTCGATGTCGGCGCGCAGCCCGCCCGTGAGCGGCAGCTTGACGCTCTTCATCGGCATCCGCGGATTCGCCACGGCGAGCTCCCCGCTGAAGGCCGGCAGCTCGACGGTCTGCTTCTCCAGGTTGGCGGTGAGCGCCGAGGCCAGGCTGCCCTTCACGGTCGTCTCGCCCTGCCGCGCGTCGAGGTCGAGCGTCAGCTTGCCGGCCTGCAGGGACTGACTTTTGCCCTCCACGCCGGAGAGCGCCAGCCGGGCATCGATCGCGCGCTGCGCCCCGGCCAGCTTGAGCGACGCGCTGACGGCGGCGCCGCTCGCCTTCTCCGGCGTCAGGGACAGCTTCGGCGCCTCCAGCCGCGCCTCGAAGGCATCGCCCGCCTCCTTGCCCTTCGCCGTCAGCACCAGCTGGTCGACGGCCAGCTCGTTGGCACCGGCCAGCTGCAGCGCGGCGGCGGCCAGGGCCAGTTCCAGCGCCTTCATCTCGGCCACGTCCCCGGCCAGGCGCAGGTCGAGCCTGGCGCCGCCGTAGCTTTTCTTGTCCAGGTCGTAGCGGTACTCGCCGGTGACCTTCAATGCGGCGGCCAGCTTCGGCTTGCTGCCCGCCAGCCGCGCCTCCAGGCTGAACCTGTCGCTGGCGGCATTCGCCAGGCGGCCGGTCGCCAGGTTCACTGCGGAGAGCGTCACTTCCTGCCCGGCCTTTTCGTCGCGCCAGGCGAACTCGCCGCCGGCGAGCTTCACGCCGGCGATGTCGAAGCGCGGGGTCGGCTCCTTGTCGTCCTTGCCCATCAGGTCGTCGATGTTCAGCCGCCCGTCCTTGAAGCGCACGATGCGCGCCTTGACGCCTTCCAGCTCGACGGTGTCCACCACCACCTGCTTCGACAGCAGCGGCAGCAGGCGCAGCGAAACGCGCGCCTTGTCGACCGCGGCGAACGGCTGCTCGCTCTTGTGCTCGGACAGCGTCGTGCGGCCGAGGCTGACGCCGATGGAGGGAAACAGCGACAGCGCGAGCTCGCCCTCGATCTTCAGGCTGCGCGCCTTCTTCTCCTGCACCAGCTGGGCGATCTCGCCCTTCCATTTGTTGGCGTCGAAGGTCGCCGCGACGAACACGGCGACGGCCGCGAGCAGGGCGACGATGCCGCCGAGGGCAAAGGCGACGATCTTGAAGGCTTTCATGCTTCCTCCGCCTGGGGCTGTCCGGGTGTGAAAGGGTAGCAGAGATGGAAGGGCCCCACTATTCCGCGCATGCAAAAATCGGGGAAAATGGCGGCGTTACCAATCACGATCGGGAGTCGGGCATGAGCATCCTCAGCGAGTTCAAGGAATTTGCCATGAAGGGCAACGTCGTCGACCTCGCCGTCGGCGTCATCATCGGCGCCGCCTTCGGCAAGATCGTCGATTCCCTCGTCAAGGACATCGTGATGCCGGTGTTCGGCCGCATCCTCGGCGGCGTGGACTTCAAGCACCTCTACCTCAATCTCGGCGACAAGACCTACGAGACGATGGAGGCGGCCGAGAAGGCGGGCGCCCCGCTGGTGAAATACGGCCTGTTCATCAACACCGTGGTGGATTTCGTCATCATCGCCTTCGCCATCTTCATGGCGATCAAGGTGATGAACCGCCTCAAGCGCGCCGAGGAAGCGGCGCCCGCCGCGGCTGCGCCGTCGACCAGGGAATGCCCGCACTGCCTGTCGACCATCCCGCTCAAGGCGACGCGCTGCCCGCAGTGCACTTCGCAGCTGCAATGAAGGCGCCGTCGCGCAGGGACTGACTTTTCGCTGAACCGGCCTGCGGAAGTGCAGGCCGGGAGAACTGGCGCGCCCGAGACGATTCGAACGTCCGACCCCTGCCTTCGGAGGGCAATCGTCAATACATAATTATGCGTTAGAATGACGATTGCGTCACGTAACAGTAAACCCCTTCAACGCGCCCGTAGCTCAGCTGGATAGAGTACTGCCCTCCGAAGGCAGGGGTCGGACGTTCGAATCGTCTCGGGCGCGCCAATTTCCTCAACACAAACACCTTTTTTACCTATTTCCGTTGCTTCATCGTGCCCATTCATCAAAACGGCATAAGAAGCCAATAGTCATTTCCTGAATTCTTCCGTTCGTTACAGGCGCGAGCGGTAGTAGTCACACCTCAATCTGCAATTTTCATCGTGCCCATGGCGTGCCCAACAGGCGCCCAGGTCGTGCCCACGCAAATTCTGTAGTTCAAACCAGGAAAGCAGGTTTGACTCGTAGCCTCCGTGCCCGGAGCGAACGGTCAATTGTCGGGACGGAATTCGAAAAGATCACCCACCTTGCAATCAAACAGTTTGCATAGGCGATCTATCGCGTCGATATCGAGGCGGGTAGCGGTTTCGTTGTAGAGCAGCGTGATGGTGTTTCGATGCAGCCCAGTCTCCCTGGCGACATCGACGATTTTCATCTTGCGCTCCCCCATCAGCCGCGACAGGTGGCACTTGATCATTTCCACGCTCCAAATAAAAAAATCATCCAGGATGAAAAAAAGTTCTTGAAAAAGTCTTTTTGTTGTGCATAATGTTATTCAGGATGACATTTTGCCCTGCGCAACAGCCAAAACGAATCCTAGAACACTTTTCACACTGGAGGCTACATAAATGTCACAAACTTACCTGACCACGGACGAACTGTCCGGCCGCATCAAGTACGACCCCCGCACCATCCGCGAACGCCTGAAGGACAGCGTCCTGATCGAAGGGGTGCATTACATCCGCCCCTTTGGCGGTCGCAAGATTCTCTACATATGGGAATCCATCGAGCGCGACATGCGCATCGCCGGCGACAGCCTTGGCATTCCCATGGCAAGCGGCGAGGTGTGCCATGGGTAGTGTTCGCGCACGCCAGGACACGGGCCTGCTGTTCATTGACTTCTACTACCGCAGCATCCGCTGCCGCGAGCAGACCGCACTGGAGGACACTCCGGCCAACCGCAGGAAGGTGCAGAAGCTGCTCGACCGCATCGAGGGCGAGATCAGCCTCGGCACCTTCGACTACCAGCGCTACTTTCCGTCGAGCCGAAACGCCGCCAAGTTCAGTCAGTCACCGATGGCCAGCGCCGCGCAAGCGCTCGGTTCGGCGGTTTCCGGCAACCGCAGCGCACAGCACACCAATGATGCTGGCAGGGAGCAGACACCGCTCTTCAAGGAGTTCGCGGATACGTGGTTCAACGAGAAATCGGTGGAGTGGCGTGAATCGCACCGCCAGGGAGTGCGCGCAAATCTGGACCGTGTCCTGATGCCGCGCTTCGGAGAGGTGGCGGTCGGCCAGATCGCCAAGGCAGACATCCTTGCATTCCGCGCTGAGCTCGCCAAAGTCCAGGCGCGGGGCAAGCAGACCGTTCTCTCCAACCCCAGGATCAACAAGATGCTGAACCCGTTGCGGATGATCCTCAACGAAGCGGCCGACCGCTTCAATTTTCCCACGCCGTTCCTGAACATCAAACAACTGAAGGTCAGAAAGTCCGACGTGCAGCCCTTCAGCCTGGAGGAGGTGCAGCGCATTCTCGCCACGGTACGGGCGGACTTCCGCAACTACTTCATTGCGCGCTTCTTCACCGGGATGCGCACCGGAGAGATCCACGGTTTGAAGTGGAAGCACGTCGATTTCGAGCGCCGGCTGATCCTGGTGCGCGAGACGGTCATCGACGGGCGGACGGAATACACCAAGACGGATGGCTCGCAACGCGATATCCAGATGAGCCAGATGGTGTTCGATGCCCTGAAGGAACAGGAGAAGGCGACCCGCAAGTTGTCGGAGTATGTCTTCTGCACCCGCACGGGCGCGGCGCTCGATCACAAGAACGTCACCAACCGCATCTGGCACCCCCTGTTACGGCATCTGGGGCTCGTACCCCGGCGGCCCTATCAGTGCCGCCACACTGCTGCCACATTGTGGCTCGCCTCGGGCGAGAGCCCGCAGTGGATTGCCGCGCAGCTTGGTCACACTACAACGGAAATGCTGTTCCGCGTCTATGCCCGCTACGTGCCCAACCTCACGCGCCGCGACGGTTCGGCTTTCGAACGGCTCATCACCGGCGTGATGGGATCAGGCGAACGGCAGCTTCGTCTGCCGGAAGCCGCGAACGAGTTCGCCGTGGCGCAGAAGGAGGTGCAGCATGGCTGAGATCCTTGCTGGCGCAGTTGCTGCGGCCTTTCCTCCACCGCATCCCATGACCGATCCGGTACCGGACAAGCTGCCGCCGCTCTTCCGCGTACAGTCGATCGAGCGTCTTCCCGGCGCCCATGGCGACATCCTCAACCGAGCGGTGCTCTTCCAGGAGCGGGCCGGCCTGTCCGTCGAATGGCTGACCCGGCATGCAGACATCCGGTTGGTGCGCGGCAGCCTGGTTTCCATCCGCTGGCTGGGCCGGCCCGCATCCTGCGATGGCCACGTGCGCATCTCGCGGCTGGTGCTGCTGGAGCGCCCCGAGGCCGGAACGAACCTCTTCGATCTCGTTCCGCACGGTTGGGTATCCGACCGGGCGCTGGTGGCGAGGGCTTCGAATCTGTGGGAAGGGCTGCCGCGCGGTTTCCGGCACCTCTTCAACACGATGTTCTGGGACGGGCGGCGCTTCCAGCGCTATCTCATGGGGCCGAGCTCCCTCGGGCATCACCACAACGGTCTGAACGGGAACTTCCGGCACTGCGTGGAGGTGGCCGAGCACGCGTTGCGCATGGCCGACGGGCGGGTGCTGGCGAACCGAGCCATCCTGGCCTTCGGCGGCCTCGCCCACGACGCCGGCAAAGCCGACGAGTACCGCTTCGACCATGCCCGCCGCTGCTTCTCGATGTCGGATCGTGGCGCGCTGATCGGCCACCGAGAAACCCTGCAGCAGTGGATCGCCGCCGCGATGGCCAGCCAGCGGGTGATTTTGCCCGAGGCGCACTACCTGGGATTGATCCACGCACTCACCGCGGCGAAAGGCGCCCCTGCTTGGCTGGGCCTGCGCGAGCCGCGCAGTCTCGAGGCGACCATCCTATCCATGGCGGACCGGCTCTCAGGCGAGGAAGATCTTTATACGCGCCTGGCGCCGGCCGAGGGCGGCTTCGGCCGCTATCACCGGCTGCTCAAGTACCGGCCTTACATCATTGGACTGGGGGCTGAGCGTGGTCTGTGACATTGCAACGGCCCTGACGCCGGGCCATTGCACAACAAATCTTGACGGGTCGTCATATGTGGCTCACGCGCTGAGCCAGGCCGGCCGATACCATCATCGCCACAATGAATCCGGGCCTTCACCGGGAGCCACGCTTAGCTCGGCGTTAATTCTTGCCCCGGAGGGGGATAACCGATGAGCCGGAAGAGACGCAAGAAGCCCAAGCACAGCAAGCTGCGGCGACACAACCTCTGGCAGGCCGATCCGCGCTGCCACTGGTGCGGCCGGCATACCTTGCTGCCTGGCACGCCGGGAATGAAGGCCGCTGCCGGGATTGTCGCGACGTTGGATCACCTCTACAGCCGCTTTCACCCGGAACGCGGCCGCGACAACACCATGGTGCTCTCCTGTGCCCCCTGCAATGCCGAGCGGGCGCGGCGGGAGAACCTGGTCTTTCGCGACTTCGTGTGGACGCTGGAAGTGCTCGGTTGGCGGGCGCTGAGCAATCGGCAGAAGGTCACGGCCTTCGCCGAAGCGCTATCCCGGCAGACCGAATGGCGCTCGGCGCATTTGCCCGCCAACGCCGACGGTCAGGCCCTAGCGTTGAGCTACCTGAAGATGGAGCGATTCAATATATGATGCAAGAAGTTACTTCATTCGCGGCGTTTGCCGGTGAGTTGGCCGGGCTGAGGCGCAGACAGAAGGAACTGGGGTTTGCGGCATTGGCGCAAATCCGCCGATCCGACAAGGAACTCGCCGAGCTATTGCAGGACGCGTTCGGGCTCGACGATGAGAAGGCTGCGGAATGGCTGGCACAGGCAGGATTCGCAGCGCATACGTCGCCGATCGAATTGCTGGCGACGGGAAGGCGCAATGGGGTGCGCAGCATGCTGGTGAGTATTTCCCGTGGCTTGTGCGCCTGAAAAATGGCGAATGATTACTTGAATTGCACCCAACAGATTTTCTTGCTACTGCCGTAAAGGTTCATCTCCTGAGCCTTGCCGCCGCTTATCATTGTCCGGCATGAAGACGCCCATCGGATCTAGGGCAGGCGCTCCCGGCAAACTTGTCAGCATTGACCAGCGATCGCCGGCCAACGCCGCTGCGCTCCAGGTGCTGAAGGAAGCCACGGCATGGGTCGAGGCGCATCCCGAGGCGAGCAGCCTGATCGTCATGGTCGGCAGCCCCGGCCAGTGCCGGCCGTTCTCGACGCCGATCGACCGGCCGCTCGACTTCATCGGCATGCTCGAACTCATGAAGCACGACCTCTTCAGGGAGAAGTGAATGCTCGGCGCCTGCATCGGCGACATCATCGGCTCCGTCTATGAATTCCAGGCCTGGAAGAGCCGGGAATTCCCCCTCTTCAGCGAGAAATCGGAATTCACCGACGATACCGTATGCACCATTGCCGTGGCCGAATGCCTGCTCGACGGCACCGATCCGGCCGCCGCCCTTCGCCAGTGGGGGCGACGCTATCCCGGCTGCGGCTATGGCGGCGGCTACGCCGTCTGGCTGAAGAACGCGAATATGGGCCCCTACAAC
>WBZP01005591.1_pt1 | contig 12734 bp, 12 predicted proteins | sample 5204301 | NCBI WGS metagenome assembly WBZP01 (sample SAMN12412401, study PRJNA552823) | activated sludge metagenome | isolation source: activated sludge from nitrification reactor of wastewater treatment plant... | place: USA: Pennsylvania | collected 2017
CCGATGTCGACAACGACGGCCACGCCGACATCATCGTCACCAGCGACTCCTACGGCTCGTGCGGGGCCACCAATCCTCCCGAGGCGGACACCGGCACCCCGTGGACCGGCCAGACCCAGGGCATGATCGTCCTGCGCGACCCCATGAACCGCTGGATGCCTTCGCGCCCGCTGTGGAACCAGCACAGCTACCACATCACCAACATCAACGACGACCTCTCGGTGCCGACCACCGAGCCCGACAACTGGCTCAGCTACAACAACTACCGTCAGAACGTCCAGGGCGGCGGCGGCAGTTCGGGGTCGGTGCCGGACCCGACCGGGCGAACCGTCCCCGGCCTTGACTCCACCGACTGTAGCAAGCTGTGGCGGCTGCGCGGCGAGGTCTGTAACCGGGGGGCCAGCCCTGCTCCCGCTCCAGTCTACGCCAGCTTCTACGAAGGCCACCCCGACAGTGGCGGCAAGCTGATCTGCACCGCCAAGACCGCCCTACCGACCGCTCCCGGCGCGTGCCAGCCGGTCACCTGCGACTGGAACAACCCACCTGCTCGAGGCGTCGACCTCTACCTACGAGTCGGCGACGACGGCAAGGGCGGACGCCTCGGCGGCCAGTGCAAAGACAAAAACGACCTCGCCCACCAGCCCGCCGCAACGTGCAGCGGCATTCCGGGCTAAGCCCTCCCGTACCTGCCTTTGCCTCTTGCTCCACTGCCGGTGATGGTTGTTTCCTTTCCGGTGTGAATCAGCTAAACCCCCCCACATGCTGCATCGCTTCTCGCGCTTGCGTGTCGAAGGCTACAGGAGACTTCGGCAGGTAGACGTCAAACTACAGCCACTGACGCTCCTTATCGGCCCCAACGGAGTTGGCAAGACCTCCTACTTAGAGGTTTTTTCGCTGCTCGCAGCCTCAAGCCGTGGCCAGCTATCCTCTCGGTTGTCCGAGCTAGGTGGGTTGGCTGACATCCTTACACGCGATCGTGCGGAGTCGTTGCGTTTCCAAATTGAAATGGATGCCGTTGGTCATCAACCGCTGGAATACGAACTGGAGATTGGTGCGCGTGGTGTGGCTCATACGATTTCCAAAGAGCAGCTTTCACAGCGGCATCCTGGGAAACCGAGGCCAATGCTGCACCTGTCTTCCATCGGTACCAATGTTCGCTATTTTGACCCCAGCGCTAAAAAATTGCTCCCGCCAACTTGGGAGCACAACTTTCAAGAAACGTCGCTTGCGCAGTGTCTGAAGACATTCCAGTCATCGGAGAATCTGCGAGCTAGCCTTGCTTCTTGTATTGCGTTCGCTGCACTGAACGTGACACCGAATGCGCCGGTCCGCTCTCCTCAGATGATGCGACCCGCGTCCGATCCTGGTCCCAATGGGGAGTCGTTGGTGTCGTGCTTGTTTACACTACGCGAATCAGACAAAGCTCGCTTCGAGATGATCGAGGATAGCCTGCGAGCGGCTTTTCCTGACTTTGAGCGGCTCGATTTTCCTCCCGTGGCGGCGGGTATGTTGGCGATGACTTGGAAGGATCGTTCCTTTTTGCGTCCGCTCTACATGCATCAACTTTCCGAGGGGACACTGCGCTACCTGTGGCTCACTGCACTACTGGTGAGCAAAGAGTTGCCGACCTTCACTCTGCTCGATGAACCGGAGGTGAGCCTACATCCCGAGATGCTTATGCTCTTACTCGACCAGCTTCGGGAGGCCTCGCAGCGTACGCATCTGGTCGTTGCGACCCACTCCGATACACTGCTGCGTTTTGCCAAGCCTGAAGAGGTTCTGGTCTTTGATCTCGAAGACGGTGAAGCCACTCTGACCCCTGGCAACAAGCTGGACCTAGAGCGCTGGCTACACGAATACAGCCTGGATGAGCTATGGCGAATGGGACGTTTGGGTGGGAGGCCGTAATGGCTGGCAAACCGGGCAAAGGTGGCATCCGCATCGTGATTTTGGTGGAGGGCAAGACTGAGAAAGCGTTTAAGCCCGTGCTGGTCCGTTTTCTTGAGCAGCGGCTGGCTGGGCAGATGCCGAAACTGCGCTTTTGCCCCTACGATGGCCGGATTCCAATGCGCGAGAAACTGCGGCGGGTGGTAGCAAACCATTTGGCCGAGAGCGATGCGGTGATTGCGCTAACGGATGTGTATACCGGCGGCAACGACTTCGCGGATGCAGCCGATGCCAAGGCGAAGATGAAAGAATGGGTGGGGGACGAACCTCACTTTCATCCTCACGTTGCGCAGCATGACTTTGAAGCGTGGCTGTTGCCGTTTTGGCAGACGATTAGGAAGCTATCAGGTGCCGATCACAAAGCGCCAAGTGGCCCGCCAGAGCAGGTCAACCACGGCAATCCACCTGCCCATCGGCTCAAGGCGGTGTTCGAGGCTCGCACAAGCCGTGAGAGCTATCAGAAGCCGCGCGATGGGCTACGGATTCTGCGCGACAATGACCTTATTACTGCAGCAGAAGCCTGCCCCGAACTGAAGTCGTTTCTCAATACCATCCTTGGGCTATGCTCTGGCGAATTGATAAAATAGACTGGCGATTCGGGGGTGGGACACCTGTTCCCAGCCATTTCTGCACCGTGTTCCCCTTGTGAAGTCGTGCGCTGAGCGGGGTGGGGCGCGGCTTCGCAACTGGGAAGCCCTGCATCCAGGCGGTCTGCGCACGGTTTCCAGGTTGCGAAGTCGTGCACCGAGCGGCTGGTGCAGCGATTCGCAACTGGGAAGTCCTGCGCGGAGGGGGTCTGTGCACGGTTTCCAGGTTGTGAAGTCGTGCGCCGAGCGGTTTGTGCGCGCCTCCCAATTGGGGAACTGGTGCAGCGATCGGTTTGCGCACCGCTCCGCAGATCGGAAGCTCGGAACATTCGCCGCAGAAAATATTTTCCGTCGACAAACGGGCTCGGTCGTTGGCGCGGTTTGCGGAGGCGATGCTAATGAGAATCGCCATGCCCATTCAATCCGAACGAACTGGAACCGAAGAACTGCTGCGGGATGGCCTTTATCACTACGCGGCGGTCCTTGCCGACCCGGTCACCCAAGGCCTGGCGGCGTCGATCAAGGCCAGCATCGACAAGCTGCGCAAAAAGCGTGCCGAGGCCGAGGAAAAGTCCGACGCGCTGCTGGTTTCGCAGGCGCTGCTCGACCGCACCGACTACGAGCTGGACACGCTGCTGCGGCGCTCGGAGCTAGAGGCGCTGGCCGAGACCGACAAGAGCCGTGAAGACTCGCGCTATCAGGCGCTGTTGCCGGATGGTCTGACGGCGCTGGTGGTCAAGTGGGGGGCCGAAGAGGCGCGGCTGGTGCGCAAGTATCGCAAGGCACTCGAGGAGCACTTTCCCAGCGTGGCCAAGCGGTACAGCAAGGAACTGGACCTCAAGGCGGATGCGACCGAGGCGGCCGAGACCAAGTGGGCCCAGGCCCAGACCGATGCCGGGCAGGCCCAGTCTGCGGTGTTTCTGGCCAAGGCCGAGCTGGTGCGGACGCTGCGCAAGAGCGAGGCGGCCCTGCTTGGTCTGTTTCCGGGTCAGCGGGCCCGGGTCCGCTCCTATTTTCGCAAGAAGCGCGGTCGGGCTGTCGCGGATGCTCCAACGCCAGCCGTCACGCCTAGCGCTCCGCAGCCGTAGCCGGAAGAGTCGGCTGTGGGGGTTACGGGCTGGCCGGTGCAGGCGCTGCGACCGGGTGGAGCTTGGCCGCCACAGCGCGCAGGATGGCTTCTGCGGCGAGCAGCTTTTCGGCAAAGGCGGCTCGGTCAAGCGGCCCTGCGCCAAAGACATCCGAGATCGCGGCAAAGGTGGTGTACACGCCGCTGTGATAGTTGGTCGGTGCGAGCGACCACTGGGGCGGCGGGCTCGGTGGTGGAAGGGTGCGCAGGGTCGCTTGCGCGGCGTCCCACAGCGGCTTGCGCTTCACCTTCAGCTCATCGGGCACCTTGAGCTTGAGACACAGCTTGGCGTCCTCTAGTTGCAGGTACAGACGCAGCGGCTCGCTCGGGTGAATCGGCGTCCACAGCCAGTGGCAAGCGATGAAACCGCCTTTGGGGTTGGCCTCATAGCTGATTCCGGAGCTGCCCATGTGACCGATGCCTTGGCTGCGGCAGTCCTCGAAAAACCCGTAGAAGTCCGCGGCCTTCCAATCGCTTGGGGGACGCTCCGCAAAGTGTTTGGTGCGGTCGGTGAGTCGATGCAGCACATCGCGATACGATCCGGCCAGGTCGCGGACATCGCGGCGCTTGCTGACCTCGCTGACATGGAGGAGCGCGGGATCGGCGAGCAGCTCCGACAGGCGATTGGCGTCGCAGCGGGCCCACAGGTGAGACGACGTGCCCTCTGTGGCCGCAGCCGAGGCCCCCGCCCACTGCGCCAGCCGCTGGTCGGTGACGGTGAGCTGCGACAGCCCCAGGACCAGATACACCAGTCGGCTCTTCGGGGTCTTTTTGACGTGGACGTGCTGGCGGTCGAACTGCTCTTTGTCGAGCGCTCCGTCGACCTTCAGCTCGACAAAGACCCGGTCGACGGTGCCGCTCGGTTCCGTCACCGTGAAGGCCAGGTCGTACAGCCGCCGCTCGGGCTCCCACTCCAGCTCGATGGCGCGGAGCCCTGGAATGCCGAGGATTCGTTCCAGCAGCCGCGTATGTAGAAGCAGCCCAGACAGTGCCACCTGATGGACGCGCTCGTTATTTGGCTTGTGGTCAAACAGCAGATCAATCGCCGCCATCTATCCCCCGCGCTTCGCCCCCGCGAAGCAAGCCCTGATCTTACCGCAGTTTGCGGGCGGATCGGCGGGCGGCGCGTTGGGCCTCGGAGTGTGCGAAACTGGGGGTGGTGAGCGAGCCAGAGGAGATTCTCGACAAAGCGCAGCAGGTGCGGCGGCTGGTCGCTGCCGGGCAGGTAACTCCGCCGATTTTGCCGTACATCGTGGGCGAGCTGCTCGCAGAGGTCGATGCCAAGGCGAGCGACTATCGGGAGTGGCTGAAGCTGGCCAGTGAGTGTTTCGCCAAGCTCGGTCATCCCCGGCGGGCGGCGCTGACGCTGGCGCTCGGGGCGGGGCCAGAAGCGGCGCTCAAGGGTCTGCCAAGTGGGCGCTTTGCAGTGGAGCGGGCGTATCTGCTGGCGGCGCAAGCGAAGGCGATGCCGGGGCAGGCGAGCGGTCTGCTCCACGAGGCGGCACAGCTATGTCTTGCTGCGGGACTTCTGACCTCGGCGGCGCTGCTGTTTCAGCAGGCGGGCGAGGTGGCGCTGGCGAAAGATACGTGGACACGGCTGTTGGGGACGCAGCCACCGCTGTATGAGCGGGCGCTACTTCATGCCCAGCTTGCGCTCCTTGGGCTCGGTGAGAGTCCGGCGGAGTGGGCCAGCGATGGACGGCGGCATGCGGCGCTTGCTGGGCAGCTCTTGGAAGAGGTCGCGGATGGGCACGAGCTTGGGGGGCGGCGGGCGCAGGCGCTCGACTGCTACCGGGTGCTAGCCCAGCTTGGCGAGCGGCGCGGGGCCTTTGAAAACATCGCGGAAGGGTTTCTCGGCATGCTGCGCATCTTCCAGAGCGAGCGCATGGTGGCCGAGGCGGTGGCGCTGTACGACGAGCTGTTGCGGCTGGCCATCCGGCACGGTGAGCACGAGCTATGCGCGGAGCAGTGTCGGGAGGCGGCCCAGTTTCTGATTCGCTGTGGGCTGCCCGGGCCAGCCGGGGGCTATCTGCGGCAAGCGGCGCAGGCGCTGTTGCGGGTGGCGGATGGACGGGCGCAAGCGGGGGCCGATCGGCTGGCCGAGCATGCGCTGCTGTCAGCGGCGGATCTGCTGTCCGGGCTGCCCGAGCCAGGTCTCCTGGGTGACGTCTTGCGGCGACTCGCGGCGAGCCAGCGCGACCCTCATGAGCGCGCCCGCTATGCCCGGCTGGCCGACAAGCTACCGACCGCGAGTGGGGCCCAGCCAACTGAGCCCGTGGCCAAGCCCGCCGGTCCGCCGTCACGAGGGCTGCCGGAGGTGTGGTCGCTTGATTTGCTAGCCTGGGAAGCGGCGGCGTCCCCGACGGCAGTGTGTCTGCGGCTGCTGCTCGACCCGAGCCGACCCGAGCTTACGCGACGCCACGCGCTGCTGGTGCTGCTGTATGTCGAAGGGGACGCCACCCACACGCTGCCGGTCGAACAGCGCCAGCGCCTGGTGCGCAGCCTGGGCAGTCAGCGGGTGTACGAGGCCGTGGCACCGCTGCATCGTCTGTATCACGAGTCGCTTTTGCAGGCCGATCGTCCGGGGGAAGCCATGCTACGCGGCCTGATTGTCGATGCCTTGCCGAAGCTGCCGTTTCCTCGGGCGCTTCAGCTTGTGGTCGAAGCGCTCGGCGATCCTTCGGAAGCCGTGCGCAACCAGGCCCATGGTGCGTTGTCACGGTTGGGAACCAGCGAGCTGCTCAGCACGCTCGGTCAACTGCTGTCAGAGTCTCGCGAGCCAGCGGTGCAACTGGCGTTGGTGTCGGCGCTGTCGCGGATTGCCGACCCTCGGGCGGTGGAGCGTTTGCTGGCCGTGTTTTGCAGCCAGGGTGATCCGCTGCGTCGCGAGGCCCGGCGCGGCCTGGTCAGCCTACGTGACAAGTCACTGCGACCGCTGTACGCCCGGGCCCTGCTGACGGTCTCGCCCGATCGGGCGCAAGACCTACACGCGCTTATTGCCGAGCTTTACCCTGCGGGCCTTTAGCGCCTGATTTGCCCTTGGCGGTGGATTTTGCGACCGCCTTCGCTTCGCTGTCAGGCAGCGGCTGGCGCAGCGGTGGGGCGGCTTGGGCGACGCGAGCACCGGGACCACCCACGGCGTCTTTGCTGGCGTTGCCGACACAGCGGAATAACGGTCGGAGCTTGGCGAGGTCGGCGCGCAGCGGCTGCAAATCGGGCTCGGCGCTCGGCTCGGCATAGAAGGTCAAATCGGAAGACGCGTCGACGACATAGGCCCCGTACTGGGTCAGGGCTCGGGCCAGCACTTTGCCTGCGGGACTCAGCCCCAGTGCGTCGAGGTTTTGCTTGGGCAAAAGAGTCACAAGCTGCCCCATCGGGATGGTGCCGCGATAGGTCGACTCGGCCCCATCGTCCTGTTTGGTCGCGGGCCAGACCGGACCGAGTCGAAGGTGCGAGCGGGGCAGGGCCATCGCCAGCGCATGCCGGATGCCTTGGGTCAGCTCGCGCCGCCGAATCAGTCCGCCAAGGGCACTGCCGCCGTAGGCTCGCTCGCCGCCTTGACCAACGCCCGGTCCGCGCAGGTCGTTTTTGGTGTAGCCCTCGGCCAGAATGTGACCGGCTTTGCGGCGGCTTACGTGCCATAGCTCGTGAACGTAGCGCCGCTCGGGGTCGATGATGTGTAGGTGCGCGTCGCTGTCTTCGCTACGTGGCTTGGCGGGCTCGGCGGACTTGGGGACACGGATGGTGGCGACTTGCTCGCCTTTGACGACGATCTGGACGAGTGGATCGGTCGCGGTGGCCAAGTAGATCGGATGACTCCACTGCTCGGCGTTCACGTCTGCGGCCAGCTTTTCATCGACCAGCATGCGCGAACAGGGCGAATCGGCGGGTTCGACGGCAGCGGCGGCACCGAGTGGGGTGTTCCACGGTGAGTCGGGCGCAAACGGCCACTCGGCGGAATCGCGGTCCGCGACAGGATTTGCAGCGGCGATGGCGGCTACGAACAGAGCGCCACCACACAGTCCGAAGCGACACGTTGAAAGAAGCGACAAGGAGGTCACGGCTCGTAGTTAGTTCTTAGCCAGAAAGTGGCCGCTTGGCATGCACAATCGTCGCCATCCCGGCTGATGGCGAGGGCGGACCGAGCGGTCAATCCCACAGTGCAGGAAGGATCAACAGGCCGAGGTTGAGTCCCGCAGTGAACTGGATCTCGTGCGTGGTCAGCGCACTCGTGCGCAGCACTTGATGCGATAACTCAAAGGATAGGGCGCTCATCAGGATATGGACCCCGAAGCCGTGACGAAAGCCGAAGGCTGCCTGTCCATCGGCACTCCCGACCACGATTCTTGGCGTGTATGTACCAATGATGGGCGGGAGGACTCCGTAACCAAATCCGCAGCCTAGGGAGACTGCGTGGCTGGTGTGGTGTCCGCTCGTGCGTAGCTCATAGGATAGCTCGGGGAGCAGCCATGGCGTTCTCTCGATGAGGCGTCCGATTCCTGAGCTTGTCCAACCGATCGCGATTCCAACGGGAAGATGGAATGCGACGCCTCTCTCCTTGTCATCGTTGAGCAGCGCGAAGAGCCCGGCGTTGGGACGGAGCGTCGGCACGACAAAGGGGCGCGGCTCTGCCTGGAGCAGAGTCGGATGGAGCAGCAGTCCGAGCAGCGCTCCTCCGATTGGTACTCGCGGAAACCGCCACATCTAGCCAACTATCAGCGATCGGATGGATTGTCACAACAGATGGCCCTGGTGTACCGTCGGCCGCCGTCCGCGATCGATGCGAGCGGGCTCGGTAAACACTCCCTGGTTGGATGTGGATTGGACCTGAACCCTGTTCCTTACGAACCACCGTACTTCATTCCGCGACCTCATCAGGAGGCCGCCCGTGATGCCATGTTGGCCGCCCGAGCGATGGGCCGTCCGGGATTTTTGCTCGGTGACCTGACCGGGCTGGGCAAGACGCTGTCTGCTTGGCTGGCAATCTGCGCCATGCCAGAGACAGAAGTGCTCATCATCTGTCCCAAGGGGGCGATTCCGCAGTGGCGACGTACGATGGCCCGTTCCGTAGCGACCAGCAAGCGCGTCACCCTGCTGAACTTCGAGAAAACCAAGTCGTTGCTGCTGCCTCCTCCGGATAGCAAGAAGCGCTCGACTCGCGCCAAGAACAACGAGCGAGCCAAGCATGGCATCCCCAAGCGAACCTGGCCGATTGTGGTGATTGACGAGAGTCACCGCCTGCGCAACCCAAGTGCCCAGCAGTCACTGGTGTGTCGTCAGCTTGCCGCAGCGGCGCAGTTTACGATGTACCTAAGTGCCACGGCGGGTCAGTCTCCTCACGAGCTGTCTTATCTGGGAAGACTCCTGACCTATGCGACCGGGGGCGTGACTGGGGACATGGATGAGTTTCGCCAACTGATGAAGCAGCTTCGGATTGGCAGAGCCAAGGGACGTTGGAAGAACTGGAGTTGGGAGCCCAGTGAGGCCGATCGCAAGGTGATGTCGGAGCTCTTGTACAAAGGGAAAGACGCGATTGGGCTGCGGAGACGACCGGAAGATATCGCGGGCTGGCCCGAGGTGCAGCGCGAGCTGGCGGCGACGGCGCTGGATCATGAAAGTCAGCGGCTCTACGAAGCCACTTGGCGAGAGTTTCGGCGCGAGCTGGGACTACTTGGAGGGAGTACCCGGCATCCGACCGGATGGGCGGCTGACCTGCGCTTTCGCCAAAAAGCGAGCTTGTTGCGAACCACTGGAACTGCGGACTTTGTGGATGATCTTCTCGGGAACGGCGAGCAGGTCGCAGTCTCTGTCGCTTTCCTAGAAACCAGCGCCATGATCGCGGAAAAGCTCACAGGCCACGGCTGGTCGGTGGGCGTGATAAACGGCACCCAGTCTGCGCAGGCCAACGAACAGACCCGGGTGGCTTTCCAACGCGGGCAGCTAGACGCCGTGATCTTTACGGTCACCGAGTCGATCTCGCTTCATCAGGGAGAGCTGCCCGGCGGGGAGCGGGCGCGCTCGTTGGTGGTTCACGATTTGCGCCACAGTGCCATTCAACTTCAGCAGATCGAAGGTCGCTGTCACCGCGATGGCAAGCGCGCCGTGATCTACTACGCCTATGCCGAAGGCACGGTCGAAGAGAAGATCGCGGCCACGGTGCTGAGCAGAATGACCGCCATGGATGGCATGGCGGGCGATGACACCACGCTACTAGAAGAGATCGCGCTGATCCTCCAGTGCAAACCGTAACGCTGAATGCGGACTCCTGATGCGGGTGAACGGGAATGGTGCTCAGTGCACGAGGAACCACTGTTTTCCGGCGACCACTCCCAGGTGAAAGTGGTTTTTGTGGGGCGCGTTGTAGTTCGGAGTGAGCACCACGTTAAAGAATCGGTGCGCGACGATTTCGCAGAGCAGCTCTCGCAGCTCCGTGGCTTTCTCGGATGGGGGTCGCGGTCTTGCAAACTCACCGCAGGTCTTGGAGTCAATCGCTCCGTGGAAGTCCTGATCTACATCGAGAAAGCGGCCGTCTCGTTTGATGAAGCGACTGGCGTCAATTGCCACTGCCCCCATGTGACGAGGTGCGGGCTTGTGTCTCGGCCAGGACTTCGCGGGAAACCGATAGATCGACAGATGACGTACTTCGACAATGTCATGTTTGCGTAGGATCCCGGTGCTGTCATCCAGCGCCAAAACCAGTCGACAGTCGACGATTTCATGCGGACTGTCAGCGCGATCGGACTCCGTTCCACTGCCTCGGAACACCACTCCATGAACGGGGCCAGTCAACCGCACCGGTGCCGTCACTCCGCGTGCCGTTTCCCTACGAAACGGAATCTGGCGCGCCGCTAGCTCGGTTTCGCACGCAGCACGAGAGAGCATTCCGTACCGATAGGCCGGTGTGCTCGTGGCGTCCTTTGGAAACTCCAGGTAGGGCGACAACAACTGCGGCTGCGACTTCTTCCGATGCGAAGGGGACTTCTTCCGATGCGAAGGAGACTTCTTCCGATGCGAGGGAGACTTCTTCCGATGCGAAGGGGACTTCTTTCGATGCGAAGGGGACTTCTTTCGATGCGAGATGCCGTGCTTTCGGAGCGACTTGTGGTGTCGCTTGCCGGACGGGCGATGCCGCGCAGCATCCACGACGCCGATGCCACACAGCAAGGACAGTATGAGGATCAAAAGTCGAGTCGTAGCGCGGTCATGATATCAGCTATCGCGCAGAGCGTCTCTTCGTGAACACCACGGGGCCCCCTTGACAGGACTGTGGGGGCAGATAGTACCGTGCGCGGCATGGACGCTCGGCAGCTTGGTTTGGTCGCCTGCGGCTGGTTGGTGCTCGTCGCCAGTGGCTGTGGTGAAGCGATTGACAACTTCAAAAACAGCGAACACCAGGGCGCTTTTATCCTGGGGCGGGTGCGAGGCATCGCGTTCAACCTGTCGCTACGGAATGCGAACACCTGTTTGCTCGACGCGCAAGATCAACCCACCCATTGCATCTTGAGCGATGGGGGCGGCGAGTTCGTCTTTCAGGATCTGCCCGAGCGGAGCCAGCAGCGAGTGCTGCTTCGGAACAGTGGGTACTGGCCGCTCATTGGCATGATCAATACCGCACGTAGTGTCGCCAACAGCCCGGTCTGGGAAGCCGCCATGATGGATAACTTCGTGGTGGATTTGCAGGCGAAGAAGGTCGATCGGGACTTCGAACCCGGAACCGGATTGCTCTACTTTGAGATTCAAGAGCCCGATGGGGATGAGTGGAAGGGGGCCCAGAATCGGCAGGTCTTTGGCGAGCAGCTCGGGACTCCCTACTACTTCAATGATAGCAACTGGCTCGACAAGAATCGATCGAGCACAGCCAGCAAGGGGTCGGCGATCTTTGTGAACGTAAAGCCAGGATGGTACTCCATCAAGTTGCCAGACGGCTGTGGACCCTTCTGGGGCTTCGATCTGGATGAGCGTGGGCTTCTGCCTACCTACGTAGCTGCGGATACGGTGACCGAGCTGAACGTACGCTGCCGATGACCACGTGAGGTCTGGCCGAACGGCTGTTTCTGTCTCTCTGTTCCAGCTTCCTCTGCACGACGATGAGTCCCAGGCGGGCATGGACACGCAGGCGCGCACATGCGAAAATGGTTGTTATGATGCAGAGACTCTTCTTTCTAGTCGCGCAGGTGGGTTCGTTGATCACGTTGGCGGTAGGCGGTTTTGCTGCGGCAGCCGGCACACCGCTGAAGATTCGCGATCTCAAGCTATTTCCCGACACCGAGAAGGGTCACTTCGGGACGCCCGTCAAAGGGTATGAGCTGCCAGCGGACCAGAAACGGCAGCTCTTCATTCTGTACTTCGACAAATCAGCAGCGGGGCAGCAGGCAGCGGTGCGGGTCGTCGCTCTCAAGACCACCGTTGGCCTCGAAAAAGAGGTCAAGCGCTTTCCCCCCGTTACCATAGACCAGGAAGGTCGGCTTCCGCTCGAGCTTACGTCCCCCCGGCCGTGGCCCGTTGGCTACTATCGAATCGATGTATCCGATGGCAAGAGCATGATCGGCCAAGTGGGATATCAGGTCAAAGCGCTGGCTCCCAAGAAGACTCCGATCAAAATCCAAGGCGTCCGGATCTTCCGCGATGGTGCCGGTGGGAAAGTCGAGCCAGTGACGTCCCCCAAACCCACCGATCTGCACCAGTATTTTGCGGTGGATACCAAAGGGGCGCAGACAGATGGTGCCAAAGTGACCTGGGTTTGCACCGCTGTCGATACTTCGGCGGGCAAGAATCAGAAGGTCGGCGGGGTCGACATCGAAGCCTGGCCGCTCGATGACACCACCATCACGTTGGATCTGGAGCTTCCTGGCAATTGGCCCACTGGAAAGTACAAGCTCGAGCTCTGGGTCGACGGACAATCGATCGGTTCCCATTCCTACGAGATCAAGCCCTGATCTGCTCGCAGTTCCTCTGTACGCCACCCACCATCCGCATTTCCAATTCCGCTGTTCAGGGGTAAAAAGACCCATTGCAGGAGTCCGATCATGTCGCTTCAGAGTGCGCTGCTACTGGGCCTGTGTGGACTGATCATC
>WBZP01005592.1_pt1 | contig 12734 bp, 14 predicted proteins | sample 5204301 | NCBI WGS metagenome assembly WBZP01 (sample SAMN12412401, study PRJNA552823) | activated sludge metagenome | isolation source: activated sludge from nitrification reactor of wastewater treatment plant... | place: USA: Pennsylvania | collected 2017
GCCGCACAAACTCAGCGGAAAGCCACTGAGAAGTTCGAGAAGGACTATGCGCTGACCATCCGTCAGGCAGCTCGGTCCCACACTGCCTTCAAGCAGGTCAAGGTGCGGACGGGAAACCAGAAGGTCGACATCCGTTACCCGAACGGTTCGACCTGGGCTGTTGAGTCGGGCACCGAGAAGTCCGGGCACGGCTCGACTCTTGACGCAGCCGACGTTGATGAGGCGTTCAGTCAGCCCGACAACCGGCTGGAGCAGGCGTTCACTCCGGCGATGGTGACCCGAGCGAACCGTCAACTGGGTGCAGTGTCAACGGCGGGCTGGATCGACGCCTCGCCCTACCTGTGGGCCAAGGTTCAAGTGGGGCGTCAGGTGGTCCGCGAGAACGGGCGAACTGGGACCGCATATTTCGAGTGGTCGGCACCTGAGAACGCGGACCCTGGGGACGAAACCGTGTGGCTAGCGTGCATGCCTGCCTTGCATCGCCCCGAGTGCGCCCGTGACTGCAAGCGGCACACCATACGCATTGAGGTCATCCGGGCCGAGTACACCAAGGCTGTCCGTGAGAACAAGCTCTCAGACTTCTGTCGCGCCTATCTCAATCAGTGGAAGCCGAAGCCTCGCGAAGGCGAGGAGACCGCGCTGGGGAACTGGGCCGCTTGTGAGGTCAAACTCACTGAGATGCCGCCATTGCGAGCCATCAGTGTGGCCGTCTCTAAGGACCGTGATGCGGCCTCGGTTGGTGGCTGCGGCTTCACGGAGTCAGGTGCACCGCTGGTGTCGCTTGTGGACCGCAATCTAGGCGTCGATTGGGCGGCGCCATTCGCCGCCGAGTTGAGCAAGAGCCTCGACATTCCGGTCGTCGTCGACGTCGGTGGCCCTTCTGGTGAGGGTGTCGCAGAAACGATCGAGGCGGCGGGCGGTCGAGTGATCCGCTACCGCCTTCCTGAGTACGTCGAGGCGTGCTCGCTGATCTTCGACCATGTTGCCGGTTCCAAGCTGGCTCACCCTGGGGACGCCGAGCTCACGGAGTCGGTGATTGGTGCTCGCTGGCGCTCAGTGGGAGATGGGCGCCGAGTGTTCGGCAGGAAGGCGTCAGAGTCCGCCATCGACCCCACCGAGGCCGTGACTCTCGCTCTCAAAGCTGCCCTCGAATCACAGATCCAGCCATCCGCCTACTTCTTGTGAAAGGGGGCCTCTCGATGTTGAAGATGATCGCCCTCTTGGTGGCTGGTGAGACCGCGCTCTTTGCCGGCCTATGGCTCGCATGGCCTCCGGTAGCCCTGGTGGCCCTGGGTGGTCAACTCATCGCGGTCGCATTGTTGAGGACTGCGCCGTGAAGTTGCTCGATGCCGTGCTGGGGCGCAGTGAGCGTTTCAGCGAGCAGACCGCCTCGAACGCGTCGGTGTTGATGACGGCGTTCGGGAGTCCTGACAACGAGAAGATCCTGCCCACCTACCTGAATGCGGTCAGCGCGTATCAGAACTCGGGCGTGGTGTTCGGCGTCCTCCTGACGCGCTTGAGCCTCTTCTCCGAGGCAGAGTTCAAGTTTCAACGGCTCAGCGACAAGTCGCTGTTTGGCACTCCTGCCCTCGCCAAACTGGAGAAGCCGTGGCCTGGTGGCTCAACCGCAGAACTGCTGGCACGCATGGAGCAGGACGCCTCCTTGGCGGGCAACGCCTACATTCGCGATGCCGGCGAGCATTTGGAGCGGTTGCGGCCCGATTGGGTGACCATCGTGTCCGAGGTCGTGATGGATGCGATCAGTGACACCGAGGTCCGCCGCGTCGTCGGCTACTTCTACGACCCGCCACCCAGCGAGAATCGTGCCCCGGCCTTCTATCCCGAGGCCGAGGTTGCCCACTGGTCCCCGATTCCTGACCCGCTGGCGCACTTCCGGGGCATGTCATGGCTGACCCCAGTCCTGCGTGAGGTTGACGCCGACCTCCAGATGACCGACTACAAGCGCGCCTACCTGACCAACGCTGCGACCCCGAACCTGCTCATCAAGTACGACAAGCAGATCGGGCAAGACAAGCTGAATCGCCTCAAGGACCAGATCGAAGCTCGACACGGCGGCGTCAACAACGCCTTCCGAACCCTCGTGCTCGATGAGGGCGCAGACACGACGGTCTTGGGCAACAACTTCGAGCAGATGCAGTTCACAGCCGTCCAGGCGGCTGGTGAGAACCGGATCGCCGTCGCAGGCGGCGTTCCAGGCATTGTTGTGGGCCTCAAAGAGGGCCTGGCTGCTGCCACCTACTCGAACTACGAGCAGGCCGTCCGCCGCCTCGGAGATATCACCATGCGGCCACTGTGGCGAGGTGCCGCGACCGCGCTGTCCAAGCTCGTCGAGGTTCCATCAGATGCCCGCCTCTGGTACGACGCCGCGCAAGTCGCGGCGCTGCGCCAAGGCGACAAGGACCGTGCGGACACCATGTTCGTTCTTGCTCAAGCAGCCCAAGCGCTCGTGGTCGCCGGATACACCCCCGAGTCAATCAACGCATCCCTCTCTGCTGGCGACATCACCCTCTTGAAGCACTCCGGCTTGGTGTCGGTGCAGATGCAGACGCCTGGCACTACCCCGACAAAGGAGGGGCCATGAAATCCCGAGACTTCGTTGCTCGCGCTTTCACCTTCGACGACATCGCCATCCGCTCGGACGGCGATGGGCGAACAGTCGAGGCGTACTGCGCCGCTTGGAACGTCGACAGCGAGATCCGCGACCAGGACGGCCACTACATCGAGAGTCTGGCTCCACGTTCGTTCACCAAGACCATCCAGGAGCGCGGCGACCGCTTCGGCGTGTTCTACAACCACGCCAGGACGCTCTACGGCACACCTGACGGCAACCTGTCGGTGCCGATCGGCGTACCACTGGAGGTCAAAGAGGACGAGCGCGGCGTCTATACCGCGACTCGCTACCTCGACAACCCACTGGCTGACGCGATCTTGGACGCCATCAAGCAGCGCGCCATCAAAGGCCAGTCATTCTCGGGCCGGTTCGTGAAGTCCAAGCGCGAACCCGCTAAGCGTGGCGGTCTACCTCGGGTCTACCGAACCGAGGTCGCTATGCGCGAATACGGACCGACCGTGTTTCCCGCCTACACCGAGGCCATGATCCTCGGCACTCGCAGCGTCTCCTCGTTCCTCGATGCGCTCAATGCGTGCGACGAGGACGTCGACCGGCTGCGCCAAATGCTTGGGCTTGCCACTCCCTTGGAGCCGGCCAGCCTTTCGAGCGCCTCGCCCGAGGCCGCTCGCGTCGAAGAGCCGGCCCTTGCGGGTCACTCCGCTCGGCAACTCCATAACCATCACCGCGCACAGGCGCGGAAGGAAGGAGGGCCGCTCTCATGAGCGAGACCCGACTGGAGACGCTGGCTAGCGAACTGAAGACCCTGCGGTCTGAGATCGCCGAGCTGGACGCTCTCGACACCCCCACCGACGAGCAGGCGGAGCGCTTCTCTGTCGCGCTCACCGAGTGGGACTCCAAGAAGGCCGAACACGACAGGCTCTCGGAGCGTGCCGTCAAGGTCGAGGCCGTGCGCTCTGCCGCACTGCACGAGACCAACCGTGAGGCCACCGCGCCCGAGGTCATCATCAACCGGACCGAGAAGGACCCGTTTGCTGACATGGACCGCGTTCGTGCTGGCTTCGTCGAGCCTGCCGAGCTTCGTGCACGAGCGATGGCCGTCGTTGAGCGGTCCGACCGCATGGACGACGACTCCAAGCAGTCCGTGACTCGGATGCTCGAAGGCAAGCGCGAAGGCGCCCGCCACCGCATCTCCAAGAAGACCGCCGCTGCGGTGGCGCGCCACATCCTGGAGACCGGCTCGGACGACTACCACGACCACTTCGAACGTTACGTCGAGGACCCCCAGGGCTACGCCGCGCGTGCAGCTTTGAGCCTCACGTCCGCCAACGGTGGCTATCTGGTGCCGTTCACCCTGGACCCGACGATCATCTTGACCAACTCTGGTTCGGCGAACCCCTTCCGCCAGATCAGCAACATCAAGACGACCGCCACCAACGACTGGAACGGCGTCACCTCGGCTGGTGTCAACGCGGGCTGGCTCGCAGAAGGCACCGAGGACACCGACCACTCCCCGACCTTCGGCAACGTCAAGATCACCCCGCAGAAGGCTTCGGCCTGGGTGTTCGGTGGCTACGAGGTCCTGGAGGACTCGGACTTCGCGGTCCAGTTGCCGGATCTGCTCGCGGACGCCAAGGACCGCCTCGAAGAGGCTGCCTTCGCGACCGGGACCGGGTCCGGCCAGCCCAAGGGCGTCGTGCCCGCGGCGACCACCGTTGCGTCGGCTGGCGTTGCGGCCTACGCGGTTGCGGACGTGTACTCCGTTCAGGCGGCTCTGCCTGCGCGATTCCGTGGACCTCGTTCCAAACTCGCGTGGCTGGCGAACCAGACGATCATCAACAAGACCCGCCAGTTCGACACTGCTGGAGGCTCGGCCTTTTGGGCGAACCTCGGCATGGACCAGCCGGAGAGGTTGCTGAACGCGCCGATCTACGAGTCGACCACGATGGTGGGCACCACCACCACTGGCTCCAAGAACCTGCTCCTGGGTGACTTCAGCCAGTTCCTCATCGTCGACCGCATCGGCATGTCGGTGCTCTACGAACCGATGGTGAAGGGTTCCAACCAGCGGCCCACTGGCCAAGCCGGCTGGTTCGCCTTCTGGCGCGTGGGCGCGGACGTGTCCACCACGAGCGCGTTCCGCGTTCTGACCATCGCCTAGTCAGTCGCACGGCGTACCTGCTTCACCCACGAGGCGGGTACGCCGTGCCCTGCGAAAAGGAGTCGAAACGATGAGCACAATGCGCGCCCGAGTGGCGTTCTTCGCTGTCCGAGCAGACGGGTCCGAGGCTTTCGTTGGGATTGGCCAAGAGGTCGAGGACAGTCACGAACTGGTCCAAGGCCGCGAGGACTTCTTCGAGCCCACCAACGACGCTCCCATGCCTACCAAGCGCGCCGCCACCAAGCGCGCGCCCAAGGCCAAGGCATAACCCGTGACCGTCATCGCGCCCGAGGACTTCAAGTCGCATGTGCGCCTGACGGGCTCGGAGAACGACGAGATCGTGGCAACCATCCTCGGTGCCGCCGAGGCGGCAATCGCCAAGCGAGTCGGAGCCCTGACCTCAACCAGCGCGACCTACACCGTTCCCGCGGCCTGCACGAGCGTCGTCCTGCCGCACACTCCGGTGATCGCGGTGTCCGACCCGACCGGCTGCACGGTCAACTCTGAGGCTGGTGTTGTGAGGCTCTCGACGGGCTTCTCGACAGACCAGACCATCACCTACGCCCACGGCTACGCGGTCCTGCCTGCCGACTTGAGGGTGGCGGTCTTGGAGATGGCGCGGCACCTGTGGCAGTCCTCGCAGCGAGCCGGGAAGGGTGGGCCGGTGACGGCACCTCTCGGCGGCTATGCGTTGCCCGCTGGGGTCTCTGAACTGATTGGGCCCTACATGTCTTTGGGCTTCGCGTGATCGTCTCCATCGTTCCGTCGCTGATCGACGCCCTAGTGGCGGGGGCTCGGGACTTGTTCGGGGACGCCTTGACTGTCTGTGACGGCTTCGAGGTGGGCGAGGACCCTGGCGACTACCTGATGATCGGTGTCGATGACCCGGAGTCGCCAGAGTCGGCGTTTGCGGCCAACGTCGACCAGGACTGGGCGTCCATCGGGGCACGCTCTCGCGACGAGTCGGGGCATGTGACGTGTGCGGCGATGTCGTGGAACGGAGATGCCGACCTCAAGGCTGCCCGCGATGGCGTCTATGCGACCGCCTCAGCCTTCGGGGAGATGCTGCGCAACTCTCCCGCCCTCGGACTGGATCCCGAACTGCTGTGGACCTCCTTCGGGACGTCGATGCAGCTCTCTCAATCTCAAGTCGAGTCGGGCGCGATCGCCCTACTCGTGTTCCAAGTCGCTTTCCGCGCACGCATCTAGGAGGCCCTCGTGGCGAAGATCAAGAACGTCTCTGGTGTGGACCTTGTGGTGCCCGCCCTGGGTGGGCGACTGGTCCTCGCCGGCCAGGTGGTCGAGGTCCCCGACGGCCTCGTCTACGGCTTCACCCAGCAGTCGATATGGGACTGCGCCGATGAGGCTTCGCGAGCCGCAGACATAGAAGGTGAGGCCGACTACCAAGGTCGTCTCGCCGCTCAGACAGCAACCCTCGAACCCGTCGAGGAAACCGAGCCCGACGCGGCTCCCCCCAGCGCCAAGCGCACCACTAGGAAGGGCTGACCAACATGGCAATCGGGTCCGGGCTTGCAGCCCAAATCGGTTTCGCTGCCGAGTCGACGTACGGAACCTATGTCGCTCCGACGCGGTTCCTGGAGTTCAACAAGGCCGACCTCAAGAAGGTCAAGAACACCGTCCAGGGCGGCGGGCTGGCTGCTGGCCGATTCGCCCAGTTGGGCTCTCGGCGTGCAGTGACCTCTGAGGCCGCGGCGGGGTCGGTGGAGATGGAGGTCATCAACAAGGGCTTCGGTCTGCTGCTGGCGCACCTCCTCGGTTCTTCGGCCACCGCAGTGCAGCAGGGCGGCTCGACCGCCTACCTCCAGGCGCACACGCTGGGCGACAACTTCGGCAAGTCGTTGACCACGCAGGTCGGCGTGCCCGACTTGACCGGCACGGTCCGCCCCTACACCTACAAGGGCTGCAAGCTCACGGGCGCGGAGTTCTCCTGCAAGGTCGACGAACTACTGACCGCCAGTTTCGACGTGGACGGTCGCCAGACCTCCGAAGTCGAGTCGCTGGCGACCGCTTCGCTGACTTCGGGTGTGGCTCCGTTCCACTTCGCACAGATGACGGTCAAGCTCGGCACCTACAGCTCAGAGGCTTCGGTCTCGGGCGTGAAGGGCTTCTCGCTCAAGTTCGAGCGAGGCATGGCGACCGATCGCTTCTACGCCGCCGCCGCCGGCCTCAAGGCCGAGCCGGTGATGAACGAGTTCGTGAAGGTCTCGGGCAGCTTCGACGTGGACCTGGTGAACAAGGCCGACTTCGCCGACCGCTTCGCCTCGGACTCCTCCACCAGCCTGGTGATCGAGTTCGTGGGCCCGCTGATCGCCAGCACCTACTACCAGACCTTCCGGATCAAGGTGCCGATGATCTTCTTCGACGGCGACACCCCGACCGTCGAGGGCCCCGACGTGGTCTCCGGCGGCTACAGCTTTGTGGGCCAGTACGACGGCACCAACTCGCTGATTGCCATCGACTACATCAGTACCGACACGACCCTGTGACCGAGGTCAGCATCCAGGGGGCTCAGGACCTCGAAATCCTGGCTCGGCGCCTCAAAGAGGTCGGACGCAACGACCTGCGCAAGGAGCTGCTGCGCGGCATCCGTGAAGCCAACAAGCCGCTGGTGGCTGAGATCCGCGAGCACATCCGGTCCTCGTTGCCCCGTCGCGGTGGTCTGGCCGACGAGATTGCTCGGTCGACCATCTCGACGCGGACGCGCCTGATGGGCAAGTCCGCTGGGGTCACGTTGCAGGCGCGTCGCGGGAAGTCGCGGCTGGACCGCTTGAACAGGGGTGTCCTGCGGCACCCCACCTATGGGCACCGACCCTGGGTGAACCAGCAGATCGAATCTGGCTGGTTCGACGAGCCCATCCGCAACAACATCGACATGGTTCGGCAGAACGTGATCGATGCCATGCAGCAGGTCGCAACCAAGCTGACCGCTGGTCTCTAGGGGGTAGTGATGCGTTTCAGTTACAAGCCAGAGGGTGCCGACCCACGCGAGTGGGACTTTGACGCCTCCAAGCTGCTCAGTCCCGAAGCCGAGGCCATCGAGCGCAACACCGGGATGACGTACCAGGAGTGGCAAGACAGCCTGCGCCGTGGCTCGATGCTGGCCTTCCACGGGCTGCTCTACGTGATGTTGAAACGCTCGAACCCGACCCTCAAGTGGGATCAGGTGGTGTTCACCTATGGCGAGGTCGACTTCATCCTCGACGAGGAGGAGACCCGTCAGACCATCGCCGCACTGGAGGCCCAGGACTCGCTGACTGACTCCGAAGAGGAGGCGCTGCGCGAGTTGAGGGCGAGCCTGGATGCGGCCCCAAAAGACCCCCCAAAGGGCCCCTCCAAGAACGCCGGGAGCAGTACCAGTGGCTCCTCGCCCACTACCTCCACCTCCGACCCTGGGAACTCGACCTCCTGACCGTCGAGCAACTCGACACAGCGATCGCTTGGTGCGAAGCCATGAACCGCGCCGCCGCCAGATCTGACAACTGAACAAGAGGGAGGGTGTCGTGTCTAACGCAGCAGTGAAGTTCGACATCCTCGCCAAGGACCGGGCCTCGGACAAGTTCTCCAAGGTCGGCAACAGTGCCGACCAGACCCGCTCGAAGTTCGCTCTCTTGGGCAAGGCTGGGAAGTTGGCCGCGTTGGGCCTGGGCGCGGGCCTCGTGCTTGCCGCAGGCGCAGCAGTCAAGTTCACCAAGGCTGCCATCGCCGACGAAGCCTCCGCCAAGCGGATGGCGCAACAGTTCAAGACCTCCGCGAACGCCACCAAGGGCCAGATAGCAGCCACCGAGAAGTGGATCACCACTCAGGGCCGCGCCAAGGGCGTCGCAGACGACGACTTGCGGCCCGCGTTGTCGAGCCTCGTGCGCGCTACGGGCGACGTCGGCAAGGCACAGAAGCTCGCCTCACTGGCGATGGACGTCTCTGCCGGCACCGGCAAGGACTTGGGCGCGGTCTCGACTGCTCTCGCGAAGGCACAGAACGGCAACGTTGGCGCGCTGGCGCGTCTCGGCGTCAAGACCAAAGACGCCGAGGGCAAGACGATGAGCTTCAAGAAGGTCGTCGGCCAGTTGGGTGAGACCTTCAAGGGCGCGGCCTCCAAGCACGCCGAGACCACCGCAGGCCGGTTCGAGCGGTTGAAGCTCATCGGCAGCGAGTTGGGCGAGTCGATTGGCGCGAAGCTGCTGCCTCCAATCACTGCCTTTGCTGGCTTCCTGCTCAACAAGGTCGGTCCTGCCATCTCGAAGGTGGGCGGCTGGGTCAACACCCATCTGGTGCCACCTCTCAAGGCGTTCGGGCAGTTCGTGACCGGCTCGGTCATGCCCGCCTTGGCGCGCCTCGGCGGTCTCATCGCGGCTCGGGTCTCACCGATCCTTCAAACGATGGGTGAGGTGTTCCGTACGCGGATCGCTCCCACGTTGGCGATCGTCAAGGCCAAGTTCACCGAGATGCAGCCTGCGCTCTCGAAGGTGGGCGGCTTCCTGGGCAAGGTGGCCGTGGCCGCGTTCAAGGTCGGTGCGTTCATTCATGGGCTGCTCATCAAGTCATTGATCCGCCTCGGCGGCGCCATCTTCTCCAAGGTCGTTCCTGCGCTGGTGACCATCGTTGGTGGTCTGGTGCGCGGTGCCGCGAAGGTCATCGACTTCGGGCGAAAGTTGGTCGGCGGCGTCAAGGCTGCATCTGCCTTCGCTCGCGGCATCGCCGCCAAGGTCGGGGCCGCTATGGACTTCCTGGGCTCGATTCCAGGCAAGGTCAAGAAGGTGTTCACCAACGCCGGAACCTGGCTCCGTGATGCTGGCCGCAAGATCATCTCCGGCCTCATCGACGGCATCAAGTCGGCGTTCGGGAAGCTGAAGGCGAAGCTCAAAGAGGTCACCGACGCGATTCCGAAGTGGAAGGGCCCCATCGGCAAGGACGCCAAGCTGTTGGTCCCTGCTGGTCGCGCCATCATGGGTGGTCTGATCGGGTCCATCGGCGACCAGACCCCGGCTTTGCGCCGACAACTCGCCTCCGTGACCGACATGGTGTCCCAGGCTGGCGGGTCGGTGAACGTGTCCGCGAGCGGTACCGCAGCGGCCTCTCGTGGCGGCTCGTCGGCCAGTGGCGGCTATGACGCCGCGTTCGTGGCGGCGCTGGCTGCTGCTCTCGCGCAGGCTCTCGGGTCGGTGGAGTTCCGCGCCAAGGGCTCGGACCTGGTGGGCGTCTTGAACAAACATGCTCGGGTCCGGGGGATCGCGTGACTGCTCCGGTCGTGACCGTGCTGGTGGGTGCCGGATACGCCACCGACATCTCTTCCCAGGTGCATCTACCCTCGGGCGTCTCGATAGCGCGAGGTCGGGCCGATGAGTTCTCCGAGGTCCAGCCCTCGACCCTCTCGCTGACCATCGACATCTCGGTCTCTCCGCTGCCTGCCGCTGTGGTGGTGGGCGCCCCATTGCGGGTGCAGGTCACCGCGAACTCGGTCACGACGAACCGTTTCAGCGGCTTCGTGGAGTCGGTGCAGACGACGTGGACCAAGGGTGCGCGCACGTCGGCGGTGTCTGTTACTGCGGTGGACGCGCACGCCTCTCTCAATCGCCGCCGTCTCCGTTCGGTGCTGACGCAGACCGCCTTGGCGACCAGTCCGGCGTGCTATTGGCCGTTGGATGAGGCCGAGGGTGCGACTTCGGCGGGCGACCAGTCGGGCAACGGGTGGCCTCCTCTGTCGTTGGCTCAACGTGGCTCTGGCGGCACGTTCGCGATGGGTTCGGGTGCTGGTCCGGTCACGGAGGGCAACCAGGCCAGCGCGACGTTCACTCGGGCCTCTGCGACCGCTGGCCCCTATTTGACCGCGACACTACCGCGAGCCCTCCAGGTCACTCCTGGCCCCTTCGATTGGGGCATGACGTTCTCGTTCGTCGTGTCGTCCTCGACGGTGGCCACGCAGTCGTTCCTGCGGTTCCGTCGCCCCGACGTTGAGAAGCAGGACGGCACCCCACTGTTGGGGGTCGGGTGCAACGCCAGCGGAATGTTGACGTTCAACTCCGCTTTCATGGCCGGATTCACCAACACCACGACAACGATGGTGTGCGATGGCCTTCCTCACCACATCTTCATCCTGTTCGGGGCGCAGACAACGGCGAACGCGACACAGGTCACGATCGCAGCGGCCTATGTCGATGGAGTCGACGCCAACCTGACGACCGGTGTGATCACCTACCAGACGCCGTGGCCTGGTATCACGCAGGTGGATCTCGGCGGGTCAACCTCGACCGGCTCCTCGATGTGTTCGGCCTCCATCAGTCGTTTGACCGTGTGGGAGCGCTGGCTCTCCAACGCCGAGCGCGACCGTCTCTTGTCCGCCGCGACGACCGGCTTCCCTGCCGACCGCTCAGACCAACGCATCGCCCGTTATGCCGACTGGGCCGGGGTCACCAACCGCTCCCTAGAGACCGGCTCCCTGACCGTGGCTCACCAGGACACCGAAGGGATGAGCCCGTTCGCTGCCATGCAGGTCGTCGCCGCGACCGAGCGGGGACTGGTGTTCATCAACGGCTCCGGTCAGCTGGTGTTCCATGCGCGCACTCACCGCTACGCACCCAGCGCGACGGCACTCGTCGATACCGATGCCGTCGACGACACGATGACCTTCACCACCGACACTCAGCAGCTCATCAACAAGGCCACCGTGAGCCGCCCGGGTGGGGCTGCTCAGACCTTCCTCGACGCCGCCAGCATCACCGCCTACGACGAGTTCGGCACCGAAGTGGAGTTGCTGACCACCAGCGACGACGACGCCGCTCAGGCAGCCGCATGGCTGGTGAACCTCAACTCCCAACCCCGTCCACGGATCAGCACGGTCGGCGTGGACCTGCTGACCCTCAACGCCACCTGGACCGGGCAGATTCAAGCCCTCGAACTCGGGTCGATGCTCTCCATCACCGGGCTCCCCTCGCAGGCACCGGCGAGCGGCGTAAGCCTGTTTGTCGAGGGCTGGACCGAGGACATCAGTCTCGATGGGTGGCAGATGACCCTGAATACCTCCCCGCTCGATGCCCCGCTCGTACTCGATGGCGCCTTTGGTGCCCTGGACTCATGGAGGCTCGTGTGAGCATCAACACCACCCCCGCAACCTGGACCGCTGGCGAGGTTGTCGCAGCCTCCAAGATGAACTCTCAGATCCGAGACGTCGCGACCGGCATCCAAGCCTCCTGGGACACCTACACCCCCACCTGGGGCGGCACGTCCAACCCGGCCATCGGCAACGGCGTGCTCTCAGGCCGCTACATGCGCGTCGGCAAGACCATCACCGCCAACATCACCATCGTGATGGGCTCAACCACGACCTACGGCTCCGGCACATGGACGCTCTCGCTGCCCGTCGCGTCAGTGTTCACCACGACCACCTACGTCAACTTGGGCTCGGTCTCGATGCGAGACACCTCAGCCTCGGCCAACTCGACCGGCGTCGCCATCCTCGCCAACCAGACCACCGCACAGATGGTTGTGGGCTCCTCCAACGCATTCGTGTCCACCACCGCACCGTGGACCTGGGCCAACGGGGACACGTTGAGTGTCACGCTCAACTACGAGGCTGCCTAAGTGCCTGACGATCTGGTCGCGCGTGTGCGGACCTTGGCCCAGGGCATCGTCGACGACGCCGCGGCGGACCGTGCGGTGCGTGTGGGGTTGCTGCACATCCACGCGGGGATGAAGGTCGCGCTGGGTGTCCTGATCCTGTTTACGGGGGGCCTGCACTCGGTGGAGACCGCGTTGGGTATCTGGACGCGCCCACTGTTGGGTGGCTGGGCCGTGTTGGGCGGTCTGGTGCTGGGCGTAAGCCTGGCACGGCGCAACCGTCGCTGTCTGCTCGGGCTGCTGCTCATCGGGGTGTGGGACCTGGCGTTCACGGGGGCCATCCTGGTCTCCCTGGTTGTCATGGGTGCCGCGTGGTCGTGGCCCTGGATTCACACGCCGATTGCGGCGCCG
>WBZP01005595.1_pt1 | contig 12733 bp, 9 predicted proteins | sample 5204301 | NCBI WGS metagenome assembly WBZP01 (sample SAMN12412401, study PRJNA552823) | activated sludge metagenome | isolation source: activated sludge from nitrification reactor of wastewater treatment plant... | place: USA: Pennsylvania | collected 2017
GCTGCTGGAAGAGCGGCGACGACACGCTGCGCGGGCTCACGCAGACCGGCGCGCTGGTCGGCACGCCGGCCTACATGGCGCTCGAGCGCTACGAGGGCGTGGCCGCCGATGCCCGCAGCGATCAGTTCAGCTTCTGCGTGGCGCTCTACGAGGCGCTCTACCGCGTGCGGCCCTTTCGTGGCGGCAACATGGCCGAGCTGATCGACGCGATCGAGGCCAAGCGCATCGCCGAGGCGGCCACGCGCACGCAGGTACCGGCGTGGCTGCGCAAGGTCGTCGTGCGTGGGCTCGAGCCGGAGCGAGACGCTCGCTGGCCCTCGATGGCGGCGCTGCTCGACGCGCTCGCCGACGACCCTGCACGGCGGCGGCGTCGCGGCGGGATCGCGACGCTCGTGCTCGCGCTCGCGCTCGGTGGTGGGTGGGTTGGCTGGCAGGCGCGCGAGCGCGAGGCGCGGGCGTGCAGCGGCATGCAAGCGCGGCTCGACGGGGTCTGGGACGCACGACGGCGCGCGGATGTCCGCGTCGCGATCGAGCGGACCGAGCTGAGCTACGCCCACGCGACCTGGCTGCAAGTCGAGCAGCAGCTCGACGCCTACGCGCAGGAGTGGGTGGCCGCGCGCGTCGACAGCTGCGAGGCGACGCGCAACGGCGAGCAGTCGGGCGAGCTGCTCGACCTGCGCATGGCGTGCCTCGACGAGCGGCGCTCGCATCTGCGTGCGATGGTCGACGTGCTCGCGCATGCCGACGCGACGGTCGTGGAGAAGGCGGTCTCGGCCGTCTCGCACCTCCCGGGCATCGCTCGCTGTGCCGACCTCGCGGCGTTGCAGGCCGAGCAGCCGCCGCCCGACGACCCGCAGCTGGCCGCGCAGGTCGTGCAGCTCGACGCACTGCTGATCGAGATCCACGCGCTCGAGCGCGCGGGCAAGCACGAGCAGGCGCTCGCGCGCTACGAGGCGCGACGCGACGAGCTCGAGGCGATCGCGTATCCGCCCGTGCAGGTGCGTGCGTGGCTGCGGCGGGGCGCGATCGCGTCGGCCGCGGGCGACTACGAGACCGCCCAGACCTCGCTCGAGCGGGCCTACGAGCTCGCGATCGAGCAGCGCATGATCGCCGCGGCTGCCGAGGCCGCACACCAGCTGATGCTCGTGATCGGCCACCACCTCGGCCACTTCGAACAGGGCAGGTGGTGGGCGAGGCACTCGCGTGCGCTCGCGCTGGCGAGCGGAACCAGCGAGGCGTGGACGGCCCACCTCAACGACCTCGGGATCGTGGCCGAGAGCGAGGGCAAGCACGAGGAGGCGCGCGGCCTCCACGAACGAGCCTTGGCGATCCGCATGCGGGAGCTCGGGCCCGAGCACCTCGATGTCGCGCTCTCGCTCAACAACCTCGGGATCGTGGCCGAGCAAGAGGGCCGCTACGACGAGGCGCGCGAGCAGCACGAACGTGCGCTCGTGCTGCGGGAGCAGGTGTTGGGCCCCGACCATCTGCACGTCGCGCACTCGCTGACCAACCTCGGCAACGTCGCGTGGCGACAGGGCGAGTACGACGAGAGTCGTGCCCATCAAGAGCGGGCGCTGGCCATCAAGGAGCGGGCGCTCGGCCCCGAGCATCCCGAGCTGGCCATCACGCTCAACAGCCTCGGCATCGTCGCCGACGTGCAGGGACGGCTCGACGAGGCCGCGCGCCACCATCGGCGAGCGCTGGCGATCTGGGAGCGCGCGCTCGGGCCCGATCACCCGCATGTCGCCCACGCGCTGTGCAACCTCGGGATCGTCGCGCGTGAGCAGGGCCACTACGACGAGGCCCGCGCCCACCTCGAGCGGGCGCTGGCGATCAAGGAGAAGGCGGCGGGGCCCAACCACCCCGACGTCGCGACGATCCGCTGCAACCTCGCCGACGTTGCGATGGTCCAGCTGCGCTTCGACGACGCGCTGCGAGACTACGAGCGGGCGCTGGCGATCACGCGCGCGTCGCTCGATGCCGAACATCCGTCTTTGGTGTTTCCCTTGCTCGGGGTCGGTCGGGCGCTGCTCGGCCAAGGCCACGCGGACGCTGCCCTCGCGCCGCTCGAGCAAGCGCTGACGCTGGCGCTCGCCGTCGAGGCCTCGCCCGCACTGCGCGGCGACGTCCGCTTCGCGCTCGCGCGTGCGCTGTGGGACGCTGCGGCCGACTCGGGCCGCGATCGCGGGCGGGCGCGCGCGCTCGCTCGCCTCGCGCGTGACGACTATGCCCTCGCCGAGGCGCGCGAAGCGGTCGCCGAGGTCGATGCGTGGCTGGCCACGCACGAGTGAGCGCGGCTATGCGTTTGCGCGCTCGGCCTCGATCGCGTCGCTCTCGCCGTCTGCCGCTCCGCCGCCACTCGGCACGCTGGCGAGCTTGGCCCGCGCCGCGAAGTAGGCCGCGACCTCCGGCTGCTTGCCGCTCGAGCTGCCGAACACCCAGCGGCTCGACCAGTAGCGGACCTCGGGCACGCGCTGCAGCGTGGCGGCATCGAGCGCGACCTGCAGCGCCTGCGCGACCTCGTGGCCGGCGAAGCGCTGGTCGTAGCCGGCGAGGCCGAGGCCGAGCAGGGGCTTGGCCGCGATGATGCCGGGCACGGCCTCGGCACGATGCACGGCGGCCGCCTGCATGCCGCCGGGGCCGAGCTGGGGATCGTCGAATGCGATCGCCTTGCCGCTGCGGTTGGCGACGCTGTAGGCCTGCGGCAAGAGCAGGTCCATGTGCGGGGTGACCTCGGCCTTGCTCGAGCACTCGCCGTGATAGGGGTAGGTCGTGAGCTCGAGGCGGGCCTTGGTCGCGGCGGCCGACGAGCGCATCGCGTCGACGAGCGCCTTGGCGGCGTCGCTCAGCGAGGCGAAGCCGTTCACGCGGCTGGTCAGCCAGTTGCCCTCGGTGTCGACCTCGAGTCCGCGCGCGCCGGCGGCCGTCATCAGGTTGGGCATGTCGCGGGCGAACGCGGCCAGCTGCGTCGGGTCGGGCAGCGGCCAGGTCGTGAGCGTGATGTCGAAGCCGAGCGGCGTCGCGAGGCTGCGCAGCTTGGCCAGCTGATCGGCGCTCCAGCGCAGCGACCACGCGGCCGCGTCCTTCGAGCCCGAGGTCGAGCGCTGGACCATCACGGCGAGCGTCGTGAACCCGAGCGCGCGGAGGTTGGCGAGCCAGTTGGTGTCGAGCACGGTCGAGGGCACGTCGTCGAGCCACACGCCGAGCTTGGGCGGCTGCGCCTCGCCGCCCTGCATGGCCTGCATCGCGGCGATGCGCTGGATCGCCGCCCAGGTGCCGCGACCGACCTTGCCGTCGGGCTCGAGCCCGTAGGTGGCCTGCCACGCGGCGACGGCCTCGACGGTCTTGGGCCCCCACGCGCCGTCGGGCTCGCTGCCGGTCACGCGCTGGATCGTCTCGATCTCGTCGACCGAATAGGGCTGCTTCCGATCGAACGCGAGTGCAGCTTGGACGTCGAGCGCCATGGCCTCGACTCTATCAGGCGCGACGCGACGCGGGGCAACACCCTCGCGGGTGGGGATCGAGATCAGGCGCCGGCCGACCACGCGGCCGCACGCAGGCGCGCGTAGTCGTCGGATAGATAGAAGCTCAGCAGCGCCGCGACGCGCACGGCGAGGTCTTCGAGGCGGATGCGCTCGCGCTCGTCGTCGGCCCGCAGCTCGCGGATCAGGGCGTCGTGGAGGCCGCGACGCACGACGAGCGGCCATTGGCTGAGGTAGCTCGGGTGCACGCGGAACACCGCCTCGATCGCGCCGCGGGGATCGTTGCAGGCCAGGAGGCCGGCCCGGTCGGCGGTCAGCTGCATGACGCGGTGGGCGGCGATCAGCTCGCTGTTCTCGCTGCCGAGCGCACGCGCGTGTTGATCGTCGCTCAGCCGCTTGCGCCAGCGCGCGAGCGCAGGCGCCCCGATCTTGTCGAGCAAGTGCTTGGCCGGGGCCTGAAAGCGCTTGAGCAGCGGGGCCGCGGCGACGAGCACCCCGAGGCCGGTCAGGCCGAGGTCGAGCGTGCCGGCCCACACCTCGTCGCTCGTCACGCGGCTGTGTGCGAAGCGAAGGTGCGCGAGCTCGGCCGCGATCGCGTGACGCAGCGCCGGCCCGTCGAGGTAGGCGTCGCTCTCGCGATCGAGGTGGTCGCCGCCGATCAGCATGAAGGGCGGGTTGCCCTCGTAGGCACGCAGGCCGATCGACTTGTCGCCGCGCGACACGAACACCTCGACGGCCCCGAGCCCGAGCAGCAGCGAGGCGTCGGCGAGGGCGGCCGCGAGCTCGGCCTCGCGCGCGAGGTTGGCCCGCGCGCAGTAGCTCTTGAGCGCCGAGCAGTCGGGCACCGCGACCTTGGCCAGCGCGCCCTGCAGACGCCCGAGCACACCGTCGACGCGCGCGGCCGGGTGGCGCAGCAGCTCGCGTTCTTGCTCGCCGAGCGCGCTCGCGGCGAGCGAGTCGTGCGCGGGCGCGGGGCTCGAGCGGGTCGTGAACGCACGGCTGTCGAGCAGCGCACGGACCTCGCGGGCGCGCGCGAGCAGCTGCGAGCGCTCGGCGTCGAGCGAGCCCTCGCGCGCCTCGAGGCCGGCGACGAGTTCGGCGATGCGCTCGCGCACGAGCGGCTGCAGGCGCGCGAGCTCGGCCAGCGCGTCGAGCTCGTCGTCGACCCGGCCGGCGCGGCGATGGACCTCGACGAGCAGCTCGTGCAGCTCGATGCGGATGCGCTGGCCGCCGCGCTCGGCCGAGGCCGGCAGGAGATCCTGCAGCGCCTCGCTCGGCAGCTTGGTGCGGCGCAGCTCGAGCAGCTCGCGGGCCCGCTCGACCTGCGCCGGCTCGCCGAGCGCGAGCAGGTGCTCGACGAGCACGAAGTCGAGCAGCGCGGCGGCTTCGTCGTCGACCTCGAGCTGCGCCTGCACGAGCGGGCGCACCTGTTCGTGCAGCGGCAGCGCGAGGCGCATGCCGGCCTCGCCGAGCTCGCAGAGGTGCTCGACGAGCAGCTCGCCGAGCTCGGGCCCGATCGACCAGGCTTGCTGCCAGTCGAGCAGGCGCGCGCCGCCGAGCTCGGCGGCGACGAGCGCTCGCAGGGCCGTGAGGAAGCGGGCGTCGAGCTCGCGCGGGCCCGGCTCGCTCGCGGGCCGGCACGCCGGCTCGACGACGAGCACGAGCGCGAGCGTGGCGAAGGGATCGTCGGGCAGCTCGGCGAGCGCCGCCGCGACGCGGCGCAGCAAGCTGGCATCGACGGCGCCGACGAGGTTGCGGTGCGCCCAGCGATGCAGCACGAGCGCGTGCTGGTGGAGGCGCTCGGCCGGCGCGAGCTCGGTCAGCTCGGCGATGGCCGCGAACGCGGCCTCGTTGCCGAGCGTGGTGTGCAGCTCGTGGCCGGCGATGCGCACGAGGTCGCGACCGAGCTGCGCACGCACGCGCATGCGCTCGCGCGGGAGCTCGGCGATCCACACGTCGCCGACGCGCGACAGCGCGACGAGGGCCTGGCGGACGTCGGTCACGACCATGACGATCGGGCCGCTCGACTCGCCGCCGAGGCGCGAGGTGAAGGGGTGCGCGTCGTCGCTCGCCAGCCACGCGAGCAGCCGCTCGCCGGGCGCGAGGAAGTGACGCAGGAAGTGGCGGGCCTCGCCGTCGAGCGGCTCGATCAGCGGGCCGACCCAGCCGTACGCGCCGTCGGGGCGCGGCTCGTCGACGACGCGCGAGGCGGTGCCGAAGTGCCGGGTGATGCGGGCCTGGGCGATCAGACGCTGGACCTGCTCGCTGCGCCCCCGCGGGACGCCGAGCTTGTCGCCGTCGACCTCGACGCGCGCGCCGAGCAGGCCTTCGACGTAGCGCAGCGTTCGCTCGGGCGCGAGCAGGTCGAGGACCAGCGCCGCGCCGCTGCTCGGCACGCCGACCAGCCACAGCCCGCTCGGCGTGCGGCACAGCGAGGTCGAGCAGCGCACGCTGCCGACGACGAGCTCCCCGTTGAGCCCGACACGCTCGAGCACGGGACCCTGGCCAGCCTCGCCGAGGGCCCGCTCGATCGCGCCGTGCTTGTCGCTCGTCGTCACGCCGCCGTGCTCATGGAGAGGTAGCACTCTCGCAGGGGCCGCGGTAGGCAAACTGCTGGTTCGGGCAGGTCGACGACGCGTGGAAGTCGAAGCCATTGCAGCCGCAGAAGAGCGCGTCGTCCTCGGTGCACGAGCCGTCCGAGCACACGCCCGTCGCCCCGCCGCCGCAGCCCTCGAGACCCTCGCCGGCGCACAGACCCGAGGCACACTGCGCCCCGCTCGTGCATGCCTCGCCGAGCCCGAGCGCCGGCTTGCAGGGCCCGCGGTACTCGTAGCGCGCCCCCGGGCACGAGCCCGAGTTCTGGAATTCCTTGCCGTCGCAGCCGCAGTAGGTCGCGAGGTCGCGCGTGCACATGCGGTCGCGCGGCGTGCAGCGGCCCTGCTTGGTCCCGCAGCCGATGCCCTCGCAGACCTGCTCGGCGTCGCAGTCGGCATCGCTCTCGCACGCGTCACCCTTGGGCAGCGTCGGGCCGGCCTCGGCCAGCTCGCGCTCGCTCGGCGGCGCGACGGCGACCGTCGTCGCGCCCTCGCTCGACGTGCCCCCGGTCGAGGTCGGATCCGGCGAGCTCGAGCTCGTCGTCGGACACCCGAGCAGCGAGAGTGCGAGCAGCGTGAGCAGGGCGCGAGGGGAGGGCATCACCGGCCGCTCATACCACAGCTCGTCGTCAGCGCGGATCGACGAGCCCCTCGGCGTGCTCGGGGAAGTGCAGATGCAAGCAAGCGGGGCAGATGCCGTGCGAGAAGCGGCTGCCCGTCTGCGCGGCCACGTAGCTCTCGAGCGTGCGCCACTCGTGCGCGTCGCGAACCTTGCGACAGTGGGCGCAAATCGGGATCAGCTCGCTGAGCGTGCGCACGCGCGCGAGCGCGGCGGCGAGCTGATGCGACACGCGATGCAGCTCGAGCAGCGCGACGACCTGGCGGGCGAGCAGGCGCAGCTGCTCGCGCTCGCGTGGCCCGAGCTGACGGGGCCGCTGGTCGATCGCACACAGCGTGCCGAGCCGCAGACCCGCGTCGACGCACAGCGGCGCGCCGGCATAGAAGCGGATACGCAGGCCGTCTTGCACGAGCGGGTTGTCGCGAAAGCGTGGATCGGTGGTCGCGTCCTCGACGACGAGCAGCTCGTCCGACAGGATCGCGTGGGCACAGAACGCGACGTCGCGGTCCGTCTCGCTCGCGTCGAGTCCGACGCGCGACTTGAACCACTGCCGCTTCGCGTCGACGATCGACACGAGCGCGATCGGGACGTCGAGGATGCTGGCGAGCAGCTGCGTGATCGCGTCGAAGCGCTCGTCGGCACCGGTGTCGAGCACCTCGAAGGCCGCGAGTGCGGCGAGTCGCTCGGGCTCGTCGTGGGGGATTCGGGCGGCCGGCATGACGCACTCGCGATGCTAGCCCTCGGGCATGTGGCCCGCTTTGGGAAAGCACGTGCGGCGACACGCCCGGCCCTGCGGCGGGGAACGACGATTTCGCGCGGCATTGCCGGCAATTCTCGCGCGTTTGCTGCGGGGACTTCCACGGGTCCATGGCGGCGCCGTACGCTGGACGCATGCCCAGCTTCGTCGCGCGCTCGCTGACGATCGTGGGGATCCTGCTCGGGTCACTCGCGCTGCCCTCGCTCGCGCTGGCGGGCGAGGGCAAGCGCAGTGACCCCTTCGAGCTCGAGGTGCACTTCGAACCACTTCCGCACGTCGGGCTGCAGCCCGAGCCGGCGCGCCTCGTGCTCGATCTACCGCGCGAGCTGCTGCCGGTGCCGCAGCGCTGGCACGGCCTCGACTTCGACGGGACGATCAAAGAGTGGCGCTTCGAAGTCGTCACGCCGGGCCGCGTCCGCATGCGCAAGCTCGCGAGCGCGAGCCTCGGCGCCGGCCTCCGCATCGTCGTCGACAGTCCGACGCGGGCGGGTCGCTTTCGCATGAGCGTGCTGCCGCGCGCGGCCGTGGCCGTGATCTCGTTCTGAGCGCTACACTCGTGGCGGTGGCCGATCCGATCGCCGTGCTCGATACGCTGCTCGTCGACGATCCCGCGAGCCCGGATCTCGACGAGGCGATGGCCGTGGCCGGCGATCTGCTGCAGAGCCGCGGGCACGTCCGCGGCGAGTTGATCGCGCTCGAGCTGATGCTGCGCAACGCCGCGACGGTGGCGCAGCGCAAGGCCGCGAGCGACACGCTCGAGAGCTACCTCGCCGGCCACGAGTCGCACGTGTTCGGCTCGCTGCACGCGCTGCGTCACCGTCGCGGCGCGCTGCGCTACGAGCTGCTCGGTGGGCGCGTTCATTCGCTCGTCGTCGACAAGCGGCGCATCGATCTCGGGATGGCGTCCTATCGCCTGCAGCCGGCCGAGTTCGTGCAGGTGTTGGTCGGCTCGCCGCCGCTGCGACACCTTCGCAGCTTGCAGCTGCGCGTCGCCAAGCTCGACGAGCTCGTGCGCATCACCGCCGAGCTGCGCAGGCAGGTCAAGCCCGATCGCAACGCGCTCGAGATGCTGCTGGTGAGCACGACCACCCGCCCGATTGGCCACCGCGCCAACGCGACGCCGGTCGAGGTCGAGACGCTGCGCAAGGCGATGCCCAAGCTGTGGTGCATGACCGAGTCGGGCTATCTCGTGTCGCTGCTCGACCCGCGCATGTCCGACGAAGAGAGCGCGCACGAGCTCGACGGCGTGCGCGGGCGGGCGATGACCCGCGACCTGCGGGTGCTGATCGGTCGCGGGCTCTGCTCCGGTCGGCCCGAGACGACCAAGGTCGCGTGCGAGCACCTCATCGAGCAGGGCGATTCGGCGCGCGTGTTTTTGCCGATCTTGCACATGCTCTTGCGCCCGCAGGTCAGCCACGCCGCCGCGTGGATCGTGCCGATGCTGCCGCGCATGGCCGCGTGGGCGCTCGAGCTGCGCCCGCAGCTGGCCACGATCACGGGCGCGAGCGCCCGCTACGGTGTCGATCTACGCCGGATCGCCGGGCTCGCCCTGCGCGGCCTCAGCGAGCGTCATGGTTGATCGCCGTGAGTGGAGCCGATCGGATTCGAACCGATGTCCTCCGAGAATATGAGTCTCGGCGCGTCGACCTCTGCGCTACGGCTCGCGCGCGAATGCTATCATGGCGACTAAGCGCCATGGCCAGCACACGCAGCGATCTCGAGCTGCTCGCGGCGTGGCGAGCCGGTGACGCCAAGGCAGGCACCCGCCTGTTCAAGCGCCACTTCGTCGGCTTGCGTCGCTTCGTGCAGACGACCGTCGAGCAGCGCGCCGTCGAGCCGCTCATCCAGCGGATCTTCGCCGGCTGCCTCGACGATCACGAGCGCTTCACCGAAGTGGTCGGGTTTCGCGTCGCGCTGCTCGGCCACGCCTACGCGCTCATCCTCGACCACCACCGCACCCACGCGGGCGAGCTCGACCCAGACCATGACACGGTCGCCGAGTTGGTCGCGCGCAGCAGCGACGCGGGTGATCGACTCGCGCTGCCGGCCAACGAGTCGCGGCCCTTGCTCGATGCCCTGCACCATGTCCCGCTCGCCACGCAGGTGTTGCTGCAGCTGCGCTACTGGGAGCAGCTGTCGAGCGCCGAGCTGTGCGGGTTGTTCGGGCTCGAGGGGCCCGAGCTGTTCGCCCGACTCGAGCGTGGCCGCGCGCTGCTCGAGCGCACGCTCGGGCGCAGCTCGCCGGCCGAGCTGCTCGAGACGCTGCGCGAGCTCGACGAGCGCAGCGCCCCGCTCGAAGACCCGCCGCTCGAGTCGCTGATGCCGACGGTGCTCGGCGGCTGCACGCTCGTCGAACATCGCTTCATCGAGCGCCAGCATCGCTTCGAGTATCGCGGCCCGGCGCTGTCGATCGAGCTGTGTCTGTCGCGGGTCGGCAGCGGCGAGGCGGTCGAGGGCGAGCCGCTGGCCGTGCGTGGCTATCGGGGCCGCTGGTCGTGGGAGGCGGCGACGCAGGAGGGGCGCGCGTGGATCCAGCTCGGCAACAACTCGCTCGAGCTGCGCGCGCGTCCAGCTGCGCCGCGCGAGCGCGTGCTCGAGCTCGTCGGTGAGCTCGAGCTACCGCTGCTCGCTCGCGTTGCTGGTTTGATTGTTTGAGTCGTCGGCGAGCGGCCCGACGAGGTCGACCTGCAGCCCGCCTTGCTCACCGGGTCCGAGCGCGAGCACGAAGCCGTGCAAGGCCGCGACGCGCCATGCGATCGCGAGCCCGAGCCCTTGCCCGGTCGGGTGGCGCGTGCGGGCCTCGCTGCCCCTCGCGCCGCGCTCGATCAGCCGCGCGAGCTCGTCGGCGGGGATGCCTGGGCCGTCGTCGAGCACGCGCACGCGAAAGCGTCGCTCGGGCAGCCGCTCGAGCAAGACCGCGACGTGGCCACCTTCATGGTTGTGGCGCAGCGCGTTGAGCACGAGATTGCCGAGCGCCTGCGCGAGCGCGGTCGCGTCGGCGCGGCAGCGCAGCGGCAGCTCGGGCAGCGCGAGCTCGAGCGTGATCGCGTGCTTGCGGGCGAGCGGGCGGTGCCGGCTGACGACCCGCTCGACCAAGGCGTCGAGCTCGACGGGGCTCTTCACGAGCGTCGGTTCGCCGGCGTCGAGCTTGGCCGCGAGCGCGAGGTTGGACAGGATCGCGCCGACATAGTGGACCTCGTCCATCGCCGCGGTCAGCTGCGCGCGCTCGAGCGGCGCGCCCGAGACGAGCTGATCGTCGAGCGTGGTCAGGCGGTCGGCGAGCACGGTCAGCGGCGTCATGACGTCGTGCGTGGTGTTGGCCAAGAACTCGCGCAGTGCTTGCTCGCGCCGCACGTTCGCGGCCAGTTGCTTGCGGACCTCGGCGGCGGCGACATCGAAGGCGCGCGACAGCTCGGCGATCTCGTCGCGACCGGGCAGCGCGACGCTCGTGGCGAAGCCGGCTGCGGCGCTTCGCTCGACGCGGCGCGCGAGCTCGACGATGCGCGCGACGATCGGACCCGCGGCCAGCACGATGCCCGCGAGCATGCCGACGAGCGGCAAGAGCCACAGCGAGCCGGCCGGCAGCAGCGCACCGATCCAGCCGGCCGTCGTCGTGCCGCGCGCGAGGATGCGTGCGCAGGGGCCCTCGTCCCAAGTCATGCGCACGAGCACGATCACCTCGCTGCTCGGCCACCAGACATGGGGCGTGGCGAGCTCGCCGTGCTCGAGCTGCTCGGCGAGCGCGGGCGCGATCACGGGCGCGCTCGCGTTGGCGGGCACGAGCGTGGCCGAGTAGGCGTAGAGGATCGGTGGGGCGCCGCGCGGACCCTCGTCGGGCGGCGGCGGTCGATGGCCGTCATCCCGTGGTGGCGGGCGCGGCCGACCACCCCACGCGACCGGATCGGCCTCGCAGCGCTCGCGCTCGCCACCTTCACGCAGCTGGCCCTCGACCGCTCGCGCGAGCATCTGCTCGGCCGCGCGCACGCGCGCGTGCGCGTCGACGAAGTAGAGGATGCCGATCGTCGGCAGCGCGAGCGCGAGGCTGACGAGCAGGAGGCGCGGACGCAGCTTCACGGCTCGCTCCTCGCCAGGCGATAGCCGATGCCCCACACCGTCTCGATCACGACCTCGGGCCCGAGCTTCTTGCGCAGGCGCGAGACGTGGGCATCGAGCGCCCGCTCGCCACCCTCGCGCTCCGGGTCGAGCACCTCTTGAGCCAGCCACGCGCGCGTGAGCGCTTGGCCGGGCCGCTTGGCCAACGCGGTCAAGAACGCCAGCTCGACGCGCGTCAGCTCGATCACGCGATCGTCCACGCGGACCTCGGGCACGGCGAGATCGAGGCGCAGCGGGCCGAGCTCGATCACGTCGCTGCGCTGCATGGTCGGCCGACGCAGGCGCGCCTTCACGCGCTCGATCAGCTCCTCCGGCCAGAAGGGCTTGGTCATGTAGTCGTCGGCGCCGAGGCGCAGCGCGAGCACCTTGTCGGTGCTGTCGTCGCGGGCGCTGAGCACCAGCACCGGCACGTCCGAGAAGCGTCGAATGTCGCGCAGGATGTCGAGCCCATACGCGCCGGGCAGCATGAGGTCGAGCACGACGAGCTCGACCGCGGGCATGTCCTCGCGCTCGACCCGTCGGCCCTCTCGCCACCACAGCGCCTCGAACCCAGCCTTGCGCAGGCGCTCGGCCACCTGCCGCCCGAGGTCCGGGTCATCCTCGATCACCAAAATCCGCTCGGCCATCGCTGCACGTCAGGGTCGCATGAGTCGGATTGGGAAGCTTTCGGAAACCGCGAGGATCGAGGCGGAGCCAGCTCTCCGAAGGCTGAGCTGAAGGGCGCTAGGAAATCTCGATCGACGGATGGCGATCGAGATTTCCTGGTCAGTGGGTCATGCCGGAGGACCGGCACCCGCGGCTGGCGCCAGTAATCAGAAGAGTCTTTCCACGCAGAGACACTTGTCACGCCTTCTTCTTTTTCTTCAATCCGCGGCCCTGGCGCTCCGTGCGCCACTTCGGCGCGACGTTCTTCGCATTCCACGCATCGTAGGTTGCCTGCAGTTCCTTCAATTTCACGGTTTCCGAAGCGGCGAGATTGTTCTTCTCCGAAAGATCGGCGCCCAGGTTGTACAACTCAACCGCACTTTGCCCCATACCAAGCAGTTTCCAATCGCCTTTGCGCACGGCCCATTGCGCACCGAAACGCCAGTACAGCGCATCGTGAGGAGCACCCTTGATCTGACCCGTAAGAAACGGCAACAGGTTCACACCATCGAGATTGGCGCCG
>WBZP01005596.1_pt1 | contig 12732 bp, 10 predicted proteins | sample 5204301 | NCBI WGS metagenome assembly WBZP01 (sample SAMN12412401, study PRJNA552823) | activated sludge metagenome | isolation source: activated sludge from nitrification reactor of wastewater treatment plant... | place: USA: Pennsylvania | collected 2017
GCGGTCAAGCTGTCCAGCCCGGGTCCGGTCTTCTTCCGCCAGGTGCGCATCGGCATCGGTGGCCGTCCCTTCGAGATCCTCAAGTTCCGGACCATGAAGGTCAACGACGACTCGGCCAGCCAGTGGTGCGTCGACGACGACGACCGGGTCACCCGCGCCGGACGGTTCCTGCGTCCCACCCATCTCGACGAGCTGCCCCAGCTGATCAACGTGCTCCGCGGTGAGATGTCGCTCGTCGGTCCCCGACCGGAACGGCCGCACTTCGTCGAGCAGTTCGGCGCAGAGATCGAGGAGTACCACGAGCGCCATCGGGTCCCCGTCGGCATCACCGGATGGGCACAGGTCAACGGCTTCTGGGGCGACACCAGCATCGAGACCCGGGTCCGGCTCGACAACCGCTACATCGAGAACTGGTCGCTGTGGCGGGACCTGGTGATCGCACTGCGGACGTTCCCGACCCTGCTCGGCAAGCGTCGGTGAGATCCGGCGCACGCGCCGGATCACCAGCGGCGGCCGTCCCGGCGTCCGACACGGTGCCCGGTCTGGTCACCGTCGCCATCCCCGCTCGCAACGAGTCCGCCTCCATCCGGCGCGTTCTCGACGCCGTGCTGTCCCAGACGTACCCCGACCTGCAGATCGTGGTCGTCGACGGCGCGTCCGAGGACGACACCGCGGCCATCGTGGCCGACGTGGCCCGCTCGGATCCCCGCGTCGAGCTGGTGGCCAACCCCGAACGGGTGATCCCCCGGGCCATGAACCTGGCGTTGGCCCAGGCCCGCGGCGAGTGGTTCGTGCGCGTCGACGCCCACTGCCGGATCGACGACGACTACGTGGAGAGGGTCGTCGATCACCTCGGCTCCGGTCAGTGGGCCGGGGTCGGCGGCCGCAAGGACGGGGTGGGCCGAACCTCTCAGGGCCGGGCCATCGCCGCGGTCATGGGCTCGCCGTTCGGTCAGGGCAACTCGGTGTACCACTACGGAACCGACCCCCAGACCGTCGACCACATCCCGTTCGGGGCCTACCCGACCGCGCTCGTTCGGGACCTGGGAGGCTGGAACGAGGATCAGCTGGTCAACGAGGACTTCGAGTTCGACTACCGGGTGCGCCGATCGGGCGGAGAGCTCCTCTTCGACCCGGCCATCCGCATCGACTGGGACTGTCGCCAGAGCGTCCCGGCGCTGTTCCGCCAGTACCGTCGCTATGGGGCGGGGAAGGTCCAGACCCTGGTCCGTCATCCCGAGTCGGTGGGGTTGCGCCACCTCGCCGCCCCAGTGGTGGTCGGCGCCCTGGCCGGTTCGCTCCCGCTGCTCGCCGCTCGGCGGACCCGACCCCTCGGAGCCGCGGCGCTGGCCGGCTACGGGGCACTTGTGGCGGTCGCCTCGATGCGCACCGGCACCGACCTGGCACCCCGGGATCGACGGTGGGTTCCTGCCGCCTTCGTCGCGCTTCACCTCGGGTGGGGTGTCGGCTTCTGGGAGGAGATCGTATCGACCGCCGTCGGGCGAGGGGGCCCGCGCCGCTCCCTGGAGGCGTCCTGAGGTCCCCGTCGTCGCCGTGCGGGTGGGAGGACGGAGCCCGTGGCGCACTACGTTGATCTCCGACCCGGTGGCGGGTAGTTCAACGGCAGAACGCCTGACTTTGGATCAGGAAGATGCAGGTTCGAATCCTGCCCCGCCAGCCATCCCCACCGGCCCGTCCGACTCCCGAGGACCCATGAACGAGACCCCGACCGACACCGCCGCCGGACCGACGCCGCCGCTCGCCGCAGTGGTGCTCGCCGCGGGCGAGGGCCGCCGGATGCAGTCGTCGCGGCCCAAGCCGCTGCACCGCCTGTGCGGGCGCCCCATGTTGATGTACGTGATCGACTCGCTCGCCGGCACCGACACCTCGCGGGTGGCGATCGTCGTGGGCCACAAGGGCGACCGGGTGGCCAAGACCATGCTCGAGCACGTCGGCGACGTCGCGGTGGACTTCGTCGAGCAGCGGGTGCAGCGAGGGACCGGCGACGCGGCGCTGGTCGGACTGGTCGGGCTGCCCGACGACGATGACGACGGAGACGTCCTGGTCCTGCCCGGCGATGCACCGCTGCTGAGACCCGAGACCATCGCGTCGTTGGTCGACCACCATCGTCGGGCGGGTGCTGCTGCCACGCTGCTCACCGCGGTGATGGACGATCCGACCGGCTACGGCCGGGTGATCCGATCCGGGGACGGCAGCGTCGAACGTGTGGTCGAGCACGCCGATGCCGACGACGACCAACGAGCGGTGGGAGAGATCAACACGTCGATCTACTGCTTCCGCCGCAACCTGCTCGCCCCCGCGCTGCGGCGGGTGCAGCCCGACAACGCCCAGGGTGAGTACTACCTGACCGACGTCGTGTCGGTTCTGTCGGGCACCGGTCACCGGGTCGAGGCTGTCGTGGCTCCGGACGCAGCCGAGACCCAGGGGGTCAACGACCGGGTCCAGCTCGCCGCGGCGGAGGCCGAGCTGCGCCGTCGGACCAACGAGGCGCTGCTGCGCTCCGGGGTCACCATGCTCGATCCGACGTCGGTGTTCGTCGACACCACCGCCCGCGTGGGCCAGGACGTCACTCTGTTCCCCGGGGTGATCCTCCAGGGCGCCACGGTGGTTGGCGACGGCACCGAGCTGGGTCCCAACACCCGCTTGGTCGACTGCACCGTCGGTGACGACTGCGTGATCGAGCAGAGCACCGGACGCTCGGCCCGCGTCGGTGACCGCTGCACGGTCGGCCCGTTCGCGTCGCTGGGCCCGGGCGCCGAGCTGGCGTCGGATGTCACGACCGGGCCGTTCTACACTGCGGACACCGCCACCTGAACGACGACGCGGGGAACGAGGTCCGGGGCATGGAACTGGTCACCAAGAAGCGGCTGACGATGGTGGCCGGTCGCGTGAACCGCGAGCTGGCCGAGGAGATCGCCGAACGTCTCGGCATCTCGCTGGCCCCCATGGAGATCGCCGAGTTCGCCAACGGCGAGCTGCACTGCAAGTTCGGCGAATCGATCCGAGGCGCGGACGTCTTCATCTTCCAGAGCCACTGCTCCACCTCCGAGCTGTCGGTCAACGACGCGCTGATGGAGCAGCTGATCATGGTCGACGCCGCCCGTCGGGCGTCGGCCAAGCGGATCACGATCGTCGCGCCCTTCTACGGGTACGGACGTCAGGACCGCAAGGCCGAGGGCCGCGAGCCGATCACCGCCAAGCTCCTCGCCAACATGTTCGAGGTGGCCGGCGCCAAGCGCATCGTGTCGGTGGACCTCCACTCGGGTCAGATCCAGGGCTTCTTCGACGGACCGGTCGACCACCTGACCGCAATGCCGGTGCTGGTGCAGTGGATGGCCGACAACCTGGGTGAGGACCTGGTGGTCGTGTCGCCCGACGCCGGCCGGGTGAAGGTGGCCGAGCGCTACGCCAACGCCCTGCACGCGGACCTGGCCATCGTGCACAAGCGTCGGGTGAAGGGCGCCAAGAACCAGGTCGAGGCCAAGGACGTCGTCGGCGACGTCGAGGGCCGGACCTGCGTGCTGATCGACGACATGATCGACACCGCCGGCACGATCGTCGCGGCCGCCGAGCAGCTGGCGGAGCACGGTGCCTCATCGGTGTACTGCGCGGCGACCCACGGCGTGTTCTCCGGTCCCGCCATCGACCGGTTGAAGAACTCGAACCTGGAGAAGGTCGTGGTGACCAACACCCTGCCGCTCCCACCCGAGAAGCACATCGACAAGATCGAGATCCTCTCCGCTGCCGGGATCATCGCCGATGCCATCGACGCGGTGTTCGAGGACACGTCGGTCAGCGAGATCTTCGGGGGCCAGAACCAGCACTGAGGTCGGCTGCGTTCCGAGGGTGCGCTCAGCGGATCCGGTACGACTCCGTGCCCGGATCGGCCCGCATCGTGTCGGGTTCGACCACCTCGAAGTCGGCTGCCGTCAGGGTGCGGAGCGTGGCGAGGTCGGCATCGTCCCACCGCTCGTCGGGTTCTCCCGAGAGCGCGAGGCCGTCGTGGTTCGTGTCGGCCACCACCGCGCCGTGGTCCCGCAGCGCTCGGGCGACGACCCGGGCCTGGGGCCCCAACGCTGACAGGTCCACGTCGCGTCGGAGCCGAAACCAACTGCCCATCTCCGGGGCTCGGGGGTCCTCCGAGCGCCCGTCGGTGTGGGTGGCGGGCCAGCGGACCGCTCCGGCACGGACGGTCGGGACCGACACCCCGATCGCGTGATCGAGTCGGTCCCGGGCCACCTCGTCGTAGCGGACCATGCCCGCGAGCATCGACGTGCCCGACGCGGTGGCGGTGCCCTCGGCTCGGGGAGCATTCGATTCGAGGTCGATCCGAACCGCCGTCTCGGCGCCCCAGCGGTGGGTCGGGCTGAGTCCGGGCGGGGTGACGAAGAACATCTCCGACGCGGTGCAGGTCGCGGAGTCGACGATCAGCAGGTGACGGTCCCAGGCCATCCCCGGCCATCCCTCCAGACGAGGTGAGGCGGGGATCGGATGACCGGAGAGGTCCGAGAGGTGCGCGTAGGTCCCACCGACGACGTCGACGGGCGCGGTGAGTCGTGAGTCGACGACGTTGACCGGGATGCCCGAACGCGACCCCTGCCAGACCGACGCCGAGAAGGCGGGCCGGACCGCCAGGGACCGGCCCCCCATGGCCGCGACCACCTCGGCGGAGTCCCCTCGGACGGGAAGGGCGGCGACGGAGGCGTGGAACGCGTGGTCCCGGGGGAAGAGCGGACAGCCTCCGACGCCCAGCCGTTCTCCGGCGGCCACGAACGAAGTGGTCCGAGCGGTCGTCGTGGTCGACGCACGGGACGACCGGTCGCGGTTGCCGGCACACGCTCCGACGGTGACGGCGAGCACCGTCGACACGAGCACGACAGCCGCCCTTCGCGGTCGGTGTCGGTTCAGGTCGGTCCTGCTCACGTTCGTCTCCGGTCACGGCGGGCGGTGGCTGGCCCGACGGTGCGCCCGGCCGGTAACGTGGCGGGTCGCCCGTTCGGGCCGAGTCCGCCGTCACCCGACGGGGTGGCTGTCCGCAGAGTTTCGCAGGAGTTCCGTCATGTCCGAGGTCACGCTCACCGCCTCCACCGGCCGGGAGACCGGGACCCGTCCGTCCCGTCGCCTCCGTCGCGAAGACCTCATCCCCGGTGTGGTCTACGGCGAGGGCAAGGACGCGACCGTCCTGTCGGTCGACCGCAAGGAGCTTCGTCGGGCGCTGAGCACCGATGCCGGCCAGAACGCCCTGATCTCGCTGACCGTGGACGGGACGACCTACCTGACCGTCGTCAAGGAGCTCCAGCGCCACCCGGTCCGCCGCGAGGTGACCCACATCGACTTCCTGACCGTCGACCCGGACGCCGCGATCGAGGTCGAGGTCCCGATCCACCTGGTGGGCGAGGCCAAGGAGGTCTCCCAGAACGGCGGCATCACCGAGCAGCGGCTGATGGCCCTGAAGGTCTTGGTGAAGCCGGGTGCCATCCCCGACGGGATCGACGCCGACATCACCGACCTGACGCTGACCACGACCATCACCGCGGCGGACCTGGTGCTGCCGGCCGGCGTGGAGCTGGTCACCGACCCCGAGCAGGCGGTCGTGACCGCGGAGCTCACCCGTGCCGCGGTCACCGCCCGCAACGAGGGCGACGACTCCGAGGGCGGCGACGGCGACGCCGAGGCCGCCGGCGACGGCGACGCCGAGGGCTGATGCCCTGGGACCTGCTGGTCCTCGGACTCGGGAACCCCGGTGACCGCTACGCCGGGACCCGCCACAACGTCGGGGCCGAGGCGGTCGAGCTGCTGGCCCGGTGCCACGGCACCCGGTTGAAGGTCGACGGTCGGGTCAACGCCCGCGTCGCCGATATCCGGCTCGGCGACGTCCGGGTGGTGTTGGCTGTTCCCACCACCTACATGAACGAGTCCGGGCAGGCTGCCGTGGCGCTGGTCCGTCGCTACGGCATCGAGGACATGGCCAGCCTGGTCGTCGTCCACGACGAGCTCGACCTGGATCCGGGTCGGCTCAAGCTCAAGCTCGGCGGAGGACTGGCCGGCCACAACGGACTGCGCTCGCTCGACGCGCACCTCCACTCCGCCGACTTCGTCCGGGTGCGGATGGGGGTGGGCAAGCCGCCCGGAGGCTCGGACCGCGGTGCCGACTGGGTGCTGTCCAAGGTCCGGGGGCGGGTCCGCGACGAGCTCGACGTCATGATCGCCGAGGCCGCGGACGCCGTCGCCGACATCGCCACCGACGGGCTCGACGCCGCGATGCAGCGCTGGAACCAACGCGGCTGAACCCCGACGGTCGGATCAGCCGATCGTGACCGCGACAAGCGACGCCGCGGCGAGGGCGAGGCCCGTCATCTGGTGGCGGGCGATGCGTTCGCGCAGCACCACCCGGGCCAGGACGATCGTGGATGCCGGGTACATCGAGCCGATCACCCCGACGAGCGTGAGCAGCCCCTGGCGGCTGGCCAGGAGGAACAGCGCGTTCGCGGCCACGTCGAAGCTCCCCGCCGCGATCGCGAGGTGCACGCCGGTGCGCTCGACCCGCCGCACCCCGGTCAGCAGGACTGCGGCCCCGACCACGACGACGGCCACGGACCGGGCCGAGGCCAGCGGCCACAGCCCGCTGTCCTCGCCGGAGCGGGAGATCAGCACGAAGAACGCCCCGAAGCCAGCGCCGGCGACGGCCGATGCCGCCACCACCCGGGAACCGGGTGCCCGATGGGGTGGATCGTCGCGTTCGTCGGCGCCGACCGGATCGGAGGGCTCGCGGGAGATGAGGACGATGGCCGGCAGGGCGAGCAGGGCTCCCGCCATGGCGACGGTGCCCGGTCGCTCTCCGTCCAGGAGCCCGAAGCAGAGCGGGACCAGGGCCGATGTCACCGCCGAGATCGGGGCGACGACGCTCATCTGCCCGGCTCCCAGCGCCCAGTAGAAGACCATCAAGGCGCTGGAGCCGACCACCCCCGCCGCCAGCCCCCATCCGAGGTCGGTCGCGGTCACGGTGCCCCCGATGGCCGGGGAGAGGGCGAGGATCAGGACCAGGCCCACGACCTGGGTGCCCAGGGCGGTGGCGGCCGCCGCCATGCGCCGGGCCGACAGCCCGCCCAGGAAGTCGCCGACGCCGAACGCGATCGCGGAGAGGGTTGCGAGGACCACGGCCACGGGCGCCGATGCTCCCACACCGCGGGTAGGTTCCAGCAGCCCATGGACGACGAACCCGCCCCGACCGCAGCCCCGACCGAACCGCCGCTGGCGGGCCTGCTCGGCGTGTTGCGAGAGGAGCCCGGTCTCCTCGGTGCCCTCGGGCGTCGCTCCACGGTGCTGGTGCTGCCCGACGCGGTCCGGGCCGCGGCCCTGGCCGGGCTCACCGCCCTCTCGCGCCGTCGACCGATCGTCGTCGCGGTGCCGAACGTGGCCGAGGCCGAACGGCTGGCCGGTGACCTGACCGCGTTCCTGCCTCAGGACGCCGTCGAGCTGTTCCCGTCGTGGGAGACGCTCCCGTTCGAACGGGTCAGCCCGTCGATCGAGACGATGGGCCGTCGGCTGCGGGTCATGGGTCGGCTGCGCTCGGGTGACGACACCCTGCAGGTGGTGGTCGCCCCGGCCCGGGCACTGGCGCAGCGGCTCGGCCCCGGCGTCGAGGACACCGAACCCGTCCGGATCGCGCCCGGGGAGCGCCTCGACCAGCAGGAGCTGGTCGAGCGGCTGGTGCTGTCGGGCTACCGACGCGAGTACCAGGTCGAGCACCGCGGCGAGGTCGCGGTGCGCGGATCGATCATCGACGTCTTCCCGTCGACCGCGGACCGGCCCGTGCGCATCGACCTGTGGGGCGACGAGGTCGACCGCCTGGCCGAGTTCTCCGTCGCCGACCAGCGCAGCGGCGCCGACCTGACCCACGTCGAGCTGTACCCGGCGCGGGAGCTGCTGCCCACCGCCGCGGTCCGCGAGCGGGCCGAACGGCTCCTGGCCACCGACCCCTGGGGCCGCGAGCAGTGGCAGCGCCTGGCCGACGGCGAGGTGTTCGAGGGCATGGAGGCCTGGTTGCCGTGGCTGGTCGACCACGACGGCGGACCCGAGCACGTGCTGGTCGACCTCCTCGACGACGACGGGCTGGTCCTGCTGGTCGAACCACGTCGGCTGCGCGACCGGGTCGGCGACGTGCTGGCCGAGGAGGCGGACCTGGGCGCCACGCTCGCTCGCACCTGGGGCCTCGACGACCGGGTCGACCTGCCCCGGCTGCACCTCGACATGGAGCGGCTGCTCGCGCGCACCGAGGCCCCCACCTGGTCGGTCGCCGCGGTGCCCGACTCGCCCGACACACCTGCGGTCGCGTCCTCGGGGTGGCCGCCCGCCGTCGGCGGGGGTGAGGCGCTGATCGGTCAGCTGCGCCAGCTCGTGGCCGACGGCTACCGGGTCGTGGTGTGCGCGGACGGCTCCGGCTCCGCCACCCGCCTGGCCCAGTTGATCGCCGAGCACGGGTTGAGCTTCGGCGTGCTCGACCCGGGAACCGACGGCGAGGTCGACGCCCGGGCGCTGCTCGCCCCGGGCGGCAAGGTCGTCGTCGCCCCGATCGACCGCGGCTGCATCCTGCCCGGGGTGAAGGTGGCCCTGCTGGCCGAGGCCGACCTCACCGGCCGCCGGCGCACCCACCGTCCGCCCAAGGCCCCTCGTCGCGACGCCCAGAGGTTCTACGAGGACCTGAAGGTCGGCGACTACGTCGTGCACCAGCACCACGGCGTCGCCCGCTTCGCCGGCATGGTCGAACGCACCATGGGCGGTGCCGCCCGCGACTACCTCCTGCTCGAGTACCGGGGCGACGACAAGCTCTACGTCCCCTCGGAGCAGATCGACGCCATCCGGCTCTACTCCGGCGGCGAGACCCCGTCGCTCAACCGCATGGGCGGGGCGGACTTCGCCCGCACCAAGGCCAAGGTCCGCTCCGCGGTGGCCGAGATCGCCCAGGAGCTGGTGGTGCTCTACCAGCGGCGTCGGGCCGCTGCCGGTCACGCCTCGGGGCCCGACACGCCCTGGCAGCGTGAGATCGAGGCCGCCTTCCCCTACCAGGAGACGCCGGACCAGCTGAGCGCCATCCGCGACGTCAAGGAGGACATGGAGTCCACGGTCCCCATGGACCGCCTGGTGTGTGGCGACGTCGGCTTCGGCAAGACCGAGGTGGCCGTCCGGGCCGTGTTCAAGGCGGTCCAGGACGGCAAGCAGGCCGCGGTCCTGGTCCCGACCACCCTGCTCGCCCAGCAGCACTTCCAGACCTTCGCCGATCGCTACGCCGGCTACCCCGTTCGCGTCGAGGTCCTGTCGCGGTTCCTGACCAACGCCCAGGCCCGCGAGGTCACCGAGGGTCTGGCCAACGGGTCGGTCGACGTGGTCATCGGCACCCACCGGCTCCTGTCCGGCGACATCGCCTTCAAGGACCTCGGGCTGCTGGTCGTCGACGAGGAGCAGCGCTTCGGGGTGAGCCACAAGGAGGCGATCAAGCAGTTCAAGAACGACGTCGACGTGCTCACCCTGTCGGCCACCCCGATCCCACGAACCCTCGAGATGAGCCTGACGGGGATCCGGGACCTGTCGCTGCTCAACACCCCGCCCGCGGCGCGCCAGCCGATCCTCACCTACGTCGGCGAGTACGACGAGCGGCCCGTCGCCGAGGCGATCCGCCGTGAGCTGCTCCGCGAGGGGCAGGTCTTCTACGTGCACAACCGGGTGCGTGACATCGAGGAGCACGCGGCGCGCATCCGCGACCTGGTGCCCGAGGCGCGGGTCGCGGTCGCCCACGGCCAGATGGACGAGGGCACGCTCGAGCGGGTCGTGCTCGACTTCTGGGAGGGCGAGTTCGACGTCCTGGTGTGCACCACGATCATCGAGTCCGGCATCGACATGCCGACGGTCAACACCCTGGTGGTCGAACGGGCCGACCTGCTGGGTCTCGGCCAGCTCCACCAGATCCGCGGTCGTGTCGGCCGCTCCGGCCAGCGGGCGTACGCCTACCTGTTCTTCCCCCCGGACCGGCAGCTCTCCGAGGAGGCCTACGAACGACTGAAGACGATCGGCGAGACCACCGAGCTGGGATCCGGGTTCCGCATCGCCATGCGCGACCTGGAGATCCGGGGGGCGGGCAACCTGCTCGGAACCGGCCAGACCGGACACGTCGCCGCGGTCGGCTACGACCTGTACGTGCAGATGGTCAACGAGGCCATCGCCCAGCTCAACGGCGAGCCGGTGCCCGAACCCACCGAGATCACCCTCGAGCTCCCGCTCGCCGCCCACCTGCCCGCCGACTACGTCGAGCGCGACGACCTGCGTCTCGACGCCTACCGGCGGCTGGCCGGTGTGCAGAGCCAGGCCGACGTCGACGACATCCAGGCCGAGTGGGAGGACCGGTTCGGTCCCGTGCCCGACCCGGCGGCCAACCTCCTGGCCATCGCACGGCTGCGGGCCGAGTGCGTGCGCACCGGGGTCGAGGAGATCGCGGTCACCAAGGCCTCCGCCCTGGCGGGGCCGGGGTGGGTGGCGCGCCTGGCTCCGGTGCGACTGGCGCAGTCCAAGCAGATGCGGCTGGCCCGCCTGTACAAGGGCGCGGTGTACAAGGAGGAGCCGTCGCAGCTCCAGCTGCCGGTGCGAGCCGGGGCGACGCTGCCGGCCGACCTGGTCGAGGCGCTGACCCAGCTGCTGCCCGAACCGACCACGGGGTAGGTTCCGCGACGGACGCGGCCGGTGGTGCCGGCCCACCAGGAGGTGTCGTCATGGGAACCAGGGACGCGTACGAGGCGGGAACCCCGTGCTGGGTGGACGTGGCCGTCGACGACGTCGGAGGGGCCACGTCGTTCTACCGGCAGCTCTTCGGCTGGGAGCCGGAGGCCTCCGAGGTCGACGGCGTGACGATCTACACCAACCTGCGCCTCGACGGCTCCCTCGTCGCGGGCCTCAGCGGCAAGATGGGCCAGCCGATGCCGGACGCGTGGTCGCTGTACGTCGCCACCGACGACGTCGCCGCCACCCTGGCCGCCGTCACCGGGGCGGGCGGCCAGGTCATGGTCGGACCAGAGGACGTGCCGGGCGGAGCCGGCACCTTCGGGGTGTTCGCCGACCCCAACGGGGCGATCTGCGGCGCCTGGCGAGCCGGCAACCACCACGGCGCGGGACTGGTCAACGAACCGGGGACCTTCGTGTGGAACGAGCTGGCCTCGCCCGACATCGACCGGTCCGTCGCCTTCTACACGTCGGTGTTCGGGTGGGAGGCCACGCCGAGCGACGGGGGCGACGGGACGATCTTCCGCGACGGAACCGGTCGTGAGCTGTGCGGAGCACACCCGGCCGGCCCGGGCGAGCCGACGTTCTGGAGCATCTGGTTCGCCGTCGAGGGCTGCGACTCGACCGTGGCCCGGGTCGGCGAGCTCGGCGGTCAGGTCCTCATGGCACCGACGGACATGAGCTTCGGTCGGGGTGCGGTGGTGGCCGCTCCGGGAGGTGCGGCGTTCGGGGTGGCGGCCATGGTCGACGCGGACGACTGACCCCGGGTCGCGTTGAACGATCGACGGGTCCGCTCGGTAGCATCCGCGGCCATGCGATCCCCGCGGCGCCTCCTGTTGATCACCGCCATCGGCCTGACCGCCGCGGTCGGCCTGTCCGGCTGCGGTGTGGCCGCGGACGACACCGCGGCCACCGTCGGTGGGGTCACGATCAGCGCAACCCTGGTCAACCAGCTGGCCACCGACGACGCCTTCATGGCGGCCATGACCAACCAGGCCTTGCAGGACCAGCGCACCGGTGTGGTCGAGGGCCCCGCCGCCCGCCAGGTGCTCGCGTTCCTGGTCTCCTCCGAGGTCCTGGCCCAGGAGGTCGCCCGTTGGGACGCCACGGTCTCCGAGCAGGACATGGCCCAGGGCGAGGCGACCATCACCCAGCAGGCCCCCGAGCTGAAGGGCCGGGCCCGGGACTCGGTGCTGCGCTACCTGGTGGACCGGGCCGCGCTGCAGGCCCGCCTGGGTGAGATCGACCCCGGCTCGGACAAGGACATGCGGCGGCTCTACGAGGGTGTCCCCGCCTATTGGGACCAGGTCTGCATGACCGCGGTCGTCGTCCCCGCCGGCGGCGTGGCCGACGCCCGCGCCGCCCTGCGCAAGGGCGCGGATCTGGCGGACCTCGAGGAGTCGGTGCAGGGGAGTCGCCTGGCTCTGACCACCGAGCGCTGCGTCCCCCGCCAGTACCTCCCCGAGGCGCTGCGCACCCCGGTCGCCTCGGCCCGGGTCGGGGCCCTGGTCGGCCCGGTGCCCGGGGTCTTCCCCGGTGACGACGCCGTGGTGTGGTTCCGGGTCGAGTCGGCCAAGGTCGTTCCGTACTCCGACGCGGGTGACGCCCTGGCCGAGCTGGTCCGACTCATCGCCCAGCAGGGGGTGGAGTCCTGGTTGAACCTCAAGGCCAACGCGCTGGTCGACATCGACCCGCGCTACGGCAGTCAGGTCGAGGTCGGCCAACAGGGCCTCACCGTGCTCGCTCCGGCCACCCCGGTCGGGACGCCCTGACGGTCCACCGGTGCTGCACCTGGTCGGGCTCGGACCGGCGGGGCCTGACCTGGTCACCGTCGGGACCCGGGACCTGCTCGACGGCGGTCGGCCCGTCTTCCTGAGGACCCGGCGCCACCCGGCGGCGTCCGTGGTGCCCGACGGCACCGTCGACTTCGACGACGTCTACGAG
>WBZP01005597.1_pt1 | contig 12731 bp, 13 predicted proteins | sample 5204301 | NCBI WGS metagenome assembly WBZP01 (sample SAMN12412401, study PRJNA552823) | activated sludge metagenome | isolation source: activated sludge from nitrification reactor of wastewater treatment plant... | place: USA: Pennsylvania | collected 2017
GGTGCCGGTACTGACTTCGCCCTGGATCTGTTTCGTGCCGAGTTTGTAGACGATATTCCCGGCAGCGCCGCCGACCGAATCGAGCGATTCCACCAGCGGAACGCCGGCGGCGAACATGGTCGACAGCGTGCGCGTCCAGCGGGCGATTACCGATTTGCGAACGAGGCTACCAAAAATAGGTACCCGGAGAAGAAGACGGTCCATGATGAATTGCAGTTTTTCCGAGCGCTTCCAGACGTAAAAGAAGGCGAAAATGCCACCGCCCGTGGCACCAAATATGAGCCACCAATAGGCGACAAAGAAGTCTGAAATGGCCATCACTACCAAGGTTGGTGCCGGCAGATCGGCGCCAAAATTCTGGAAAACCTCCTTGAACGCCGGAATGACGAAGATCATGATCACGGCAGTGATGATGAAGGCAACGATGATGATTGCCACCGGATAAAACAGCGCGGATTTGATTTTTGACTTGATGGCGATCATCTTCTCCTTGTACGTCGCCAGGCGCTCGAGCAGCGTTTCAAGGATACCGGCCTGTTCGCCCGCGGCGATCAGGTTGCAGTACAGTTGGTCGAAGTGGAGCGGGAATTTGCGGAAGGCCTGCGAAAGCGAACTCCCGGTTTCGACGTCGGACTTGATGTCGAGCAGCAGTTTGCCAACGGCGGGATTTTCATGGCCGCGACCGACAATGTCGAAGGTTTGCAATAGCGGGACGCCGGCCTTCATCATGGTGGCCAGTTGGCGGGTAAACAGGGCTACGTCTTTTTCGGTAACCTGACTGCCACGCTTGAAACTCTGTTTCGATACCTTGGTGACCAGAATGCCCTGGCGCCGGAGCGTGGCATTGACCACGGCTTCACTCGTCGCGCGCTGTTCGCCGCGGACGATTTTTCCGGCCTTGTTCTTGCCAATCCAGAGAAAGGTATACTCCTTGACCTGCTGGGTGCGCTTTGCCGTTTTCGTTGCGGTCGCCATGCTGTCCCCTTTCGTTATTCTTTAGACGTTGGTGCTTCCCAGAACCTCATCCAGCGAGGTGAGCCCCTGCATGACCTTCATCAGGCCGGAGCGGCGCAAATCGTTGACCCCTTCTTTCTGGGCCTGTATGGCGATATCCAGCGATGTTCCACTGGCCATGATGATGCGCTGTATCGCTTCGGTAACGGGCATGACCTGGTAGAGGCCTACGCGTCCCTTGTAGCCGGTGCCTTTGCAGCGCTCGCATTCTGCCGGTCCGTAAAGAACCCAGCTGCCGTCGAGGTCTGATTCGGTGAAGCCGGCATTAAGCAAAGTCTCCATCGGCGTGTCGAGGGGCTTCTTGCAGGTGCACAAGCGGCGAACCAGCCGCTGAGCGGTAATCAGCAGAATGCTTGACGCGATATTGAAGGTCGGGACGCCCATGTTCATCAGGCGGGTCAGCGTCGACGGGGCGTCATTCGTATGCAGAGTGGATAGGACCATGTGTCCCGTCTGCGCGGCTTTGATCGAGATTTCTGCGGTTTCAAGGTCGCGGATTTCGCCGACCATGATGATGTCGGGATCTTGCCGCAGGAAGGCCTTGAGCGCAACCGGGAAGGTCAGTCCCTGGCGGTCGTCGATATTGACCTGGTTGATACCCGGCAGGGGAATTTCCGCCGGGTCTTCGGCCGTGGAAATATTGATGCCCGGTTTGTTCAATATGTTGAGGCAGGTGTACAGCGAAACGGTCTTGCCTGAGCCGGTTGGTCCGGTGACCAGAACCATGCCGTAGGGGCGCTGAATGGCGTCGAGCAGCACGGCTTTCTGTTCCGGTTCGTAACCCAGGGCGTCAATACCCAAGGTTGCGCTGCTCGGGTCGAGAATCCGCAGAACAATCTTTTCCCCGTACATCGTTGGCAGCGTGCTGACCCGGAAGTCGATTGCCCGGCTCTTGGACAGGACGAGGCGCATGCGGCCGTCTTGTGGGACACGTTTTTCGGCGATGTTGAGTCGCGAAATTACCTTGATGCGCGAGGCGATCTTTTCCTTGATGACCAAGGGGGGCGAGGCGATTTCGCGCAGGATGCCGTCCGTACGGAAACGGATCCGGTAGCTCTTTTCGTAGGGTTCGAAGTGAATATCCGACGCGCCGTCATTGATGGCGTCGAGCAGCATTTTCTGGATGAATTTGACAACCGGCGCATCATCGACTTCGAGTGCCGAAGCTTCATCGGATTTTTCCTGGCTGTCTTCGTCGGTAAACTCAAGATTGATGTCTTCATCGGCCAGATTCTTGAGGGTTTCCTCGGCCGATTCCGAGAGCTTGGCAACCAGCGGGGCGAGTTGCGTGTCTTCGACGATCACCGGGTCGACGGCCATTCCCGTCTGGAAGCGAATTTCGTCGAGTGCACGCAGATTGGTCGGGTCGGAAATGGCGACGGACAGCCGGTTGCCACGTTTGTGTAAGGGGATGACGCGGTGAGTGGCGATCAGCTTGCGATCAATCGCGCTCTTCAGAATATGAACGTCGTCGAAGGCGCCAAGGTCAAGCAGCGGGTAGCCAAACGTGTCGGCGGCAAAGCGAGCGATATCGGCAGCGCTGGCTTTCTTGGCGCTAACCAGTTGTTCGATGAACGTGCTTTTAGTGGCGGCGGCCTGCGTCAAGAAATGCTCGGCTTCGGCTTCCTTGATTCGGCCGGCTTGGACGAGTGCTCGAGCGAGACCGCTAAGCGACGACTGTTGCGGATTTGCTGCCATAGTTGTCTAAACGACACCTGCTTACGTCAAAGAATCAAGGCTGTAACGGCTGTACAGGGAACATCGCGGTGATGATGCATGGTGTCGGCTCGTTTGTAAAGAAGCGATGCTCATTGCGTTGGCATTAGAACGCGGGAATCGTCGGTTTTGGCCAGGCTAAATACGGCCAAGCAACACTTCCGAGACAAACCGACTGCCGATATAGGCCAGCAGTAAAGCAAGAAAGCCGGCCAGGGTCCAGCGCAACGCTATCCGGCCCCGCCATCCGTACGTGTGTCGTCCGATCAACAGCGCGGCAAAAATCGCCCACGAGGTAAAAGCAAACAGGGTTTTGTGGTCGAGCGCCATGGCTTTGCCAAAAATCGCTTCAGAAAATGCCAATCCGCTAACCAGCGCAATGGTGAGCAAAGCAAAGGCAACGGCAATCATGCGGAAGAGCAGCGCTTCCATCATCAGGATCGGCGGGAGACTGGCAAGTTGCTTATTGAGTTTTCCGTGATGCAGCTTCCGTTCAACAAAACCCATGAATACGGCGTGAATCGCCGACAGGGTGAAGAGGCTATAGGCCAGCATGGCGGTCAGAAAATGAAGTTTGAATCCCCAGGCGTCGGCGTGTGCAATGACTCGTGCTTGCGGAAACAGGACGGGAAGAGAAGCACACAGCGCCGCCAGCGGAAGCACCATCGGTTGCAGTCCGTCCATGCGTGAGTGGAAGCTTTCCAGCCAGTAGATGAAGACAGCAATCCAGAGCATTAGCGAGAGCGCGAGGCTGAACGAGAAACGCATGTCTCCGGCGCCGAACAATTCAGCGTACAGGCCAACGCCCTGAAAAGACAAGGTTACGCCGATGGCCATGCGTTCCCATCGCTGCATGGGCAGGAGATCGGTGGTCGTGTCGGCCTCACGCCAGCGCGTATGCCAGAAGTGTAATCCCAATGCGGCATAAAGCAGGGACGAAGCAACGGGAAACCAAAGGTGCAGTAGAATGTCCAGCATCCCTGAAGTCTACACCAAGCTGGAAGCCAGATGCTCGACAACCTGACTCAAAGACTCTCCCGCGTCATGAAGACGCTGCGTGGCGAAGCGCGCCTCACCGAAGCCAATATTGCCGAAGCCTTGCGCGAGGTTCGTCTCGCTCTGCTTGAGGCCGACGTAGCGCTGCCGGCCATCAAGGCCTTGATCGCCTCGGTCAAGGAAAAGGCGGTTGGAGAGGACGTAATTGGTTCTTTAAGCCCCGGTCAGGCCTTGATCGGCGTGGTCCATCGTGAGTTGACCCTGCTCATGGGCGATGCGCACAGCGGGCTTAATCTGGCGACCCAGCCGCCAGCGGTTGTTCTTATGGCGGGTTTGCAGGGTGCGGGTAAAACCACCACCGTCGGTAAACTCGCCAAGCTGCTGCGGGAAACGCAAAAGAAAAAAGTGCTGGTTGTTTCCTGCGACATCTACCGTCCGGCGGCCATTGCGCAATTGCAGACCGTGGCCGAGCAAGCTGGTGTTGATTTTTTCCCTTCGCTGCCTACCGATAAGCCGGTCGATATTGCCCGTAACGCCGTCGATTGGGCAAGACGTCACTACCACGACGTATTGCTGGTCGATACCGCCGGTCGTCTGGCGATCGATGAGTCGATGATGAAGGAGATTGCCGAACTTCACGCGGCGATTGGACCGATAGAAACGCTGTTTGTCGTTGACGCGATGATGGGGCAGGATGCGATCAACACGGCCAAGGCGTTTGGCGAAGCTTTGCCACTCACGGGCGTCATTCTCACCAAGCTGGACGGGGATGCGCGAGGTGGCGCAGCGCTCTCGGTGCGCCATGTGACCGGACGCCCGATCAAATATGCCGGCGTCGGCGAAAAACTGACCGGACTGGAGGCGTTTCATCCCGAACGCATGGCGTCGCGTATTCTCGGTATGGGCGATGTGCTGTCGTTGATCGAAGAGGCGAAGAAGGGGATAGACGAGCAGAAGGCCGTTGAATTTGCCAGGAAGCTTAAATCGGGAAAAGGTTTTGATCTTAACGATTTCAAGGAACAGATTGGCCAAATGCGCAAGATGGGCGGGCTTTCATCGATGATGGAAAAGTTGCCGGCGCAATTCGCCCAAGCCGCAAGTCAGATGCCGGCAGGCAGCGAAGAAAAGGCGATTGGTCGAATCGAAGGCATTATCAATTCGATGACACCGACCGAGCGTAACAGGCCCGAGTTGCTCAAGGCGTCACGCAAGCGCCGAATTGCTGTCGGTGCTGGCGTCCAGGTGCAGGAAGTCAATCGTTTGCTCAAGCAATTTGAGCAAACGCAGAAAATGATGAAGCAATTCTCCAGCGGTGGTATGGCCAAGCTGATGCGTGGAATGAAGGGGATGTTGCCTGGAATGCGCTGATGCGCGCCTTGTCTCTGGAATAAGCCCACTGCTTGAGCCAGGCGCCGCGAACAAGATTAGGGTATTCGGCTTGCCCCAGGCTGCCGTTGTAGCGACCGAGTGCCCGATAGAGATCGCCTTGTTCGATATCCAGATAGTGGCGCAGGATGGTGCAGCCGTAGCGCAGATTGGTTCGTAGGTGAAACAGGTTGTCATCGTTGCGGCCGATCAGCCTGACCCAGAAGGGCATGACCTGCATGAACCCCCGAGCACCTGCGGACGAGACGGCGTATTTCTTGAAACCGCTTTCGACCTGGATCAGACCGAGAACAAGTTGCGGGTCGAGTCCGGCGCGAGTGGATTCGTAATGCACGGCGCGTAAAAATTCCAGCCGGCTTTCGCGATTGACGATGCGTTTTTCCAGCCGCCGAGACATCTCGGACAGCCAGTCAATGGCGTCCATGGAGTCGAGAAATGAACTTCGCGGCGGCGCCTGGTCGGAAATCGTGTGCGACAGTGCGGCTTGAACGCTGGCCGACAAGGGCTCGTACTTTTGCGCACCGGCAAGCACATTGAACGAAAGTAACAGCGCCAGGACTAGAGCGATTCGCGACACAATCGGGCTTTCAGGAACGCCAGGATTTCAGTGCGGGGAACCATCGTCGCTTCGGCATCGGTGCGACCTTTGTATTCCAGTTTATTGTCCGCCAAGCCACGATCGCCGACGACGACACGATGCGGTATGCCAATCAACTCGGTCTCCGCGAACAGCACGCCGGGGCGCTCGTTACGATCATCAAGCAGCACATCGACAGCGCTTGCCTGGAGGTCGGCATAAAGCGCATCGGTTGCTGCTTTTACGGCCGGACTCTTGTTGTAGCCCATAGGAATAATGCACACTTCGAAGGGGGCTATTGCGGTCGGGAAGTGGATGCCTCGATCATCGTGATTCTGTTCGATGGCCGCGCCGACGATGCGCGAGACACCAATGCCGTAACATCCCATTTCCATGATCCGGCTCTGACCGCTTTCGTCCAGAAAAGCGCATTTGAGTGCTTCGGCATATTTTGTCCGCAACTGGAAAATGTGGCCCACTTCAATGCCGCGACAGAGTTCAAGTTTTCCTCTGCCGTCAGGCGAAGGGTCGCCGCAGGTCACATTACGCAAATCTGCGATGGTCACGGGTTCCGGCAGGTCGCGACCCAAGTTGACGCCAGTCAGATGGAAACCGGCTTCGTTGGCACCGCAAACGAAGTTGCTCATCGCCGCCACGCTGCGATCGGTAAAAACCGGAATGGCCTGGATGCCTACCGGTCCGATATAACCTGGCTCGCAGCCTAGCGCATCGACGATTTCATCGTCGCGGGCAAAGCGGAATTCCCCGACGATCTTTTGCGTCTTGACCTCGTTAAGATCATGGTCGCCGCGGAGCAGGATCAGTGTAAACCGGTCGGTACCGTCATCGGGCCGATGGCAGACGATGGCGATGGATTTAACCATGTCGGTGACAGGAATATTCAGGAAAGCGGCGACATCCTCACAGCGCGTCAAGTTCGGTGTGGCGATCTTGTTCATGGCTGTGCTGGCGGCGCCCCGCAGCGTCTGCGGAGCCAATGCTTCGGCCAATTCGACATTGGCCGCATAGTCCGAGCCGGGGCAATAGGCCAGCGCATCCTCACCGGAATCTGCCAGCACGTGGAATTCATGCGAACCCGTGCCGCCGATCGATCCGGTGTCTGCGGCAACCGCCCGAAACTTCAAACCCAGTCGGTTGAAGATTCGTGTATAGGTTTCGAACATGTTGCGGTATTCACGTTGCAAGTCCTCGAAACTGGTGTGAAATGAATAGCCATCCTTCATCAGGAACTCGCGGCCGCGCATGACGCCAAAACGCGGACGGATTTCGTCGCGAAACTTCATCTGAACCTGATAAAAATGCAAAGGCAACTGGCGGTAGCTCTTGACTTCCTTGCGCACGACATCGGTAATGACTTCTTCGTGTGTCGGGCCGATGACGAAATCGCGCTGGTGTCTATCCTTCAAGCGCAACAGTTCTGGCCCATATTTTTCCCAGCGGCCGGATTCTTGCCACAGCTCGGCGGGTTGCACGGCCGGCATCGCCAGTTCGATGGCGCCGGCACGGTCCATTTCCTGACGGACGATATTTTCAATCTTGCGCAGCACGCGTAGGCCAACGGGCATCCAAGTGTATATTCCACCAGCCAGGCGTTTTATCAGACCGGCGCGCAACATCAACTTGTGGCTGACAATTTCGGCATCGGAAGGCGCTTCCTTGAGTGTCGAGATGAAAAACTGCGAAGAGCGCATGGGAATTGGTTTTCTCAAATTAAAATGGGATTCTACAAGACAGCTTCGTGGAGTGCGACGTTCATCATGCCCTGATGGGCGTCAGGAGGTTCAAGCCGGTGCGAACTTTCCAAGCCCAATGAATTGTGGAAGAATGAGGCCGATCAATAAATTTAGCAGGAACACATCATGCTCGACCGTGAAGGTTATCGCCCGAACGTCGGCATCATTCTTTGTAACGCGAAGAACGAGGTTTTCTGGGGCAAGCGAATACGCGAGCATTCATGGCAGTTTCCGCAAGGTGGCATCAAACGGGGCGAAACCCCTGAACAGGCGATGTACCGGGAACTCTACGAAGAAGTCGGTTTGCTCCCCGAACATATCAGTATTCTTGGCAGAACCAAGGACTGGCTGCGTTACGACGTGCCGATGCATTGGGTAAAACGTGAATGGCGTGGAAGCTACAGAGGACAAAAGCAGATCTGGTTCTTGCTGCGTCTGATAGGGCGTGACAGCGATGTGTCCCTGCGTGCTTGCAGCCATCCCGAGTTCGATGCCTGGCGCTGGAATCACTATTGGGTTTCGCTGGATGGCGTCATCGAGTTCAAACGCCAGGTGTATGAGCAGGCGTTGAACGAGCTTTCACGGTTCATAGACGCGGATCATCGTCGTTCACGACATGAGGGCGAGCGTGATCGCGCTGACAACAAAGTCGATGCTGAGCGAAAGAACTAGTGCCGTTGCTTTCATGAGCGGCCTGAATCAACTGGACGGTGACCAATGAAGTTATTGCCGGCGGCGCGGTGGTGTTTAGCCATGACAATGGCAGCGTTCGCCACTTCGCTGTCGGCGGAAAGCTTCGACAACGAGTATGAAGAAAAACCCTGGGCAGAGATTGAAGTGCAACTGCCGGCATTTCCAGAGAAAGAAAAGCTCATTGCGTTCAGGGTTGGCGCCGTAACCGACGTCAGCTATCTGGTCGACAGCAATTCGTTATCGGTGGGTCCCGATGGGGTAATCCGCTACACGCTCGTGGTAGTCAGTTCTTCAGGTGCACAGAACATCAGCTATGAAGGCTTGCGTTGTGCTACTGCCGAACGCAGGTATTATGCCTTTGGCAGGTCGGACAAGACATGGTCGAAAGCGAGGAGCAATCAGTGGGTCAAGATTCAAGGGAGTACCAATAACCACCATGTCGAGCTTTACAGCAACTATTTTTGCACCATCGGCGCTCCCGCCATCAGGAATGCCGACGATGCCCGCCGTTCTCTTCGCTACGGCGGTCAGCCAGCGGCGACACGCCCTTAGTTTTTCAGTTCCGGACAATCCCTTTAGACAGGCTTGCGCATGCTTGATTCATTGATTGTTGGTTTTGACAAGGCGTTGCGTACCCTCTGTGCGGCGTCGACGACCACCCGGGGAGTGCCCGGGGCGGAATGTGCCGAGCCTGCCTTGTCTGCACAGGATAGAGCGCATTCTGGCGCTCTGATGCGGATCAATCATGTCGGGGAAGTGTGCGCACAGGCGCTCTATCAGGGGCAAGCCCTGACTTGTCACGACCCTGAGATTCGACGGGCGCTGGAACAGGCGGCGGATGAGGAAACCGAGCACCTGGCCTGGACCGAGCAACGCATTGCCGAGTTGGGTGCACGCAAGAGCATGCTCAATCCACTGTGGTACCTGGGGGCGCTGACAATGGGAGCGGTTGCCGGCAAACTGGGCGATGCTGTTAGTCTGGGCTTTCTGGCGGAGACTGAACGTCAGGTCGAAGCACATCTTGATCATCATTTATCGGAGTTGTCAGTGCAGGATGTGAAGTCCAGAGCGATCGTCCAGCAAATGAAACTGGATGAGATGGCTCACGCCGTTACGGCGGTTCGTCTTGGCGCGCGGGATCTGCCTGCCAACATCAAGACAGGCATGCGTCTGGTGGCAGGTGTCATGACACGCGCTGCTTACTACATCTGATTGGACGCCCCAAAGTTCATGCCCGATACATACGATTGGCCTTCCGTTACCGTTGAGGCAGACTAGAATCCTGACAATCATGAAACCACTATCAACGCTAATTCTTTGCTGTGTCTTGCTGATGGCGGGTTGCGCAGAACCGCCCGGCTTCAAATCAACCAATGTGACGGGTGCCGATTGGGGCAAAGACTTTGCCCTTGCCGACCACAACGGGACGCTTCGGCATCTGTCTGATTTTCGCGGCAAGGTGGTGGTCCTGTTCTTCGGTTATACCCAATGCCCAGATGTGTGCCCAACCACGCTCGCTTCGCTGCGAGACGTGCTCGCACTTCTGGGCGCTGACGCCGGCCGCGTACAGGTAGTCTTCGTCACCCTCGACCCGTCGCGTGACAGCGCAGAATTACTGTCACAATACGTTCCGGCATTTCACCCCAGCTTTCTCGGACTGCGGGGCGATGAAGCAAGTACGGCTGCGCTGGCTAAGGAGTTCAAGGTTTTCTATAGCAAGCAACCCGGTACGACGCCAGGCAGTTACAGCATCGATCACTCGACCGGCAGCTATGTTTTTGACCCCCAGGGCAGACTCAGGCTGCTGATACGCCATGGGGAAATCCCCGGCAATGTTGCTGCCGATCTGAAATTGTTGCTCGACGGAAAATAGCCGTTCTGGAGATTCTTCATGAAACACATTCTTTTTCTGCTCATTCTTGTCTCGCAACTCGCCATGGCGGCGCCGGCAAGCGACCAAATCAATCTGGATATTGGAACTCCGCCGGTGATGGTCGCCCGGCACGCGTTGACTCAACGTTCATCCAGACTGGTGCGCTTCTATGAAGCGGGCGTTATCGGCCTGGGTTACGATGGCATGGTAAAGATGCACGATGGCAGCCGCTTAACCCTGGTTCAGCGACAAATTGCAGAAAAACTCATCGACCAGGAAAATCCGGATCGCAATTCCTTGATCTATGCGCTGGCCGAAGCACATGGAGGGCAGGACGCTCAACCGGTAGCCCGAGCAGCCCAGATCAAGCGGTGGAAGGACCAGTTTCACGCAGGTTGGTGGATTGAGGATGCCAGTGGGAATTGGAGCAAGAAGCCCTGACCTCCTCGAAACTCATTGGCAAATGGCATTGGATGTTTTGTCAACTCTGTATTCGGAAAGGAATCTTATGAAAACTCTTAGATCGGTCTTGTTTGTGGCCGTACTCGGCATATCGTCCAGCACGGCAATGGCAGTCGATGTTGACGTTCAAAGCGTCTGGGTTCGCGGTACCGTGCCGGGCCAGAAGGCTACCGGCGCCTTCATGGAAATCACCAGCAAAGCAGGAGCGACGCTCGTCGGGGCTTCTTCCCCGGTCGCCGGCGTCACGGAAATTCACGAGATGAAAATGGCTGGCGGCGTCATGCAGATGCGATCCATTCCGCGCCTGGAACTGCCCGCCGGTCAAGCCGTCAAGTTTGCCCCGGGAGGCTACCACCTCATGTTGCTGGACGTGAAACAAGCGCTGAAGGCGGGCGAGATCATACCGCTGGTCTTGAACATCGAGGGCAAGGACAAGAAGACGGAAAGCATCGAAGTCAAGGGGGAAGTACGTGACCTGACGGCGACGCCAAAGCCTGGCGAGCCGATGAAGCATTGAACCGCTTTGACTTTTTTGCGCTGAATGGGCGTAACGCGCCGACCATTCGGTACTGGTCAACTCAGGCTTGTCGGGGCTGTTCCGGCGGACACGGGTCAAGGCCTGTGCTTGACCCCGAAAATGCCCGATGGCCGGGGTTAAGCTGAAGCGACCGGCCGGATCGCGACCCGCAGTTCGTGGTTCAGCCAGAGCAGGGCAGCAAAAACCAGCATTGCGCCGCCTTGGTGTGCGGCACCCAGTGCGACAGGTACAGCCAGCAACAGCGTCGTGATGCCGAGCGTAATCTGGAGAATCAATGACAGCAGCAATACGTTGGCGGCTTGTCGAGCCCGTTTCGAAACATCGGCGGCCCGGACCTGAAAGACAAACCATGGTGCCAGGAAGGCCAGCAACCACGCGCCCATGCGATGGTCAAACTGAACCAGTGACATGTTGTTGAAGAAATTGAGGTACCACGGGTCAATGATGAAGCTTTCCGGCGGGAGGAAGTGGCCGTTCATCAACGGAAAGGTGTTGTACGCTTTACCGGCACGAATACCTGCCACAAAACCGCCGGTAACGACCGTATAAAAAGCCAGGATGGCCAACATGAACCCGTTTCGGTGCAATTTCTTCAACATCCGGTTTGTCGCGTCACGCTGTCGTGCTGCCAGCAAATCCAATGCCACCCACATCATCGAGGTGAATAGAAGGAAGGCCAGCGATAGATGGGCGGTCAAGCGAAATTGACTGACCCGCGGATCGTCGACCAAGCCGCTTTTGACCATATACCAGCCCATCGCGCCCTGAAGCCCGCCGAGGATAAAGATACCCAGAAGCTTGGGAATAAGGGACGAATCAATCTTCCGGCGCAACCAGAAGTAGAGGAACGGCACAAGAAATACGGCGCCTATCAGTCGTCCCAGAACACGATGCCAGTATTCCCAGTAGAAGATTCCCTTGAATTCGTCAATCGCCATCTGATGGTTAACCTTCTGATATTCGGGTGTTTTCTTGTACTTTTCAAAAGTTTCCGCCCACTCGGTCTGATTCAAGGGAGGAATCACTCCGACAATGGGTTGCCACTCGACAATCGACAGCCCGGAATGGGTAAGCCGTGTGACTCCGCCCACCACGAGAATGGCAAAGACCATGGCGCTACAAATAAACAACCATAGGGCAACCTGCCGCCTGGCGACACTATCCATGGTACGACTCCAAGGGATAAACGGTAAGCGTGGGATTATAGGGTTTTTCAAGAGCGAATTGTTTCCCACCGTGATGATTCCTAATGGATTTTCAAGTTCTTGACGTGGATCAAATCGCTAGTCGGCAAAGCCAAGTACTCTTCTCCGGATAGTCTATAATCTCTGGGCAGAACTAGACTGGCTGTACATAAGAAATCAACCGCGCGCTATGTGCGCCAATCGTAATGGAGGGTAGGAACATGGCCGAAAACAACGATGACGATGTCCCTTTCATGCAGAAGCTTCTGGATAATTCTTTCCTGCTGCTGTTTCTCGGAGTTGCCTCGCCTGGGCTGCTCTATATTCTGTGGGGCATCATCGACATCATGAACGTCCCCTTAGCCAAGTAAGTCGTTCAGTCAACTCTGGGAGAATCAAATGAGTGCAATTCTGCCGCCGTCGGAACGGCTCTGGTGGAAACAGCCCATCGATAAAGTCGAGTGGGCGTGGATTGGTATCGCTTTTGTCTGGGGCATGATCATGTTCGTGATGATGGTCTATTGGCACATCAACGGTA
>WBZP01005598.1_pt1 | contig 12730 bp, 14 predicted proteins | sample 5204301 | NCBI WGS metagenome assembly WBZP01 (sample SAMN12412401, study PRJNA552823) | activated sludge metagenome | isolation source: activated sludge from nitrification reactor of wastewater treatment plant... | place: USA: Pennsylvania | collected 2017
CACCAAACTTGGCGGACAGCACGGTCGTGATCGCAGCCGTCAGCGTGGTCTTGCCATGGTCAACGTGACCAATCGTGCCCACATTGACGTGCGGCTTCGTACGCTCAAATTTTGACTTAGCCATTCCAGTTCCCCAATCATCAAATAAGAAAAAATCCAGAATCCAGACCAACCGGTGGTGCCCATGGGCAGGATTGAACTGCCGACCTCTCCCTTACCAAGGGAGTGCTCTACCACTGAGCTACATGGGCCTACCCTGAGACCTCAACCGCGCCGCCATGTGGAGCGGGTGAAGGGAATCGAACCCTCGTCTTAAGCTTGGAAGGCTTCGGCTCTACCATTGAGCTACACCCGCTTGACTCCCGCCAGCAACACAGACCGATACCGCATTCATTCTGGTGGAGGGGGAAGGATTCGAACCTTCGAAGGCAGAGCCAGCAGATTTACAGTCTGATCCCTTTGACCGCTCGGGAACCCCTCCGGAAGAACGCGAGATTATCCTTTGTCAACCCGGTGGTGTCAATACCCGAACACGCAAAAAAGCCGGCCAGCGGCCGGCCTCCCCGCCGAATGGCAAAGTTACTTCTGGGCGAGAACCCAGTTCGCCAGCTTGGTCGCTTCTTCCGGCGTGACATTGTTCGGCGGCATCGGAATCTGACCCCAGACACCCTTGCCGCCTGCCTTGATTTTCTCGGCGAGCATGGCGGGAGCCTTGGCGTCGCCCTTGTACTTGGCGGCAACATCCTTGTAGGCCGGGCCGACCAGCTTCTTGTCGATGGCGTGACAGGCCATGCAGTTCTTGGACTTCGCCAAGGCTTCGTCAGCCTGGGCCTGGCCGGCCATCACGATTCCAGCGGTGGCCATCACGGCAACATAAACAGATTTCATTCTCTTGCTCCGTTTGTCGGGTTGGTGGGTACATCAACTCGCGATGATAAGACCGTTTCCAATCGCTTGCAAACCGCTTCGGGCGCAGCCGGTTCGAGGCTGCGGCGATGCGATTTCCGGTCGTCTCCTGTTAACGCACGGCAATGCCGGGCGTTGACCGCAAATGTTCATGAAAAGCGTCAGGGTCACTTGCGGCGCTGGATCTGCGTCACGTCGCGGACCGCCCCCTTGTCGGCCGAGGTCGTCATCAGGGCGTAGGCCTGTAGCGCCGCCGAAACGAAGCGCTCGCGCTGCACCGGCTGCCATGCCTTGTCGCCCCGCGCCGCCATCGTGGCCCGGCGGCGCGCCAGTTCGTCATCGCTGACGGCGAGGTGGATGCGGCGGTTGGGGATGTCGATTTCGATGGTGTCGCCCTCCTCGACCAGACCGATGGCGCCACCATCGGCGGCTTCCGGCGAGGCGTGGCCGATCGACAGGCCCGAGGTGCCGCCGGAAAAGCGGCCGTCGGTGAGGAGCGCGCATTCCTTGCCCAGCCCCATCGACTTCAGGTACGAGGTCGGATAGAGCATTTCCTGCATCCCCGGCCCCCCCTTGGGGCCTTCGTAGCGGATGACAACGACGTCGCCGGCAACGATTTTGCCCCCTAAAATGCCGTCGACCGCGGCATCCTGGCTTTCGAAGACGCGGGCGCGGCCGGTGAATTTCCAGATCGACTCGTCGACGCCGGCGGTCTTGACGATGCAGCCATCGCGCGCGATGTTGCCGTGGAGCACCGCCAGGCCGCCCTCCTGCGAGTAGGCGTCGGCGCGGGTGCGGATGCAGCCGCGGCGGCGGTCGAGGTCGAGGCTGTCGTAACGCCGGTTCTGCGAGAAGGCGACCTGGGTCGGCACGCCGCCCGGCGCGGCGCGGAACAGTTCATGGACTTTCGCGTCCTGCGTGCGCACGACATCCCAGCGGTCGATCGCGTCGCCGAGGGTTTTTTCGTGCACGGTCGGCACGTTGCGGTGCAAGAGGCCGGCGCGGTCGAGTTCGCCGAGGATGCCCATGATGCCGCCGGCGCGGTGGACGTCCTCGATGTGGTACTTGTCGGTCATCGGCGCCACCTTGCACAGACAGGGCACCTGGCGCGAAATGCGGTCGATGTCGGCCATCTTGAAATCGACGCCGGCTTCCTGGGCGGCGGCCAGGATGTGCAGCACGGTGTTGGTCGAGCCGCCCATCGCCACGTCGAGAGTCATGGCGTTTTCGAAAGCCGCGAAGGTGGCGATCGAACGCGGCAGGACGGAGGCGTCATCCTGCTCGTAGTAGCGGCGGCACAGGTCGACGGCCAGGCGGCCGGCGCGCAGGAAGAGTTCCTTGCGGTCGGCGTGGGTGGCGACGACGGTGCCGTTGCCGGGCAGCGAGAGGCCGAGCGCCTCGGTCAGGCAGTTCATCGAGTTGGCGGTAAACATACCCGAGCACGAACCACAGGTCGGGCAGGCCGAGCGTTCGATCTCGGCGAGATCGGCATCGGAAACCGAGCTGTCGGCGGCCTTGACCATGGCATCGACGAGGTCGAGGTGGATGACCTGATCCTTGAGCTTGACCTTGCCGGCCTCCATCGGTCCGCCGGAGACGAAGACGACGGGGATGTTGAGGCGCATCGCGGCCATCAGCATGCCCGGGGTGATCTTGTCGCAGTTGGAGATGCAAACCATGGCGTCGGCGCAGTGGGCGTTGACCATGTATTCGACCGAATCGGCGATCAGGTCGCGCGAGGGCAGCGAGTAGAGCATGCCGCCGTGGCCCATGGCGATGCCGTCGTCGATGGCGATGGTGTTGAATTCCTTGGCGATGCCGCCGGCCGCCTCGATCTCGCGGGCGACCATCTGGCCGAGATCCTTGAGATGCACGTGGCCCGGCACGAACTGGGTAAAGCTGTTAACCACCGCGATGATCGGCTTGCCGAAATCGCCGTCCTTCATGCCGGTGGCGCGCCACAGGGCGCGGGCGCCGGCCATGTTGCGGCCGTGGGTTGAGGTGCGGGAGCGGTAATCGGGCATGCGAATCTCCGTCGAAAACTTTGCGCCCTACGGCGCGAACTATAATTGGCGAATTCTAGCCGACTCTCCGCCTTCGATGCTTCTGCACCCCCAGTTCGACCCTGTCGCCTTTTCGCTCGGCCCGTTGTCGGTGCGCTGGTACGGTTTGATGTATCTCGTCGCTTTCGTTCAATTTATCTTGCTCGGCCGCTACCGGATTCGCACGCGCCCCGGCCTGCTGACGGTCGAGCAGCTCGACGACCTGCTGTTCTACGGCATGCTCGGGGTCATCGTCGGCGGCCGGCTGGGCCAGGTGCTGTTCTACGAGCCGGGCTACTACCTGGCCAATCCGCTGGAAATCCTTGCCGTCTGGAAGGGCGGCATGAGCTTCCATGGCGGATTTTTCGGCGTCCTCGTCGCCATGGGGCTGTGGTCGCGCAAGCACTGTGTCGCCTGGTTCGACGTCACCGATTTCATTGCGCCGCTGGTGCCGCTCGGGCTGGCCGCCGGGCGCATCGGCAATTTCATCAACGGCGAACTGTGGGGCCGCGTCGCCGACCCAAGCCTGCCGTGGGCGATGGTCTTCCCGCAGGCCGGAGACATGCAGCCGCGCCACCCGTCGCAGCTTTACCACGTCGGGCTGGAAGGGCTGGCGCTGTTCGCGATTTTGTGGCTTTTCAGCAGTCGACCGCGACCGCGCGCCGCGGTGTCGGGTGTCTTCCTGATCGGCTACGGCGCCTTCCGCTTCATCACCGAGTTCTTCCGCGAACCGGACCACGGCATTTTCGGCCAGTCGTATACGATCAGCATGGGGCAGTGGCTGTCACTGCCGATGATCCTGATCGGCATCGCGATGCTGGCGATGGCCTACCGCAAGAAATCCCTATAATCGGGGATCACGTCAACCACCCAGACAGGAATCCAGCCATGACACGTCCATTCAAGGTTCTCGGCATCCAGCAAATCGCCATCGGCGGCCCCTCCAAGGAAAAACTGCGCACGCTGTGGGTCGAGAAATTCGGCCTGGAAATCACCAGCACCTTCGTTTCCGAACGCGAGAACGTCGACGAGGACATCTGCGCCATGGGCAGCGGCCCGTTCAAGGTCGAGGTCGACCTGATGCAGCCGGTCGATCCGGAGAAAAAACCGGCCGTGCACGCGACGCCGCTCAACCACGTCGGCCTGTGGATCGACGACCTGCCCAAGGCCGTCGAATGGCTCTCCGCCAACGGCGTGCGCTTCGCGCCGGGCGGCATCCGCAAGGGCGCCGCCGGTTTCGACATCACCTTCCTGCACCCCAAGGGCAACGACGAATTCCCGATCGGCGGCGAAGGCGTGCTGATTGAACTGGTGCAGGCGCCGCCCGAAGTCGTCGCCGCCTTCGCGAAACTCGCGGCAGGCTGACAACACGGTGCGCCGACCGTTGCGGTCGACGCCCCAAAACAGACGATTTCCCGGAGCACCCTGAACTGCCCGCACCGAGAGCCCAGGGCATGCCCGGTTGATTGCGCTTCCCCTGAACAGTCCGGGGGAAGCCTGCGATCACGCCTCGTTCAGGGCGGCGATGCGATCCTCCAGCGGCGGGTGGGTCGCGAACAGCGACATCCAGCCGGGCCCGCCGGCGATGCCCGACGCCGCCATGCTTTGCGGCAAGGGCTCGGTGTGCAGGCTGCCGAGGCGGCGCAGCGCGTTCTGCATCGGCACCGGCGAACGCATCAGTTGCGCGGCGCCGGCGTCGGCCCGGAATTCCCGCTGGCGCGAGAACCAGGCGACGACGATGCTGGCCAGCACGCCGAAAACGACTTCACAGACCATGCTGGTCACCATGTAGCCGATGCCCGGGCCGCTGTTTTCCTCGCCGCGGCGCAGGAACGAGTCGACCAGATAGCCGACGACGCGCGACAGGAAGACGACGAAGGTGTTCACCACGCCCTGAATCAGCGTCAGCGTCACCATGTCGCCGTTGGCGATGTGGGCGACCTCGTGCGCGAGCACGGCTTCCGCCTCCTCGCGCGTCATTCCCTGCAACAGGCCGGTCGAAACGGCGACCAGCGAACTGTTTTTCGTGGCGCCGGTGGCGAAGGCGTTCGGCTCGCCGTCGTAGATGGCGACTTCCGGCATCGGCAGCCCGGCGCGCTCGGCGAGACGGGCGACGGTATCGACCAGCCAGACTTCGGTCGAGCTGCCCGGCGACTCGATGACGCGGGCGCCGGTGCTCCACTTGGCCATGGTCTTCGACAGCAGCAACGAAATGAAGGCGCCGCCGAAGCCGATCACCGCGGCAAAGGCCAGCAGCATGCCGAGATTGAGGCCATTGGCCGTCAGGAACCGGTTGACGCCGAGCAGGCTGCTGACCAGACCAAGGACCAGCATCACCGCGAGGTTGGTAACCAGGAAAAGCACGACACGTTTCATCACATCCTCCATCGGAAGAGAAAACGGTCGCATCATACCCCACCCGAACATCCTGTAAAATCCTGACAGAATTGAATTTCACTTCGGTTTTCCGGATAGATCATGTCCAACCTCAACTACAGGCATCTCCACTACTTCTGGGTTGTCGCTCACGAAGGCAGCATGACCCGTGCCGCCGAGCGTCTCGGCGTCGCGGTGCAGACGATCAGCGGCCAGCTCGCGCTGCTCGAACGCAGCCTGGGCAAGGCGCTGTTCGTCAGCCAGGGGCGCGGACTGGCGCTCAGCGATGCCGGGCGCACGGCGCTGGGCTACGCCGACCAGATCTTCCAGCTCGGCGATGCCCTGCAGGAAGCGGTGCGGGCGCAGGACAGCGGCAACGCACTGCGCCTGCGCGTCGGGATTTCCGATGACATTCCCAAACTCCTTGCCTACCGCCTGCTGGCTGCCGTGCTAGCGATGCCGGAGGATGTGCGCCTGATCTGCAGCGAAGGCGGTTTCGAGGCGCTGCTCGGCGAACTGGCGCTGCACCACCTCGATCTGGTGCTCACCGACAGACCGGCGCCGGTGGGCGGCAACCTCAAGGTTTTCAGTACCTACCTTGGCGAATTCCCGGCCGGGCTGTTTGGCAGCGCCGCGCTGGTCGAACGTTGCCTGGCGGGCTACCCGGAAAGCCTGAACGGCGCCCCGCTGTTTCTGCCAACCCGGCAGAGCGCCTTGCGCAGCCGCATCGACCGCTGGATCGAGAGCAACGGCATACTTCCCCGCGTCATCGGTGAATTCCAGGACAGCGCCCTGCTGACGACCTTCGGGCGCGCCGGACTCGGACTCTTTCCGGCGCCGCTGGCGCTCACGGACCAGATCGCCGAGCAACTCGCTTCCCGCCCGCTCGGCGAAATGGCCGGGGTCAGCGAGCAGATCTACGCCATTTCCAACGAACGGCGAATCCGGCATCCCGCCATCGAGGTCCTCTGCTCGTCGTCCCCGAGTCTTACCGGCGCCTCACCCCTGCCGGAGGATGCGCGCCGGCAGGCCCCCTCGCCGCAGGTATAATTTGCGTTTCCCAATGCCGAGCCCAAACAGACAGCCCATGTTCCCGTTCCGCAAATTCATCGCCCTCGCGTCGCTCCTCGTGCTCACCGGCCAGGCGCTGGCCCAGCAGCTTCCCGTCCCGCCCACCCTTGCCGCCCGGTCCTGGCTCCTGCTGGAAATGGGCTCCGGTCAGGTGTTGACCGCGGAAAGGCCCGACGAACGCATCGAGCCCGCCTCGCTGACCAAGCTGATGACCGCCTACCTGACCTTTGCCGCGCTGCGCCAGAAGACCATCGCCCTCGATACCCCGGTCACGGTTTCGCAGAGGGCCTGGAAGACCGGCGGGTCCAAGATGTTCATTCAGGTCGATACCCAGGTTCCGGTCGAAGACCTGATCAAGGGCATGATCGTGCAGTCGGGCAACGACGCCTGCGTCGCGCTGGCGGAGGCGATCGCCGGCAGCGAGGAGAGCTTCGCCCAACTGATGAACCGCGAGGCGAAGCGCCTCGGCATGACCTCGTCGAATTTCACCAACTCGACCGGCCTGCCCGACCCGCAGCTCTATACGACGGCGCGCGACCTGGCGACGCTGGCCAGCGCCCTGATTCGCGACTTTCCCGAGGAGTACCGGAAGTACTACTCGATGAAGGAGTTCCGCTACAACAACATCACCCAGCCCAATCGTAACCGCCTGCTGTGGATGGATTCGACGGTGGATGGCGTCAAGACCGGTCATACGGAAGGGGCCGGCTACTGCCTGATCTCTTCTTCGCTACGCGACAAGCGCCGCCTGCTGTCAGTCGTCCTCGGAGCCAAGTCGAGTTCGACGCGCGCCAGCGAGTCGCTCAAGCTGCTCAACTGGGGCTTCCAGTCCTACGACTCGGTCACGCTCTTCGCCAAGGATTCGCCAGTGGCCACGCTGCGCGTCTGGAAGGGCGCGCAACCCAACGTCAAGGCCGGCTTCGGCAACGACTTCTCGCTTTCCGTGCCCCGCGGCTACGCCGACAAGGTCAAGAGCGAGTTCACCCCGCAGCCGCGCCTGCTGGCGCCGATCGAGGCCGGCCAGAAGCTCGGCACGCTCAAGGTGACGATCGACGGCAAGGTCTACGGCGAATATCCGGTGGCGGCGCTGGAAGCCGTCCCGCTCGCCGGCATCTTTGGCCGCGCCGTGGATACCGTGAGACTGTGGTTCAACTGAATTCATGACTCCCTACGTCGCCGACCCGGTCTATCTGAACGGCCGCTTCCTGCCTCTGGCGGAAGCCGGCATCTCGCCGCTCGATCGCGGCTTTCTCTACGGCGACGGCGTCTATGAGCTGATCCCGGTCTATTCGCGCCGCCCGTTCCGCCTCGCCGAACACCTGACGCGCCTGCAGGCGACGCTCGACGGCATCCGTCTGGCCAACCCGCTGGATGGCGCCGGCTGGCAGGCCGTTGTCGAGCGGTTGATCGCCGGTGCGCCATGGGAAGACCAGTCGATCTACCTGCAGGTCACCCGCGGCGCCGACAACAAGCGCGACCATGCCTTTCCGCCGGCTACCGTGCCGCCGACCGCCTTCGCCTTCAGTTCGCCGCTGGTCACGACGCCGGCGGCGATCCGGGCGACCGGCGTCGCCGCGATCACCGTCGCCGACGACCGCTGGGCACGTTGCAACCTCAAGGTCGTCTCGCTGCTGGCCAACATCCTCGCCCGCCAGCAGGCGGTCGATGCGGGTTGCGCCGAAGCCTTGCTGATTCGTGACGGCTGGCTCAAGGAGGGAGCCGCCTCGAACATCTTCGTCGTCAAGGACGGCGTGCTGCTCGCCCCGCCCAAGACCAGTTTCATGCTCCCCGGCATCACCTACGACGTCGTCCTCGAACTGGCGGCCGGTCACGGTCAACCGCTCGAAATCCGCGAAATTCACGAAAATGAACTTCGCGCCGCCGACGAGGTCTGGATGACCTCATCGACCAAGGAAGTGCTGGCGATCACCACGCTCGACGGCCTCCCGGTAGGCAGCGGAAAACCCGGTCCGCTCGGCGAGCGGATGTGGCAGTGGTATCAGGATTTCAAGCAATCGGTCATGCGCAAGGGTTGAAGTGGCTTCGTACAAGGACACGCTCCTCGAATTTCCCTGCGCCTTTCCCCTGAAGATCATGGGCAAGGCCGAGGACGAACTCGCCCAGGCCGTTCTCGAAATCGTCACCCGCCATGCCCCCGGTTTCGATGGCGCCAGCATGGAAATGCGCGCCAGCTCCGGGGGCAACTATCTCGGCCTGACGTGCACGGTGGTCGCCACCTCGAAGGCGCAGCTCGATGCGCTGTACATGGACCTGACCGCGCACCCGCTGGTCAAGGTCGTGCTTTGAGGATGGAGATCCGCCGTCTCGGCCGGGTCGATTACGAACCAACCTGGCGCGCGATGCAGGAATTCACCGCCGGGCGGACACCGGAAACTCCCGACGAACTGTGGGTGGTCGAGCATCCGTCCGTGTTCACGCTGGGCCAGGCCGGCAAGCGCGAGCACATCCTGAGCGATGTCGGCATCCCCGTCGTCAAGATCGACCGGGGCGGCCAGGTCACCTACCATGGCCCCGGCCAGGTCGTCATCTACCTCCTGCTCGACCTGCAACGCCTGAAGATCAAGGTGCGCGAACTGGTCACCGCGATCGAGCAGGCGATCATCGACTTTCTGGCCGAGCACGGCGCCGCCGCCGGGCGCCGCCCCGGCGCCCCCGGCGTCTATGTCGGCGACGCCAAGATCGCCGCCCTCGGCCTGAGGATCAGGAACGGTTGCAGCTACCACGGGCTGGCGCTCAATGTCGCCATGGATCTCTCTCCGTTCGCCGCCATCAACCCCTGCGGCTATGCCGGGCTGAGGGTCACGCAAACCAGCGAACTGGGCATCACGCTCACCCCGGCCGAGGCCGGCGAACACCTTTGCCGGCACTTGCGGCGACAACTGGACGAACGACATGGCTGAACAAGGCGTCAAGCAGAAGGGCGAGCTGAAGACCGCACGCATCCCGATCAAGATCGTCCCGGTCGACGCCCCGCTCAAGAAGCCGGAATGGATCCGCGTCAAAGCTGGCAACAGCGCCGGCCGCTTCGGCGAGATCAAGTCGATGCTGCGCGAGCGCAAGCTGCATACGGTCTGCGAGGAAGCGACCTGCCCCAACATCGGCGAATGCTTCGGGCGCGGCACGGCAACCTTCATGATCCTCGGCGACATCTGCACCCGCCGCTGCCCGTTCTGCGACGTCGGCCACGGCCAGCCGCTACCGCCCAACCCGGACGAACCGCGCGAACTCGCCGAGTCGGTCGCCGCGCTCAAGCTCAAATATGTCGTCATCACCAGCGTCGACCGCGACGACCTGCGCGACGGCGGCGCCCGGCACTTCGTCGAGGTCATCCGCGCCGTGCGCGAGGCGTCGCCGGCGACGACCATCGAGACGCTGGTCCCCGACTTTCGCGGCCGCCTCGACATCGCCCTCGACATCCTCGGCGAGGCGCTGCCCGACGTCCTCAACCACAACCTCGAAACCGTGCCGCGCCTTTACAGGCAGGCGCGCCCCGGCGCCGACTACGCGCACTCGCTGCAACTTATGAAGGATTTCAAGGCGCGCTACCCGCAGGTCAAGACCAAGTCCGGCCTGATGGTCGGCCTCGGCGAAACCGACGAGGAAATCATCGAGGTCATGCGCGACCTGCGCGCCCACGATGTCGAGATGCTGACCATCGGCCAGTACCTCGCCCCCTCGAACCACCACCTCGCGGTTTCCCGCTACGTCCACCCCGACACCTTCAGGATGTTCGAGGACGCAGCGCTGAAAATGGGCTTCTCCGGCGCTGCCTGCGCGCCGATGGTCCGCTCCAGCTACTGGGCCGACCAGCAGGCGCACAGCGCCGGGGTCGCCTGAAGACTGCTGCGGTCGACGGTTCCTGCGCGCCAGAAACGAAACTTTGAGCCGGCCCCTTCAGGCCGCGCCCTATAAGCCATCCGCAGCCTCATTCGGCACCAAGATGGTTTGAGATTTGTTTGCTGCGAACCGTGCAATATCTCCATAGATGCGTTGATTTGCACGGATGAATCCCCATTTCGTGCAAGTCGACCTGTCGACTCTGCTGGCCCAATTCCCGGCTGTCGTGCTCCTCGGACCCCGTCAGGCGGGGCAGTTGGCAGCGATGGTCGTTCGCTCGCGCATCCCGATGAACGACTGGCGCCGGGCGATGTCATCAGGAATGGCTGGGTTCTGAGTCTGCCGCGTCTGCGCGATAGGCTAAGTCATCAACTTTGAGCAAAGCCGTGGTCTATCCCTGAGAGGTTCTGGGGGGTTGTCAAATGCAAATATCGCTTGGCGATAATATCGTTTTGCGATATTATCGGTCACATGATTACTTCGTTCCACGACGACGCAACGGAAAGCATCTGGCGCGGTGAGTTTACCAAGAAGTTGCCCAACCAGATTCAGGCTGTGGCGCGACGCAAACTGCGGATGGTGGCCAATGCGCGTGCCCTGGAAGATTTACGCAGCCCGCCAAATAACCGGCTTGAAGCGCTAATCGGTGATCGAGCAGGTCAGCACAGCATTCGTATCAACGATCAATGGCGGGTGTGTTTTGTGTGGAATTCCGGGCACGCGGAACGTGTCGAGGTTTGCGATTACCACTGAGGAGGCATCATGGACAAGCTGCCCAACATTCACCCCGGCGAAGTGCTCAAGGAAGAATTTCTTGAGCCGCTGGGCATTACCCCCTACCGCCTGGCTAAAGCCATCGGCGTGCAGCCGATTCGCATTGGCGAAATCTGCGCCGGACGGCGTGCTGTAACAGCAGATACCGCTTTGCGCCTGTCGCGGGCACTGGGCACGACGCCGGGATTCTGGCTGGGCTTGCAAGCCGACTACGACACGGAGGAAATTGAGCGCGTGCACGGAGATCGGTTGAACAAGATTCATTTGCTGGCGGCGTAGATGACCTACTGCAAACGGAGGCGCCATGACTGCCAGGGAACTTGAAGCCGCGCTGCTGACCCGGTGTGCCGCCGTTGCGCGGGAAGTTGCGCCGGCAGCGCAAGATCAACGCGAGGCTAACGTGTTCCAGTTGGCGGCGACGGTCATCCGCTCGCGCTTCCCTCGCGAATCCACCCACCTGATGCAGGCGAGCGAGCAGTATTTCGCCGCGCACCCCGATGAGCGACTGGCGCCGGGCGATGTCATCAGGAATGGCTGGGCTCCGAGTCTGCCGCGTCTGCGCGACATGCTGAGCCACCGGCTTTGCGGGCGCTGAAGCAATGCCGACGAACCCGACGTTCCACACCCACACCGCCCTGGCAGAAGGTCTGAAAGCGCTGTTCAAGCAGCTTGAAGAGCGTCTCTCGTTGCGCAGCCCCATCGATGTCTATCTGGCGGGCGGAATGGCCGTTCATCTCTACACGGCAAGTCGCGTCACGACTGACGTCGATGCCGAATTCGGCAGCCGCGTTTTTATCCCGAACGACCTCATTGTCGAGGTTAAGTTGGAGGATGGAACGCGGGAGTCGGTCTATTTCGACACCAACTACAACGCGTCCTTTGCCTTGCTGCACGAGGATTACCTTGACGATGCCGTTCCGCTGGATTTGGGCATGGAACATATACGATTGCATGTTCTCTCCCCTCGTGACCTTGCGGTCAGCAAGATCGCCCGCTTTGCCGACAACGACAAAAAGGACATCGCTGCCCTGGTTCGCCTCGGCCTGACCTCCGCCGACGAGATTGAACAACGCGCAACGAGCGCACTGGCCGGATACGTTGGCGGGCAAGCCATGTTGCGGCTAAATCTTCAGGATGCCGTTGCGCTGGCTCGCCAAGTTGAAATTGAACGCATGGAACTGGCGAAGGAAGACCAAGCCAATGAAGATCAATGTTGCAATTCATGCTGCAGCGGTGCAGCATCGCCTGCAACATAATGAGGGGATCACCTTCAAGGGGTCGGGTGAGCCTGTCAGAAATTTTGTGTGTGAGGCATAACATGTCGCCAAGGAGCATGTATGCCAATCAAGACGAGCAAGAAGAAACCGGCAGCGGTGCTGCCCAGCATTCCCAAAGAACTCATTGACCAGATGGTCAGTGGCCCGATGGACGCCGAGGCGGTGAATGCCGCCTCGATGGCGTTCAAGAAGGCGCTGATCGAACGCGTCCTGGGTGCCGAACTCAGTCATCACCTGGGCTACCCGCCCGGCGCCGACAAGCCAGGAGAACTGGGCAACCAAGACAATAGGGGACAGACCCAATGCCGTTAAGTTAAGCCCCGTCCGTGGTAGAATGGAAACTGCAAAGTTATTATTATTCAATAGGATACATGAGAATGACTTTGCAACTTCCATGCCACATTGCTGGCTGAAATCCGCGCCACC
>WBZP01005599.1_pt1 | contig 12729 bp, 11 predicted proteins | sample 5204301 | NCBI WGS metagenome assembly WBZP01 (sample SAMN12412401, study PRJNA552823) | activated sludge metagenome | isolation source: activated sludge from nitrification reactor of wastewater treatment plant... | place: USA: Pennsylvania | collected 2017
CGCCCAGCGCTGGCCGAAGGTGCTGCGCACCTCGGCCTCCCATTCGGGATGGCCGTTGGCGCGGGCGATCTCGCGATAGAGCGCCGCACGATCGTTGTTTTCCGCCGCGACCAGCCCGGTTGCGCTCTGGCGCTGGGCGAGCGGTATTGCGTTGGCATCGCGCAGGACGATCGAACCGTCGCGCGCGATGCCGACCGCACCCGAAGCGTAGAACGGCGCGAGCTGGCCGTGGCGCGACTGCATCGCGCCCTTGAGCGAGCTGATCGCCGGCGTATTGATTTCGAGGTTGCCTTGCGCGACTGCGGCGAGCGGCAGCAACAGGGCAACGGCGGTTGCGATACGTCGAATCAGGGTGCTCATTTCGTCTCCTTCGGTTGCGCGTCGGCAGGCGGTTTGGCGCCATCCTTGAGCTGCCACACCTCGTCGATGATCTTGTCGGCGGCCTTTTCCGCCGCGGCGGCCGGAAAATAGATGTTGATCGTCACGCACGCCGACAAGCCGAGCGCAGCAGCCCACAGGATCGTTCGATGAATTCGCATTGCGCGCCTCCGTGCCCGGCTACTTCACCACCGGCTTCATGTTGCCCTCGGTCACGCGCTTGAGGCGCGCGAGCAGTTCTTCCCAATCGACGCGGCGATTGTAGCCGATGACGCTGATCGCCGGCACGCCGGCGCCCTTGACCATGACATAGCCGTTGGGCGCCGGCTCGACGCCGCCCATTTCGCATATGCCGTCGCGCAAGGCGCAGGTCATGCCAAGCCTGCCGTAGGAAAACTCCTCGAACACCCGCAGCACGCTGCGCTGGATCGCGGCGGCGGCGCCCGCCCCGCCCAGGGCGCTGATATTCTGCACGGCGCGCTGGCTGATGCGCTTGCGGTAGTCGCCCGGGCTGCTCTCGATACGCGCATCGAATCGCAACGGCCGCGTGCCCGCCACTTCCAGACCCTTCAGGTCGCCATCGATTCGGCCGGTGATGGTGCCGAAAGAGAAAGTCCGCGTCAGCATTTCCAGGTCGAAGTTGCGCACCTCCACGTCGGCGAACAATCGCGGCACACGGCCGAACGGTTCGATCAGCTTCAGATCGGTGACCGAGGCGAAACCGTCGAACACCTGTACCACCAACGCACCATCGAGCGAGATGGTTGATCCGTCCTGGTGAATGCCTGGAATCGACGCCGAGAATATGCCGCTCATGCGCGGCCAGCCGAGCGCCTCGGTCAATTTCTCCATCGACACCGGCGTCACCGCGATCGCCGCCCGCCAACTGCTGCGCTCGTTGCCGCGCGTATAGCGCACATCGTCGAGCACGATTTCGCCATCGAGAAGCGGAATCTTTGCCTGTGACAAGCGCAGTGCCTGGCCGCGCAGCTTGAGCGGCAGCGCAATCGGTCCGATCGGCAGTTTGCCCAGTGTGGCACGGACAACGTTCACCTGCGCCTCGGTGGTGGCGTCGTCGCGCCATGGAATGTCGGCGTCGATGCCGTCGAGCGCGTAGTGCCCGCCCGCTTCGCGCAGCGCGACCTTGCGCAGCGTGACGGTAGCCGACTGCAGCGCGTTGTCGCGAATCTCGCCGGCAACACGCGCCTGCCCGGTCCACGTCAGTTTCGGCCCGGCAAGCGATTCGAGCAGCGGCGTGATGAAACTGGGCGCCAGTTGCTGCAGATCGAGCATGCCGCTGGCGAAACTGGCCGTCTTGAGTTGCCCGGCCGCGATGTCGACGGTGCCGCTTGCGTCGATCCGCCCCAGCGACGGACCCTCTATGCGCAGCGCACCGACCGCCACCTGTTTTCCATCGAAGGTTCCCGACGCGGTGAGCGCGGCGGCCGGCGAAGCCAGGAAGAACGGTGCCCAGAACACGTCGCCTTTCGGCCAATCCACGGCACCCTGCCACGACCAAAGCGAGCCCTGCGCCCGTGCGTCGAGCTTCAAGGTCGCGGCGATTTTCTCGCCGGCATGGGCGCCTGCGGCATCGGCGAAGCGCGCCTCGTCGAGCGTCAGATTGGCATGTACTGTGGTCTCGCGCGGGCCGCGTTCGAAAGTCGCCTCGCCGCTGACACGGCCGCCGAACTGCCAGTCTTTCGCCAGCGGCAGCAGCGGCTTCAAGCGCCCGAAATCGGCGCGGTCAATAACCAGTTTGACGGTGCGACCACCGACGGTCTGCGCACCTGTCACGCGCCAGGTTTCCCCGGCAGCCGGCTCGACCGCCAGATCGAATGCGCCGCTCGCGCTGCGCCAGTTGAAACGCAACGGAATCGATTGCGCCTTGCCCTTCCCATCTGCGGCCGGCAGCCGCATTTCGCCGCGCTCGCAGGCCAGGCCCTCGCGCGTCAGATCGATGCGCTCGCAGCGCGCGCTCAGGTTGCGCCACACCTGCCCGGCGACGGCCAGCCTGGCAAGCGAGAGATCGGCCGGACCGCCGCGCAAATCGGCCAGCGCGAACCTGAGATCGTCGATGCGCAGCACGCCGGTATCGAGCGAGCCGAGCGACAGAACGACCGATTGCGCGCCGCCGGAACCCGGCAGCGTCAGCGACACCGCGACAACCGCAAGGGTGCACAGCCGGACGATCGATGAGCAAGCCGCAATCCGCTGCACGGCCGACGACGCCGGCGCCGGCTATGCCGGAAAGACGCCGGTGGACAGGTAGCGGTCGCCGCGGTCGCAGACGATGCTGACGATCACCGCATGGTCGAGTTGGCGTGCCAGGCGCAATGCGACATGCATGGCCCCGCCCGAGGAAATCCCCGCAAAAATGCCCTCGTCGCGCGCAAGGCGGCGGGTCATCTGCTCGGCCTCTGCCTGGCTTACCGACTCGATCTGATCGACATTTTCGGCATCGTAGATCTTCGGCAGGTAGGCTTCGGGCCACTTGCGGATGCCCGGGATCTGCGAGCCTTCCGCCGGCTGGCAGCCGACGATACGGATCGCCGGATTCATCTGTTTGAGGTACCGCGAGCATCCCATGATGGTGCCGGTCGTTCCCATCGAGCTGACGAAATGGGTGATCGCGCCGTGCGTATCGTTCCAGATCTCCGGCCCGGTGCCCTCGTAGTGGGCGAGCGGATTGTCGCGGTTGGCAAACTGGTCGAGGATCACGCCGCGGCCTTCTGCGCGCATCGCTTCGGCGACATCGCGCGCCATTTCCATGCCGCCGCTCTTGGGTACCAGCACCAGTTCGGCGCCGAACGCCCGCATGGTCTGGCGCCGTTCGATACTCTGGTTCTCCGGCATCACGAGGATCATGCGATAGCCGCGCATCGCGGCCGCCATCGCGAGCGCGATGCCGGTGTTGCCGCTGGTCGCCTCGATCAACGTATCCCCCGGCTTGATGTCGCCGCGCGCCTCGGCGCGCAGGATCATCGACAGCGCCGGACGATCCTTCACCGAGCCGGCCGGATTGTTGCCCTCGAGCTTGGCCAGAATGACGCTACCCCGCGCATCGATCTCGTCACCGGGAAGCCGCTTCAACCGCACCAGCGGCGTGCGACCGACGAAATCCTCGAGGGTAGGGTACGCCATGATCGACCGGACCTGAAAATCAAGAGGATTCAATGATACAGAAGAAGCGCTCGCGGCCAGTTTTGCCGAGCATTTGCTGCAATGCCGGCGGAATTTCGCGCCGCATCGCGGGGACCACCCCTTGAGGGATCAGGTGTCCTTGCGTTTCGGCCCCGCCGGTGCAGGAGGCGGCCCGCTCGGCGCCTTTGGATGCGCCGCTGGCGCCGGCTGGCCGGCGGGTTTCGGCCCGGCCGGGGTGGGCGGCGGCCCGGAAGCCGCGGCGGACGGGGCTTTTGCGCCTGCCGCAACGCCAGCGCTCGGTCCGGCTGGCTTGGGCGGCTGACCGGATGCTCCGGGTGAGGGTGCTGCCTGTCTGGGGGCAATCGGCGGCGCAGGATCAGGCTGATGCGCGGGCGCGCTTGCCGCAGTCGGACCGGTCGACCGACGGCGCAGGAAGAACCAGCCGATCGCCCCCGCTGCCAGCAAGGCCACCACCACCCATCCCAAAGGGAAACCGCCGGTTGGCGCGGGCGAATCTCGTCCGCCGCTTGCGGTGCCCGTGGCAGGCGCTCCGACGCTTGCCTGCGCGCGCAACTGGGCAATCGTCTTGTCCCCGATGCCCTTGACCCGTACCAGATCGTCAACTGACTTGAACGGGCCATTGGCCTGCCGCTCGGCAATGATCGCCTTCGCCTTTCCCGGGCCGATGCTAGGCAGGGACTCGAGTTGGGATTCGCTCGCCGTGTTGATGTCCACTGCGGCCAGCACAATTGTCGATGCCAGCAGCGCGGCCACGGACAGAACAACCGCCGAAACGAATCGTTTCATTGCGCGCCCCCGGATCAGATTCCGGACTCGACCAACCTGGCGCAATAGCGCACCACACCCTCGCCGACATCGGCAAACGGCGCATCGTATCCGGCGCCGCGCAGCCGGCCGAGATCGGCCTGGGTGAAGCTCTGGTACTTGCCGCGCAGCGCATCGGGAAACGGCACGTATTCGACCAACCCGCGCGCCACCATTTCGGCCAACGACAACGCCGGCTCGCCGCGCGCAGCGCGACAGGCATTGACGGTTGCCATGGCAACGTCGTTGAACGGCTGGGCGCGCCCGGTGCCGAGGTTGAAAATGCCCGAGCATTCCGGATGGTCGAGGAACCACAGGTTTACTTTCACGACATCGTCGACGAAGACGAAATCCCGGCTCTGTTCGCCATTGGCATAGCCGTCGCAACCTTCGAACAGCCTGACCTTGCCGCTCTCGGCAAACTGGTTGAAATGGTGAAAGGCCACCGACGCCATGCGGCCCTTGTGTTGCTCGCGCGGGCCATAGACATTGAAATAGCGAAAACCGACCACCTGCGAACCGGCTTCGCCCAGCCGCCGACGCACCACCTGATCGAATAGGAACTTCGAATAGCCATAGACATTGAGCGGCGCCTCGAATTCGCGCGACTCGGAAAAGCTACTTCCGCCACCATACACCGCCGCCGACGACGCATACAGCAGCGGCACTTCCTGTTCCAGACAGAAGTCGAGCAGCGCGACCGTATAGCGGTAATTGTTGCTCATCATGTACTGCCCGTTGTGCTCCATGGTGTCGGAGCAGGCACCTTCGTGAAACACCGCGGCGACCGAGCCATCGAGTTCGCCGGTCGTCACAAGTTCGAGGAAATCGTTCTTGTCGATGTAGTCGGCGATCTCGCAGTCGACCAGGTTGCGGAACTTGTCGCCGCGCGTGAGATTGTCCACGGCGATAATGTCCTTGATGCCACGCGCATTGAGGCCGGCGACCAAGTTCGATCCGATGAATCCTGCTGCCCCGGTAACGACGTAATACATGTCCGCTTCCTAAGTCCTGAGTTCGTCCAGTTCGACCACCGCCGTGCCGAGCTTGCCGACGACGATACCTGCTGCGTGGTTGGCGAGTCGCATTGCATCGACGACCCCGACGCCGCTCGCCAGCATCACCGCCAGCGTGGCGATGACCGTGTCGCCCGCGCCGCTGACGTCGAACACCTCGCGCGCCGACGCCGGCACGTTCGTCGCTCCTTCCTCTCGAAACAGCGTCATTCCTTCTTCCGAACGTGTGAGGAGCAACGCATCGAGGCGCAACTCGCGGCGCAGTCGCCCGGCGCGTTGCGCGAGGTCTTCCTCGTCTCGCCACGAGCCTGTCACTTGGCGCAACTCCGCGCGATTCGGAGTCAGCAGGGTAGCGCCGGAATAGCGCGTGTAGTCGTCTCCCTTGGGATCGACCAGCACCGCCTTGCCGGCTGCACGGGCCAGCCGGATCATCTCGGTGATGTGCGTCAACCCGCCCTTGCCGTAGTCGGACAGTATCACGACGTCGGTACCGTTCAAACGGGCTTCGAATTCGGCAAGCTTGCTCTGCAGGACTTCATGATTCGGCCAGGTCTCGAAATCAACGCGCAACAGTTGCTGCTGCCTGCCGATCACCCTCAGCTTCACCGTCGTATCCAGTTCCGGATCCTCGAGCAGCGAGGTATCGATGCCGGACGATGCGAGCAGGCGTTCCAGGGCGCGTCCGGCCTCGTCGGTGCCGACCACCGACAGCAGCGTCACTCGCGCACCCAGCGCCTTGGCGTTGCGCGCAACGTTGGCCGCACCGCCGGGCCGCTCCTCGGTGCGCTGCACCTTGACCACCGGCACCGGCGCCTCGGGAGAGATGCGGCTGACTTCGCCGAACCAGTAGCGGTCCAGCATGACGTCGCCGACTACCAGCACGCGGGCTTGCGACGTGTCAGGAACGGGCGGCAGTCTCGGCGCCGGGTTCATGCGGTCAGCTGCGGCCGATTGCAAGATAGTCGATACCGTAACGACGCACGGTCGCAGGTTCGAACAGGTTGCGCCCGTCGATGATCAGCGGCTGTTTGAGTCTGGCTTTGATTGCATCGAAATCCGGGCTGCGGAACTCCTTCCATTCGGTCATGATCAACAGCGCATCGGCTCCGTCCAGCGCAGCCATCGGGCTTTGCGCATACGCTAGCTTTGGCTGAGCACCGAATACCCGGCCTGCCTCGGCCATTGCGACCGGATCGTAGGCGCTGACCGTGGCACCGCGGCGGATCAACTCATCGACCAGCACGATGCTGGGCGCTTCGCGCATGTCGTCGGTATTGGGCTTGAAGGCCAGTCCCCACAGCGCGAAATGGCGCCCAGCCAACGACTCGCCAAACCTCGCCACGACCTTGCGCCCGAGAACGCCCTTCTGCGCTTCGTTGGCCGACTCGACGGCGCCGAGAATCTGCAATTCCTGACCGGCAGTGCGAGCCGTGCGGATCAGCGCCTTGACGTCCTTCGGGAAACACGACCCGCCATAGCCGGCCCCGGCGTAGAGAAAATGGTAGCCGATGCGCGGGTCGGAACCGATACCCTGACGCACCAGTTCGATGTCCGCCCCCAGCTTCTCCGCAAGGTTAGCCAGTTCGTTCATGAACGAAATGCGCGTCGCCAGCATGGCGTTGGCAGCGTATTTTGTCAGCTCGGCAGAGCGCACATCCATCACCAGCAGGCGTTCGTGATTGCGCTGGAACGGCGCATACAACTCCCGCATCTTCTCGACGGCACGGTCGTCGTCGGCACCGATGACGATACGGTCCGGCCGCATGAAATCCTCGATCGCCGCCCCCTCCTTCAGGAATTCCGGGTTGGAAACGACGCTGAACGGATCGTTGGTGCCCCGGGTGGCGAGTTCTTCTGCAATTGCGGCGCGAACGCGATCTGCGGTTCCGACCGGGACGGTCGACTTGTCGACGACGACCCGATAGCCGTCCATGTGCTTGCCGATGTTGCGTGCCGCCGCGACGACATACTGAAGATCGGCGGACCCATCCTCGCCGGGGGGCGTGCCGACGGCGATGAACTGGACCGTTCCGTGGCGCGCCGCCATGGCCGGGCTTGTAGTGAAGCGAATCCGGCCGGCCGCGCGGTTGCGCGCGATCATCGCCTCCAGGCCTGGCTCATGAATCGGGATTCCGCCAGCGTTCAGGATGGCGATCTTGTCGGGATCCACATCCAGGCACAGCACATCGTTGCCGACATCCGCCAGGCATGCCCCACTGACCAGACCAACGTATCCGCTGCCAACAACCGTTACCTTCACTGCGCTCTCCCCGGATGGATTCTGAACATCGCCATTCTATCGCCTAGTCATTACGGTGTTAGGTCGTATTCCTCGCTGCGCTTGGGCGGATAGGTTTCCCAACCCCCGCAGGCCGGGCAACGCCAGTAGAACTGGCGGGCCTTGAAGCCGCAGTCGTCGCACCGGTATCGCGCGACACGTCGGGTGTGGGAATGCACGAGCCCCTTTACCAGTTCGACATCCTTTCGCTGCTCGGCGGTCACCGTAAGCAGGGCCGCCTCGAGCAACTTGTCCAGCCCCAGCAGCGTAGGATTGCGACCGAGTTCGTCGCGTACCAATTGATAGGCCGCCTGCGGACCCTCCTTTTCCATTTCCCACTGGAACACCGCGTCCAGCAGATCGAGCGACGGATGCTGGGCGAGGTAGGACCGCAACAGCTGTATCCCCTGTTCCACCTGCCCCTGGCGCCGGTAGCCATCCATTAAGCGGGCGGCAACCAGGGCCAAGTACACGGGATTCTGTTGCTCGATCCGCTTCCAGTCTTCCAGCGCAGTGCCGAGGTCGCCCTCCGAGGCGGCCAGGTCGCCGAGCAGGATATTCGCCCGAACGCACTTGCGATTACTGTCTAGAGCCTTGTCCAGATAGTCGCGGGCCGACTGGTTGCGCGAGTGCGCCATCTCGCCCGCTGCCAGCTCGCAGTAAAAATTCGCGATCTCCTTTTGCCACAAATGGCCCGACACATCGGGCAGTTCACGCGCAATGCCGATCGCCTTCAACCACTCCTTTTCCTGCTGATAGATTTCGAGCAGGAACTTCTGCGCAACCTCCCTCATCGCCGAATCGCGGAGTTTGACGAAAACGTCCTCGGCACGATCCAGCAACCCGGCCTTAAGGTAGTCGTGCCCGAGCTCTGCCATCGCCTGCACGCGCTGCTCCGGCGCAAGATCGCCGCGATCGACAAGATTCTGGTGCATGCGGATCGCCCGGTCGGTCTCACCCCGACGGCGAAACAGGTTTCCGAGAGCGAAATGCAGTTCGATGGTCTGCGGATCGACCTTGACCGCTTCCAGGAACGCGTCGATCGCCTTGTCCGGTTGTTCGTTGAGCAGAAAATTGAGTCCCGCGAAATATGACCGGGGCAGCGCGCGTGACTCGCGCACCAGATGCTTGATGTCGATTCGGGCGGCAATCCATCCCAGCGCGAAGAAAAGCGGGAATGCGACCAGCCACCACAGTTCAAATTCCATTGATTTGCTTATGCGTTTCGCACAATGGCAGGTGAACTCGACTCGACAGCCAACTCCGCCGGCGCGGCCCGGGAGCGCAATCGACCGAGTTCCCGTCTTTGACGCAGCAGTGTTGTCGTGGCCGCAGTCACCCCAAGGAGCACGCCAGCGACGAAGAAGACCAGCATCAACAGCGACAGCGGCACGGTCCAGAGCGAATCGAAAAAGAACTGAACACCGACCGTTCCGCTGTTGCGGCTTAGAAAAGCGAGCAGCAACAGAAAAACGACGATACGCACACCCCAGATCAGGAACCGCATGATTCACCCACATCAGCCGACTCGAAAAAACAAGGGCGACGCGCGCGTCGCCCCCCAATAGCCTCGAAACCCGACACGGGGAACCGCTCAGGGATTCTGGTCAACGCGCTCGCGCAGTTCCTTGCCAGCCTTGAAATGCGGAACGTATTTCTCCGGAACCTGCACCCGCTCGCCGGACTTCGGATTGCGTCCGGTTCGCGGGGGCCGATAGTTCAGGGCGAAACTGCCAAAGCCACGGATCTCGATCCGGTCGCCTCGTCCGAGGGACGAGGTCATCTGGTCGAGGATCATCTTCACGGCGAAATCGGCATCTTTCGCCACCAACTGCGGAAACCGCGCAGCCAGCCGCGCAATCAGCTCGGATTTGGTCATGATGAAACGCCGCCCCGGTTTACCAACGGTCAGTTCTGCGTACTGTTGAGCTTGGCCTTGAGCAGCGCGCCAAGATTGGTCGTTCCGCTTTGGGCGTTGCCGCCCTCGCTCGCCAGCTTCTGCATGGCATCGCTCTGCTCGGCCTGATCCTTTGCCTTCACCGAGAGATTGATGCCGCGTGACTTGCGGTCGACGTTGATGATCATGGCTTCGACCGCGTCGCCTTCCTTGAGAAGCACGCGCAAGTCCTCGACGCGATCGCGGGCAGCTTCCGACGCCCGCAGATAGCCTTCGACCTCGCCATCTAGCACGATCACCGCACCCTTGGCGTCGACCGACTTCACCGTTCCCTTGACGACGCTGTTCTTGTCGTGGGTGGCGATGTAGTTGGTGAACGGGTCGCCTTCCATCTGCTTGATGCCGAGCGAGATGCGCTCGCGTTCCACATCGATCGACAACACCACGGCCTCGATCTCGTCGCCCTTCTTGTAGTTGCGCACGGCTTCTTCGCCCGGCAGCGACCACGACAGGTCGGACAGATGAACCAGACCATCGATGCCGCCCGGCAGACCGATGAACACGCCGAAGTCGGTGATCGACTTGATCTGGCCGCGCACCTTGTCGCCTTTTTTCTGGTTGAGGGCAAAATCGTCCCACGGGTTGCTCATGCACTGCTTCATGCCGAGCGAAATGCGGCGGCGGTCCTCGTCGATCTCGAGGATCATCACTTCGACTTCGTCACCCAACTGCACGACCTTGGTCGGATGGATGTTCTTGTTGGTCCAGTCCATTTCGGACACGTGAACCAGACCCTCGATACCCTGCTCGACTTCGACGAATGCGCCGTAGTCGGTGATGTTGGTAACCTTGCCGAACAGCCGCGTGCCCTGCGGGTAGCGACGCGAGATACCCACCCACGGGTCTTCGCCGAGTTGCTTCAGACCGAGCGAAACACGGTTCTTTTCTTGATCAAACTTGAGAACCTTGGCCTGCACTTCGTCACCCACGTTGAGAACTTCGCTCGGGTGACGCACGCGACGCCATGCCAGATCGGTGATGTGCAGCAAGCCGTCGATGCCGCCCAGATCGACGAACGCACCGTAGTCGGTGATGTTCTTGACGATTCCCTTGACGACCGTGCCCTCTTTCAGATTCGCCAGCAGCGCTTCGCGCTCCTCGCCCGCGGTAGCTTCGAGAACGGCGCGACGCGAGACGACGACGTTGTTGCGCTTGCGGTCGAGTTTGATGACCTTGAACTCGAATTCCTTGCCTTCATATGGCGTGGTGTCCTTGACCGGCCGCGTATCGACCAGCGACCCCGGCAGGAAGGCGCGGATGCCGTTTGTCATGACAGTCAGGCCACCCTTGACACGACCGCTGATCAAACCGGTGACCAGCAGACCTTCGTTAAGGGCCTTTTCCAGATCGTTCCAGGCGGCGATACGCTTAGCCTTGTCGCGCGACAGCCGGGTTTCGCCGTAGCCGTCTTCCAGTGCCTCGATTGCGACCATGACATAGTCGCCGGCCTTGACCTCGACTTCGCCGTGATCATTCTTGAATTCCTCGACCGCAATGTAGCTTTCCGACTTAAGGCCAGCGTTCACTACAACGTGGTTCTGGTCGACTCGCACCACTTCGGCGGTTATCACCTCGCCGGCGCGCATTTCCTGCCGCGCAAGGCTTTCTTCGAAGAGGGCGGCAAAACTTTCCATGGGGGCTGCGGGCGCAGCGGCGGTTTCTGTAGACATTGTGGAAGGGACCCTGGCGCCGTACTGCTACGGCATTGGTTGACTGACATTGAAATCCATCGCAGATCGGGCATTCCGTTTCCCGGTTTCAGTGCCGAAACCTACCGACGGAGCGATCTTCCCGAACTGCGACACCTAAATCGCGAACCGCTCCGAGGCCCACGAAAGGATCCGATCGACAGCCTGGTCGATCGACATCGCCGTAGTATCCAGAAGCAAGGCATCCGCGCACTGCTGCAGGGGTGCGACTGCACGGCCTGAATCACGGGCATCGCGCTCTCGCAGATCCTGCAAAAGATTGCCAAGTGTAACAGGCAAACCCTTTTCGATCAACTGCTTATAGCGGCGCTGCGCGCGCGATTCGACACTCGCAGTAAGATAAACCTTCAGCCGCGCCCGCGGAAAAACCACCGAACCCATGTCGCGTCCTTCGGCGACCAGGCCCGGCGCGACGCTATAGGCGCGCTGCCGTTCAAGCAGGGCGTCGCGTACTGCCGGTAGCGCGGCGATTCGCGAGGCGCCCGCCGAACTGGCTTCGCTGCGAATGGCGTCGCTGACATCGTCATAGTCGAGCAAGACCCGTCCGTCGCAAAAGCGCGCTGGGAGCTGTTGCGCAAGCGCCGCCAACTCATTCTCGGCTTGCAGATCGATGCCCGCCCGAACCGCGGCCAGCGCGACGATGCGATAAAGCGACCCACTATCCAGGTAGTTCCAGCCCAGACTGGTCGCCACACGCGCAGCGACGGTTCCCTTGCCGGACGCGGACGGGCCGTCGATAGCGATCACCGGAATCTCAGCGGTCATGGGTCACGCCAGCAAAGCAGTCGAAGTATTCGGGAAACGTTTTGTTAACGCACATTGGATCGATGATCCGCACGCGCACGCCGCCCAGCGCAGCCAGCGAGAAACACATCGCAATTCGGTGATCTTCGTAGGTATCGATCTCGGCGCCGTCGATCAGGCGTCGCGGCGGCGTTATCGCAAGGTAGTCGGCACCGGACTCCACAGTCGCGCCGAGTTTGCGCAATTCGGTCGCCATCGCGGCAATGCGATCCGTTTCCTTCACCCGCCAGCTCGCAATGTTGCCGAGCCGGCAAGGGCCGTCGGCAAACAGGGCACACACGGCAAGCGTCATCGCCGCATCGGGAATGTGATTGAGGTCGAGGTCGAAGGCCTTCAGCCGACCGTTCTGGGGGCTGCGCGCCTCGACCCAATTCGGTCCCATCTCGATGCGCGCACCCAGTTTGGCAAGTTCGTCGGCAAATCGCACATCGCCCTGAATGCTGCCGCGGCCCACGCCATTGACGCGTACAGGCCCACCGCCGATCGCGCCGGCAGCCAGAAAATACGAGGCAGAGGACGCATCGCCCTCGACATGGACGATGCCCGGACTGGCGTAGCTTGCCCGTGCGGGAATCGTGAACCTCGACCAGCCATCGCATTCGACGGCCACGCCGAAACGGC
>WBZP01005601.1_pt1 | contig 12727 bp, 9 predicted proteins | sample 5204301 | NCBI WGS metagenome assembly WBZP01 (sample SAMN12412401, study PRJNA552823) | activated sludge metagenome | isolation source: activated sludge from nitrification reactor of wastewater treatment plant... | place: USA: Pennsylvania | collected 2017
ATACTGCCCGACAGGTCGACGAGCAGCAGCGTGTAGTGAACCGCCGCGACCTCGGGATTGAGGATCGTCTGCTTCGACTCGTAGACCGAGACCAGTCCGCTGTCTTCATAGATTCGGAACTTGTCCGCCGTCAGGTTCGGAACCGGCTTACCGCCCGAGTCTGTGACGGAAAAATACACCGCGACCTGGCTCGGCTTCATCACCGCCGCGTTGTACAGCGTCAGCTTCAAGCAGCCAGAACCCGCCCACAGCAGCGCCAGCGCCGACAAACCACGCAGCCAGCGCAACGTCCTCGTCTTCATGAGTCCTCCCGAGACCAACATTGGTCCCGATCGTAGCGAGTTCTCGCCTGCTTGAACAGTCGGCTTAGCGCGTCCCTTGGGCGAGCCACCGCGCCGCGTCTTTGGCGTGATAGGTCAGGATGATGTTTGCGCCCGCTCGACGAATCGAGGTCAGCACTTCCAGCACCGCTTGCTCTTCGCCGAGCAGACCTTTTTCAGCCGCCGCTTTGAGCATCGCGTATTCACCCGACACGTTGTACGCCGCGATCGGCAGATCGCTTTCGTCCCGCAGCCGTGCAATCACGTCCAGGTACGACAGCGCGGGCTTGACCATCAGCACATCAGCGCCTTCGCCTTGATCGAGCATCGCTTCACGCACCGCTTCGTCGCTGTTGGCTGGATCCATCTGATAGCTGCGACGATGACCAAAGCCCGATGCAGTGCCCGCTGCTTGACGAAACGGTCCGTAAAAGCAGCTCGCGTACTTGGCTGAATACGCCATGATTCCGACGTGCGAATAGCCCGCTTCGTCGAGCGCTTCTCGGCTTGCGGTGACAAATCCGTCCATCATTCCCGACGGAGCCACCATGTCTGCGCCCGCTTTGGCTTGCGACACCACCACGCGACCGAGGTTTTCCAGCGTCGCATCGTTATCGACATCCGGCCAGCCCGCGTCGGGCATCACCACGCCACAGTGTCCGTGCGAGGTGTATTCGTCAAAGCACGAGTCGAGGATCACCACCAGCTCGGGACACGCGCGCTTGATGGCTCGACAGGCTTGCTGAACCAGTCCGTCGCCGTTCCACGCATCACTGCCGACGCGATCTTTTTTCGCGTCGTCGGGGACACCGAACAAGATCACAGATGGAATGCCCAGATCCAGACACTGCTTGGCTTCGATGACCGCTTGATCGACGGAGATCTGCGCTTGTCCCGGCATCGTCGCAATCGGCCTGCGGGTCTCGCGACCCGGACAGATGAACATCGGATAGACCAGGTTTTCGACGGACAGGCGCGTCTCACGGATCAGCTTGCGAAGACCCTCGCTGCGTCGCATCCGTCGGGGACGGTATTCAGGAAACTGCATTAGAACGCTTGCTCCTTTGAGGTTTCAAACGGCTTTCGCACCACCGCGATGAAGCCAAGACCGTCGAGCGTTTCGTCGAGCCGCTCGCAGACAAAGCCGTGCTTGCCAAGCAGAGCCCGCAGCTCATCGCGCGCAAACTGACCAAAGCCCGTCGAAAAGACCCGCCACAGCAGCATCGACAGCCGAAACTGAAACGGACCTTTCATACGCGGCACCACCGTCACGGATCCGGCGCGATTGGGCTCCAGCATCACGTAGTGACCACCGGGCTTGAGCACGCGAAACATCTCCGACAGACCCGCGTCGCGATTGCCGAGCAGATACAGAAAGCTGTGATGCGTGATGATGTCGAAGCTCGCGTCGGCAAACGGCAGGTGCGTCACGTCGCCATGCACAAGCGGAAAGCGCTGCGCAGCCAGCGACAGATAGCGACGTGCGTGCCGAAGCATCTCCGACGAAAAGTCCAGCCCAACGAGCCACAGGTCGGGACGACGTTCCAAGATGCCGATGCCCGACACGCCGGGACCAATGCCCAAGTCGAGCACCGACAGCTTGTCACCCTGCGACGGCGGAAAGTGATCCGCCAGGCTGCCGCAGTGCTTGCGCCAGACCTCGTGCCACGTCATCCACGCGTAAAAGCGCGCACCAATCGTAAACAGGATCCGACTGATGCCGTGACGGATGGAAACGAGCGCGCTCAGGCCGCCACCTTGGCACTGTGCTTTTCGATCAGCTTGGCAATGCCGGGAATCGCTTCTTCAACGTGCTTTTTCGCCGTCGGACGAAGCTTTTCATAGGTCTTTTTCACCGACTGATTTTGCGCTCGCTGCGCGCGCTGATCGGTGATGCCAAGCAGCGCCTCGGAGATCGATCCACTCTGCTCGGCAAAGTAGCTGGGCAGCGAACGCCCGGTCGTCTTGTTCGCTTGATAAAACGGATCCAGCCGCGTCGAAAAGTCGTCGAGCATGTGATCCATGGCCTCGGCAATAAAGCCTGGCTTGACCGCTTTGACGATCGCAAACGCACCTTTGATCGCGATCCCAGACAGACCGCCTTTTTTCGACACTTCTTCCTCGATGAGGAGCACGCAGTCGGCGACCACAGACTTGCGTCGCGTCGCTTCGGTCAGGATCTCAGGCAGGGTTAGGGTAGACACGTTAGGTTCTCCTCGAAGTAATCTTCGTCGGACAGTGCCGATGCGAAGGAGGCAGTGTTACCCCGGCCCCGACACCAGCGCAAGCGGCGTTTCACGAGGAGCGACCCTGAAAATTTGGGCTTTCCCAACTTGTGGCTAAAGTAGTCGTTATGAAGACTCTTCTGCCCATTGCGCTCCTTGTGGTCTCAGCACTCGCCAGTGGCTGCCGCAAGTCTGAATCCGCCGTACCTGCTGCCGCTGGAAATGGACCTCGTCGCATCGAAGTCACCGTCAGCAATCAAGGCTTTACGCCGCCTCGTGTCGTCGGTAGACCGGGAGAAGATCTCACGCTCAGCTTCCGCTACGACAAAAGCGCCGGCGAGTGCGGTCGAGAAGTTGTCCTTCCAGCCCAGAACATCAAAAAGACGCTGACGGAAGACAATCCGACGGAAATCGCTCTGCATCTGCCGCAAGAAAAAGGCGAAGTCACCTTCACCTGCGGCATGAACATGCTGCGCGGTGCCATCGTCGTCGAGTAACCCCCACTGCGACGACGAACGGCACAGCTCAACTACACGGTCGTTACGTTGGTCGCCGACGGGCCCTTCGGGCCGTTCTCCACATCAAACTCAACGCGCTGACCTTCCGCGAGCGTGCGGAAGCCCTGGCTGCTGATCGCCGAGAAGTGGACGAACAGATCCTTGCTGCCATCCTCGGGAGTGATGAAGCCAAAACCTTTGGCGTCGTTGAACCACTTCACAGAGCCTTTGCTCCTAGCCATTTTTTCTTAGTCTCCTATTGGGTTGTTTGAAACAACTCGCTGGCGTTCATACTCCGCCAAGGCCCACGTCGTAAAGAGGACTGCGCGCCTTGGCGGCGATACGACGCAAAAAAGTGCGGGGAAAACGGGTGCCCCGCAGCCGAGCCAGGTCGGCCACAGGGCAAGCCAGAGAAGGTATCTACGACGTACGGCGACGGCGAGACAGCCAAAGCAGCGTCGAAGCAATCAGGCCCGACCACAGCGTCGGCGCGCTGGAACCATCCAGCGGACCACCCATCTGGCAGCCTGTCGCGGTGCCATCCATCGATGAATCCGCCGCCTTGACGACATTGATCTCGACCACGCCTTCGCGGGACTGACTGCCGCTCTGCGCCACGTACTTGAGCCGAATCGTCGTGGGCTGCTCCGGGGCCTGGAACGCCACGTTGGCAGTGTCGGTTCCCGATAGCTCCACCGTCGGTCCATCGACCTGCGACCACTGCCACGAAAGGGCTCCTGGCGCCGCCGTAATCGTCGGGTCCAGTCGAACGCGGAGTCCCACCGGAACGCTCTTCAGATCCGCTTGCGTGATCGAAAACACCGGAGCCACTTTGCAGACCGCCGCTGTGCTCTGCAGCACCTGCGACTGGAACGGCGTCGCGACAGCACCTGCGACCGTGACTTCATCAATGTCCCAGCCGTAGTCACCCGAAAAGTCGTCCGTCCCGATGCGGAAGCGCAGCTTGATCTTCTGGCCTGCGAGCGCGGTGCCAAAGTTGAAGCTGCTCGTCACCCAGTTGCCAATCGGGAAGCCTGCGCTGGCCCCTGCGAACGCCATGCGAGCATTGAGCGGGTTCTTGCTGGATCCACCGACGAGCGTTCCAGTGTAGCCACCCGTGATCATCACGCCCGGTACATTCTTGACATCCACCCAGGTCTTGTCGTCGGTGCTGTATTCGATCACCGCGCCGTCATAGTAGTCCGGCGGCGTCGCTGAAGTGTCCGTCTCGAAGCTGTAGCGATGCTTGACCGACACCGAGAAGTTGCCCGTTCCCACATCGATCGACGGCGAGGTCAGGATGTGATCGGACGGCAGGCTCGTGTCTGGACCATGGAAATAGCCCGAGTCTGGCTCGATCACCTGGCCCCACGGATCGTTTGCCGTATTCGGCAAGCCATCGCTCACTTTCCAGTTGCTCGGACGACCATCAAAGGCATCGGTTGCCGACGACGCAGCCTTGAGATCGTAGTTGCCCACATCGAGCAAGCTCGCCTTCGACTGATCGTTGGGCACCGCATTGTCGCCGCTCGCTTCGACTTGCAGCGCCACCGTCGAGATCTTGGTTGCGCCCGACATCGAGACCTTCACCTGCACCGTGCGCGTCTCAAACGGCTGAAGTGCCGGCAGCGCCACCGTCGTAGATGTCTGACCTTCGACGCGAACGGATCCACCCGCCGAGCTCGATACCTTGAGCGTCCCGTTCTGGAGATCCTTGTCGCCACCGTTGCGAACCACGATCGACAGATAGCCAGACTCTCCGTTGTCGAGCACACCGTCGGTATCGCACGACACCAGCGACTGATCGAGCTTGAGCCCATCGATGAACAGCGCAGCGCCCGTCTGGAAACTTTCCTTCACTCCAGCGTGATCTGCCGAGTTCCGATCCGGCGAGATTGCCCCCGCGCCGAGTCCTCGCTTGGCAAAGCCATCGACGCACAGATCGTAGTCTTTGCGATCGCTTGCGAACATCGCCATCAGCACCGCGTCGCGCGCTTCGGTATACGTCGGAGAAACCGGCGTCAGCTTCAGCGAAGCCACCAAGTATCGTCGCATCCGCTCTTGCGCTTGCTGGAACGTAAGCCGCGTCTTGTCTTGCAGCAGCGCCGCATAGCACTCCCACAGCGCCGACGTCCACACCTCGCCCGAGCTATGCACTTCGGAGTTGCCCGTACCGTTTGCGCCAAACGCCGGAACCGGGCTCGCGGGCAGCGCCACACCTTCTTCGATGTGTTTGAAGGTCAGCGGGTTTTTGGTCTTGTCCGTCGAGTACGGATAGCGTCGGATGCCCTCGTAGAAGGCCTTGTTGCCATCCGTCCACACCGACGGAGCCCCTGTTGGATACGCACCGCTCCAGCTTGCGTTGGCCGGAGCCGTTTCGTCTTCGGGACGAATCGTCATCAGCATCGCGACGAAGTCACTCCAGCCTTCGCCCATGCTGCGACCTTGGTTGTTGACCAAGCCCGAGCCGTTGCCGATCAAGCGGTTTGACAGGATGTGGCCCCACTCGTGCGAGACAATCGTTCCGTCCAGCGAGCCATCGCGCTCCGCCAACGAGCCCGTCATCTTGACGGTCACCGCGCCGGACCCCAGCGCCGTCTTGATCTTGACGCCGTCTTCGAAGCTGATGCCCTGCGTCGGAACCGTAACGGTGGGATCGGTTCCGCCGACCCCCGCTGGTGCACCGCCTGCCGCATTGTTCGCAATCAGCACACCGGCAGCACCGGCCAGCTGCGCGTTCTTCGCTTTGACCGAGAAGTTGCAGTTGCCTCGGTCCATCAGCGCGATCTTGCCCGACACGGCAGGCGCGTTGGTGATCATCTCGCAGCCGTCAGTCCCCGACACACCGCCGGTGTCATTCGCAACCACCACATCTTTGGTGAGGCTGTAGGTTCCGACGGGACCAAAGGTTGCGCCCTGGCTATTGAGGTCGCCGGCAAGGCCCGCCGGTGCCGTGACCTGTAGCTTGCCAATCGTCGCATCCCACAAATACATCTGGATGCGCGGCATTCCACCGTCGGCAGGAGTGCTCGCATTCGCGTTGTTGCGTCCCCCCGAGTCCTGCGCTTCGAGACGAATCGCATCGCCTTCGACTCCGCCGCGTCCGTAGTTGACGTTCTGCGGGTTCTGCGCCGATTCCGTCCAGCCCGCGTCGTAGTAGACGTCGTGCAGGTAGTTGACGATGTAAAACAGGTTGGTCGCGACGGCACGCTTGGCGGTGTCATTGGCTGACGGTCTGGTCGTCGTCAGGTCGAAGGTGCGATCAAAGACACCTGGCGCCGTCGGAGTCACCAGCAAATCGCCCGCCGTATATCCGTCGGGAGCCACCTGATCGACGTACACCCAGCCGTTGTTGCCGTTTAGCTCGGTCGCGCCCGCCGAAAGCCACGGATCATTGCGACGGAACGGCAGGTTTTCAATCGAGACCAGACCCGGCGCCTGAAACGTCGGAGCCGAGACATCAGCCGTCGCCTTCGGAAACGGTGAGTACGCATTGCCCTGCGCGCCATCCCACGGAACAAAGCCCGGAGCACCGTCGCCATAGACGCGATAGCTGTACGCTAGGTCTTCGGCCAGGCTCTTTTCAAACAGCACTTTTCCGTCGCTGGCTGACACAACATACGCTCGCATCACGCTGTTGGTGGAATCAGCGGGCGCGACATCCAGCTCAATGTAATAGGACGGAACCAGACCTTGGCTCGTCGGGAAATAGACACGACGACTGCGCGACTTGACGTCCGCCAGCGCGCCCGAGCCAGAGAGCTTCGCGACGATGTGGCGACTGCTGTAGCCAGCTGCGGACGGAACCGCCTCGGACATCGACTGCGCCGAGCCACGCTCGCCGGACATCACCCGCAGCGCCGATTCGACAGCCACCGCTTCGTCGATTGAGAACCGCTCCGACACCTTGACCAGCTTGTTTTCCAGTCGACCGCTCGCCAGCGTCGGCTGAAGCTCACGATCCATCGCGATGCTGATGCCGCTCAAGAACACCGGCACACCGTCGACTTCTTGCTCAAAACGCGCGATCAGCGGACCATTGCCCGCGTCGTGGATCTCTCGCAGCTTGGCCGTCGCCACTGCTTGTTCAGACAGCTTGTGACCGGCCTCGATGCCACGCAGCGTTGCCCACGCAACCTGCTCGACTGAATCCGCCACCACCGGCTGACGCGGAGCCACAAACGACATCGTCGGAGCCGCCAGTCCACCGTGGAGCGCCTGCACACGCACCGGCAGCGCTTTCTGCGGTTCGCTGGACGACACGGCGGACGGCTCGATGCTCTGAGTCCCGCAGGCTCCGAGCAAGCCGCAGAGAGTGCCCAAAAAGATTCGCGATCCAACCCACTTTTTCTTCATCGTTTGTTCCTTGCCAAGTGGTTTTTGGGTATGTGCTGTACCCGATGGTGGCTGTGACGAGCTGTCTCTATTCAGGACTGGCGATACCTGTTTTGCAGGCGGCCATCGTGCGTGGTTTCCCGATCGTTATCGTAGATCATAACGAGCCCCGAATTTGTGCGAATCAGATCACATTTTCTACCGGAGTTTTCAGGGCTTACCGAGGCCGGGTTTCGCCGGAACAACCACCCTGGGAGCCCACACTCCCCGGGTGTTCGCCTTGCTAGCTCGAGCGCAGTGACTGCATATCGATCACGAATCGGTACTGCACATCAGATGCCACGATCCGCTCGTACGCGCGGTTGATTTCCGACACGGTGGTCAGCTCGATGTCGCTCACGATGTTGTGCTGACCGCAGAAGTCGAGCATCTCTTGCGTCTCGGCGATGCCACCGATCAGCGATCCCGCGATGCGACGACGCGCCATGATCAGACCAAACGCGGAGAGCTGATGCGGATGTTCGGGCGCACCGACGAGACACAGCGTTCCATCGCGACGCAGCGCACCAAGCAGCGCATTGATGTCGTGGTTTGCCGACACCGTATCGAGGATGAAGTCGAACCGGCCCGCTTGCTTGGCCATCGCGTCCGCATCGCGTGAAACCACCACGTCGCTGGCACCGAGTGCAAGCGCAGCCGCTTTCTTGCCCGGCGACGACGTAAACAGCACGGTCTCTGCGCCCATCGCAACCGCCAGCTTGAGCCCCATGTGACCCAGACCGCCCAGACCCACGATGCCGACGCGCTGACCCGGACCGACGCGGAACTGTCGCAGCGGTGAATACGTCGTAATGCCCGCGCACAGCAGCGGGGCCGTCGCCGCGCGATCGAGGTTACGCGGCAGCTTCAGCACAAAGTTTTCATCGACGACGATTCGCTCGGAATAGCCACCGTAGGTTGGCGTCTTGCCGTCGCGCTCGAGGCCGTTGTAAGTACCGACCCAGCCGTTTTCGCAGTACTGCTCTAGCGAGTCCTTGCAGCTTCGGCACGTTCGGCAGGAATCGACCAAGCAACCAACACCGACGGGGTCTCCCACGTTGAAGCGGGTTACTGCGCTGCCGACTGAAGTTACTTCACCGACGATCTCGTGACCGGGAACCATCGGGAAGATGCCGCCGCCCCACTCGTCGCGAGCCTGGTGAATGTCCGAGTGACAGATGCCGCAGTACTGAATCTCGATGAGGACATCGCTGGGTCCGACTTCTCGTCGAGAAATCGTAAGCGGTCCGACGGGTTCCTTGGCTTTGCTTACACCGTACGCTTTGGTTGTGATCATGTTGACGAGGGTTCTCCCGGACACAGCGTGCCGCAAGATGTTTGTTTTCGCACGCAGTTCGGGCCGAATTTCCATTCGGACACATACGTGAGTCGCTGCGCCGCCGTTATTTGGGCTTCTCGAGACAGAGCGTAGTAGACTGGCAAACGTTCGCATGCGCACGCGCTTTTCTTTTAGAACGCCACGAGGGCAAGCACACATCGGTGGGCGGCTTCCGTGGGTCTTGTGGCTCGGCCTTGTTGGCTGTGGGCACGCTCCCCAAACGGTCAAGCCTGCGCTGTCTGCGTCGGCATCACCGCAACCTGCGACGACAAAGCGAGACATCAGGCCGCAGCCGCCGATTGTCGCGCAAGGAAGCCGACCGAACAGCGAGGAAGAAGCCGAGCGCGTCCGTCAGCAGCTCGATGCGCTTCCAGAGGGAGATTCGACGCGGCTCGGACGACGGCAAACGCTGATCGAATACTACTGTGCAGCGACGGAACAAGCGCTCAGTCGAGGACATGCGGAAGATGCGTTCCAGCTCTTTTCGCGTGCGCTGACGCTGTTTGACGCCGTAGAGCTACAAGATCCGCTGCGGCCTCCGACGCAGCCCGCACTGCTTTCCGCCGCACAGCACATTGATCGCGCGTTTTCTCGACGAGGATCACATCCCGAAGCCGTGGCCGCGCTGATGGTTCAGCAGACGCTCGACCCAGCAGCGACGCAGCCCGCACTGCGCTATCAGCAGATCGTCGATTGGCTGAGCGGCACGGGAGACTCTGCGCAGAACACGCTGCGAGGCCGAGGACGCTCTCTCGCGCAGCTTATTAGCGATCCACCCGCGACGCTGTCGTCGGATCTGGAGCTGGCCTATCGACTGTGGCCGGTGCCGCTGATTCGCAAGCAGCTCGTCGACATCTATCTGCGCGAAGCCCAAGGAAACGACATCCTGAGCCCGCGCGACTTCTTGCAGTCGCTGTCTCAGACGATGCGACGCAAAGGAACGACCGGCGCGACGGCGTTCCGACTGGCACGGCTGTATCTGCGGGTGTCGCAGCCCAAAGAAGCGCTGGCGGCGATCGACAAGATCGGCAAGCTCGGCAGCGACGAAGCCAAGCTGGCGGATCTACTGCGTGAGACGCTGGCGAGTCCAAACGAACAGCTCAGCGACGAACAGCTCCTAGCGGCGGTGAAGCTGGCGCTGGGACTGGCTCAGAACGCCGACGACATTGATGTCAGCTTGCAGGTCTGTCGCGATGTCGCGGCGCGTGCCAAAGACTTCGTTCCCGCGTCGGTGTGCATCGGTGAGCTGGCTGCGGTCCAAGAGCGCAAAGGCCTGGCGATCCGTGCGTTTGAGCGAGCCCAAGCGCTGGCTCCGACGGATCGAATGGTGTGGGAAAAGCTGGGGCTGCTCTACGTCGAGCGTCTGTCGGAGCTGGTCAGCGAAGAACGAACCGCCGAGATGGAAGGCGCGCTCGCCGAGATCGAAGCGTATTACGTGCGAATGAAGCAGCAGTTTCCCGACACCAAGCCAGGGTTTAGCATGGCGCTGGCTCTCGCGGAGGTCGGACGCGGCTACTTCAACGTCGGAGCGATTCCCGAAGCAACGCGCTATCTGACGCGGTCGGTGTCGGTGCAGGAAAACGCGCAGGCGCTGGAGCTGCTCGGGCTGCTGCAGCTTCGCAAAGGGGACGCCGCGCAAGCAGCGACGACGCTGGAACGGGCGCGATCGGTCCACCAAGACGCGGCGCAGTACGATCCGCTGAGCAAAGCGTTCTTCGCAGCGCGACTCGGTCGGATGATGGGCGACGCGCAAGAGCTGCAAAAAGAAGGCGCGGGCACCGAGATCCGCAAGTCGAGTCTGCGTCAGTACGAGCAGCTCCTTGGCGCGGGAAAGCTGCCGCCGGAGCGACGAGCCGAAGCAGAGATCGAGCGCGGACGACTCTATTACCAGCTTGGAGATCGCGAGCAGTCGCTGCTGGCCTTCCGTCTGGCTGCCGATCAGCTTCCGTCTGCCGAAGAAAACAACAAGAACGCGGGCGCGCTCTATGCGGACTCGATCGCGTTCCTGGTTCAGCGAGGAGAGCTGGATCTCGCGCTCGACATCTACCATCGCGCGCTGTCGTCGCAGCAGCTGGGAGAGCCGCTCAAGGTCTATTGCTCGCTGTGGCTGCTCGACTTGCAGGCACGCGCGGGTCAAGTGCCCGATCCGCTGGCGATGGCGTTTCTTCAGTCGGTGCAAGGTGGAAAGTGGCACGCGGACTTGGCGCGCTATGGCAGCGGCCAGCTGTCCGAAGCAGAGCTAACCCGTCACGCCGACACGCCGGGCAAGCAAGCCGAGGCGAACTTTTACCTGGCGCAGGCAGCGCTGCGACGCGGCGATCGCAACCAAGCCAGCGAGCTGTGGCGCAAGGTGATCCAAAGCAGCATGCTCGGCTTCTTCGAGTACGAGATGTCGTCGCTGTATCTGCGCAAAGGTGCGCCCAGTCAGCCAGTGCTCCGAAGCAAAGTCCCGACGGCCCCTGCGGCTCCTGTGCGGCGCGCTAAGTAGCCGTTTTATTTCCGCGATCCAAAATACAAAATCCTATTGAGTAATGAGCCTTGGCCATCGAAGATGGTGGCATGGGGAGCATCTGGGGCCGTCGTACGGCTGCCTTGTTGGGGGGAATGTTGTGTTCTGTGCTGGCTCACGCCGACGAAGGCATGTGGCCCGTGCATCAGGTTCCGCGCGGAGCGTGGCAAAAAGTCCACAACTTCGCACCGACGGACGACTGGCTGATTCATCAGCAGCGTGCGGCGGTACGGGTGTCGGACGGAGGCTCGGGATCGCTGGTATCCGACGATGGCCTGCTGCTGACCAACCATCACGTCGCACGCGGCCAGCTGCATAAGCTTTCGACGGCGACACGCGATCTTCTGCGCGATGGATTCTACGCAGCAACGGCAAATGACGAGCTGCGCTGTCCAGACCTGGAAGTGCGCATCCTGTGGACCTACGACGATGTGACCGCGAAGATCGCTGCTGCGATCGACGGCAAAGCGCCGCCGGACAAGCAGAACGCGCAGCGCAAGCAGATCATCGCCGCGATCGAAAAAGAGTCGCTCGATCAGACGGGTCTGCGCTCGGACGTGGTGGCGCTGCACTCGGGCGGACAGTACATGCTGTCACGCGATCTGCGACGAGGCGCATGGATCACGCTTCCCCGCTGACGAGACAACTGGACGGGGAAGTACAAGCGGGCGCAGCCGGGCAAGCCAAGGCTCGGTCAGCGCATCGTCACACGACCGACGCTGGCGCAGCTGCCGATGGGAGGACTTAGCGTGCCGTTGATGGTGACGTTGCCGTCGAGGCTGTTTAGGCGAATGCGACCGACACCGCCGCCGCCGCCGCCGCCGCCGTCCATCAGCGGACCTGTGGCGTCGCTGCCTTGGATCCCTTGGCTCGCGCCGCCTGCGCCACCGGACGATCGAGAGCCAGCGCCGCCCACAGCCGCCACCGAGGACAGCTTGCCGGGCTCACCGTGTAGGGTCGGCTGCATGTTGTTATAGCCGCCGCCGCCGCCGCCGCCGTTTGCCGCCAAGACTGCGCCGCTCAAGATCGAGATGATCGGGGCTTCAATCAAGATGGCTCCGCCGCTGCCGCCGCCGCCACCACCGTCGTTGAAGTTCATGCCGATGTCGCCCTGCCCGCCGCCGCCGCCGACTTGAATGCCGCTGGAGCTGGCGCTGGTGGAGCTGACGGTCACGGACTGCTTGGACACAATCTGGATCGCACCGCCGCCGCCGCCGCCGCGCTGACCGGACTCTCCCATCGTCGTGCCGAAGCCGCCCGCCCCGCCGCCGCTGCCGCCACAGAGCGGAATCAGCGCATCTTTGAGGTACGTGCTGCCTCCGACGCCACCGGGATAGGTGGATCCTGCATCGGCGCCCTTGCCGCCTTTGCCACACGCGCCCGCCCCGCCGCCGCCCGCTTCATCGCCCTCACCGCCGATGCCGTAGCCTTCGGTGCCGCTGCCTGGACCTTCTCCGCGCCGG
>WBZP01005602.1_pt1 | contig 12727 bp, 11 predicted proteins | sample 5204301 | NCBI WGS metagenome assembly WBZP01 (sample SAMN12412401, study PRJNA552823) | activated sludge metagenome | isolation source: activated sludge from nitrification reactor of wastewater treatment plant... | place: USA: Pennsylvania | collected 2017
CAACGGCCAGGACGCCGCGACCGGCGCCGTGCTCGAGAATGCCGTGCATGTGCACCACTTCGGCCCGGGGGAACGCCTCTGGCTGATGCTGTTCGATTTCTACCGCCTGACCAACCAGCACGCGCCCTTCGACGCGCTGGGCATCGAGTATGCCCGGGCCTTCGAGAAATCTCCGCCGGTCTGGCGCGGCGCCGAGGCGCCCAAGCCGGCACCCAAGCCGACGGCGTTCTCCGGGACGGTGATCTTCAAGGGCAGCCTGACCGGCGAGAACGATGCCGCCTTTGCCGCGCTCGACGAAGCGATCGAGAAGAATCCGAAGCTGCGCGTCGAACTGAACCGGGTCAAGGATATCGACGACCTCGGTGCCGAACGCATGCTTGGCGTGCTGGAAATGGTGCGCAAGAAAAAGCGCGAGGTCGAACTGGTGGGACGCGATGCGGTGGCCTCGCTGATCGAATCGAAGATCGCCGTCGGCACGCGCGAGAATGCCGGTTGCTGGCTGCTGCTGCTCGAGTTCTACCAGATCATGGGCAAGGAAACCGAGTTCGAGGACATGGCGATCAACTACGCCGTGACCTTCGAGATGTCGCCGCCGTCGTGGGATCCGAAGCGGGTCGCCAAGGCCGAGCCCAAGCCCTCGCCAGCCGCTGCGGTCGATGACGGGGACGATGAAGAGGATACGGCCGCCTCGACTGCATTCGTCCTCAAGGGCGACCTCAAGTCGGAACGCTTCGGCGGGCTCCCTGCCGTGGCCGATAAGGAAGACCCCGTGGTCATCGATTTTTCGGCCGTCACCCGCATCGATTTCGTCAGTGCCGGCACGCTGGTGAATCTGCTGACGCCGGCGAAGCGCGCCGGCAAGCGCGTCATCATCAAGCATCCCAACCATCTGGTCGCCGAACTGCTCGGCGTTGTCGGCCTCAAGGCCGTGGCGGAAGTGGTTTTCGCGAAGAACTGATCGCCAGATTTCCCCGGAAGAATCCATGGAACAGTATCACGGCACCACCATCCTCTCGGTGCGTCGCGGCAATCGCGTCGCCATGGGCGGCGATGGCCAGGTCACGCTCGGCAACATCGTCATCAAGGCGACGGCACGCAAGGTGCGCCGTCTCTACAAGGATCGTATCCTCGCCGGCTTCGCCGGCGGTACGGCCGATGCCTTCACGCTCTTCGAACGCTTCGAGCAGAAGCTGGAGAAGCACCAGGGGCACCTGCTGCGCTCGGCCGTCGAGCTGGCCAAGGACTGGCGGACCGACCGCGCACTGCGCCGGCTGGAAGCCATGCTCTCCGTCGCCGACCGTGAAAGCTCGCTGATCATCACCGGCAACGGCGATGTGCTGGAGCCGGAGCAGGGCATCGTCGCCATCGGGTCGGGCGGGGCCTATGCACAGAGCGCGGCACGCGCCCTGATCGAGAATACCGAGCTGGCGCCGGTCGATGTCGTCAGGAAGTCGCTCGAAATCGCCGGCGACCTCTGCATCTACACCAACCGCAACTTCACGCTCGAAACGCTGGATTGATCCGGGGGGCTTCCCCGGCCCGTCAGAGGCCGAGGGCCTGCCGCACGCCCGAATAGCGCGCCTCGATCTCCGGGAAGCGCGGCGCCAGCATCGACCAGTCGAGCCCCAGGCGCAGCAGCGCGATTTCGGAAACATCGGGCACGTGATTGCGCTCGCTCTCGCCGAGATCCAGCGCATGGCTCAGCACCTCGGCGATGTGCACCAGATCTCCGATCTCGCCGTCTTCCCCGGAGTCGGGCCGATGGTGGCCATGAATGGCGCCGACGATGTCCTCGGGGAGCCGCCACAGCCGGGCCAGTTCGCCGCCGGCGATGGCGTGGTCGTAACCGAAGATTTCCTGCTCGGCGGCGACGATTCCGATGTCGCCCTGCCGCATGCGGATGCGCACTTCTGCGCAGGCATCCGGTGCGACCGCAAGCATCAGCAACTGACCGATATCGTGCAGCAGGCCGGCGGAGAAGGCGGCCTCCGCATTGTGTCCGATCCGTTCGGCGATGACGCGCGCGCAGGTGGCGACGCCGACACTGTGTCGCCACAGCAGGCGGCCGTCGAAGCCGCTGGTGACATTGCCGAACTGCTCGATCAGGGCGGTTGCCAGCGTGATCGTACGCACGGTTTTCAGGCCGAGGACGAGGATCGCCTGCCGGGTCGAGGCGACCTGGGAGGACAGGCCGAAGGCGCTGCTGTTGGCCGCCGCGAGGAGCCGCGCGACGATCACCGGGTCGGTGTTCAGCCGCTGGACGAGGCTGTCGGCATCGGCATTGTCGTCGTTGAGCGTTTCCAGGATGTGGGTGACCACCTGCGGCAGCGTCGGCAGTGTGCCGGCGCCTTGCAGGAGCGTTGCGAGATCGGGCGCGCTCATTCGGCCATCCGGCGTCTGTAGGCACCGACGGCCTCGCGCAGCGCGTGGCGCTGTGCGCTGCCTTCACCGCGGAAGATGTAGTCGATGCGTGCCGTGGCGGCCGCAATGTCGGCGGCAACGGTGGCGTCGTCGCGCGGGTCTGCGATATGGACGGAGAGGAATTCGACGTTCCGCCGCCGCAGGTTTTCGAGCATGGTCTCGTCGAGTACCGCACCGGCGGCGAGGAGCACGGCGCCCTGCGGGCCGCAGACCTGGCTGGCGACAATCATGCCCGGCGCGAGCTCGCCGGGGGGCAGGCAGACGGTACGTGTCTTCATGGCGTGGGCGTGTTCTCAGTACATTCGTGGAGCGCGTTACAGAACAAAGGCGGTGGATGCGAGGCGCGCGGCGCCGCCCGCACTGATGTGCGGGCAAGCCGTGCAACGAAGCAGGTGCCGCCTTTGTTCTGTAACCCTTCGGGACGATATCCGTGCGGGCGCATCGCGGTGTTGCGTCGGCTTGCCTGGCGTTAGCCAGGCTGCGCCACCGCGCCTAGCGCTGCCTCCCGCACGAATATCGTCGCGTCCATGAATGTACTGTGAACACGCCCCGGTCTGCCATAGCTCCTTCCCGAAGTGATACATTCCCAACCCCGTACCCGCTTTCATGAGTTGCCCAGCATGACCCAGATGACGCCGCAGGAAATCGTCCACGAACTCGACAAGCACATCGTCGGCCAGAACAAGGCCAAGAAATCGGTCGCCATCGCGCTCCGCAACCGCTGGCGCCGCGCCCAGGTGGCCGACCCGCTGCGCCAGGAGATCACGCCGAAGAACATCCTGATGATCGGGCCGACCGGCGTCGGCAAAACCGAGATCGCCCGGCGCCTCGCGCGGCTGGCCAACGCGCCCTTCATCAAGGTCGAGGCGACCAAGTTCACCGAGGTCGGCTACGTCGGCCGCGATGTCGACACCATCATCCGCGACCTCGTCGAGGCTGCCGTCAAGGGCGGCCGCGAGTCGGCCATGAAGCGCATGCGTGCGCGTGCCGAAGACGCCGCCGAGGAGCGCGTGCTCGATGCCCTGCTGCCGCCGGCACGCGGCAGCAACTTCTTCGGCAACGAGAACGTTCCGGCCGAAGACAATACGACCCGCCAGAAATTCCGCAAGAAGCTGCGCGAGGGCGAACTCGACGACAAGGAAATCGAGATCGAACTCGCGGCGCCGTCGATGAGCGCCGAGATCTTCGCGCCGCCCGGCATGGAGGAACTGACCAGCCAGATCCAGGGCATGTTCCAGAACATGGGCGGCGGCCGCCGGAAATCGCGCAAGCTGAAGATCAGGGAGGCGATGAAACTGCTCGTCGACGAGGAGGCCGCCAAGCTCGTGAACGACGAGGAAGTGAAGCTCGACGCGGTGACCAACGTCGAGCAGAACGGCATCGTCTTCCTCGATGAGATCGACAAGGTGGCCAGCCGTTCCGACATGCACGGCGCCGACGTCTCGCGCCAGGGCGTGCAGCGCGACCTGCTGCCGCTGGTCGAGGGTACGACGGTGTCGACCAAGTACGGCATGATCAAGACCGACCACATCCTGTTCATCGCCAGCGGTGCCTTCCATCTCGCCAAGCCGTCGGACCTGATCCCCGAACTGCAGGGCCGCTTCCCGATCCGCGTCGAACTGGAATCGCTGTCCGTCGCCGATTTCGAGCGCATCCTGACGCAGACCGACGCCTGCCTCACGAAGCAGTACGAAGCGCTGCTCGCCACCGAAGGCGTCACGCTCGAATTCCGCGACGACGGCATCCGCCGCCTGGCGGAGATCGCCTGGGCGGTGAATGAACGAACCGAGAACATCGGCGCCCGTCGCCTCTATACGGTGATGGAAAAGCTGCTCGAAGAGGTATCGTTCGACGCCGGCAAGCCCGGCACCGAGAAGCTGATCGTCGACGGCACCTACGTCGACAGCCGTCTCGGCGAGCTGGCGCAGAACGAAGACCTCTCGCGCTACGTGCTGTGATCCTCAGATCACCGTTCGTGGTGAGTAGCCCCGCATAGCGGGGCGTATCGAACCACATCCAGCGCGTATCGAAGGGCCGCTAATCCCCATGCTCCTCCGCATCATCGCCATCATTTTCCCCATCTTCGCGATCGTCGCGGTCGGCTATGCCTACGCGCGCGTGAAGAAGCCGGACATGGCCTTCGCCAACCAGCTCAACATGGATATCTTCGTCCCGGCACTGGTCTTCGCCGCACTCGCCAACAAGAGCTTCGACCTAATGGCGAACTGGAAGCTGGCGCTCGGCGCGACGGTCGTCGTGCTCGGCTCCGGCCTGCTGGCGTGGCCTGTCGCGAAGCTGCTGAAGGTGCCGGTGAATACCCTGCTGCCGCCGATGATGTTCAACAACTCCGGAAACATGGGCCTGCCGCTGATGGTGCTCGCCTTCGGCGAGAGGGCGCTGCCGCTGGCCGTCGTGCTCTTCTTCGTCGAGAACACGCTGCACTACTCGCTCGGCACCTGGATGCTCGATCACCGCGCCAAGCTGTGGAATCTCTGGCGCGTGCCGGTCATCGCTGCAGCCATCGCGGGCCTCGCCGTGAGTCTGCTGAAGATCGAACTCTGGTCGCCGCTCTACACCGGCATCAAGATGCTCGGTGATGTCTCGATCCCGCTGCTGCTCTTCTCGCTCGGCGTGCGCCTCACCGATTCGGTGGCGAAGGACGTGAAGCTCGGCCTCGTCGGTGCCGCCCTCTGCCCGCTCGCCGGCATGGCGCTGGCGTGGGCCATTGCCCCGCTGCTCGGCCTCGATGACATGCAGACGGGCATGCTGCTCATCTTCGGCGCCCTGCCGCCGGCTGTGCTCAACTACATCTTCGCCGAGAAATACAAACAGGAACCTGAGCGCGTCGCCTCGATCGTGATGATCGGCAACACGGCCTCACTGCTGTTCATACCGCTGGCGCTGTTCTTCGCGCTGCCGCGCTAGCCTGACTCCCTACGACCGGCTGCTTTACGGTGGGTATGCCGAACGCGTACTATCGGCCAGAAGCGGCCATTGAGGATTTTGGCCATTAGCAGACTTCGAGGCTGCCTCGCCTTGTCGGTATATTGGAGTTGTTATACGGACACGACGGTGATGTCTTATAGACTGGACAAGGGATTCAGGGAAGGCAAACCGTGCAACGATATCAATTCATATACGGACCCAGCGGGTCCGTTTAATAACTGTTGGGCATCACAACAATGAAACAATTGACCCGCTATTTGGCAGCAATAATTTGCCTTGCGTCCTCCTTCGTATGCGCTGTTGCCGATGAAACGAGGACTGATCCAACTCGTGGCAAGCAACTTTTAGACTGTGGCGCATTCTTCGGCTTGATTTCTCAGTCAAAATCTGAGTTCTCCGAAGGCATGAAGGCGTTTGCCTTCGCAGCGACGAGTTATGCAACCGTGGAATATGCTAACGAACGGCAGGTCGAATTTGAGGCGGGAAAATCAATGGCTCTATTGGCCGACGAGCTCTCGACGCTTCAACAAGACCAAGAAGCGCTGAAGAGAAAGTTGGAAACGTGCGTTTCTGTGCTGAAGGCCGCTGAAGTTGAGCTCCGCCCAAGAATGGATGAATTAATGAAAGCGCTCGTTCCAGAAATTTTTGGCGGGAGTCAGTAGTGATGCCCAACCCGGCGCTCAACCCCGTTCGCTTCGCTCTCTGGACGCTGCGCGATAGAGCCGCGCAGCGCCGGTTAGCTCTACGTTAGCCAACATATGAAACGAACTATCGCAAGTATCAGCCTCGCTCTGGCAATCATTTTTCCTCGGCTGGCGTACAGCCAAGAGGGCAATCCTGCTTACTGGCTTCTGATGCCACTCTTCGGACAGATTTCGGAATGCTCGAAATATGGCGAAGAGATGAGGGAGCAAATGAAGGCATCGCTTGCAATTGCCGCGAAAACTTCGCACGGCGTACTTCCTTCGGAAGTTTGGACGTTACATGCAGCCGCAATCGCTAGCAAAGCAAACCAATCAGCGACACCAGAAATTAAGAAAGCATGTGACGTTCTAATTGAGCAATATCGGAGCCCCCAGTTCACAGCAAGATTTCGGCAGTACCTTGCAACTCAATTGGTATCGAGCGAATCACTTCGCTGTATCGTTCAACAGCCGCGCACCGCCGCTCAATTGAAATCTGCTTGGCTTAAAGCTTTTTCTCGCAACAGCTTCGAAATGACGGAAGAGGTAATAGATACCTTGGCGGCTGCTATGGTGCAGCCACTGAACGGCCGAAACCCTCCACGTATAGAGGAGTGCGAGCAGATCGTCCGTTACCTCGATAGCTCAGAATTTGATAATCAGTACAGCGAAGCCGGAGTTCGCCGGCTGTTCGAGGGCCGGAAGTAATGTTGGCTAACACCGCGGTCGAGGCGCGGCTTCGCCGCTGGGACGCTACGCCGGCAAGCCGGCTCCGCGCCCCTCACCTCCAACATTGAGGCTTCCACTTTGCTAATCAGGAAAACTAAAATGCGTTCATTGCTTATGTCATCGGCTGTCTTCGCTGCCACCCTTTCAGTGCCTCTTCCTGTGAGTGCTGATGCCACTCCTGTCGAGATCGATGCCGCGGTCGCGCGAATTTCATCAGGGTTCTACAAGGTTGAGTTTTTTATTGCCTGCGGTATCGCCACTGACACCGCCCAGCAGGAAGCTGTTGTACAAGTTGTACCAATTTTGGCTTTGCAAAAAGACGGGCTGAATAAAAAATTATCCAATTCCCAATATGTGGATGCCGTTCTGCGTGCTACAGACAAGAACCTTCTGTCAGCAATGAGGGCACGAGCTCGTACCGAGGCGACACCACAAGAATGTGAGAAGCCGGAGCATAAAGAACTCTGGGAATCATTAGTTAAGGTCTCAAAGCTGCTTCAAAAGGGCAGTTAATGATGCCCAACACTCCGGTTCACTGGACCGTCAGCTAGCTGCGCTGTGACCTTACACGTTAATTGTCCGCTTTTCGAAATTTAGACTGGCGACTTTGGGTCGGTAGTACGCATTCAACTTTTTCGATAGCAGCCGCTGCTATCTCTCATGGCGCATCGAGTGCGTCACTCAATCGAGCCTGATCGTCGCCCACTGCGCATCCGTGATCCGCAGCAGTTTCTCCGGCGTCAGCGGGAACACCGAAAACGGTGTCCCGGCTGCCGCCCACATCGTTTCGAACTGCTGCAGATCTTCATCCAGCACCAGCTTCACCGGCTTCGCATGCCCAATCGGTGAAACGCCGCCGATGACGTAGCCGGTGGCTTCGCGCACGAAGTCGGCGTCGGCGCGGCCGAGCTTTTCGCCGACCAGCGCGGCGACCTTCTTTTCGCAGACGCGATTGTCGCCGCTGGCGACGACCACGACGGCCATGCCGCTTTCCTTGCCCCTGAAGACGACCGACTTTGCGATTTCGGCGACCCTGCAGCCGATGGCAGCGGCCGCTTCGGCGCTGGTGCGCGTCGGCTGTTCGAACTCGACGACCTGTGCGTCGAGCCCGGCTGCGTGCAGCAGCGCCTGCACGCGCAGCGCGGTGGGATGCTGTGCGGGCTTCATGCAGGTTGCGGCGGGGCGATCGGTTTTTCGCGGATCGGCAGGTTGGCGATGGCAGCGAGTGCGGCGAGCGCGATGTCGGCGTACCACATCCAGCTGTAGTCGCCGAATTGCACGAGGGCGAGACCGCCCAGCCAGGCGCCGAGGAAGCCGCCGATCTGGTGCGAGAGGAGCGTCAGGCCGAACAGGGTGCCGAGGTAGCGCACGCCGAACAGCTTGCCGACGATGGAGGCGGTGGGCGGCACGGTGGCCAGCCAGGTGAAGCCGAGGCCGGCGGCAAAAATGTAGAAGGTCCAGTCGGTCTTCGGCGCCAGCAGGTAGGCGATGACGAGCAGGGCGCGCGAGGCGTACATCCAGAACAGCACCATCTTGCCGCGATAGAGCGAGACGGCGTGGCCGGCGTAGAGGCTGCCGGCGATGTTGGTCAGGCCGATGATGGCCAGTGTCCAGCTGGCAACCGAGGCAGGCAGGCCACACAGGTCGACTTCGCCCGGCAGGTGGGTGACGAGGAAGGCGATGTGGAAGCCGCAGGTGAAGAAGCCGGCGTGCAGCAGCAGATAGCTGCGGTCACCCATGGCCCCGCAGACGGTGTTCCACAGGCCGGCTTCGCCGGGGGCCGCAGCCGCGGGCTTCGTTCCCTTGGGCGCGACGATGCCGACCAGCGGCAGCGCGGCCAGCGCAATGGCGGCCATGGACCACATGGTGCCCATCCAGCCGAAGACCTGGATCATCTTCTGCAGCACGGGCGCGAAGATGAACTGGCCGAAGGAACCGCCGGCATTGATGACGCCGGAGGCGGCAGCACGGGATTCGGGCGGCAGGCGTTGCGCGGTGGCGCCCATCAGCACCGAGAAGCTGCCGATGCCGGAACCCATGGCGGAAAGCACGCCGAGCGTCAGAACGAGGCCCCAGCCGGTATCCATGAAGGGCGTGAGCGCACTGCCGGAAGCAAGGATGAGCAGGCCGGCGAGGAGGGCCTTGCCCGGCCCGAAGCGGTCGGCCACGGCGCCGGCGATGGGCTGGATGGCGCCCCAGACGAACTGGCCGACGGCCAGCGCAAAGCTGATCGAGACGATGCCGAGGCCGGTGCTGGTGTTGAGCGGCGCGACGAAGAGGCCGAGCGACTGGCGCGAGCCGATCGTCACCATCATGATGCCGGCGGCGGCAAGCGTGATGATCCAGACCTGTGGGGTGTTGAGGGTGCGGAACATGAGTGGGTCCCCGTTGTTTTTGTAGCCTGAATTGTAGGCTGACTCGGGGCGGCTGGTTTGGTTCCCGTATCGCGGGATCAGCCGAAGAATCGTTGAATCTTCCGCCGGTCGCGTTTCGTCGGGCGTCCCCTGAGGTCGGCGCCGGGGGCGGGGGCCAGTGCGCGGGCCTCGGCGGCCTGCTCGCGGGCGAGGCGGCTGGCCTCGGTTTCCTCATAGAGCTGGCGGGCTTCCGGGGCCGGCCGGCGATATTCGTTGATGGCGCGCACGAGGACCGTCCAGTGCGCCTCGCCGATGGTCAGGTCCAGCGTGTCGCCGATTTTCACTTCGCGGGCCGGCTTGACCGGGTGGCCGTTCAGCTTGACCTTGCCGCCGTCGATGGCATCGGCAGCGAGCGAGCGCGTCTTGAAGAAACGGGCCGCCCACAGCCATTTGTCGAGGCGGAGGCGGTCGGGCGCTTCCTTCGCGCCGCTCATTCCTTGACCGGCTTCTTGCCGAGCTTCCGCTGCAGCGTCCGCCGGTGCATCTTCAGTGCCCGTGCGGTGGCCGAGATATTGCCGTCGTGCTCGGCGAGCACGCGCTGGATATGCTCCCACTCGAGGCGGTCGACCGAGAGCGGCGAGTCGGAAATGTTGAGCGAGGCATCGCCCTCGACCTTGTTCAGCGCCGCGACCACTTCGTCGGCGTCGACCGGCTTGGCGAGGTAGTGCGTGGCACCGAGCTTGATCGCCTCGATCGCGGTGGCGATGCTGGCGTAGCCGGTGAGCATGACGATGCGCGTGTTGGGGTCGAGCTCGATCAGCTTCTCGATCAGCACGAGGCCGGAGTCGCCCGGCATCTTGAGGTCGACCACGGCATATTCGGGCGGCTGCTGCTGCGCGATGACCAGCGCGGCGTGTACGTCGGCCGCCGTCGTCACGTCGTAGCCGCGGCGCTCCATCGCGCGCGCCAGCACCCTGCGGAAGGCCTCGTCGTCGTCGACGAGAAGGAGGGTCGGTTTGTCTTGGTCGGTGGCGTTGGTCATGTCGGAGCCAGGGTCAGTTGGGCAAGCGGGAGGGTGACGCGGGTGCGGGTGCCGCCAGTGTCGCGCGGCGTCAGTTCGACGCTGCCGCCGAACTGCTCCAGCGTCGCGTTGGTCAGGAAGAATCCGATGCCGAGTCCGTCGGCCTTGCTGCTGATGAAGGCTTCGCCGAGGCGGGAGGCGGTCGCCGGATCGATGCCGGGGCCCTGGTCGAGGATGTCGATGGTGAGGGCGGTGGCGTTCCAGTCGGCATTGAAGGCGAGGCCCTCGGGCGACGCGTCGGCGGCGTTGTCGAGCAGGTTGAGCAGGGCTTGTTCGAGCCGCCGGTCGGTGGCGATTTCCGGCGCCGGGCGCGGGCCGGCCAGCGTAGCCGCGACGGTGGCCTGCGGCCGGATCAGCTGCCATTCCTCGAGCAGGCGTTCGAGATAGGCGTCGAGCGGAATGTGGCGCGAGCCTTCGTCGCGCGCCTGGCCGGCCGAGGCCAGCGTCTGCGAGAGGATCTTCTTGCACTCGTCGACCTGTGTGCGCAGCAGTTGCAGATCCTCGCGCAGTTCGATGTCGTCGGCATGGGCGAGTTCGGCTTCGCGCAGGACGACCGCCATCGTCGACAAGGGCGTGCCGAGCTTGTGCGCGGCGCCGGCGGCGAGTGTGCCGAGGGCGAGGATCTGTTCGTTCTTCAGCGCCTTTTCGCGGGCGGCGGCGAGTTCGCGGTCGCGCGCTTTCAGTGCGGTGGCCATGCGGGTCAGGAAGAGGGCGACGACGACGGCGCTGACGACGAAGTTGAGCCACATGCCGAGTACGTGCAGCGCGAAGCCGCTGACATGGCCGGCATGCTCGGGGGCGACGCCGGAGGCGCGGGCGAGCAGCGCGTCGAGCTCCGCCATCTCGCCCTGCGGCGGCGGCAGCGGCAGGTTCCAGAACATCAGGAAGGTGTAGGCCAGCAGCGTGGCGCCGGCCATCAACCATGCCTGCCGCACCGGCAGGGCTGCCGCCGCGATCGTCAGCGGCACGAGGAAGAGCGAGACGAAGGGATTGGCCGAGCCGCCGGCGAAGTAGAGCAGGCCGCCGAGCGCAGCGACGTCTACCAGCAATTGCGCGAAGACTTCGTCGTCGGTGACCGGGCGCGCCTGCTGCTGCCGCCACTGCGTAAAAAGGTTGAAGGCACCGAGCGTGACGGTGATCGCCACCATGGGCAGCACCGGCAGCGGAATCCTGAGCCAGACCACGGCGAGCAGCAGCACCCCTCCCTGCGCGAGCACGGAAATGCGGCGCAGGGCGATGAGGCGGGAGAGCAGGCCGGGGGCGGGAGGCATGGCCGGGATTTTACGCCGCCGACCGCGGCTTGCGCCGGGGTGCGGCAGTCTGTCGCACCCTGCGTGCCGTTCAGGCGGCGGGAGCGGAAGGCTTGGCGAACAGCGTTTCGAGTCGCCGCTCGACCAGCGAATAGACGGCCGGCACGACGACCAGCGTCAGCAGCGTCGAGGAGATCATGCCGCCGATGACGGCGATGGCCAGTGGCTGGTTGGTCTCGGAGCCGGCGCCGAAACCGAGCGCGGCGGGGAAGAGGGCGAGGATGACCGTAGCCGACGTCATCAGCACCGGCCGCATGCGGATCGGGCAGGCTTCGGCCAGCGCGGCGTCGACCGACAGGCCGTCGCTGCGGCGCTGGTTGGTGAGGTCGACCAGCAGGATGGAGTTCTTGGCGACGAGGCCGATCAGCAGGACGAGGCCGATCATCGAGTAGATGTTGAGCGTCTGCCCGAACAGCCATAGCGCGGCGACGCCACCGACGATGGCGAGCGGCTGCGCCAGCATGACGATGAAGGGCTGCACGAAGGAGTTGAACTGGCTGGCGAGCACCATGTAGAGCAGGACCATCGCCAGCGAAAAGGCGAAGATCATGTACTGCATGGTCTTGCCGAATTCCTCGGCCTGCCCGATCAGCTTGATCTGATAGCCGGTGGGCAGGATCTCGGCCGCGGTGGCCTTCACTTTCTCGACGGCCTGTCCGAGCGGCATCGTCGGCGAGGCGAAGAAGGTGGCGGCGTATTGCAGGTCGAAACGGCCAATGACGGCCGGGCCGAGCGTCTGCTTGAACGAGGCGACGGAATCGAGACGGACGAGCTTGCCGTCCTTCGCGCGCAGATAGATCTTGGCGAGGTCGGAGGGCTGGGTGAAGGTGCCTTCGCGCGCCTTGACGCGGATGTCGTAGCGCTGGCCGTCACCAGGCTCGTCGTTGTACTTGGCGATGTCGACGCCGCCGGTGAGCATGTTGATGGCCAGCGCGACGTCCTGCGTATTGAGGTTGGCGGCGGCGATGCGCAGGCGGTCGGGCTGGAAGACGAGCTGCGGCAGGTCGAGCTGCAGGTCGGTGTCGATGCGACCGAGTGCCGGTTCGAGCGCGAGCTTGCCCTGCAGTTCGCGGGTGAGGCGCCCGACTTCCTGCAGGTTTTCGCCGGCGAGCACGAACTGCAGCGGTTCTCCGCGCTGGCCCTGCACCATCGGGTAAGGGGCAGCGAAGGCGCGCGCGCCCGGAATCTGGGCCAGCTCCTTGC
>WBZP01005604.1_pt1 | contig 12720 bp, 13 predicted proteins | sample 5204301 | NCBI WGS metagenome assembly WBZP01 (sample SAMN12412401, study PRJNA552823) | activated sludge metagenome | isolation source: activated sludge from nitrification reactor of wastewater treatment plant... | place: USA: Pennsylvania | collected 2017
GTTGGGGTTGACGACCAGGAGTCCGCGCACGGCAACGAGACTAGTCCCTGCCGGTATTACCCTGGACGGCATGACGCCGCCGGCACGCCCCATTTCCCCGGCACAGGTCCTCACGACCGCAGTCGCGGCGGCCCAAGCGGTCGCTCTGCTGGGATACGCGATCAGCATCGCCGTGGTGGCACTGACGACGGGCATCGAAGGGCCCTCCGAGGTCTCATCGCCGACAGGCGTCGCGGTCGAGATCGTCACGTTCGCCCTGTTCGGCCTCGGGATGTCGTTCGTGGCGTGGGGGAGGTGGCGCCGCCAGGGATGGGCCACGGTGCCTTTCGCGGTGGCGCAGTTGCTTGCCCTGACAGTCGGGATCCCTTTGGCCACCGGCGTCAGCCAAGGGCGTCCGGCCGGGTTCGTGATCACCGGCGGCGCCCTGCTGGGTCTCGTGGGGTTGTTGATGGGGGGCCGTGACACGGCCATGGATCTGCGTGACGAGCCGTCAGAACGCGTGGATCACAGCCACTGAACGCGATCCGGGGGAACTGTCGGTGACTCGCGTGTGACGAACGCGACACGCCGAAACGGGGGCGCGCGCGTGAAACCTCTTGTCTCGCCCCGGCTGACCTGTAACCCTGAATGAGTCGGTCGAGAGCCGGCGAACGTGGGGGTTCGGTCGCAAGCCTAGCGCATCACCTGATGGGCACCCGCTTGCCCCCTGACCCCCCTCGTGAATGAATTCACAAGCACTGCCGATGGCGTGCCTACTGAGGAGGACCGCATGGACTGGCGTCACACTGCCGCCTGCCGTGACGAAGAGCCGGAACTGTTCTTCCCGATCGGCAACACCGGTCCGGCGTTGCAGCAGATCGAAGAAGCCAAGCACGTCTGCCAGACGTGCGACGTGCAGGAGTCGTGTCTGAACTGGGCCATCGAGTCCGGCCAGGACGCCGGCGTCTGGGGCGGTCTGAGCGAGGATGAGCGCCGGTCCCTCAAGCGGCGCCGCGCCCGCGAGCGCGCCCGGATGGCCTGAGCCACACACGACCTACCCGCCTACAGCGGACACGAGATGGCCACCTCGGTGGCCATCTCGTGCTGTGTCAGCCCGTCGGCAGCACCTGGCCACAGCGGGTGACTACCGCTCCTGATCACCATCGTGCCCCTCAACTGTTCGGTCACCAGGGTCGCCACGATCTGAAGTCCGAGTCCTTCCACAGCCGCCGGATCGAAACCGATCCCGTCGTCGGCCACACTCAGCACGATCCGCTCCGCGTCACGCTTCGATCGAACGATCACCTGGCTGGCGCGACTGTGCTCCATGGCGTTGAGCAGAACCTCGGCGAACACCATCGCCAGCGGAGTGGCCACAGCTGACGGCAGCACCCCGAACGAACCCGCCACGTGGACGCGCGGAATCGGTTGATCCTGCGCTGCAGCGGCGTCCCGGGCCATGGCCAGGATGCGGCGGCTGATCTCGTCGAACCGGACCTCTTCGCCTGGACTGCGCGACAGCGAGTCGTGGACGAGTGCGATCGTGCCCACTCTGGTCACCGCGTCCAGCAGCGCCGAACGGGACTCACCGGTGGGCAGGCGTCGGGCCTGCAGTCGCAGCAGCGCGCCCACCGTCTGCAGGTTGTTCTTGACGCGGTGGTGGATCTCGCGGATCGTGGCGTCCTTGGACAGCAGTGCTTTCTCCTGCCGACGCACGTCCGACACGTCGCGTACCAGAACCACGGCGCCCAGTGGTCCGCTCTGATCGCGCAGCGGCAGAGAGTGCAGGGTCAGGACCGCTGTCGGTGACGCGAACTCCGCATCGCCGGGGTCAAGTCCCGCTGCGATCCGCAGCCGGGACTGGTCGACGGTCTCGTGGCGTCGGCCGGACAGCACCAGTTCATCGGGCAACAGGGCACCCACCACAGGGTCGACGATCCCGAACTGCCGCAAACACGACCGCGCGTTGGGCGAGGCGTACCGGATGGCCCCGCCCGCGTCGACCCGGATCAGGCCGTCCCCCACGCGTGGGGCATCACCGCCCAGGGTGGCTCCTGAACGCATGGGGAACTCGCCGCGACTGACCATCCCGAAGAGGACGTCGCCGGCGCCCAGATACTGCTGTTCCAACTCACCCAGCCGCCTCTGGTCGATCTGGCTGTAGCGAGCGAGGACGGCGATGACGGACCCCCCGAAAGGCACCGGTATGGCTTCCAGTGGTTCGGGCACCCGACTGTTGCCGAGCCTGACGCCGCGGTCGACCGTCCGACGGGTGATCTCGCCGGATTGCAGGGCGCGCTCCAAGGCCAGCGCCTGAGATCGCGGCAAGAAGGAACGCACCGGATCTTCGGTGACGGCCGTGGGAGCGGTCGTCGGCCGCACATGGGCGGCCACGAACCAACCTGCTGCATCCCAGGTGCGGACGAACAGCACCAGGTCCGAGAAACTCAGGTCCGCCAGCAGGGCCCATTCTCTGATCAGTGCGGACAGGTATTCGCGCTCAGATGTGGACAGCTCAGTGCGGGTCTGGATGACGCTCTCCCACGTGGCCATACACGCAGGCTAGAGGCCTCCCGCCGCAACACGTCCGATTGCTGTCGTTCCCGCCCTGGCTGATGCCCCGAAAGCTGACGGCTCCTGACGCGATCTGGTCACCCGTGGCGGCCGAAGTCGGAATCCACGGCGGCCCGCACCACGGTATCGATGTACTCGGTCACAGCCGGACATCCGACCTGGGCGGGAGCCAGGTGGCGATCAGCCTGGGTGGTGTCGAACTGCAGCCTCAGTTCCAAGTAGGGCCGGTAGACCAACCCGGTGCGCAGGGTGCGCTTGAGTCGTTCGGACGGCGCCAGCATCAGCAACGGTCGGATGGCGTGCCGGAACAGCACCGGCGGCACTCGCACGGGGGGACGCCGGTCGAGCAACCGGAAGACCCGCCCGAACAACTCACCCGTGGTCGTGTCCCGGGCGGGCCCCGCCGCCAGGTGGAACGTGTGGCCGATCGTGTCGTGCTCGCGCGACAAAGCCAGCACGGCGTCAGCCACGAAGTCCACCGGCACGATGTCCAACGTGCAGCCAGGATCGTAGGGGATCACGGGCAGCCAACCGCGGGCGATGACCTTCAACGGCCAATACAGGACCTTGAACGCCCCGGTCGCGCCGGTCCGGGAATCACCCACGACGATCGACGGACGATGCACGGCGATGGGCAGATCGGCCATGGCGGCCCGCAGGACCACCTCCGATTCGTACTTGGTCTGTTCATAGGTGTTGTGGAACCCGGCCTCATGCTCCAAGTCGGACTCCAGCACAAGACCCCTGCGTCTGCCGGCCACATAGCAGGTCGACACGGCGTCGAGCCGCTGCAACTGCGGCATCCGCCGGCAGGCGGCCAGCACATTCTCGGTACCGACCACGTTGATCTCGCGCGCATCGGCCAGCGGCAGGTCGAAGGACACCGACGCCGCGCAATGGATGACGTGCGTGATGCCCGACAACTGATCCGGGTCGACCCCCAGACCGGATTCGGTGACGTCGCCAGGAAGGGCCCGCACGGGTGCGCCATCCGGCACACCGACCCGTTCGCAGATCCGCCTCAGCCGATCGTGCGCCGACTCGTCGGTGGGCCGGATGAGGCACAGGACCTCAGCGAAGCGTGGGTCGGCCGCGGCGCGTGCAAGAATCTCGCGTCCGACCATTCCGGTGGCACCGGTGAGTAACAACGCAGCCACGTCACCGACGGTAGCGCAGGGAGGCCCCATGATCCGCCGAGCGATCAGCGTCGGGATCGGCACGGTCATTGCGACCTTGCTCCTGGCGGGCTGCGGCACTGCGACATTCGACAACGAGTTCGAGGTGTCCGTGTCAGACGCAGGCGACCGGCTGGGCACCGACAGGGTGCTCGTTGCCCTGTTCGATCCGCAGATGGGGATCCCCGAGTACCGTGCCGAGGACAAGTCGCAGATCGGGGTCACGACCCCTGAACAGCCCTACACCGCCACGTTGTTCGCCACCGCCACCAAGATGGTCGGCGACTCCAGCCCGCCGCAGGACGTTCGCGCCGGCCTGTACCTGCCACAACTGCACGACGACGCGTACTACTCCCTGAATCTCAAGCCCATCGACGGAGCGGTGATCGACTACCAAGCGCCGTACGTCAACTTCGAGGCGGGCTACGAGCCAGTCGGCCAGAAGCCCAAGACCGCCCCTCCCCTGCCCATGACGATCACTACCACGCAAGGCGAGAAAGGCTGGCAGATCGCGATCCAGGTCGACCTGCCGACCCGTTAGCCCGCGTGCCGCGCGATGCCGCGGACCAGTCGGTCAAGCGCATCCGGACTCTGCCGCAGGAACAGCGAGGGCTCCACCAACTCCAGTTCCGCGAGCAACGGCTCGTCGTCGGCGTCACGGATCAGATCGATGCGCGCGTAGAGCAGTTCATGAGGGATGTCAGCCATGACCACCTCGGCGATCGCGCGTTCATCGGCCGCGATCGGCAGCGCTTCGGACACCGATTCCGGGTCGTCACCCAGTCGCGGGCTCTTGCGGATGGCATGGGTCAGCTCACCGTCGATCCACATGAGGGACCGCTCACCGTAATGTTCGACCGAGTGCATGTACGGCTGGACCATAGCCTCGCGTTCCGATGTGAGACGCTGCCAGAACGCCATAGCGTCGGGTGACTCCGGGTCACGGATCCGCTCGGTCAGATATGACCCGGCGCCCACGACAGGCTTGGCCACGACGTCGGACCATAGGTTGTCATCCATCACCTCTGCCAACGTGGTCGCCGACCCAACCGGCAGCCACGCCGTCGGCACGATCGGCACACCCTGGTCCGCCAGATCTCGCAAATAGCCCTTGTGGGTGTTCCATGTGATCACGGGCGCAGGGTTCAGCAGCAGGGTCTGTTGCGCCGCGCCCGCAGCCCAGTCGTTGAACCGATCGAGGTGGTCGATGTAGTTCCAGGTGGAACGGACAACGGCCACGCGATAGGTGCTCCAGTCGTGCGCCAGGTCGTCGTCCCAGTTCACCAGGGAGGCGCTGACACCGGCGTCAACCAGCGCGGACATGAGCACTTCTTCATCGACATCCGGCTCGGGCATGTTCCGGCACGTGACTACTGCTACGTCGGTCATGTCGACCATTCAACACGGCCTGCCGTGTCGTTGGCGCTCACCCGGTGGAACCGGACGGGATCTACCGATGCCCACGGATGAGCCCGCGGGCGACGGCGTTAGGCTCGGCGCCATGACCTCTGACGCCACTCCCGTGAACGATTCCGACTCCGTCACCGGCCATGGCGGCACCCATGCGGTGGCCGCGGCGGCAGCCCACGGCCAGAGCGTCATGTGGACTCTGTCCGGGGCCCACGTGTTCCCGGTGTACGACGCCGCTGTGGGCGGTCGGGACACCGTCGACCAGGCCGGGGGGGACACCATGCGCGCACAACGCGAAGGACCCATGCGGTTGATCGACGTCCGCCACGAGGCCACCGCGGCATTCGCTGCAGAGGCCACCGGCAAACTCACACGCTCGCCGGGGTTCGCGGTCGTCACCGCCGGCCCGGGGGTGACCAACACCGTCAGTGCCATCACCGGAGCCTGGTTCAACGGCTCGCCCATGGTGGTGCTCGGCGGTCGTTCCCCAGCAGGGCGCTGGGGCCAGGGAGCGCTGCAGGAGTTGGACCACCCACCTCTGGTGGAGTCCGTCACCAAGGCCGCCTTCACGGTCCACGACCCGCAGCAGGCGGGCCCGGAACTTGAACGGGCGTTCCGGACCGCCGGCAGTCCGCACCGGGGTCCGGTGTTCGTGGACATCCCCATGGATGTCCTGTTCTCCTACGGCCAGGCAACACCCCCCACCGGTGACCGCGAACCGAAGACCCCGGTCGACCCCGATTCCACCTCGCGGATCGCGTCGCTGCTGGCGGCGGCCGAGCGACCGGTGCTGGTGCTGGGTGGCGACGTCTGGTCCGACGGCGCCGATCAGGTGGCACGCGCCGTGGTCGAGGATCTGCGACTGCCGGTCATCGCCAACGGCATGGGGCGCGGTGTCCTGCCTCGTGGTCACGACTGCCTGGTCACGCGGGCCCGCTCGGCCGCGTTCGGGTCGGCGGATGTCGTCGTTGTCATCGGCACCCCGTTGGACTTCCGACTGGGATACGGCGTGTTCGGCGGCAAGGACGGGGCCACCCCGGCGGCTGTCGTCCACATCTGCGACGCGCCCGACCAGGTGGCGGCCCACGCGGATCTGGCGGCCAGTGCGGCAGGGGACTTGAGCACGATCCTGCGGGACATCGCCGACAAGTACGGCGCCACGCCGAGCCGTGATCACTCCTCGTGGACCCAGGAGTTGCTGGAGCGCCACCGGGCTGCGGTGGAGGCGGACGCTGCCGATCTGGCCAGCGAGGCCGACCCGATCCATCCGGCGCGTGTATACGGTGACCTGATCCCGCGGCTCGCCGACGATGCCGTGGTCATCGGTGACGGGGGCGACTTCGTGTCGTTCGCAGGTCGGTACGTGGAACCCATGGCGCCGGGCAACTGGCTGGACCCAGGACCTTACGGTTGCCTGGGCACGGGCCTCGGGTATGCGATGGCCGCTCGCGTGGCACGCCCTGACAGTCAAGTGGTGCTGCTGTTGGGGGACGGTGCGGCCGGATTCTCGCTCATGGATGTCGACACCCTGGTGCGCCACGATCTGCCGGTCGTGATGATTGTCGGTAACAACAAGGCGTGGGCGCTCGAGAAGCACCCCATGAGGTTCCTGTACGGCTACGACGTCATCGCGGATCTGAACCCGACCCGGTACGACCAGGTCGTCACCGCGCTGGGTGGCGCGGGCGAGACTGTCAGCCGGCCACGTGACATCGGACCGGCGCTGGACCGTGCGTTCGCCGCGGGGGTGCCCTACCTGGTCAACGTCATGACCGACACCGACGTCGCCTATCCTCGCAGCACGACGGGAATCTGACAGTTCAGACGGCCAGGAACTGCTCTCGGTCCACAACGACCCGGTCCACGGTGCCCGACAGTGCGGTGCGACCGTCCGGGTTGACCAGGGCTACGTCGAACGCGACGCGGCGACGCTCGACCTCGGCCACGACTGCCGTGACCACGACGGTGGCTCCCACCGGGGTGGGCGCTGCGTGGTCCACGGCGATCCGGCTTCCGACGATCGACTCTCCTGGAGCCATCCGTTCGGCCACTGCCGCGCACGTCGCGGCCTCGCTCCAGGCGATCGCACGAGGAGTCCCCAGAACAGGAACGTCGCCGCTCCCCAGCGCAATCGCGGTGTCCAAGTCGCCGACGACGAACTCCAGGGTGGCTGAATCCCCCACCTCGATGTCACTCATACCCCCGACGTTACCCACAGGCCGGCAGATCGGTCACATCCGGCTATTGAACGAGACCGAGCCGACGCAGTTCCACGACCAGATCGTGAGGGTTGCTCGACGAAGCGAGCGCCGCGTCCAAGGTGACGATCCCGTCGGCGAACAGACGGGTCAGGTGCTGGTCGAAGGTCTGCATGCCGTAGTAGCCACCCTCGGCGACCAGTTGGCCGATCATCGACGTCTTCTCGGGATCGCTGATGGCCTCGGCCACCCGGCCGGTGTTGATGCAGATCTCCATGGCCACCGCCCGACCGACTCCGTCAACCTTGGGCACAAGCCGCTGGCACAGGATTCCGCGCAGCGCCCCGGCCAGACTCAGGCGCACCTGGCGCTGCTCGTGAGGCGGGAAGAAGTCGATGATGCGCGAGATGGTCTCTTCGGAGTCCACCGTGTGCAGCGTCGACATGACGAAGTGCCCCGTTTCTGCTGCCGAGATCGCCGCCCGCACTGTCTCCATGTCTCGCATCTCACCGACCAGGATCACATCCGGGTCCTGACGCATGGCAGCCCTCATGGCCAAGGCGAAACTCCCGGTGTCAACGTGGACCTCACGCTGGTTGATCATGGCGATCTTGTCCTCGTGAACGACCTCGATCGGATCCTCGATCGTGACGACGTGGACTTCGCGATGCGTGTTGATGTGGTCGACCATGCCGGCCAGGGTCGTGGTCTTGCCGCAACCCGTGGGTCCGGTGACGAGTACCAGGCCGCGGGGCTCCAAAGACAGCGGCGCCACGACCTCGGGCAAGGACAGGTCAGACAGCGGAGTGGCTCCGATGGAGACACTTCGGAACACCAGACCCGCGGTCCCACGCTGCTGGAACGCGTTGACACGGAACCGCCCGACACCCTCCATGGCGTACGCGAAGTCAGCCTCATTGGTCTCTTCGAATGAGTCGACCAAGTCGCTTCGCAGCACCTCGTGGACCATGTGATCGGTGTCGGCCGCGGTCAGTTTGGGAGCATCGAGGCGTCGCAGGCGGCCGTCGACCCGGATCCGGGGCGGCGAGCCCACCTTGCAATGAAGGTCGGAGCCACCGGACTCCATGAGGGCACGCAAGTAAGGAAGGACCGACTGCGGACCGGTCGGCTGAGCCTGCTGCCAGCGCGCCGGCATCTGCGGGACAGGTTGCGTCACATCCATTTCTTCGGCGAATCCCGTGACCGGCTTGAATCGCCCCTTTCCTACGTCGCTGCGGGCTCCGGGCGGAGCGGGGTTAGGCTGACAGGCACGAAGTCACGTCGATGGACCAGGAGTTCAATATGAGCCAGCGAGCCCGAAAGCGCCGCGCCCGCAAGAACAAGCCCGCCAACGGCGGAAAGCGCCCCAACTCCTGACCTCGGCCTCGTCCTGGCCCTTTGGCCGATACAGGTCAGGGGATCACTCAACCCGGAACCGGGTGGTCTGTTGCCAGGAGACCGTGGTCGACGTGGGCGTGGTATAGGTCGACACCCGGATCTCGGTGATCCGCGCCAGGATCTGCTCCCGCAGAGCCTCGGGAGCGTGGCTGCAGCCGCATGCGTCGGCCACCTTCCAGCGCAGATCCTGTTGCAGCACGAACTGTTCCAGGCACGGCGGACACTGTTCCAGGTGCATCTGCAACTGCTGATAACGGTCCAGCGTCATCGCCGCGTCCATGAACTGGTCCAGATGCTGCAAGGTCTCCACGCAGTCGGGATCGTCGTCGCACGACATCAGTCCACCTCCTGGGAAGCAGTGACGTAGCCCTCTTCGCGCGCGTAGTCCTGTAGGAGTTCGCGCAGCTGGCGCCGGCCGCGATGCAGCCGGGACATCACGGTGCCCACCGGTGTGCCCATCTGCTCCGCTACTTCCTTGTAGCTCAAGCCCCGCACATCGGCGAGCATGACGGCCTCGCGGAACTCCGGAGACAGGGCTGCCATGGCCTTCTCGATCTCCGGCTTGGGTAGGTTCTCGATGGCCTCGACGTCGGCCGCACGAAGCCCCCGTGGCGCTTCCACACCGGCCTCGACGAACTGCCAGTCCTCCAGTTCGGCACCCGACTGCTTGGGCTGCCTCTGCTTCTTGCGGTAACTGTTGATGTACGTGTTGGTCAGGATGCGCCACATCCAGGCCTTGATGTTGGTGCCCGCCTTGTACTGGTGGAACGCCGAGTAGGCCTTGACGTAGGTCTCCTGGAGCAGGTCCTCGGCGTCGGCCGGATTGCGGGTCATGCGCAAGGCGCCGCCGTACAACTGATCCAACAGCGGCAGCGCCTCGTGTTCGAACCGCGCCTTGCGCTCGGCATCGGTCTCGACCCCTTGGGGGGCGGTTGCGTCGTCGGATTCCATCGCAGCAAAGCCTACGGGGTTCGACGAGGGGGAAGTGAGCCCGGCGGTGGGGAACTGCACGAGCCGACCGATCCGCGCGGCCCCTTGGGCCGGGAGAGGGGCTGTTGCCATCGTGACGGTCGGGTAGGACACCGGGCGACTCCTCGCATAACGACTCACATCACGGCGCGATCCGCGATGACCCCTGCCTTCCGCCTCAACACCGTCCAGGGTGCCCGGCATTCCCGTGGGCTACGAGGAGCCGAAGCCGCCGGTGCGGGTGAGCAGCGGGCCGACACCGCTGGCGCGGTTCAGCAACACCCGGCGGGCGGTCTCGACGATGATCAGGCCCACCTCGTCGGTGGTCACCGTCGCCTTCTTGGGGATCCGGAACGAATGGTCGGCCCAGGGAACTGCCACCACCAGGACTTTGGCGTTGCGCGATGCCATCTCGGCAGCAACCTCGATCGGGGTTGCGAAGGGGTCCCGATCGCCCTGGATCACGCTGACCGGGCAGTGCCTCGTGGCGCCGACGAGCTCATCGACACGGACCTCGGTGATCTCGCGGCCCGGCGTGTGCAGCGGATACGCCAGGCACAGCACTCCATCGGCCCCGACGTCGGCGGCAGTCCGGCACGCGATCCGCGCCCCCGTACTACGACCACCGACGACCAGTCGACGCAGGGCGTCGCCGGAGCGCTTGATGTCGCTCACAACTTCCCGGAACGCTGCGTCTACCTGGGCCTGGGCACTGGCGACCTTTCTGCCGGCCACACGCCAGGGCTGCTCCACGAGGATCACGTCGATGCCGATAGGGGGTAGGTCGCGCGCCAAGAGTTGCAGCTCCCACGCCTCGATCCCGGCGCCGGCGCCGTGGCCCAGCACCAGTGTTGCGCGAGGCACACCGCGGGCAACGGTGAAGTAGTGAGCCCGGGCCAGCCCGACGGTCGTGTCGATCTCCTCGGTGCGTACTGCGGTGGCCACGCTCTCATCCTTGCGGCCACCGGCCGATGTCGCCAGCCCCGGCCACCAGAAGGCCGACGACGGTTCGCGGATCAGGTCCGGGACCACTAGTCCTGACCGGAAACCCCCACGTAGGTCTCGGCCTGTCGAGCGGCGGCCTTGGTGATCATCCGGATGACAAGCGCGGGCGATGTGCGGAACGATCGCCAGGCGGTTCGGGCCGTGGCGGGAGCCACCACCATGGGGTCGTTCTTCTCGACTCCCCCCATGATGTCCCCGATCAGCTTGTCCAAGTCATAGATCCCGCCGGGCATCGCCGCCGCCATACCCCGGATGGGCTCCGCGACGGTGACCTCGGGCAGGTCGTCGGGCATGGTCTTGTCCAGGATGGGGGTGTCGGTGAATCCCGGACACAACGCGATGAAATGCACCCCACGGTCCTCGAACTCGGTGCGCAACGACAGCGTCAAGCCGACGACCGCATGTTTGGTGGCGGCGTATGGCGCCAGGAACGGCGACGGGACGAGCCCCGCCAAGGACGCGGTGTTGACGATGTAGCCGCCGCCTTGCTCGACCATGTGCGGCAGCGCCGCCTGGACCCCGTGGATGACACCGCGCAGATTGACGTCGATGCAGCGGTCCCAGTGCTCGACGGTGAGTTCGAGCGTGTTGCCCCCCACCCCGATGCCTGCGTTGTTGAAGATCATGTCCAACCGCCCATGCTCGGCGACCGTGTCGTCGACCACCTTCTGGACAGCGGCGGCGTCGCGGACGTCGAGTGCCACGCCGCTGACACGGGCCCTGCCCTGGGCGGTGAGTTCCTCTGCCAACATCTGCACACCGAGTTCATCGATGTCGGCGAGTACCAGGGTGACCCCCTTCTCGGCCAGTGCCCTGGCCAGTCCTGCCCCGATTCCCGATGCTCCGCCGGTGATGATTGCGATTCGCGCCATAGGTCCACCGTGCCAGAGTCATGTCATGGACACGACAGTGGGAGTCACTCGACGCGGCACGGCCACGATCGTCACGATCGACCGGCCCGAGGTTCGTAACGCCGTGGATCGGTCCACAGCGCGGCAGTTGTACGACGCATTCAGGTCGTTCGACTCAGACACCACCTCGTCAGTAGCGGTGCTCACCGGGAACGGCGGGACCTTCTGCGCGGGAGCGGACCTGCGGGCGATCGCGGCGGGCGACCCCAACGAGGTCACGACTCCACCGCCCGGCGACATCGAGGGCACGGTCGGCCCCATGGGTCCGACCCGGCTGCGACTGGGCAAGCCCGTCATCGCCGCCATCGAGGGCCACGCGGTGGCAGGTGGCCTGGAACTGGCCCTGTGGGCGGATCTTCGCGTCGTGGCGGAGGACGCCGTCCTAGGGGTCTTCTGCCGGCGCTGGGGAGTTCCACTGATCGACGGCGGAACGGTTCGCCTCCCCCGACTCATCGGCCAGGGACGGGCGATGGACCTGATCCTGACGGGCCGCGCGGTCAGCGCCGACGAGGCGCTGGCCATCGGACTGGCCAACCGGGTGTCACGAACCGGAGACGCACTTGCCGAGGCGTTGGCTCTGGCCGACCAGATCGCCGCATTCCCCCAGGACTGCTTGCGCACCGACCGCACCGCGACCATGGCCCAGTGGGGGTCGGACGAAGCCCGGGCGCTCGCGACCGAGGTCAGCAGCGCCTCGGCCCTGCTCGCTGGCGGCTCGGTTCAGGGGGGCGCAGTCGCCTTCGCGCACTCCCGACGGAAGATCTGACTGCTGGCCCCGGCCGTCAGTTCTGCGCCTGGGGTGTGCTGTCGGGGATGGGGCGGCCCAGGAGGGAGCGCAGCACCTGCGGGTCATCCCTGCTGCTCGTGCGGTTACGGCGCACAAAGCCGCACAACACGCAGCGGTGGGCGACGAACCACTGATCTTGCCGGATGCCCGCCGCGGTGGGCTCCATCAGGCCACCGCATCGGGCGGCACGATCGCCGGGATTGATGTCCACATGCCGGGACCACAGGCACTGCGGGCAGTGATTGGTGTAACCGTTGCCGACCACCTCGGACCCGCAGTTGCCGCACGTGAAGTCCTCGACGAGCCGGGTGAAC
>WBZP01005605.1_pt1 | contig 12720 bp, 13 predicted proteins | sample 5204301 | NCBI WGS metagenome assembly WBZP01 (sample SAMN12412401, study PRJNA552823) | activated sludge metagenome | isolation source: activated sludge from nitrification reactor of wastewater treatment plant... | place: USA: Pennsylvania | collected 2017
ACCGCCCACTGCTCGACATTCGCAGCCCCGTTTGAGGCTGACAGCACCGCCTTGCGTTCGGTCGCAGCCGTCTTGGTCGCTTCATTCCCCCACGATTGCGCGGCATTGGCAGCCTGCCCGTAAAGGTCTTTCAGCCGCTTTAGAACGCTGGGAAGCAGTTCGCCCAGTTCGTAGTTGCCATCGGCGCGAAAACGTGGAGCGGCACCGAACTGATCCGCCAGATGCCGCGATACATACTCAAGGTGATGCCGAAGCGCAGCGGCCGCGACCTCAATCTTTCCCTTGGCCAAGGCTACTCCGATTTCCCCCCATATTTCGGCGCTCGATTCGACGAGAGGGCCTGTATCGATAGTCCAACTATGAAAGCAAAGCGAAGTCTTGCTGGTGATCAGACCTGCAGATTTCATCTGCTCGGCCCACAATCGATCATGGGTCGTTATCACGAACTGCGTGCCGGGAAAATGCGTCTTGAGCAGGCGGCAAAACTGGTACCGATGGCCCGAATCTACAGACATTACGACATCGTCAAGCAGGGCGAAAGTGAACTTGTCTCCGAACAGGCGCTTCATCAGGGCGAGATACAGGCACACTCCCATGCCGTCCTGATGCCCCTCGCTGTGGTATGCGGCCGGCGGAAACAGCCCACGATCGAAAAAATTCACGTCCAGGCCGAGGCTGCCCTCCGATGGGGTGAACTTAGCGGTGAAGGCGTCTTCGTCGTCCTGATTTACTTCCCGATAGTAGCTACTGAAATCCTTCTGCACTTCGTCGTACAAGATATTCAGTTCCTCTTCGAGGACGTCGCAATAAGTATCGTAGGCGAGCTTCGCGGCCGTAGCTGCCGTCGCTGCTGCCTTTTGATTCTTAACCGCAGCCCGATAGTCGGCCAAACGAAGCTGCGCGGTCGTGAGGAACGTTTGCGCGTTCACCGTTGCGGTCTGATCGGGCAGCGCACTGATCTTTTCGGTGAGACTGGTTAAACCTTCCGGAAAGCCTTGCGGCACTGCCACCCACGAGGTTTCTAGACGCTCCTTCAAGCCAGCAAGGCCGGCCACGGTAGTCAGTTTGGCCTTGAATGCATCAAGGTCAGCTCGCCACGCGGTAACGAGTTGCGCGAATTCAGCGGCGCTCTGCGTCTTGGCAAGCTGCTCACAGGGCGCGAGCAATCCCAAAAGCTTTATCGCCGCAGCGGAAACGGCCGCACCATCTTTCAGAAGCGTCTGTTGCACTTTCCGCGCCTCTTCGGACTTGGCGAGCTTCGCCTGGAGGTGCTCACGAAGGTGCTGCTCGTCCGGCCACGTGGTATCGCATAGCGGACAGTCCGGCCCATCAACTAGATCAAGACCCCTTTCGATGAAATCCCGCCGTCGCAACGCTGCAAGCAGAGCCGGATCGGCCTCCAGCATCGACAAATTGGCGACGATGGACGCGGTTTCAGCCTTGGCGAGCATGGAGAACTCCGCCGAGGCGTCCGCAAGGGCCTTGATATCCTTCAATGCGGTTTGCTTGTTCATCTCGGCCTGCTTGGCTCCAGCCGCCAGGCCGTCGTCAAGCTTGGTATCCGGTTTGAGCTCCGCGATTTCGGGAAGCCCGAGAAGTTTCCGGCGCGCGTTTACCGCTTCGAGAAGTTCAGCGGCTTTCAAGGCATGGACCTGAAGGTGACGCTGGAGCGCGGACCGAGCCGCCTGCACCTGCGCTTCGGCATTCCGCTGCGCAGCCTGCAGCCTGTTCTGTGCGGTGTTCAGAGCACTACGGGCCTCGCCGATCTCATTAAGTTTGAGAATGGCCTGAATTTCTTGAGACCGTGCCGTAGGCTCGACCAAAATGAAACGCAGAATGTCCCGGCGCGAAAGAGCAATCTCCGGGTGATCAGCAACCTCGGAAAAGAGCTGCACGACATCGGCGTCGGCAGGCTCGATCTTGGGCTTCTTGGGCGATGAGACTGTTCGTGTAATGGTGGCCCACTTGCCGAGCGTCGGCAGGTATACGCGCAGCGTCACAAAAGCGGCATCGGGAAACTTTGTCTTGTCGACATGGGGACCATGATCCGCCACCGACAGGCCCTTTGTTCCCTTGCCAGTCAGTCGAGCAATCAAGCCTGTCAGTCCAAATTCGATGGCATCGATTACGCCGCTCTTTCCCGATCCGTTCGGGCCAACAATGACAAAGGACTTCTGCGAAAAATCAATATCGAGCTTCCGAATGCCGCGGATTTCTTCGATGTGTGCAGACTCGAGCCTAATCATTGGACTTCTCCGCCGGGTGGCGAGGTAAAGACCTTGACCAGATCATCCGCCTTGATTTTCTTTCCCGCAACGAATAGGTCGCCCAGTTGCTTCAGCGCCTGCTTGTCGAACGCCTTACCCTCCTCCTTTAGGCGGCCAAGAAATTTCTCTGTGATTAGTTGTTGGAGAGTCGACATGAGCGTTCAATGCGAGATTAATATTTTCATTCTAGCGCCAATGGGGATCCGGAATCACATAAGGTACCTTCAGCGATTGAGGGACGGCTCAGTGAACCGCGAATGTCCATAGCCCGTCCGGAAGTCGTCGCTCCGCAGTCGCCCTGCGGACGGCTGCTTCGGCCGATGAGCGGGCGGAGCGGTGACAGGGTCGAGCGGCGGGTTCCGGATCAGTTACCTGTCGTTCGTGTCACCCGATTTTTCTGCAGCGCTATGCCCGATTGGCCGGGTCCCGTCTATTAATTCCCGCACGGCCTCAATGACTTCTATGTGGAAGCCGACCTATAATGTTTCCTCGCACGAGAAGCCGATGGCATTATGCGCTGCACGGTAAATTATCAATCACAAGTCCCAGATGGCCGTCTTTTTCAGCTTGACTTGCGGCGTGTTTTTGGATATCTTTAATATATCTAACCAGGGGATTGCCATGCCTGCCCGTACTACCGCCAATCAGATCGCTTTTCGTTACCGCTCGGTCGACAGTTCAACCGGAATCACGCGCGAAACTGCCAAGCGTCTAGCAGGATACCTGGGGGTGGATGAAACCCAGGCGATCCATCAGGCGCTGCGTGAACTGGCTATCAAGCTGCTTCCGCAATACGAAGCCGACAATGGCCCATTGACAGCCATCCAACTCCGCCAGATCAAGAAGATCGTTCCCCAGGCTACCAAGCGCTCAGTGCGTTCAAGCTTGTTTGAAGACGTAATCGCGTGACGCATCAGTGGTGGAGTGAACCCACGGCCGGAGAGATTGTCTGGTGCCATTTCCCGGACAACATTACCCCGCGACCGAAGCCACGGCCGGCGTTGATTCTGGTGGTTTTTGACGACGACGCCCCACATTTTGTGGTGCGTGTCGCCCACGGTACAAGCCAGCGGACGACGACCTTGCACCGAGGCGAATTCTCAATCCTGCGTGATAGAAATCGTGCCGCTTACGAAGCTGCAGGCCTGAGCTACGACACCAAGTTCGATCTGAAGCAGGCCATCGATCTGCCCTATACCACCGAGTGGTTCTCGGTACCGCCGGCCGCCCCTCACGGGCAAACGCCCAAGTTGGGCACGCTTCATCCCTCCATGGTACGAGCTGTGCAGGCAGCATTTCAGGCTGCGTCCCAATGAGCCACCGTCTGATTGCCCTGGTTCAGTGCCCACGCGGCATTTGATAGGCCAACAATCGTGGCTATTCATCACAAGCAAACCAGGGAGTTCCTGAAAACCGGTCGACACGATCCGATATTCTCAGCTTGGCCCGGCAACACGATCTTTGAAAGGTGCTCGATTGGCAGTAACGAGCTGATATCCGCTCTTGTCGCCGAAGTAATTCGACGGACCGACTGCCGACCGGAGCCGCCGGTATCGACTGCAATGAATGCGCAGTTGCTACCCCGAGATAAATTCCGCAGCATGGTCGCTGGACTGTTTCCTGGCGCCGAGCGGGCGACTGTTCTTTCCACGCTTGATCGGTCGGTCGTTTTCCTTACCCGCGAAAACATCTCAACCGTTCTGCGTGAAATGTCCATGCTGTCGAGTGCGTGGGATCTGGCAAACCTCTATCTGGGAAGCTGCGAAGTGGGTTTGCTCTCTGGCGAAGCCCCCCAACTCCTGGGGCTCAGCATTGAAACAACCTGCTATGTCTCGACCGACTATTTCCGAACCAAGGAGCGATTTGCGGATTACGTGGTTCATGAAGCCGCGCACGTGTTTCACAACTGCAAGCGCGAAACCCTTGGCCTGCCTTCTTCCCGGCGTCGAGAGTGGCTGCTTGATATCGACTATCGGCAGCGCGAAACATTTGCCTATTCGTGCGAAGCATACAGCCGGATTCTTGAACTTGGTCGTGATCGGAAGGAACGACAAGCCCTGTTGGAAGAACTGACGCAGGAGCCCCTTCCCGGGGATGAGCGTGTCGATGGGGCGGAGTATCTCGACATTCTGGGTGAGGCGGTGGCGGCGCGAAATGGCTGGAAGCGCATCCTGGATAGGTGTGCTCCCAAAAAGGCGATCACCCGGCATCAACCGCTAACATCGTAGCTCGCGCGTAACCCGCCCAAGTCTTCGCTAGCCCATCCCCAAGAAGGGCTCAAGGTGGAGAGCGAAATGCGTCCTAAAAGTACGCATTTCAAATTCCGGTGATGTTGCAACGAATCCAGAATCGCATTCCATGGCGACTCTGGTGCGGCTCCTCCTGGTGCTCCTTTCATACGTAGCAATTACCGCGCATAGCGCGGAGTTGGGCGTGGTTGGGCCAACCTATGAAATCACTGAACCCGATCTCATCGAGGTGATTCAGTCTCGCTTGACGAGAATGGAGAAGTCCGGCGAACTTGGACGCAAACAGACTGAGTACCGCGACCGTGTCATCGGCGGTATTGAAAAGCCCAATGCCGTCTCCGGTATCAACGCCACGCAGACGCCTCGCACCTTTTATGTCGATCCCACCTGGACGGTGGATCGGGATATTCGAAATGCCGAAGGGAGTCTGTTGTTTGCCCGAGGGCTAAAGGTCAATCCCCTTGACCATGTTTCCCTGTCTCGCAAACTGGTTTTCTTCGACGGCAGGGACAGTCGTCAGGTCAGCCTCGCTCAGCGCAATCTTGAGGGACCATCGGGAAAGAGCAAGCTGATTCTGGTGGCGGGCGAACCGTTGAAGCTGATGCGGTCATGGAAGCGTCCGGTGTTTTACGATCAGGGTGGGGCGTTGGTACGCAAGCTCGGAATTCGGCAGGTTCCAGCGATTGTGAGTCAGGATGGCAAGAGGTTACGGATCGATGAAGTCCGTCCGTAACCTCACTATCTTTTGTCTGATGGCTTTGATCGTGGCGCTCGCACGCCCTGCGTTCGCCACAGCAACCTGCACCGGGCGATTTGCCAACCCAATCACTGACATTTGCTGGAGCTGCTTGATGCCGCTTCGATTTGGCGGCCTTGATCTGGTCTCGCTCGGGCAGGAGGACACACCCAACCCTGGGGGCTCTCCAGTATGCCTCTGCCCGTCGCAGTTGCGTGTGGGGTTCAAGGTGAGTTTCTGGGAACCCGTCAGGCGCGTGGATGTCGTGCGCCGGCCGTTTTGCATGACCAGTCTTGGGGGCGTCGAACTCAATCCCGGATTCGACGCGCCGCGAGGCTCACGTTTTCGGCAGGACAGTGCTGACGCTTCCTCGTTCTATCAGGTGCATTGGTACGTCGATCCCATCATCTTCTGGCTGGAAGCCATTTTCGACAATGCCTGCCTGGAACAAAGCTCGTTTGATGTCGCTTACCTCACCGAGCTAGATCCGATGTGGAATGACGATGAACTGACCTTCATATTCAATCCGGATGTCGCGTTGTTCGGCAATCTCGCGGCGCGCGCCGCTTGCGCGGCCGACTGCGTATCAGCAACAGCGGGGTTTCCGTCCAACACACTGTTTTGGTGTGCGGGGTGTCAGGGCAGTCTGTATCCCCTCAATGGCAACGTTCAAGCTCACATAGGTGGTGTGCAGGCTTCGAGTCTGGAGATGACGCGCCTGATCGCCAAGATGCACCGCGAAGGCTTGATGTGGGCCGCCTCTGGCGAGGATGGGCTATGCGGCTACTACCCGCAGCCGATCATGGACAAGACTGGCTACAAGTACCAAATGTTGTATCCGGTGCCACAGACCACCAAGATCGCCGGTAAGTGTTGCCAACCACTGGGACGCTCGACGATTCTGTGGGGAGCGGGTAAAGAGTATCCGTTCGAAGGCGAGGATTTCGCCTACATGGTGTTCCGCAAGCGCAACTGCTGCCAGGGAGCTTTTTGACGCCATGCCAGCAAGACTCTCGAAAATCTTTCTCTCCCTTGCTCTGGCGATCTGTTTGACAAATCTGGCGAGAGCCCAGGGAGCGCTGCCCACCGATTTCGAATTGCGCATCGATATGCAATTGGCGCGGCAACGCATGGCGAACGCACTGAAGGGAACAAAGCTGCCTGAGGACATAAATGGATCGTCCGTGCCGCGGATCGAGGCGCTCCCAAAGCCTGTGGTCAAGAATCCTGACCTATCGCAGATCGCCGAGGGCTACCGCCAATTCCCGGCGACCAACGCCGCGAGGCCGGCGGACTTACCCGAGTTGATGGTGTTCGTTTCCTTCTCGATGCCAAAGGAATCCCTGGAGCGTATCGTCCTTCAGTCCGAAATGACGGGCGCGGTGCTTGTTCTGCGCGGACTTAAGGGGAACTCGCTGACCCGGATGGGGGAGGAGGTCGCCCAGCTTGTCGGCAAGCGCAATGTCACGGCGATCATTCACCCTCCGGCATTTACCCAATTCAAAGTGACACAGGTTCCTGCTCTTGTTCTGGCGAAACCCAGTCAGGCAACCCGGATCGGTACCGACGGCTGCGCCGTTCCAACGAGTTATGTCAAGGTCGACGGGGACGTTACGCAGGACTACGCCCTCGATCTAATTGAGCGTCAGGCACCTGCCTGGGCTGAATCTGCGCGCCGCTTCACCGCAAAATTGACTGCTCGTCGCCCATGACGCGCATCCATATTCTTGCCTGTGTGCTCGTGGTGACCGGAACGTCCGCGATTGCGCAAGGGTATGACACCAGCAGCGCATTTTCCGATGGGAGGACGCTGGGTTCAGGATCCGTGGGTGGAGCGTTCCAGGGCATTGGTGCCGGGAATGCGACGTCCATGGTTCCGGGTTACGGGCAGAGCACAAGTCAAACTCAGTATTTTCAGGGCGGTATGGGGCAGTTGTCCGGTCCCGGAGTAGGCAAGGTGATGGATTGTTCCAGCCAGACGCCCGATGCGGATGCGTATCGGCGACAGGAGTGTGATGCGGTCAATTTCGTTGCGCGCAATCCCAACGTCAGGCCGGCATTTTCAATTGATCGAGCTACCGATCCGCTGATCAGTCGCGCCAATTCGATCACCAGCAATCCGACCCTGCAATTCACAGGAATCAATGTCGGATCGAGCACTGAGCAGTGTCACGTGGTGACAGATACGATTCCGGCGACGTTTTCGACTGAAATTTGTACCGAGTATCGGCCTGTGACGAGCAATTTCTGTTCGACTGCACGTCAGATCACAGTCGATCAGAACCACCTCTACCAGTGCGTCGAGCAGATGCAAACGCTCAGCAATGCATCCTGCTATATCGGTCGCCAGATCGCTGTCAGTACGAGCTACAACTATCAGTGCAACCAGACAGTGCAGGGGTACGAAACCCTGAGCTGCCGTCGCGGAGTATCGGCCACCGTGGGCTTTGGACAATGCACGCCGGGGGCTTGGCTGGGGCGAACCGCGTTCATGGATTGCAGCTACTGCTACGACCCCTATATGGCCATGAATATTTTTTGTGGCAGCGACGGGCGTTCCTATGTGGTGGAACCCTACCGATCCTACGATGGCGTCAATCGCTACGACTACAACTGGATTGGCTATCCCTGGGACGGAAGCTACGGAAGGTTTCCAGTTGCCGTGGCTCCCGGACAGTCCGTCACTGACTACTACGTCAGCAATCTCGGGTTTGGCTGCAACCTTTACGTGTATTTCAGCGTTAGTTGCAATTCGACGACCTGCACGCCGTCGATGCGAAATGTCAGTTCTGGGTGCAACTCCGCTGGCGGAACCGGAACCGGGGCGCCTCTGCAACTGCCGATGTCGAAGACAGTCAGCAACTGGACATCGAATGAGTGCGCGACGTTGCAGCAGCGGGCGCAGTGATGAAGGCAATCACGTTTGCAGTTCTACTTTTCATCGTCGCTTGTGGACAAGTTGTCGCCGGCGATTGCCGCCTGGAAAGCTCGACGTGCGTGGATAGCGCGACCAGCAAAATGATTTCTGGGGTGATGGTAACCCTGGCCGATGTCGGCGGCTGTTGGGAGTATCAGGACACCTATACCTGCGTCAAACCGAATTCGATTGATTACTGCTCAGCCCTGACGGCGGCCGGTTGTGGGCAAACCAGTTCGACCTGCAGTGATACCGCGTTCAATGGTACCTGCAATACGTATACCAAAACGTTCCGATGCGGCAACAGCCAGGGAGCGCCAACCAATACCGTTCGTCTCGACAATACCTATACGCTGGTCGCGGATACCACGGATACCAGCCAATGCAGCAGCTATGCGCAAAATTCTCGTTGCCGTCTGGCGGCCCACACCTGTGTCGATTCCACGCCCTGCAAGCCGGATTCGAGTGGAGCCACCGTCTGCCTGGCAGGAGTCACGCTACCCGCGGGCGGACTGAATTCCACGGCAAGCTGCTGGCGCTATCAGGATGACTATTCCTGCATCGCCGAGAATCACATCGACTACTGCGCTGCCATCAAGGCGACTCAAGGCTGTGCAGTGGTCAGTTCGACGTGTGACAGCACTGCATTCGATGGATCATGCAATCAATACACCCGCCGTTATCAATGCACCAACGTCACAACCTCGACGAGCACGCCGACGGTGGTCGAACTTAATACCTCCTACACCATCACATCCAACACGCTCGATACGAGCCAATGCGCCTCGTTCGCGAGCAGCGCCAATTGCGTTCACGCCGCAACGACCTGTACCGACAGTACGCCCTGCAAGACGATCAATGGACTCCAGGTGTGTCTCACGACTGTTTCGCCCCTGCCGGTCGGAGCTCAAAGCTCCGGAGACTCCTGCTGGGCACGTTCCGAGGAATACACCTGCGCCGGGGAGTCACTGACTAATGACTGCCAGGCACTGATCAATCGCGGTTGTACCCAAGTCTCATCGCAGTGCCTTGATCGGCTGGCGTCCGGTGCGTGTGACATGAGCGAGCGAACCTATTCATGCCAGACATCTCCGGCGACCCAGACACAGCACACAGTTTGCGATCAGCGTTCCTTCTGTCAAAGCGCGACCGGATGTTACGACACCGGCAATCCTGCCGACCAGGATTTTGGAAAGGCCATGGCGTCGATGGAGGCGGCGCGCGAAGCCGGCGTCTATGGCGCGGATCAGCGATTGTTCAAGGGCGTGGGAGAGCAGTGCCGCAAAAAACTGTTTGGTCTGGTGAATTGCTGCAAGAAGGGTGGCGGCGGCGCGGCGCGAAGCAATAACGTATTGATGTCCGCAGCCGTTCAAGGGGTTGTTGCCGGCGGGCAGATGGCAATCAATGCGGGTAGCAAGTACATGTTCGATTTCATGTACCCGCAATACACCAGCTACATCGAGGCCGGCGCCCAGGCCATGATTTCCTCGGAGGTGTTGTTTACTCCAACCAATTTTCAGCCATCGTTTGGTTTCTACGGATTGACGTTCTCGACCGGGACGATCACCAGCGGTCTGCTCGGCGGGCCGATCTATTCACTCGGATCATTGGGGAGCTTCAATCTCTACTTTGATCCTTATTCACTGGCGGCAGCCGTTGCCTTGCAACTCTTGTCAGAGCTGCTCTCCTGCGAGCAGTCCGAGCAACTGCTGGCGATGCACCGAGACTCAAACCTGTGTGTTCATGTCGGAGCCTACTGTTCGTCGCGAGTCCCGATTCTGCGGACATGCATCGAGCAAACGGAGTCGGATTGCTGCTTCAACTCGCGCCTGGCCAGGATCATCAATGAGCAGGGCAGGGGGCAGGTTGGCAAGGGATGGGGAAGCGGCGAGAACCCGGATTGTTCAGGCTTCACCACGGCCGAGTTCGAGCGTCTCGATTTCTCAAGAATCGATATGAGCGAGTTCATCCAGGAAATCTCGTCCAGCGTCCGCATCCCGAGTGCCGCTTCCTTTGGACAGAACGTGCAAAGCACCGTCCAGCAACGTGTGAACAGTTACTACAACCGATGAACCGATCTTTGGTACTACCCGCAATGGCTCTCTGCTTCTTTGCGCTTCTGACGAGCGAGGATGTCCTCGCATCCGAATTGAAATCACACCTGTTGGCCGCGATCGATGCTCCAAGCGGTAAATCCGAGGGCGAGTTGAACGGGACGATGGCCGAGTTTTTCAAGGCGCAAACCCGATCTTCTGCGCCAGTGCAGGTACAGGTCAAAACCATCATGCGATTTTCAGCACCGGGCTGTGCACGACTGGAGGCCACCTTGATGCAAGAGGCGGTTCCCACCACCAATGGCCGTCAAATCCCTTTCGCTGTTCGTTATGAACTCAATCTGTGTCGGGATGGGCAACCGCCTACAGAGGGTATGGACCTTGACGCGGCTTCTCGGGCACTTTCGCGTCATCCGCCGTCGCAACAATGAGAGAATCCGGTTTTCATTCACATCACATAGGGAGTAGATTGATGAACAAATCCGAGTTAATCGAAGCGCTGGCGACCAAGGCCGAACTTACCAAGGCTGCCGCTGGCCGTGCCCTGGACGTGCTGGTCGAAGAGATTGTGGGCGCTGTCTCCAAAGGCGATACGGTGACTCTGATAGGTTTTGGCACCTTCAAGTCTGCCGCGCGTGCAGCGCGTGAGGGCAGGAACCCAAAGACCGGCGAGAAGATGAAGATCAAGGCGACGACCGTACCGAAGTTCTCGGCAGGCGCTACCTTCAAGGAAAAAGTCGCCAACAAGGGTAAAGCCAAGAAGAAGTAGGTGAATGGATCGTTGCCGAAACACAGCAACGACTCCGATAAATAATTAACGATCGTTGAGTTTCTCTTGCTCCTGAGCCTGGAGTAGGACAAAATTCAACGGTCGTTTATCTTTTTTTGGGGCTGATCATGGCCAGGGAAATCAGTATCACCTCGATTCGCGAGCTGGGAGACACCGTGCGGCGTGTTCGCAAGGAGTCCGGTCTGACGCAACGAGATGCCGCCGCCCTGTGCAACGTGAGCCTTCCATTCCTGAATGGACTGGAACAGGGAAAGGTCACCGCCCAGATTGGGAAAGTGCTGACCGTCTGCCAGCGCTTCGGCATTGATGTCAGATTGTCTCTCCCCATGGCGCCGGGTGATGACGCATGAGCACGCTGCGTGTTTTGGCCAACGGTGCTTCCGTGGGCACACTCGACGTGGCCGATGGTCTATGGTCGTTCGCCTATGCTCCAGACTGGAGCGTCTATGCGCTATCTCCCAGTTTTCCCTTGGCGACGCGCAGCTATCAGGATTCAGGGGATGCCAGACGGGTGGAATGGTTCTTCGAGAACCTGCTTCCGGAAGGTCGGCTGCGTGAATTGATTGCGTCACGGGATCGTATTGATCCCAAGGATACGTGGGCCTTGCTGGTTCGACATGGCCAAGATACGGCCGGTGCGCTGACGCTGATCCCGGATGAGATCGATCATCCCGACGTTCAGGAAAGATTGGTCCCGCTTGCACGGGAAGCATTGCAGGCCAAGATCAAAGAGTCGCGCATGCGCAATTTGCCGTTGATGGCGTCCTGGGACGACATCCGAATGTCGCTGGCCGGTGCTCAAGAGAAGCTCGGTTTGCGCATCGACGCCACTGGCGCCTTATTCCTGCCCGAAGGGACGGCGGCCTCGACCCATATCGTGAAGCCGGAAAACGCCAGCGCGGATTTCCCGTTCTGCCCATCCAACGAATTCTTTTGCATGCGGCTTGCGGCTGAACTCAAGGTTCCTGTCCCTGCGGTGGACCTACTTCACTTGCCTGAGCCGCTCTACGTCATTGATCGGTTTGATCGTGAGTCGGCCGAAGCGAAGGGTTCAGCAGGAAACGCGATTCGACGACTTCATCAGATTGATCTGTGTCAGGCACTGGGCGTTTCACCTACGAAGAAATACGAGAGCGAAGGCGGTCTGGGCTTGCACCATTTGTTTGAAGTGGTAAGAAGCGCATTCATTGACCGACCAATCGTGGCGACCAGCGCAGTGGTGCAGTGGGTTGCGTTCAATTACCTGGTCGGCAACCTCGATGCGCACGCCAAGAATATTGCCTTCCTGATGCGCGGACAGAAAGCCGCCGTCGCACCGTTCTACGACATGCTTTGTGTCGAAGCGTATTTGCCACGAGCGACCATGTCGATGTCGATCGCCGGCGAAAACAAACCGGGCTGGGTCGAGGGCCTGCATTGGGATGCCATGGCCTTTGAAGCAGGCGCAGCACCCAGGCTCGTCCGTGGTGTCCTGTCGCGAATGAACTCAGACTTGCCGGATGCAATTTCCAGGGTCATCGGAGACGAGCGTCTAGTGCCGGCCGAACGTGATTTCATCCGTGAAAAAATTCTTCCGGTGATCGAGGAGAGAAGGCAATTCCTCACTGATGCCATGAAGTCGCGACAATCCACATTGCCCGATCTACTGAAGAGCCGGGATCTGTCTCCTGATGTCGTAGATCGAATACAGTCGGTGTCGGGGTGACA
>WBZP01005609.1_pt1 | contig 12711 bp, 11 predicted proteins | sample 5204301 | NCBI WGS metagenome assembly WBZP01 (sample SAMN12412401, study PRJNA552823) | activated sludge metagenome | isolation source: activated sludge from nitrification reactor of wastewater treatment plant... | place: USA: Pennsylvania | collected 2017
GTTGTCGATCCCGATCTGCTCGGCCAGCTGGAACGCGCCCTCGATGATGTCGTTGGGATTGATCGAGCCACGCTCGCGGCGCTGCCGCTTGACGGCGGTCGCCTGCTTTGCCACTGGAGCCTCCCTCGAAACGCCGACGCGCACTTCCGGACCCGACAACCCTACCGGCAGCCTTGCGATTCGCGGCTCCGCGCAACAGCGGCTGAGACCAGTGCCACAGCGGCGCTGCCAGCGCGGAGGCGCCCCGAAAGACGATACCGAAATACCAATGGTAACCGTTTCGGGTAGGGTGTGGGGGTATTTGACCGTCAGGGGGCGCCATGGCAACCGCGAGCGACGCACGCGCCTGGGCGCGCGCTGGACTGCGTGGCATCGGGAACTCGCTGTACACGCCGTTCAGCGGAACCGACGGCGACGAGATCGACTGGGACGCCTACCGGACGTTGGTGCGGTATTGCGTCGGCGGACTCGGTCACGAAATGCTCTGGTGCACAAGCGGTATCGCTGAGTTCTGGGCGCTGACGCTGGACGAGCGCAAGCGGCTGCTGGAGGTGGCGATCGAGGAGGGCCGCAAGGCCGATCCGGATGTGGTGGTGCAGGCGTGCACCGCGGCCACCTCGGCCAAGGACTGTGTGGAACTCACGCGACATGCCCAGCAGGCGGGCGCCGACATCGCCTACATCCAGACCCCGATGATGGAGACCCACGGCGGGGACGGGGTGCTGCGGTTCTTCCGGTACGTGGCCGACCGGACCGACATCGCGCTGGGGATGTTCAATTCACCGTCGTCCGGGTATGTCCTGACCGCCGGCGAGAGCGCCCGGATCTACGACGAGATCCCGGCCGTCTGCGCCACCAAGGAAGGTGCGTTCCGGCCGCACAACAGCCGCCTGCTGCATGAGCTCGCGCCCGGTCTGGTCATCTGGGAATGCGATCTGACCGTCTACCGGGCCGGCTGGCTGCGGTCCGGCATCGTGTGCCCGGCCCAGTTGGGCACCGCCGGCTACCTGCACGAGACCCCGCAGCGAAAGATCCTGACGCCCTACTGGGACCTGATCTACAACGACAAGCTCACCGAGGCGATGGATTACGCGCGCGATGTCGGGATGGACCAGTTCGACCTCGACATGGCCGGTGTCTACACGTGTTACCCGGGCCGGCCGGACTATTTCACGCACTGGGGCGGGGCGTTCAAACACGCCGCGTCGGTGCTCGGATTACCGGTCGGCGACTACCCGCATTCCCGGGCTCCGCAGGCGATCCTGCCGGAGGCCTCGAAAACTCGGATAGAAACTGCCTATCGCCGGCTCGGACTGGTGGAAACCGCCTAGCTCAGGAGTGGTTTTTCCGGGGCTTGGCGCGGCTTGCAGAATGCGCTACCGATAGGTATACAGTATGAGTGATCAAACCCGGGAGGACCAGCCGCCGATGAGCGTTGCCGAGGACGTGCGGCCCGCGCCGCTGCTCTACGAGGTCCGGGACTCCGGCGTCGCGATCCTGACCTTCAACCGGCCCGATCGGATGAACTCCTGGGGCGGGGACATGGTCGCCGAGTTCTACCGGCACATCGACCTCGCCGAGGCCGATCCGCGCGTGCGGGTCATCGTGATCACCGGGGCGGGCCGGGCGTTCTGCGCCGGTGCGGACATGGGCGGTCTGGACGCCATCTCGGAGGTCACCGTCGACTCCGCCAGCCAGACCGACGTCAGTGCCATGGTGGCGGCCCGGCATCCGTACTTCCTGACGCAGTTGACGAAACCCGTCATCGCCGCGATCAACGGAGCGGTCGCCGGCATGGGACTGTCCCAGGCGCTGATGGCCGACATCCGGTTCGCCGCCGCCGGCGCGAAGTTCACCACGTCGTTCGCCCGGCGCGGCCTGGTCGCCGAGTACGGCATCTCGTGGAGCCTGCCCCGGCTGGTGGGTTGGGCCACCGCCATCGAGCTGCTGCTGTCCGGACGCATCTTCCTGGCCGAGGAGGCCGCCGAACTCGGGCTGGTCAAGGAAGTAGTGCCACGCGACGAGCTGATGGACCGGGTGCTGGCCTACGCCGACGACATGGCGATCAACTGCGCCCCGAGTTCGATGGCGATGATGAAGCGACAGCTGTACGCCGACGCCGGGATGGGCATCGTCGAAACCAGCGAAAAGGCCGAGAAGCTGATGCACGATTCGATGCAACGGACCGATTTCATCGAGGGCATCACGGCGTTCTTCGAGAAGCGCGCACCGAACTTCCCGCCCATGCCGGGCGCCCTGCAGGATTGAACCGAGAGGATCTGCGATGACCACGCTGGAGAGGCCCACGCCGGCCAAGCTGGACTACGAGGCGATCGACGTCGACAACCACTACTACGAACCCATCGACGCGTTCACCCGGCACCTGCCCAAGGAATTCCGTAGCCGCGGTGTGCAGATGGTGCAGGACGGCAAGCGCACGCTGGCGGTGTTCGGTGGTGTGGTCAACCACTTCATCCCGAACCCGACGTTCGACCCGATCATCGAACCGGGCTGCCTGGACCTGTTGTTCCGCGGCGAGATCCCCGAAGGCGTGAACCCCGCGTCGCTGATGAAGGTCGACAGCCTCGCAGATCATCCCGAGTACCAGAACCGCGACGCCCGGCTGAAGATCCTGGACAAGCAGAACCTGCAGTCGGTGTTCATGCTGCCCACCTTCGCCTGCGGCGTCGAGGAGGGACTCAAGCACGACGTCGAGGCAACCATGGTCTCGATGCACGCCTTCAACATGTGGCTGGACGAGGACTGGGGGTTCGACCGGCCCGATCACCGGTTCTACAGTGCGCCGATCATCTCGCTGGCCGATCCGGTAAAGGCCGTCGAGGAGGTCGAATTCGTCATCGGCCGTGGCGCCAAGCTGGTGTGCGTCCGGCCCGCGCCGGTGCCCGGTGCGGTGCGGCCGCGGTCGCTCGGCGACCCGATCCACGACCCGGTGTGGGCGCGGCTGGCAGAGGCCGGGGTCCCGGTGGTCTTCCACCTGTCCGACTCCGGGTACATGGCGATCCCCGCATTGTGGGGCGGCAGCGGAGTGTTCAAGGGCTTCGGCAAGCGCGATCCGCTGGACATGGTGATCATGGACGACCGCGCCATCCACGACACCATCGCCGCGATGATCGTGCACCAGGTGTTCACCCGCCATCCCAAGCTCAGGGTGGTCAGCATCGAGAACGGGTCGTACTTCGTCTACCGGTTGATCAAGCGGCTCAAGAAGTCCGCGAACAACGCGCCGTACCACTATCAGGAAGATCCGGTGGAGCAGCTGCGCAACAATGTGTGGATCGCGCCCTACTACGAGGACGACGTGAAGCTCCTGGCCGAAACCATCGGCGTGGACAAGATCCTGTTCGGTTCGGACTGGCCGCACGGCGAAGGGCTGGCGGATCCGACGTCGTTCACCGCCGACATCCCGCAGTTCCCCGAGTTCAGCTACGAGGACACCCGAATGGTGATGCGCGACAACGCACTCACGCTGCTGGGGCTTGATGCCTGAGTGGACCCTGGGGGCCGTCCTGGACGCCATTGCGGAGGCGGTGCCCGACCGCGTCATGACGGTCTCCGGCGATCGCCGGAGCACTTATCGGGAAGCGGCAGACCGCACCCGGCGGCTGGCCAACTTCCTGGCGCACAACGGATTCGGCGCGCACACCGAGCGCGCTGAACTGCAGAACTGGGAGTGCGGCCAGGACGTCGTCGCACTCATCATGCACAACGACCTCTACCCGGACATGGTGCTGGCCTGCCTGAAGGCGCGGGTGGTGCCGGTGAACATCAACCACCACTACACCCCGCGCGAAGTCGGCGAGCTGTTGGAGTATCTGTCCCCGAAAGGGGTCATCTACCACCGGGCACTGGGCGCGAAGTTCGCCGGTGTGCTGCCCGGCAGCAAGGACACAGTGCAGCTGCTTCTTTCCGTCGACGACGGCAGCGATCTACCGGAGTTACCCGGTGCGGTCACCCTGGACACCGCCCTGGCCGCCGGGGCCGAGGACGCCGACATCGCCGCGTCGCCCGACGACCTGCTGATGGTCTGCACCGGCGGTACCACCGGCCGGCCCAAGGGTGTGATGTGGCGGCAGGGCGACATCTACGTGTCGTCGATGAACGGCGCCGACCACGGCCGGGTCGGGGAGATCCACGACAAGGTGGTCAATCACGGTCCGCCGTGGTTCGCGGTGTCGCCACTGATGCACGCCGCGGGAATGTGGACGGCGTTCTCCGCGGTGCTCAACGGGCAAACCATTGTGCTGCACGACACTTCACGAAAGTTCGACCCCGCTCATGTCCTGGGTACCGCGGAGCGCGAGCGGGTCGGCCTGATGACCATGGTGGGTGACGCCTACGCCGGACCCATCGTCGAGGAACTGGCTCGCCGAGACTATGACCTGTCGTCACTGTTCGCCATCGGCACCGGCGGGGCCGGCACCAGCCTGAAGAATCAGCAGGGCCTGCTGGAACACCTGCCGAACATCACCGTGATCAACGGGTACGGCTCCTCGGAGACCGGCAATATGGGCTTCGGGCACAACCAGCGCGGCAAGCACACCGACACCTTCGTCTTCCGGGACGGGGGCCTGGTGCTGGCGGAGGACTACTCCCGGTTCCTCGAGCCCGGCGAGGACCAGATCGGCTGGTCGGCCCGGACGGGCCGGATCCCATTGGGCTACTTCAACGATCGCGACGCGACCACCAAGACCTTCCCGGAGGTCGACGGCACCCGGGTGGTGATCTCCGGCGACCGGGCCACCCTCGACGCCGACGGCACGTTGCGTCTGCTCGGCCGGGACTCCCTGGTGGTGAACACCGGCGGGGAGAAGGTGTTCGTCGAGGAGGTCGAAGAGGTGCTGCGCAGCCACCCCGACGTCGTCGACGCACTGGTGGTCGGCCGCGAGAGTGCCCGCTGGGGGCAGGAAGTGGTGGCTGTCGTCGCGCTGCGCGACGGCGCGCATGTCGGGACCGACGCCCTGCACGATGTGTGCACCGGTGCGCTGGCCCGATTCAAGGCGCCCAAGGAATACCTGATCGTCGATCGGGTGCAGCGGCTGGGCAACGGCAAGGCGGACTACCGCTGGGCCAAAGAGGTTGTGGCACAGGCTCGAGGAGTGAAATGACACAGCGCGTAATCGATTGCCTGGTGAACGTGCACTTCGGCGAGACCGAGGTGCAGCCACAGTTCATGACGAAGGTGCGCGACGACTACTTCAAGGGCCCCAAGTCGATGTTCGACCCGGTTGACCTGGGTGAGCTGCTCGACGAGATGGACAGCCACGGCGTCGAAAAGGCTGTCCTGATGGACAACCTCGGCAAGCCGTCGGTGACGGCCCGCAAGTTCGTCGAGGCCCGGCCCGACCGGTTCGCGCTCGCGATGGGTGGGGTCAACCTGCTGAAGCCGATCCCGTCGCTGCGTGAACTGACCGCCATCGCCGCTGATCTGCCCGTGGTCTATACCGTTGTGGGGCCCAGCTTCTGGGGAGACGGCCAGTATCCGCCGAGTGACGCGGTCTACTACCCGCTGTACACCAAGTGCGCCGAGATCGGGCTGCCGCTGTGCGTCAATACCGGCATTCCCGGTCCGCCGATCCCCGGCGAGGTGCAGAACCCGATCCACCTCGACCGGGTGTGCGTGCGGTTCCCGGAGCTGAAGCTGTGCATGATCCACGGTGCAGATCCGTGGTGGGACATCGCGATCCGGCTGCTGATCAAGTATTCGAACCTGCGGTTGATGACCTCGGCCTGGTCGCCCAAGCGGCTGCCCGAATCGTTGATCCACTACATGCGCACCCGCGGGCAGAACAAGGTGATCTTCGCCTCCGACTGGCCGGTGCTGCGCCAGAGCCGGGTGGTGCCCGAAGCCACCGCGCTGGACCTGCCGCCCGACGTGCTCGACAACTACCTGTACAACAATGCCCAGCAGTTCTTCTTCGACCAGGAGCAGTGACGCACATGGACCGCTACGAGTTGCGACGGCTGGACTACAGCCTCACCGAGGACCACAAGGACTTGCAGGCGGCGTACCGCCAGCTGTTCGACACTCACTGCTCGATCGAAACCGTCTGGGCCGCCGAGGAATCCGGGTACGACAAGAGCCTGTGGGAGCGGCTGTGCGCCATGGGCGCCAGCTCGATGGCCATCGGTGAGGAAGCCGGTGGCGACGGCGCCACCCTGGTGGACCTGACCCTGGTCGCCGAGGAGGCCGGTCGCGCGCTGGCGCCGGTGCCGTGGATCGACCACGTTGTCGCAACCCGGCTGTGGGAGCGCCTCGGCGGGGTGGACCCCGAAGCGGTGGCGGGCACCCGGATCGTGGCCCTGGATCCGCGGCTGGAGGTCAGCACGGGCCGACGGCTGATCGGCTCGGGTGCGGTGGCCGACCGGATCATCGTGCGCGACGGTGACGACGTGATCCTGCTGGGCCACGACGCTCGCCCGGCCAAGGTCGACAATCTGGCCCGGTTGCCGATGGCCTGGGTCGATCCCGCTGCGGCCGACCAGCGGGTGGTGCTGGGTTCGGGGCCGACGGCGGTCGCCGAATATGTTCGTGCCCTTGATGAATGGCGCGTGCTGACCGCCGCGGCGCTGGCCGGTCTGGTGGAGCAGACCATGACGATCGCGGCGGAGTTCGCCAAGAGCCGCTACACCCTGGGCGTGCCGATCTCGACGCTGCAGGCGATCTCGCATCCGCTGGCCAACATGGCGATCGTGGTGCAGGGCGGCCGGGGTCTGTCCCGGCGGGCCGCCTGGTTCCTGGACAACGAGCCCGACGAGCGGCCGGAGCTGGCCGGCTGTGCGTTCGTGTTCATGTCCGAAGAGGCCGCCAAGGCCGCGACCATGGCGGTGCACATCCAGGGCGGCCTCGGTGTTTCGGCCGAGGCGGCCGCCACCGCGTATCTGATCCGCGCCCGGGGCTGGCCGCTTGCCGGGGGCGACCCGGGCGTCACCGCCAAGCACGTCGCCGAGCTCGTCGCCGCCCGTGAAGCTGCCGAATAGGACATCAGGACAATGGATTTCAGCACAGTAGAACTCTCCGATGACGACCGGGCATTTCAGGACGAGGCCCGCCGCTTCCTGTCCGAACAGGTCACCGACGAGGTGATCCGCCACGACCGCGAGACCGGCGACAACTTCCACGAGGGTGTGCACCTGGCGCTCGGCGCCGCCGGCTATCTGCACGGTGAGTGGACTCCCGAGCCCGACGGTGGCTTCACCCGGGTCCGTCGCCGGATCTGGGAGCTGGAGAAGCGCCGCCACCACGTCCCGTGGGTCACCTGGGGCACAACGGCTCTGGTGGCCCGGGCGGTGCAGGCCTTCGGCAAGCCGGAGCTGGTGGCCGAGGTCATGCCCAAGGTGTTCAGCGGGGAGGCCCGGATGTGCCTGGGCTATACCGAGCCCGAGGGTGGTTCGGACATCGCCACCTGCAAGACCCGCGCGGTCCGCGACGGCGACCAGTGGATCATTAACGGCTCCAAGATGTTCACCACCGGTGCGCACAACTGTCAGTACGTCTTCCTGATCACCAACACCGATCCGGACGCGCGGAAACACAAGAGCCTCACCATGTTCCTCGTCCCGCTGGACCTGCCGGGCATCGAGATCCAGGGCATCCGGACCATCGACGGCGACCGCACCAACATCGTGTACTACAGCGATGTCCGCGTCGACGACAAGTACCTGCTCGGTGAACCCAATGGTGGCTGGACCGTGCTGCGCGGCCCGCTGGACGCCGAGCACGGCAACGTCGCGGCGAACAACGACGGACTGCAGGACCCGGCGATCATGGCGCATCAGGCCGGCTTCATGGTCGATGCCGTCGATACCGCGGCCGGCGTCGTCGGTACCCCCGGCGCGGACGGCACGCGCCCGGTCGACGACGGCGCGGTGGCCTATCGGCTGGGCCGCAGTATTGCGAAAATGGAGGCCTGCCTGAGCACTCCGAGCATTTTCGGCCGCGTGGCGCAGGCCCAGATCATGCGCGACATCGCCCCCGACGTGATGGACATCCTCGGCACCGCTGCGCTACTGCCGGTCGAGACCGACGGTGCCGTCGATGCCGGCAAGTCGGAGTACGTCTACCGATTCGCGCCGCTGGCCGGCATCTACGGCGGATCGCTGGAGGTGTTCCGCAACATGATCGCCCAGCATGTGCTGGGTCTGGGGAAGCCGAACTACTCCCCACCCAAGGCCTCCTGAGCTCCAACCGCGAGCCTGCACCCTTGCGCATTTCCGCGGTCTCGGAATGCATAGGGAGGCACGCTCACGGGGTAGGGGCTGCGGGACTAGCCTTCACGATGTTGCGCTGCGCGCCGAGGTCGATCGTCCCGTCGTCGGTCGCGATGGTGGCCTCGACCACATCGCGGTCGGCGAGGTACTTGGGGTTGGCGGCCTGCCGCTTGAAGAACGCCTTCCATTTCAGCGCCGGGGGTAGCAACGATCCGATGATCTCGATCGGTTTGGCCGGGGCGCTCAGTGCGGTGCCGGCCGGGGTCCCGGTCAGGATGAGGTCACCGGCCGCGAGGTCCTGGAATCGGGTCAACGACTGCAGGGCCTGCAGCGGCGAATAGATCATGTCGCCGGCCACGTGCATGTCCTGACGCAGTTCACCGTTGACCCGCAGTCGTAGATGCAGGTCCCCGAACCGTTTCCACTCATCGGCGTCCAGGAGTACCAGCGCCGGGCCGACCGGGGTGAAGCTCGGGTAGGACTTGGCCTCGTAGAACTGGGTCTGCGGGAGTTGGATGTCGCGGGCCGAGACGTCGTTGGTGATCACCAGGCCGGCGAGCACCTGGGGCAGGTCGGTGACCGTCGAACTGACGGGGGTGTCCCGGCCGACAACCAGGCCGATCTCGACCTCGTAGTCCAGGAACCGCACATGACTGGGTTTGACGATATCGCCGTGCGGCCCGGTGATCGACGCCGAGGACTTGCGAAAGAAGGTGAGCGGGATGGTGTTCGGGTCCATCCCGGAGTCGGTGACATGCGAGGCGTAATTGGTCATCTGGGCGATCACCCGGCACGGCCTGGTGACGGGGGAGCGGAGTTCGAGGCTGTCCACCGGGACCGCGTCGCCACCGGCCGCGGCCGCGTCAATGGCCTCCCGGTCGGCCAGCAGTTCCGCGGTGGTGCGGGCCGAGGTGACGATCGGCGTTGCGCCGCTGGGCTTCTGAACCCACCAGGTGTCTTCGGTGCGCAGGATCGTGGTCGTCATGAGCGGGCTACTTTCGCCAGGCCGATGAGGCGGTGCAGGTCGAATTCATTGCGGGCGCGCAGGGCGGTCACCATGGCAGGGGCTTCGCCGCGCAGGTGCCGGGGGCTGATGCCCAGGAAGTCGCCGGTGGCCCGGGGTCCCCATTGGGCCAGTCCGGAGGCGGTGAACGGGGCCCAGCCGGGATCCACTGTGCTGTCGAACATGTCGCCGTCGGTGAAATGCTCGACGAGCAGGCCGTCGGGGTCGCGCCAGTAGTCGAAGATCTGGCTCCCCTGGATGTGGCGACCGATTCCCCAGGATCGTTGGTATCCGGCGTCTTCGAGATATTCGCCGCCGGCGGCCAGCGCGTCGAGGTCGCATACCTGGAATGCGGAGTGCACGTAGCGGTTGGCAGGGCCGAGCGCCATCGCCAGCGTGTGGTGATCGGCCGGTGTGCCACCGCGGTCGCAGCGGATGAAGCTCATGGTAGGGCCGCGGTCGCGCTGGCCCGGGAAGAAGAGGAAGTCGGAGACGATCAGCCCCAGGTGGTCGAGGTACCAGTCCAGTGCCGCAACGTATTTGGTGGATTGCAGAACGACATGGCCGAGTCGTTGCACGGTGGCCGGGACGCACGGTGGCCGTTGGGTGGCATTGGTCCGCCGCACGACGTGGCCGACGTTGTAGGTGTGCGGCGATTGAACCGGCAGCGCGGGCAGGGCGTGGGTGCCGGCGACCACCCGGACCGGCAGGCCGCTGGGATCCACGAGGTGGGCGGCGACGCCGCCCAGTGACTCCGGCAGGGGGCGCACGGGTGCGCCGACGGTATTGGCGAGGCGGACCACGTCGGCCTCCTCGGTGGCGGCGAAGGCCACCCCCCGCAATCGGCTGGTGGCACCGCGGCGGACGATCACGCACGGTGAGCCGGCGTCCGCGCCGCGCAGCATGAGTTCGGTGTCGGTGCGCAGCGCCGTGGCGAAGCCGAAGGCATGCGCGAACACCTCGGTCCGGCCCAGGTCGGGCTTGTCGAATTCGAGCCAGGCGAGATCGGCCACCTTGATGACCGGGTTGGCCGATCGGCCGGGATGTTCGGCGCTGACTGCCTTACGCATTCCTCAATTGAACAATAGTGTTCAAAATAGATCAAGACTGTGCAAGAATCGAAGCATGAGCGCACCGACCGAACGCCGGATCATCGACGCGGCGCTGCGCCTGTACATCGCCAAGGGCGCCACCGAGCTGACCGTCAGCGAGCTCGCGGCCGAAGCCGATGTCGCCCGCGGCACCCTGTACCGCCACGTCGAATCCATGGACGCGCTCTTCGACGACGTCGTCGCCCACTTCAGTGCCGATCTGCACCAGCGGGTGGCCGACAGCTTCGAGGCCATCGAGGACCCCGCCGCACGATTGGCGACCGGCGTACGGATGTGGATCCGGTACGCGCACGAGAACCCCGACATGGGTCGCTTCGCGGTCAGGTTCGGGCAGACGGCGGAGACGCTGCGCGCGGTGCTGGCCGGACCCACCATGCACGACCTCGGGACCGGCTTCACCTCCGGCCGATTCCCGGTCGACGCGGCGCTGACGCCCAACGTCGCCACGCTGATCATCGGAGGGACGATCAGCGCGATGTGGATGGTGCTCGAGGGGCACCAGACCTGGCGCGAGGCGGGCTCGGCCACCGCCGAACTCCTGCTGCGCGCCCTCGGCGTGGATGCCGCCGAAGCGCGGGACATCAGCCGAATCCCATTGCCCGAACTGCGTTCCGGGTGAACGACTCGAAGAAGGGATTGTCATGCTGCTACCACTGGCCCCGGCGCCGTTCACGCTGCCGACCGATCGGGACATGCTCCCGTCCGAACGTCGCGAGTTCGTCCGCACACACCGCACGTGCGTGTTCGGCTACCGCCGTCGGCACGACGGCCCGGCGATGTCGATCGTGTACTACATCCCGACCGACACGGACGAATTACTCGTCTCCACCATGGCGGGGCGCGGGAAGGAACGGGTCATCGCCCGGGACGGAAAGATGAGTCTGTGCGTGCTCGACGAACGCTGGCCGTTCGCCTATCTGCAGGTCTACGCCGACGCCGTCATCGACCGTGACCGCGACCTGACCGTCGACGTCATGATGGCCGTGGCAGGCCGGATGTCCGGGCAACCGCTGCCCGACGAAGCCCGCCCCACCGTCGAAGCGATGGCCGCCGCCGAGGACCGTGTCGTCGTGCGCTGCCGCCCCTACGCGACGTTCGCGCAGCCACCCCGGCATCTGCACCGAAATGACCAGGAGGAGAAGGTGACCCACTGGATATCCGGCACGGTTCCGTGGGATGCACCCGATCCGGAGTAGTCAGGCGATCGCGCCGGATTCCTTGAGTTCCTCGATGCGGTCCCAGTCCAGGCCGAGCTCCATGAGCACCAGCTCGGTGTGCTCGGAAGCCTGTGGGGCGCGGGTGGTTTCGAGCGGCTCGTGGTTGAACTGCACCGGACCGCGGACCACCTTGAACGGCTTGCCGCCGACGGCGGCCTCGACCTCGACCACCATGTCGTTGGCCAGCGCCTGCTCGTCGGTGCCCAGATCGACGAGACTCTGGAACGGCGCCCACTGGCCCCGCATGGTCTTGAGGTGCTGACGCCAATACTCGAACGGCTTGCTGCGGATGGCCTCGGCGATGAGCTGCACGCCCTCGCTGGCGTTCTGGATGAGCGGCATGACATCGCTGAATCGTGGGTCGTCGGCCAGCTCGGGCAGGCCCAGGTGTTCGAAGGCATCCCGGATATAGCCCGTCGGGCTGACGATGCACAGGTTGATGATGCCGCCGTCGGAGGTGACGTAGTTGGCCATGAACGGATTCACCGATGTGACGTCGCCGGGCATGATCGAGCGCATGGTCTCGCCGGTCTCCATGCCCTGCGTGACGCTGGCGCCGGCGGCCCACCACGCGGTGGACAGCAGCGACACGTCGAGCTCACAGGTCTCACCCGTGCGCTCCCGGTGGAACAGCGCCGCCGAGATGCCGCCGGCGATGTTCATTCCGCCGATGGAATCGCCGAACGCCGGAATCCCTTGGGACAGTGCGCCGTCGATGGCTTCCGGGGTCAGGGCGTGCCCGATGCCGCTACGGGTCCAGAACGCGGTGCCGTCGAACCCGCCGGTGTCGCGCTCGGGTCCCTTGTCGCCGTAAGCGCTGCCGCGCGCGTAGATGATGTCCGGGTTGGCCGCACGAATGTGCTCGAGGTCGAACTTGTTCTTCTGCCGTTGGGCGGGCATGTAATTGGTGAGGAAGACATCGGACGTCCTGGCGAGCTCGTAGAGCACCTCCTGCCCGCCGGGTGTGGACACGTCAACGCCGACGCTGCGCTTGCCGCGGTTGGGATGCTCCATCAACGGATGGCGGTCGGGGTCGAGCTGGAACCCGCCCATGTTGATGAATCCGCGCTGGGTGTCGCCGCGTACCGGATGTTCGATCTTGATGACATCGGCGCCCCAATCGGCCAGGATCGCCCCGGCCGCCGGGACG
>WBZP01005610.1_pt1 | contig 12710 bp, 14 predicted proteins | sample 5204301 | NCBI WGS metagenome assembly WBZP01 (sample SAMN12412401, study PRJNA552823) | activated sludge metagenome | isolation source: activated sludge from nitrification reactor of wastewater treatment plant... | place: USA: Pennsylvania | collected 2017
ATAGCGAAAGGGCTGGTCGTCTAAGCGGCGGCTTCGTTCAACGCGCTGCATCCGCCATCCGGCCTTCAACATTCCGGTGAGGCTGGGGGGAGTGTGGGGCCGGACGGCGGATGCAACGTTACAAGTTAAGTTAGTTAAGTTAGCGGCAAGTTTAAAAGACCTGTTGTGGCCAATTGGGTTGGCTTCGTGGACAGAGACGATCATGATGACAAAAGATTCGATTAATTGAAAAGATCTATCACAAATTTAGTTGACACCTTATGAGTGAAAATCCTAAAACAAAATTTCGTATTGAGAATATTGCTCCAATCCTTTACGTGGCCAATATGTCAAAGAGTTTGGAGTTTTACGTTGACATACTTGGATTTAAAAAGGCTGACTGGGGGGACGACAATTTCACCAGTATCAATCAAGACAATTCAGGAATGTATTTATGTAAAGGGGGACAAGGACTACCAGGGACTTGGGTTTGGATTGGATTTGATGGAGATATATTTGCCTTACATCAAAAATTAACATCTAAGGGCGTCACCATCAAACTTCCTCCGACAAATTTTTCTTGGGCATACGAAATGCAAGTTCAAGACCCAGATGGACATATTTTGAGATTCGGGACTGACCCAAATAACAAGGAACCATTTGCTGACAGTTGACGGTGAACAACTGACCGACTTCAAATTGGTCGATAGAGAAAAAGTAAGAGCCGTATGAGGTGTACGTACGAAACCCAACTGGCCACAACAGCGTGCATATGCCATAATGCTGGTTCAATGTTGCATTGCAGTTTTAGCTTCTTAATTTCGTTCGGTGTCGAGGGCAAAACGGAGCAGGTCGCTAAAGCCATACGTTCCTCATTAAACTTTAGCTCCTATGCCGCACTACGTTATATGCACCAACGAATAGTTTTGCGTTTTGATAATATGCGCTTGGTTCTTCCTTACAAAAATTTTGAATTCATTGCATATAAAAGCAAAATAAAGTAAATTTGAATAAAATTGTAAAAAAGAAAATGAAAAGTAAATCAATTTTACCAATACATATGGTTGCTATGTTAGTGACCATGACATTATTTTTGATTTCTTGTAAATCTCAAAAAAATGCAGTTGAGCCTTGGTATTCAAAAACCAACGCAAATGGTGATTTGGTTTTAGCGGTTTATGAAAGTAGAATACCTTGCCCCGACTGCGAACGATTAAAATTTGCACTTGTCATTTATGGCAATACTCAAACGGGCTTGCCTTCGACTTATGCAATGTCAAGAGTTTATGTAGGCAAGAACAATAACAGACATACGAACTCAGGAGACATAGTAGTTAAACAGGGCACATCATTGGACGCAAAGCATGTTGTTTACGAGCTTACGTCTGGTGCACCTACGGGATATCAGTCATTTTGGAAAGTAACCAATGACATTCTTTTCATTTTAGATGAGAACCTCTCTCCAAGAGTTGGAGATGCAGGTCAAGGTTATGCTCTAAATAGAATACGATAGTCAGAATAATATTCAACCCCGAAATGCCAAGGGAATTGGTTACATTGGTTTGCATTGAGTAAAAGTAAATACATTTTTTTATGAACTTGACACGTTGGTCGCTTGCCTTGAAAAATTTTATTTTCATTGTATTACAACCGGGCATTGTTGCAGGATTGTTACCTTTTTTGATAGCAAAAAACAATTTTAAAAGTGTGTTTACTAATTTTCTTTCACTACATCACTACGTTGGGCTGCTGACATCCCTTGCAGGATTATTCATTATGCTTCATTGTGTTGTTAGTTTTGTTATTGACGGCTTGGGGACATTATCACCCGCAGTCCCAACAAAACGATTGGTTATATCGGGGCTTTACAAGTTTTCCAGAAACCCTATGTATGTTGGCGTAATGCTAATTCTGTTTGGGGAAGTTGCTTTTACTGTATCGGTTTATTTACTCTTTTATTCAATCGGTATTTTTGTTTTGTTCAACTTATTTATAGTGTATAGAGAAGAACCACGCTTAAAAAAGGATTTTGAACAGGACTATGAAACGTATTGTAAAACGGTAAGAAGATGGATATAAAGACAAAAAACCATGCCGCTAACAAGGTATTGCCAAAAGCGGGGCTGAATAGCTTCGATTGGACATTTGTGCAAGGTTCAACTTTCGTTCTTAGATTGAACTTTCGTGCTGAAATTCCCCGCCTTCGGCAATACCCGACGTTCGCTAAAATTAGAATACCGTACAAACGGTAAAAGCAAATGCTCTAACGACAAAACCTAAATCATTGATTATCAACGGTCAATTTTGTAGTTAGATACGATTACCGTGCATGATATAATCCTGCAAACCGAAGCGAATAACGAAGCAAGTGCCTAAGAGATCGAAAAAAGGACAGAAAAATTGCCCGGAAATACCCGGTTTTTTTAATAGTGTGTTCAGAGCCTGAATACGATTATTGGGAAGGAAGCATTCGCAGGAAACCTTAATGGTGGAGCCTTGGCTACCCCGCAGACAATAATAGTCATTCATCAAAATGCTTCCGGAGGGCGATTTGTTAAGATTTAAACATGATTTGAACTGCCTTAAAGGCGGATTATTTTTTGTTGCCTGAATCGAAGGAATAACAGGTGATAAATCACCCAAACACTGTAACTAATTGATTATCAGTAACTAAATTGTCGTTATAGACAAGAAATAAACAAAAGTGAGGTTATTGGTAACCCGAAACATCACTGCTTTGATGTGGAGCAGGTTTTTGCCAACTGTACACCTGTTTATGTAAGGATCAATTTCCACTTTTTCACAGACACAGCTTGTGACGGAACGATACAGGTGAGCAATACGAACCAGAACAGTGCCTATAAATTGGCCGAAGATTTACTCAACAATGCGAACGGTACATTAAACAATAATCAGGTGCAATGGCAATCGCCTGGTGCCACGCAGGTTTGCAACCCGATTCGATATGTATTATCCGGTGTGTACACCCACTGCCTAAACAATGCAGTAGGAGGTTATGATACCGACCTTCTACATAAAACTTGGGGAGTAAATACTGCTACCGAGATAAATGTATATATAGCCGACTTCCCCGGCAACGCAACGGGTATCGGCTTGGATACCTATGCCTCGATTGACTGGCTTGAAACAGGCAATTTCAATCATGAGTTGGGGCATACATTTTCATTGTGGCATAGCCATTTTGAAGACTTATGCGATGATACCCCGCAAGTTACTCATAGCTGGGACAAGAACTGTGACGGTGACACAAACGACGCTGGCGAACAATACCTGCAATGTTGGGGATATATTGAGCCAGATAGATTGCCTGGAGAACCCGGTTATGCTGATGGCAATAACAACGGAGTGCATGATTGCAGCGAAAACCGGCCTTGTACAGACAGACCTTGTTGCGACTGGGCTAATATTGATAATAACGTAATGTCATACAATGCTTTTAAGTCGTCCTACACAGCCTGTCAGATAAAAAGGATGTTGACAGATTTGGCAGAAAATGACTGCGAATACATTGCAAGCATTGGAGGATGCCCCCCGCCAAGCGCATTTATTACTCAAGCACCTAAAGACATACTCAATACGAAATTTTGTAGCGAATGTATTGTGTTAAGGGCAAGTTTTAACGATGACGAATATCGTTTGAAGATAATAGAGTTAGCAACTGGACAGGTTGCCCATGATTCAGGGTGGAAGAATGGCCCTGTCAACAATTTTTGTTTCAGCACCAGCCAACCTACTTTAGGGAATTACTTAAAGCCAAATACACAATACAAGGTGATACTAACGGTTGAAAATTATTGCGGGGATGAAGATACCGCAGAGTATATCTTTACCACGCCGTCCCCTAAATGCTACGTTGATGGAGTGCCAAATGACCTGCAACTATCTATGAGGGTTAATCCTAATCCCGCCACAAGTACCGTCAATATTGGCTTTGATGCCAACTTGAACGAAAAATTTGTGCTTTTAGCCACCAATACACTTACAGGAGTTGGCACCCTTTTAGTTCAAAACCATTATGCCACTAACGGCGAAAACAATTTGGACATATCTATTTCTGTTTTACCGTCAGGTAGTTATACGCTGACACTTATTGGGGATTCACACCTGTATCAAAGTCACCTCGTAAAATTCTAAACCATGAAATCTTTAATTGTTTTTATCATAATGCTAGGGCATTGCACCTTGTCCCTTGCTCAACTTCAACCTATGTTTCAGACAGGGATATACTTTGAAGATGCCATAGGAAATAAAGATACAATCATTGTTGGGTTTGACACGCTTGCCACAGGAGATTACAATCCAAATTTCGGAGAGGTAGACATTACAATCCCATTCGACAGTATTTTTGAAGTGCGCGCGGCACATTTAGACGATTTTGGGTGGGGCAACCAGCAATACGCTTTGTCAAAAAAAGTAATTGGGTTTGCGGAAAATTATATCAACTTGCCCAGTTGCTATTCGGGCAGTACAATTTTACTGTTTGTTAAAGCAAAACATCTGCCAATAAAAATATCGTGGAATCAAGATTTATTTTCGGGTGGTTGTCTAAATGCAACCTTCTTTACCCCTGATCGTATGTATCAAATGGTCAATCCGTTGGATTGGTTTGATATGCCTTCTATTAGATATGAATGTACCTCTACGGTCAACTCATTAGAAATATTTCTTGGTAAACAGTATAAAGCACCCATGGAAATACCTTATATTGCAAAAAGAAAGGTGCTAGGCAGTATGAATGCTGTTGATAGTATATATGGAGTTTCTTTAGATTTTGGAAATGATTGGATATTTAGCCCCTGTAGTTTGGTGTCGGTTGATGAAGAACCATTCGTTAAAACCGATAACCAAACAAAGGTTTTTCCAAACCCAGCTATCGATAAACTCACTATTCAGAATAAAGATAAGGTGGTTGCGACAAATTTTTCTGTGTATGACCAGATTGGGAAAAGAATTTTATATTTCAATAACGATCAGAACAACAGCGAAAAAAATCTTGATATTGAACATTTTCCGCCCGGGGTCTATTATGTCGTGCAACAAATAAAAAACGGCGAAACAAGAGTTAACAAGTGGGTCAAAATATAGAGTAAAAATTCAGCGAACACCGCATGGCTGCCAACCGCTCGCTATACGCGGCGGTGTGCAGCCATGCCCCCGAACGCACATATCCCAACCGGCGGCAAGGTGCCATTCCGGTTGGGATATGTGGGAAAAGAGCGGATTTGGTGAAGGTTCATGCAAATGGCTAATTTTAGTAGCATAAAGGTAAGCATATTTTTTAGCCTTTTCTTCATCGGTTTTTTCAACCGCCTCATATGAAGATGGCGTATCTTCCATACTACTGGACATTTTTGGCCAATGGGTGTACTATTGGGTTTAAAATCGCAAAGACATAGTGTGATGGTTTTGTGATTTTGAGGACTCATTGCCCAACACATCGCCAACATAATCCTTCATCTTGTTAAGATTTCCTGCTTAAGCATCCTGGCGCGCCATGCGCGTCATGAACCAGACTTCGTAGCCGGTGTACGCCACATAGCATACTAAGAACATGGCCACATAGCCCTGATCGGCAGGGGCGTACAGTTTGCGCCAAACTAAGAGGAACACCAAAGAGGCCACCATTTTGATAAATACGGAAGCCGATACAAAATTGGTGAATGCGTATTTATTGGTACTCCGCAGGGATTGGACCGCTGCTGCATAGAGTGCCACGCTCAGCAGACTGAAAAAGGCCAAAACAGCGGGCATAAAGTTGCGGTGTACCTGCCACGCCGGAAAAAGCGACATGGAGGCCCACAGGAGTGCTGCTGTACCTGCCGAAACCAACAAAAGGTATTGAATAAAAGAATTACGCGTCATTTTTCACGCATCAGCTGGCGGGTGAGCGAGACCAATACGCCCACCATAAAAAGTACCGTTAACCCAACGGCGAAAGCCGGTCGCTCTAAATGTAACTTTGCATCGAGCCAGCGGCCCAGAAAGACCCCCGACAGGCAGGCGGCCAACAACTGGAAGGCCATGCCACTATAGCGGGCTGTGGCCCTAATTGCGGACTTCTGCCTTTCCTCCGAAGACTTTGGCGGCTGCATCGGCAGTGTTGTTTTGGGGTTTCGTGTCTAAGTTTTTGACGGCCCCGTTGCCGTTTTGATCCATTTTGCAGGATACGTTGAATTTGGCACCGCTCTGCACTAAGAGTTTGCCTGTGCTGATTTCCCCGCTGATGTCTGCGGTTTCCTTTACGTTGAGCAGTTCCTGCACCTGCATGATGCCTTTGAACTGGCCTTCCACTACGGCATTTTGGCACTTCACCTCTCCTTCGACGGAGCCGGTGGGGCCAATGATGACTTTAGCGGTACAGACTAATTTGCCTTTGATGGTACCGTCTATGCGTAAATCGCTTTCGCACCGCACATTGCCCTCTACCACTGTACCTTTCACAAAAGCATTAAGGCTGCTGCCGGCGGCAGGGAGGTTTTTTGTTTCTTCCGTGTTTTTGCTGCTTCCAAACATAGTGTTATTGATTAAAGATGAAGGGTAGAGACGGCAATGCGGGGGTACCATAAGGTCACCCTGCATTGCCGTCTCCGGCGTATAACGTTTTACCGTAAAAATACTTAGAAGTTGGGGCAATAAACACCGCGACGTTCCGGCCCGCACAATTTGTACATCAGCGAAAATTCAAAGGCCCCATTGTTGTTGGTGGCCGCAGAAAGGCTGGAGACGTTGACATCGTAGCTGAAGCCGAGGGTAAATTGCTCATAGTCGAAACGGGTGCTGAGGATGAATGCATCCATCAGCTTGCCGGAATTGAGGCGGTTGGCCAGGCGCACCCAGGTACCAAACTGGAAGGTTTGGTTGTAGCGGCGGCTTTCGCCCAACAGAAATTTGAAGGAGTTGCCCACATTGACCTGCCAGGACGGCCCCTGAAAGAAGGAAACCACACCGGGTACCAGACCAAAGCGGGAACCGACGAGAAAGTCACCGCCCGCATGTACGGTAAATTTGCTGTACAGCGGAATGCTCTGATTCAGAAAGGACTGATTGGCGCGGTTCAGGTGGCTGAAAGCGCCGCCAAAATAGAAATTTCTGTCCTTGTCGAGGACGCTGTACCACAAAGCACCTGCAGCGAGGTCCACAAACCAGAAGCTGGGGTCATTGATGATTTCACCGGGGTCCTGGGTGGGGTCGTACACGCCGTTCAGGCTTTGTGCCGGCCATTTGAGGTTGGCAGAATTGATGCTGCGGTTGCTGGCACCCACATCGGCCCCTACTACTAAAAAGTGTGCTTTTTTGCGGTAGCCGCCCATTTTTTTGGCATAAGAACCGGACAGGCGTGCCTGCACGGTGGCGAATTCGGAAGTACCCGCTTTATCGCCCCATAAAGTACCGCCCAAACCAAAGTAGTCGTAGCGACCTGTCGGAATTTTTTGATCGTAAGAGGCTGAATAGGTGTTATATGCGTTACTTTTCAGGACGGAAGCCCACTGGTTGCGGTAGTTGACCGCCACGCGGTGGTTGCAGTTCATCACACCCGTCATGGCCGGGTTGAGGTTGAGGGGACTCATGTAGAACTGCGAGAAGTGGATGTCCTGCGCATCAAGTGTGGCGGGCAGCACTGCGCCGCATAACATCCAAAGGAGTAAACGGAATTTTTTCATAAAAGAACCAGAGAAAGGACAAAGTAGTGTTGCAGAGTAATGCGGATTTTTAAAAAAGCAGGTGCGAAGGTAGATGTTTTTTTAAAACCGCGTGAAAATATTTTTTGAAAAACACAAAAACGCACATTAAACGGCCCGTATTTCAGAAAGCAGGCCACTTTAACACGCCCGATTGTTCGTTAAAGATACATAAAAGTGGGGAAACGCTGCCTGTTTTACGGATGTGGGGCCTGTTTATTGAAGTCTTCTTCTATGTCTTTAAACTCTGTACAACTGCAAAAAAATCAAAATAAGGGCAGGCGTTGTGCCTGCCCTTTCGTTTTCATCACACGTCTTAACATTTCTAAAATGTCCGGGCCTTTCAGGCTCTTCAGGCCCGGGCAAAAAACCAGTGGTTTTTTTTATGAACATTTCAAACTTTGCAAAGGTAAATATTTTGCAGGCTGCGAAAATTGACATGTCAAAAATTAAAAAAAATTATTTTTTCCGCAGACCTTTATATTTCCAATAGGCTTCCAAGGCAGAAATTCGGGCAATAGTAAATCCGGGGCCACCATCCAAAAAGCCGCGTTTGAGAAAATAATGACGCACAAACCGCGCCACCGGACTGACCAGCACCCGCCACCAGCCGACGCTTTTGCCCTGTATTTGTAAATGGGCAACTGCCATTTCGGCGTATTTGCGGCTGCGGGCCTTGTGTTCTTCTATGGTGTAGTAGCTGTAATGCAGAAGGTCGCCTTGCAGGTGCTGCACCGGGGTGTCGGGGGGAATAATCAGGCGCTCGTGGGGGTTGGGGCCGCCCCAATGTACACGCCGCCGGTCGAATAGCCGCACTTTGCGGTCGGGATACCAGCCGCCGTGTCGAATCCACTGGCCGCAGTAGTTGGTCAGGCGGTTTAGGGACCAGACGGGAGGCGGGTCATCGGCTGCTCCCTGCTGCGCTTTCAGCTGTTTCAGGGCGACCCGCAGGGGTTCGCTCAATGCTTCGTCGGCATCCAGGGACAGAATCCAGTCGTAGGAAGCGAACTGGTTGGCGCGGTTTTTTTGCGCTGCAAACCCATCGAAAGGGTGCTGTACCCAATGCACTCCGTATCTTCGGGCGATTTGTTCGGTGGCATCAGTCGAAAAGGAATCCATCACCACGACTTCGTCGGCTATGTCCCCCAAAGAAAGCAGGCAGCGCTCTATGTTGCGGGCTTCGTTGAAGGTAATGAGGACAACAGAGATTTTCATGCAGATCAATATAGTGTCTCACCGGACAAAAGAACAGCAGGCGGGGGATCAACCCGTTTCGAATTGCAAAGATAGGCATTTTTAAAAAAGTAGCGTACCTGAACTAAAATTCGATATTGGCATAGGCAGGCGATTATTTTTGTCACGCCCGCTTTAACAAGTTCTTCAGCCAAAGGGGCATGCGGCCTTAACGCATAGCCTCCATGTCAGAGTGCCTAAAAAAAAACGAGCGCACCCCTCCAAGGAGAAATGCGCCCGCTCTTTTTTAACTGTTCTAACTTTTACTCTATTCTGCGATCATCAATGCACGGCTGACAACACCTTCTTTGGTTTGCAGAGCCACGCGGTACATACCCGCTGCCATGCCTGTTGCCTGCACGTCCAAGGTCTTTACACCTGACTCTGTGCGTACAGGACTACGCCATACCTCACGGCCCAGCGCGTCGTACAACACCAAATGGCCACCCGCCTCGGTTACACCCGACCACCGCAGCAATACTTCCGATACCGCAGGGTTTGGCGCAAGTTGAAGCGAAACGGCATCGGCCATATTACTATCGCGTTCATCTACGCCTGGACGTGCTCCACACGACAGCACCGTAACATTGTACTGGCACGTACCTGTCAATGCCACTTCGTCTGTGACTGTCCACTGCACAGTAGTGGTACCCGGCAAAAGACGCGTCGGGGCATTGTGTTCTAACGTCACCACCTCGCAGTTTTCCTGTATTATAGGACTTAGCAGCAGATTCGACTCGAAGCCACACGGATTGCCCGTGCCTGCTACCGTCACGTTCGGCGGACACGTCAGCACAGGAGCCTGTGTGTCGTTGATGGTGACCGTGAACTGGCAGGTAGTCGAATTACCACCTATATCCGTCGCACGTAAAACGACTGTGCTTACACCTGTACAGAACAAAGAGCCTGAAACCAGACCGCTGTGTACGTACACCACTGAACCCTGACAGTTGTCTGTCGCAGTAGGCATTACATAGGTGATGGGTACACAGCACGATGTCGGTCCCGCGTTTTGCGTAACACTATTCGGACAAGTCAGCGTCGGTGTTTGTGCATCCACTACGTCCAAGCGCAGCTGGCAGGTAGATGCGCGGCCCGAAGCGTCTGTGGCACGGAAGGCTACATAATATCTTCCAGGTGACAACAACGCACCTAAAGCAGGTCCACTAATCCGCGTTATGGTCGGAGTTGATGTGCAGTTATCCGTTGCTGTCGGGGCTGTATAAGCAGCTGTTGCCGTGCAGGCACCTGTATTTGTATTCAGTACGACCGGAGCAGTCGGACAAGCAAACACCGGTGCCTGGTTATCCATCACGATCACGCGGAATGAACACGTCTTCGTGTTCCCGGTAGCATCTGTTGCTTTCCAGATTACAGTGTTGATGGTGGGGGCAAAGGTGGCCGTTGCCGTCGCGGTGCCCACTACCGTACCCATGCCGCCGCTGACGTGCATCAACTGAACGGCAGACACCGGACAATTATCTGTGGCTGTCGGCAGCGGATAGGTCACCGAAGCCGTACACAGACCGGGGGCTGTCACGGTGGAAACGTTCGTAGGACACACTATAGAAGGTCCCTGACTCTCCACTACTGTTACTGTAAAGGTGCATTCTGCTGTATTTGGTGTCAGCGCACCGTCGGTTGCACGATACGTCATAGTGGTCGTGCCGGGCGGGAAGTTGCTGCCGCTTGCGAGACCTGCTGTACGCACAATACTTACTGCCCCACAATTGTCTGTAGCTACTGGCGCAGGGTAATTCACCACTGCTCCGCAACTACCCGATGTTGCATTTACCGTTACACTGCCGGGACAGGTAATAACCGGCTTTTCTACGTCTGTCACTGTCACTGTAAATGAGCAAGTGGCCATATAATTGGTTCTCGAATCAGTTACTTTCCATACAACAGTTGTTATACCGGGCGGGAATACGCCCCCGCTGGGTACACCCTGTATTACGGAGAGTCCACAGGTTACACAACTTGCCTTAGTAGTGGCAGTGTGGTTAATCACAGAGCCACAAATACCTGCATCAGAGGTCTTGACAATGTTTAGCGGACATGTAATCATCGGGACCACTATATCCCTCCAATCGCGATCGTTTCCTACAAAATTAATGTCAGGATGGCTGGCAGGATTTAAGCCGCTGTTTGTGGCATCCATACTTGCCGTATTGTTATCATATCCATCCAGCAAACCGTCGCCGTCTGCATCTGTAGTACCTCCTGCAACCCCTGTACCAGCCGGAGAGTTGGCATCAGCCACGCCGTCACCGTCTGTATCATGGCCTTCAATGGCATCAGTGATATCGTCGTTATCTGAATCCAAATCGAGATAATCAGGCTTGTCTGTTCCGTCCGTATTGGCCGGAACTGCGCCATTCAATGGTGCACCGGCAAATGCGGAGTCGTTGTTGTCGTAGGCATCATCTATACCATCATTATCAGAATCAAGCAGAGCAGGAGGAATGTAAGTCAAGGTACGCTGGGCTTCTGTGTTGTCCACGATGCCGTCGTCGTCCGAATCAATATCCAGATAATCGGGATTTCCTGTCTGGTCGGTATTAGCGGGTATATTTGAATTGCCCGCATCTCCAAATAAAGATGACTGGTCAACAACATCAGGAATACCATCCTGGTCAGTATCGGTCGGTACCAATCCTATACCAGCCAAACCGTCTTTATCGGTATCCCGAGTATTGGCTTCAGTGGTATCAAGGATACCATCACGATCGGAATCTAAATCTCTACTGTTCGGGCGGCCATCTGTATCAAAATCAGGCATTATGTCTATATTGCCTGCGTCGCCCCAAACAGTGGGTGCCTGATCTGCTACATTCGCGAGACCATCACCGTCTGTATCCGCAGGTATAGCGCCTGTTCCTATGATACCATTATTGTCCGGGTCCGACATAAGATTTTCCGTTACATCTGTCAGGCCGTCGTTGTCGCTGTCCAAATCTATATAATTGCCCAGACCATCGCCGTCTGTATCCGGCACCAGTATAGGAGTGCCTCCGCTATCAGGATCAACAACATCCCCCAAGCCATCAATGTCAGCATCGGCAGGGAAAACACCTGTGCCAATCAAGCCGTTATTATCGGGATCATTTCCCCCATTCTCAACCACATCAGTGATACCATCATTATCGCTGTCCAGATCAAGGTAATTGGGTATGCCGTCTTTGTCACTGTCGGGTGCCACAAGAGCTACACCACCCTGATCAGGGTCTTGTGCATCATTTAAGCCGTCGCCGTCCGCATCCGTGAAGCCATCGACAATACCATCACCATCAACATCAGGGATGCCATTTTCAATAGTATTCGGCACACCGTCGTTGTCATTATCACGATCTAGACAATTGAGTACACCGTCGCCATCGGTATCGGTCGGCACAACGGGTGCACCCCCCTGGGTGGGATCCTGTGCATCGTTGATGCCGTCGCCATCGGTATCTGTAAAACCATCTACAATACCATCGCCATCAGCGTCGGGAAGCCCATTTTCAACAGTGTCCGACACGCTATCATTGTCGCTGTCACTGTCTATGTAGTTTCCTACACCGTCACCATCAGTATCTGGCGGCACAATGGGGGTACCCCCCTGGGTGGGATCCTGTGCATCGTTGATGCCGTCGCCGTCCGCATCCGTGAAACCGTCTGCAATACCGTCGCCGTTGGTATCCGTAACGCCATTTTCAGCAGTGTCCGGCACGCCGTCGTTGTCGCTGTCGCCGTCTATGTAGTTTTCCACACCGTCACCGTCTGAATCGGTCGGCACAACGGGGGTACCCCCCTGGG
>WBZP01005611.1_pt1 | contig 12710 bp, 11 predicted proteins | sample 5204301 | NCBI WGS metagenome assembly WBZP01 (sample SAMN12412401, study PRJNA552823) | activated sludge metagenome | isolation source: activated sludge from nitrification reactor of wastewater treatment plant... | place: USA: Pennsylvania | collected 2017
TGCCCGCGTGGTGGACAGGATCTTCGTGTCTTCGGACAATTTGAGGCCGAGAGACAGCTTGCATCGATTGATATAATCGTGTCTGAGATAGGCCGGTATATGCGCTTCGAGTGCCACGACCTTGAAGTTTCTCGACCGGAGTTCGTCAAGCACCTTGATGCGATAGGGAGTCAGTGTTCCGGTAAACAGAATATCGATGTCTTTGTCACGCTGCCGCACCGAAGCTGTCGCGCGCGATGGTGCCGGCGGATGACAGAGTGGCACGAGATGCACGGGCTTGCCCAATTGAAAATAGCTCGCGACTCCTTCCTCGTACCCCGCAGGGAGCATTCCCCGGACCTTGTGCAGCCCGACCATGATCAGCCCATCAACGACCGGCACGAACCGCATGAAATCCATTGTTCTATTGGTCCAGTATTCACCATCATCGTAATGATCTTCGGGGTTTATTCGGCCCGCTTGCTTCGAATTCGACGAGTTAAAGCCCGACGGCGTGAGCAATTCAGTCACAATCAAGAAGAGCTTGGAGTGAGGTAATGACCTTCGCAAAATGTATAGTTGCTCATAAACGGCTCCGAACGGATGTTCTATGAGAATGTTGATGCCGTGCGTTAAGTATTCAGCTTGCGAGTATCCGACTTTCAGTCCGGCGCTGGTCAGCCCTTCACGCACATACTCCAGCAGGTCTTCAGCGTGAATGGCCTGCCCGAGATTGCCCGTGATGATGTTGACGTCTAATCCCATGCTCGTACCGTTCTCTCCATCGGCCGGCAGGTCCGGTACCGATGGTTCCTTCTTCAGGCTGCCTCTGGTTGAAGAGGTGCTTCTGCAAATTTGCGTTTTAAGCGATGAGTCGTCATCGATCGAATATGCGCGACGGTCTCCTTCCCGAAGCGCCGTTCTACATGCGCGAGATACCCCGGGTGCTCAAAAAAGGTATGGAACGCCTGATCGCGGAATTGGAGTACCGCGGCGGCTGAGACGTGGTCAGTCGGCAAGGGAAGCGCCTCGTACGCATGCTGGGAATACCCCACCCACGTGTCCGGCAAGGTTGTGCCGTTGGTGATCGCGAGGTCATACAATTTCGAACCGGGATAGGCCATGGCTGAATAGAAGTTCGCCCAATCCGGGCAGAGTTCGATGGCCAGATCCAGCGTCTCCTGCATGGTGGTCAGTGTGTCGTCAGGCAGGCCGAAAATAAAATTCGCCCCGATATTGATATCCGCTGCACGAATCTTGTCGAAGATCTCTTTGATGTCCTTCTTCCCGAAGCTCTTGTCTACTCCGTCGCGTACATATTTGCTGGCTGATTCAATGCCGATTCCCAGCCAGTTGACCCCCGCCTGCTTCAGCTTCTTCAGCATACTGTCCTTGACCGTATCGATCCGCGCGTACGCCCAAATGTTCAGGTCATAGCCCCGCTGGATGATGAGATCGCAGATGCCGAGGACCTGCCGCTCATTTAGGATGAACATTTCGTCGGCCATCTTAATGTTGCGCACGCCGTATTTCGTGACAAGTTCATCGATTTCCAGGATCACACTGTCCGGACTGCGGTAGCGAATCATCGGTTTTCCGAATGGCGTATTGATGCAGCAGAAGGAACATTTAAAGGGGCATCCGAGGCTGGTATACATGGACGCATAGGGCTTCCGATCGTCGATACGCCCGAAACAGTGCCAATTGTGGGCGCGGTATTTATCCATCGGCAGCAGGTCCCAGGCGACAGCGCGCAGATCCTTATCCAGATCCTCAATCACCGGGGCTTGTGGGGTCGAGCAGATGACACCCTGCTTCCGATACCAGAGTCCGCTGACCTGGGTGTAGTCGACGGGCCCCTTCCACTCAGGCTGCCGCAGAAGGCCGAGCAACGTGTACGGCCCTTCACCCTGACAGACAAAATCGACCGACTCCTCCTGCATGGTCCGTTCAGGCAGGGCCGACGGATGCAGGCCGCCCATGAGGAGCGGCTGGTCCGGCACAAGACGCTTGATGGCCCTGCAGACCTCTCCGGCGGCCGTCATGTTTTGGGTTGATGCAGAAGGCTGCTGTCCATAGACAATGACGGCGGTCAGTCTCGGGTTCAGTTGGCGTACCCGTTCTGCCACTTCCTCAGGTCCGATGCCTTCCGCTTCGGCATCTAGGATCTTGACGGAATAGCCACGATCCCGGATGAATGTCGCCATCAAACCGATCCAGACCGGCGGTTCGACCGCAGCCAGATCAGAGCCGAGACTTTGATAGACCCGGGCACGCGAGTTCGGATTGATGAGCAGAAGATCAAGCCGTCCGGGAAGTGTCACGGCACGCTCCTGTGAGCTGTGGGCTGACGTTACTGGTCCGATCTGGAGCATTGTTCCCCTCCCCTGTCTTTCAACGACGACTCGCGATGACCGGTGCTATTCAATCGTGGCTCCTGCCGGGACGTTTCGCCCGCTGCGGACAAGTTGCCGAACGACGCGCACAATCCGTTCCGGAGTGGGGGTTGGATTGTCCAGCGATTCGGCGACACCGGCTGAACGGTCTTCCAAGCCAAGGGCGAACACCGGCGCTCCGGATTGATGCATGAGATCATAGGCCATCGACCGTGACGGGCCGCCGATCTCGAAGTCCGAATCGATCACGAGCCCGAGTTTCGTACGGGACAAACTGCCCCGCATCTCGTCGGTCACCGTGAAGGGTTTGAGCCACATGAGGTGCTGGATGTTGCAGATGATCCCTTCCTGCCGTAAAGTCTTCGCCGCTTCGACGGCATTCAGGCGCGCGGCAGAAATCGGGAATAAGGTGATGTCCGCCCCGGGCTCGATGCGGTTCTCGAATTCGTAGTCGATGGTAAAGCTCCGCCGATGCTCGCTGACATACAGAGGGTCGTCATGACGCATGAACCAATTCCAGGCTTCCGTCCATTCGTTGGGAGACATGGGCGCACACACCGGCATTCCGGGCATCCGCATGATGAGACCGTGCTGTGACGCAGAAGCGACCGGACCGATGCCGTTCCCTTCCATGGCGATGGCGCGAAGAAATACCGGGCAAGGCACGCCCCAGACGTCTTTCGACTTGGCCGCATAGTTCACAATGGGGGCGGCGTTGTACCACATGAATCCTTGATAGCGGACCGTATAGATCGGACGCCGGCCGGCCAGTGCCGCCCCGACGGCGATGCCGGCGTTGGTCACATCGGCGAGCGAGAGCTCGACGATGCCCTCGGCTTCCGACATATCCGGTACGGTGCCGCCGATCCATCCGACGGCCGTCACACACTGGCCCAAAAAGAGACCGTGGTTGTGCGTCAGATGGTTTCGGGTGGTATCTCTTATGACTTCCGCAACTGTTCTGCCCATAGGTTCTGCACGGTCCTTTCAGTATCGGATTCGATGGCGAGGGCATCCTGCTCCAAGCCGAGCGTCTTCATGGTGTCTTTGATCAAGGCAAACCGATCCCACTCCGGCGGGCCGTCGCAACCGGAGCCTGCGTGCCATAAGCCACGACAGGTTCTGATATTGATCAGCGCCGGCAATCGTTGGCTGAGTTCCTTCACGTGATGGGCAATCAGCCAGGGATCGTCAGTGATATCGACTGCGGGCAGTCCCAGTCCTTGAGCGAGGCCGCAGAGAGTCCAGGAGCGACGCACAGGTGTCCTGGTCAGGATCGACAGATCATTATCCTCGCAAACAAAGAGAACCGGGAGCTTCTTGGTGACGGCAAACCCCAATGCTCCGTAGATGTAATCTTCTTCAGCGGAGGCATCGCCCATGACCGTCAGCACCGGCTTGTTCGCGCCTAATGCCGCGCCCACCGCGATGGGAACCTGGTCGCCCATGAGTCCGCTGTGCCCGAACATGCCGATCTGCGGAGCATGGATGGAGGCAGAGCCTCCCATGCCGCGCGCACATCCGGTCGGTCGGCCCAGGAGTTCATCGATGAGTTGGCGAGGATCGCCGCCGAACGACAGATACACCGAGTGGGCCCGGTGCTGGGCGAAGATCAAACAGTCGGAAAAGACCGACGCGATGGCCGCCGGGATATGTTCCTGCCCGACTGACAGATAAATCGGCAGCTTCATCAAACCCCGGTCGTAGGCCTTCTTCACTTCGAACTCGAAGAAACGGTTGAAGCAGGTTTGCGCGAAGAGTTTCAGGGCATAGTCATTTGAAAACATGTTGGCGACGTCGGAGATAAGGCCGAACGTGGGTGTTCTTTGCTCCAGCTCGCAATTCATTGATGATCCTTTTCATCAGCTATGGGCCACTGGCTCAGGAACTGTTTGAGACGAGTCAGGCCTGCTCTTAGCTTCTCAACCTGTGGAGTAAACGCGATACGGATGTACTGGTCGGACGACGGTCCGAAGGTCGCTCCCGGGGCCACGACGACATGGGTGTCCCTGAGTAGACGATCGGCGAATTCGTCGGAATGAAGGCCGGTGAAACCGATATCGACCAGCAGATAAAAGGCGCCCTCGGGCCTGCGTCCGGCATAAGGCCCGAGCATGTTCATCACCAGATCGCGTTTCTGTTGATAGGCTGCTCGCATGGCCTCGGGATAGGCGCCGCCATCGGCTAAGGCCTGGAGCGCAGCGTATTGAGAGATCGAGGGAGCGCAGGAAATATAGAGCTCTTGCGCGTTGAGTAATGCGCGGCGCAACGCCGGATGTCGTGTGACGACATAGCCCACGCGAAGGCCGGTGATGTTATAGCTTTTCGAGAAGCTGTACAGTCCCACGACATGGTCGCTGCCGCTCAATGACAGCGGTGAGACATGCCGGCATCCGTACACATAGGTTTCATAGACCTCGTCGGACACCAGCCAGAGTCCCCGTTCGCGGGTGAGTCGGACCAGTTGCTCCATCATGCCGGCATCGATGACTGCGCCGGTGGGGTTGCCAGGAGAATTGATGATAAGGGCTTTGGTTGCCGGAGAGATGAGCGCCGCCAGTTCATTCAGATCAGGAACGAATCCGGTATCTTGTCGTAGCTGGTAGAACTTCACGACTCCACCGTAGTGGTGTACGGCGGCGGCGAAGTTGGGATAGCCCGGATCAGGCACGAGGACTTCATCGCCCGGGTTGATCAGGCATCCGATGGTCACGGCCACGCCATAAGTGGCGCCGGGCGTGACGAAAATACTCTCGACATCCGTCTCGATATGATTACGGACTGCGAGTTTTGTGGCAATGGAGTCTCGAAGAACCCGCATGCCGGCATTTTCCGTATACCCGAGCGTACGTTCGTCCGTTGCCTTGATGATGGCCTTCCGGATGAGGTCGTCCGTCGCTTCCTGCGGCTGTCCGAATCCCAACTGGATCGCATCGTCCATGTCCCGGCTTCCCATGACCTGGTCCGTCAGCCGGCGAATGCCGGAGCGAGGCAGAGTCCCCAGCACATCGTTCACCGTGTGCCGGGCAATCGTCGTCATGGGTGAAGCCGTGATGGTCATGGCTAGCTCGCTAAGAGGACACCGGGTTCATGCATCCACTGGCTGACCGACTCGTAGGAGATCTTGTTGATGGCGACATGCGAATGGATGGCATGCAAGATCGAATCGGCGGCTTCCTGCACGGACATGCTCTCGTCGTTATGGGCTTTTCTCATGGCCTTATCCCAATGGGCGGTGAAATCGGTGTTGACGGATCCGGGATTGATAAGGGTGAAGACCATGCGGTATTGGACATATTCCTTCTGCATCGCTTCGACCAGCTTCTCCACGGCCCCTTTGGCGGCGGTATAGACGCTCAGCTTAGGTAAGGTGCGCTCACCCGAACGGGATGACAGCATGAGCACATGGCCCCGTTTCGTGTCCCGCCGGTCGATCTTGTTGAGCTTCATATAGGGCAGCAACGCGCGCATCCACAGGATCGGCGCCTTGGCATTGACGTCGAAAATCGCATTGATGTCGGCCATGGTCATTTCTTCCAGTGTGCCGTAGACGTGGCTTCCGCCCGCTGAGCTGACGAAAATATCGATCTGATCCTTCCCTTTGGAATAGACGTCGCCGATCCAGGCCTGAGCGGATTCGATATTGCGCACGTCCATTGCGCAGGTATTGATTTCCGTATGGATGCCGTTCCGCTTGTTCTTTTGCAGGCGGAGCAGTGTCTCCTTCGCTTCGGCGAGCTTGCCGTTCTCATTGCGCGCGATCAGGGAAATCTTTCGGCAGACCCCGTTGAGGCGCTTGGCGACTTCGAACCCGATGCCGCTGGATCCGCCAGTAATCACGACATGTTTCCCAATGCCCCAAACCGGTTTCGCCAGTGTCAATGCATGTTTCATAGTGTCGCTCCTATTGTGACAGTGAGGTGGTGTAATGGTGCTCGGGTGTTTCCTTCTCGAGCGCTTCGAACGCCGCCAGCCGCTCCGGCGTTCCGATGTCGTAGAGGGGAACCTGGCAGGGATAGCCGTAGAGCCTGCCGTCCACCAGGCGAGGAAACACATCTCGCTCGAGTGAACAAGGGACGGAATCTGGAATGAGATGAATCGCCTGCGTTTGGATGGCGTAGATGCCGGCGTTCAGAAACGGGGCCCTATGTTTTTCCTGAAAGGAACGGATCCATCCGAGTTCATCCATCAGGACTCCTCCCGCATCGGTCCGGTCAGTCGACGGAATGACGGCCATCGTTGCCACGGCTTGCCGGTGACGATGGCGGTCAAGCAGGGCCTGGAGGTCGATCCGGCACAAGGAATCGCCGTTCAAAACGAGGGTCGTGGCAGTGGTGAGCAGGGTACGGCAGGCCCGTAACGCTCCGGCCGTGCCGAGCGCGGTAGGCTCTTGCGAGATGACCGTCTCACAGTCTGTGCGCTGGCTGACGTGCTGCGCGATCCAGTTTCCGTGATGGCCGGTGCAGAACACGATCCGGCGCAAACCGTATGAGAGGACATGATCGAGAACCAGATCAAGAAATGGCCGGCCATTGATCGGAGCCATGGGTTTGGGGCGGTCCTTGAGTACCGGTTGAAGCCTGGTTCCCAAGCCACCGCAGAGAATGACCACGTCGGACGGTTCGTGATGCATCAGGCGGCGTCCTTCTTCCCGGTCTGCATCGAGTGTTCTTCGAGTTCCGCAGACGTCGGCAGGTCATTCCAGAGGGGCGCCCGCCTGACAGGAACTTCTTGTTGAAAAAACACGATCTGGCTTCCCGAACCTTCAAACTGAAATGGAACTTGCAAGAGCCCTGGCAAGGCCGCATTGATCTTGGCATGGAGTTCGGGTTTGGCGTAGATCAGCATGAACCCTCCCCCGCCTGCACCGAGGAGTTTTCCGCCGAGTGCGCCGGCGTTGCGCGCCGCGTCATAAATCTGATCGATGAGGGGCGTGGTAATTTTGCTGGTGAGTCCCCGCTTGACCATCCACGCCTCATGCAGAAGCTCTCCGAACTCAGCGAGGTCATGATCGCCGGTGAGGAGAGACATGCCTTCCTGAACCATCTGCAGCATGGCAAACAGCTCGACCCGTCGCTGCTTGGTCTTTTCGATTTGTTCTTTGGCTATCTCGGACGCGGTCCGTGAAAAGCCAGTGAAGTACAACAAGAGGTGATCTTGAAATGCCTTGAGCCGCTCGGGCTTCATGATCAACGGCGTGTAGCCGATTTCTCCGGTCGGAGAGAAATTCAAGCGGCACAATCCCCCATAGGCCGCCAATACTTGATCCTGGCAGCCGACGGATTCACGGACAATATTCTGCTCAACATGGATGGCCGCATGGGCGAGTTCAGATTTCGTCGGCATCCGGTGTTGCATCGCATAGAGTGCGTGCAACAGACCAACTGTGAACGAAGAACTTGACCCGAGTCCGGTGCGGGCCGGGAGGTCGCCGTCATGATGGATCTCAAGACCTTCGGTCATCTTAAGGTACTGGAGAACGCCTCTGACGGCTGGATGTTCAATGTCAGCATTATCATTGGCATGTTCTATACGCGAGTAGGCAATGCGAGTCTTATGCTCAAAAAACGGCGGGAGATGACGACAGGAAATATAGCAATACTTGTCGATCGTGGTGGCGAGGACGGCGCCGCCGTGCTCTTTGAACCACACGGGGTAATCGGTTCCACCTCCGAAGAAGGAGATGCGAAAGGGTGTGCGGCTGATAATCATCGAGCCCCTCCTTCTATCCGTTGGATGACGACGCTAGACATTGCCGTATCCCGTTCCGGTCACGATGGTGTAGCACTTGGAGAGCTCCTGAATGCCGCGTTCTAACGACCAGTCCGGCGTGAACCCGGTCGAAACAATCCGATCGTTCGAGACGATGTAGTCCCGTTTGTCTGGATCTTCTCCGATTGGCGCTTCAAAAAAGACAAATTGAGGAATGTGTCGTTGGATCTCCTTGCACAATTCAAGTTTCGAGAGATTGGCGTCGTCCAGCCCGACGTTGTAGGCATGATTCTTCATGCTCTCAAAATGATCCATAGCGTGGAGAAAGGCCTTCACGACGTCGCGGATATGGATGTAGTTCCGTTTGCAATGGCCTTCGAACACCACGACGGCTCGATCATGCACCGCGCGCCACACAAAATCGTTGACCAGGAGGTCCATCCGCATTCGAGGCGACGCGCCGAAGACTGTGGCCAGCCGGAGTGTGATCGCATTGCCGCGATCCAGCACCACCCGCTCGGCCTTGACCTTCGTCTCGCCATACAAGCTGATGGGCCGTAACGGCGAATCCTCCGTACACGGGACGCCCGGTTGTCCGATGCCATACCCGCTGTTGGTGACCGGGAAGATGATCTGTTGCTGTTGCGAGGTTAGCTTCGTCAACATCTGCACCGCCTCGAAGTTGATCGTATAGGCGCCTACCCGATCACGATTGCACAACGGTGCCCCCACCAGCGCCGCGAGCGGAATGATGACATCTGCGTCACGCAGGAGATCCGTGATGATGCGTTCATCCCGACAATCCCCGCGCACGACACGGAAGGTCTCGAAGGCGCAGCAATCCAACAGGCTGTTTTGTCGATAGAGAAAATTGTCGAGGACGGTGACGCGATGACCCCGGTCGAGAAGCTGTTTGCACAGCACCGATCCGATATAGCCCGCTCCTCCGGTCACAAGTACGTTTGTCTGTTTGGTAGGCATTGAGTTGGCTACTCCTAGGACTGATGACAGAGTGGAAGGGACCCGCTCGAGACTTTGCGCCCTGATGAAGCGTGATCAATAAACCAACGTACCGTCGCTTCGAGGCCGCTTCTCAGACTGGTGAAGCGGCAATCAGGAAACCGCTCGGAAAATGACCTGCTTTGTAAGCGCTTCACCAGCACGCCTTCCGGTTGGCTGCAATCGAATACGATCGGACCCGAGTAACCCATCACCGACGCGATGGTTTCCCCCAAGGTTTGAATGGTGATGCCCTCGTCCGGGGCAATGATCGTCGTGGTTGAGTCAAGGGTCCGTTGGACGGCCTCGACGGCAATCTTTGCGACGTCATCGACAAAGACGAATTGGCGCACCGCCCGGCCGCTGCCCCACACGACAAAGGGATTCCCACTTGATTTGGCCGCCCAGCAACGGCTGATCAGTGAACCCACCACATGGCCGCTTTCCGGATCAAACGAATCTTGGGGGCCATAGAACGTGACCGGTGCCAGGGTGGTCCACTTCCAGCCCGTGTCTTTCGCAACAAGACGAGTGTGGAGATCCAGCATCCGCTTGGCATAGCCGTACCCCGCATTGCCCTCATATGGCAGCGCGGCCTGGAGATCCTCTTCGGTCGTTGCCCGATCCGAAAAGAGAGGGAATGCGCAACTTGAGAGAAGTGACACAACTCTTTGTATTCCCAGGGAACGAGCGGCGGATAGCACTGCCGTATTGATCAGGGCATTATCTTCAAAAAATCGGCTATTGTTCGCTGCATTGGCTTTTACGCCCCCGACCAACCCAGCGAGATGAAGGATTTGTCCTGGCCGGATGTTTTCAAGCAGATGCTGTGCGACGCTGCGGTCGCGGAGGTCTCCGTCTGCGCGCGAGAGGAAAATCGCATCGGGACGGATCTTCCGAATCGCCGATCCCAGCAGGCCGGTCCCACCGGTCACCAGTAGCGGGCCTGTCATGCAGCCTCCAGGACAATCTGTGATATCGTGGCGACGTCGTCCGGCGTCAGTGCGGCGTGGTTTGGGAGAAAGAAGCCGCAGTGGTGAATCCGATCGGCTACGGGAAAACTGGTCTCTCCATATCGGCTTGTCCAGAAAGGGTGAAGACCAAGATTACCGGCAGAGAAAATGCGGGTCTCAACCCCTCGCGCCACGAGTGCCTGAACGATCCGCTGGCGCTGTTGGCGTGACTCCGCTAACAAGCCGACCGAAATGCTGGCAACCTGACTGTTCTTCGGAGGACGTTGGACATAGAAGCTGGAACTGAGGCGATCCAGATAACGCCCATGGTTCGCCCGACGCTGTTCTGTCATCCAATCCAGCTTCTCTACTTGTCCGATTCCGATAAAGGCATTCAGATCGGTCGATCTGAGATTGAATCCCGGCTCGTAGAAGACAAACGGAGAGTGAAAGTCATCGATCAGGTGCTGGGCGACGAGTGCACGATGGGTAGCGGTATCCAGATCCTTGCTCCATCCGTGACTCCGGAGCATCAGGAGGAGATCAGCCAGCCCGTTGTCATTCGTGGAGACCATGCCGCCTTCAATCGTCGACATCTGATGCCCGAAATAGAAGGAGAAGCTCGCCATATCGCCGAATGAGCCGACTTTCCGTCCTTCATAGCTCGCGCCGATTGCAGCACAGGCGTCTTCCAGCAAGACAAACCCATAGCGTTCTTTCAGCGCCATCATTTCACGCATCTTATGCGGCACACCCAAGACCTGAACGAGCATCACCGTCTGCGGCTGATGCTGCTTCAAAAGTTCTTCAAGGTGATTCAGATCAAGCCCAAATGTGTCCGGATCGGCTTCACACATGATAGGTTCAAAGCCGAACTGCATCGCGGGAGCGATCGACGTGACCCAACCCACACTGGGGACAATGACTTTTTTATTCCGCAGGCGCCCGGATGCCAGGAGGGCATAGTACATAAGCAAATTGGCCGACGATCCCGAATTGCAAAACACGGAATGAGAAGACCCCAGCCATTGGGACCAGCGCGACTCGAACTCGACGGTGATGGGACCTTTCGTCAAGCGAGGATAGGTCTGCAGCCATTCGACCAAGCGATCAATGTCCTGACGATCGATCGTGTCGTAGGCCAGGCACCATCGAGGATTCAAGCTGTGTTGGACTGATTGACGGCCTTCCATGACGTACTCTCCTCAATGGCAATATCAATGGGCTTGGTCTGGCGGATGAGGGTAGTACAAGTTATGTGCCATTGATTCCGGCTTGGAATCTGACAACCTGCCATGAAAATTCGATGGGTCGCGTGATGCACTCGGCAAGATCTGCCGCGTACGGAGGAAAGGAATGACGGGATAAGCTACTGAAGAAAGACCGGATTGAAGTCCGGTTATTGAAGTGGAAACGGATCGGTGGTTTTCTGGGTGGTCCATTGTTCGATGGCCTGATGAACGGATCCTCCCCACCCGCGGTATTCGATGTATTCCATTTCGTGAAAGCGAAATGCGATGCCGATCGTCCAGGTACCCTCTGCGGCCTCGGCACTTTTGACGAGCCCAGTCAAATTTGTGACGTGACCGAGTCCGGCCAGCTCAAACTCCATGCGCAGTGTGGTTCCTGCCCGCAGCCAGCCCGGAGCTTGCGGGACGATGACGCTGCAGCCGCCGATACTCAGATTTTGAAGAAGCCCGCCGACGATCGCTGCCGCCGTCGCTCCGCCCCTCACGCTGCCCTCCACCTGTTCAAGAACAATCGGTTCGCAGGAAGACACGCGGGCATGTTTGCGCAGATGCATTTCTTCCACGGTGTGCGGAAACGCCATGAAGAGGAGCGGCACCGGCGCGCTCAGCATGTCGCGGATTTCCGTTCGATACCCGACCAGCTTTCCATCATGCAGATAACTGACCGTACAGGGGGTTCCTCTGGGAATCTCCGCCCCGTGCCCGAGCTGCAGAGGCCATTCACAGACCAGCCATGCATAGTCTTTCCAGCCCAGGAGGGTGGACCCGTACATCCCCTTCTGCCCATTGAGGGTAAACGACAGTTTGAGGGAAAGGCCGACGGTGAGAAACGATGTCGGCGTGGGTTGTGTCGTGGTCACATCATTCATGCGGGCTCCTGATCGAGATAGACAGTGGGATTGATGCCGGTGCTGACAGGGTCGGTCACGGCTGCAATGGTTCTCTGTGTCGCTCCTTGGATGCGAGCAAGATCGACTGTCTCCGGATGCGACAGGATCGTATTGCCTGCGCTTTTGACGACCATGATCTCGGGCTGGAGTGGTGTGGCCCGATTGATTCGGCTGACGACCGCCACCTCCCCTGTATTGAGTGTCACGACTGAGCCGACCGGATAGACTCCCACGATTTGGATAAACCGTTGGACGAGTGTGTGTTCGAGATGGCCTTTTTGCGAAATGAGATACAGAAATTGGAGGGCTTCATGGGCCGGTTTGGCCTTGTGATAACAACGGTCGCTTGTGATCGCATCGTAAATATCCACGACGGCCGCCATCATCCCGAACTGGCTGAGGTCACACTTCTGGCGCTGATAGGGGTAGCCGGTCCCGTCCACGCGCTCATGATGTTCCAGCGCTGGCTTCAGATAGTTGTCCGTCAAACCGGTCGTCCCTGACAGGACTTCGGCTCCCCGCATCACATGC
>WBZP01005615.1_pt1 | contig 12705 bp, 12 predicted proteins | sample 5204301 | NCBI WGS metagenome assembly WBZP01 (sample SAMN12412401, study PRJNA552823) | activated sludge metagenome | isolation source: activated sludge from nitrification reactor of wastewater treatment plant... | place: USA: Pennsylvania | collected 2017
AACATTACGAGTTCGTGCCAAACCCGCAGCGGGCTCGACTCCCTATGCAAATCATCGACAGGTTCTATGCTAGGCGCGAGAGCCAGACCTACTGCTCGCGGAGATTCCCCATGCCTGCTACCAGCCTCCGCCGCCGAATGACCGCGATGGATGCGAGCTTCCTCTACTTCGAAAAGCCCTCGCTGCCGCTGCACATCGGCTCGACGCTCATCCTTGAAGAGGCGCTTGACCGCGAGACGCTGGTTTCGCACATCTCTTCGCGCCTGGACCGCATCCCGCGCTATCGCGAATTCGCCGCGTTCGATTCGTTGAACGTGGCCCACCCGCGATGGGAACACGACCCGCGATTCGATGCCGGCCGCCACATCGAGGAAGTCACGCTGCCGCCGGGCGCCACAGAAGCCGACATGCTGGACGCCATCGCGAAGCTGCACGGGCAGATGCTCCCGCGCGACCGTCCGCTCTGGAAGATGGTGTTGCTGCAGGGTGTCCCAGGCGGCGGGAGCGCGGTCACTTCGCTCGTCCACCACTGCATGGTCGACGGCGTTTCCGGGATCGAACTGCTCACGGCCATCTGCGACCTCCAACGGGACGTTGAGCCGGATGCGGATACGGTGTTCGAACCAGACGCGGAGCCTACGGCCTTCGAACGCGCCAGCGCGGCCTGGCGGGATGCGGCGCAGGAGTCGGCTGGCCGCCTCGCGGAGGCGCTCCGCTGGTCGCTTGACCCGCAGCAGCAGGCAAACGACTGGAAGGCGGTGCTGGGCGCGATGACCTCGGCGGCGCCGCAGTTGCTGCGCCCGGCGCCAGCGACACCGTTCAACCGGCCGGTGGGCGCGAAGCGGAACTACGCCTACGTCGCGATGCCGTTCGGCGAGATTCGCGGCATCCGAGGGGTGCTCGGCGGGACAATCAACGATGTGGTGCTGACGGCGCTTTCGGGTGGGCTCGGCGCCTACCTCCGGGAGTTGGGTCAGAAGACGGCGGGCGTGGAACTCCGCGCCATGGTTCCGGTGAACGTCCGCAGTGAGACCGACAAGTCGGCGCTCGGGAACCAGGTGTCGATGCTCATCGCGCCGTTGCCGGTAGGAATCGAAGACCACGCGGAGCGGCACAAGGCGGTCATCGCGGGGATGGACCGGCTGAAGGGAGCGAACCAGGCCGGCGGCTTCGCGGTGCTGTCGAAGCTGTCCGAGCAGGTGCCCCCGTTCCTGCAAGCGGCCGCCGGGATGTTCGTGCCAAACGCGCAGCCGCTGTTCAACCTCGTCTGCACTAACGTGCCCGGCCCGCAGATCCCGCTCTACCTGGCTGGCCGGAAGGTGGAAGCGTTCTACCCGCTCGTCCCGCTGAGCATGGGACTGGGCATGAACGTCTGCCTCACCAGCTACAACGGTGTGCTCTACTGGGGCCTTGTCGGAGACCCGGAGTTGGTGCCGGACGTGGGTGTGATCGCGCGGCACGTGGAGGCGGCGTTCGAGGGGTTGAAGGCGGCGGCAGTCTGACTATTGTGGATTGTGGATTTCGGACTGTGGATTGCGCTCCCAGTTCTCGTGGTCGTGGCTGAACCAGACTCGCTCAGGCTGTAGCGTCGCAATCGCTCGCCCGCTTTCCGTCATCTCCGCTTCGCCTGAAAGCATTTGGCGGTACTCGGCCGATGTCTCCACCGCTTGCCCGGCGATGACCATCCGGCCCACTGGCGTTTCAAGGACCACTACCTGGTGGCCGGGCGTGTGGCCCGGAGTGGGGACGAGCTGCAGACCCGGCGCGAGTTCCACTTCGCCGTCGAGCAGGACGAAGTTCGCGCCGGGGAAATCGAGGAACTCCGGGATGGTGTACTTCGGCGCCTGCGCGGCTTCCCATTCGGCCCGCTGGACGTAGAGCGGCGTGCCATGGAAGTGCTGCGCGCCGCCGACGTGGTCGAAGTGCAGATGAGTCAGGATTACGGCCGAGATGTCATCGACCGCGATGCCATTGTTCTGGGCCAGCGCCGCCGGCAGGTCCCGGCGCGTGGGCTGGTACAGGCGGTCAATGAGTGGCTGCTCGGGCCCGATGCCGGTATCGACCAGCACCAGATATTCATCGGATTCGAGGAGGAAGGCGTACACCGGCCCAACCTCGCCGAAGCGCGGGTGCCAGTCCGGGTAGACCACCGAGTCCAGGTAGAGCGGCAGGAGGTTCCAGTTCCCGCCTTCGCTGGTCATGCGTCAACCGTGTCGGTGAGCCCTTCGAGGTCGTAGGCCATGACCAGCAGGTCACGGGTGCGGCCCTTCGCGTCCATCACCCAGTCGGTGAGGAGCGCTTCCGGGCGGAAGCCGAGCCGTTCGAAGGTCGCCCGCGCGCCCGCCTGGTCGAGGGTCATCTGGGCACTGAGCTTGCGCAGTCCGAGCGAGCGGGAGACGGCGTAGATCTCGTTCGCGAGGGTCCGCCCGAGGCCTACGCCACGGTAGCCGGTGCCCGTGAGCAGGCGAATTTCGCCGAGGTGGCGCATCCAGTTCGCGAGGTTCAGGTTCATAGAGGCATAGCCGGCCAGTTGTGTCCCGGCGAAGGCGAGGACCACCACCGCCGAACCGGCCTCGATGTTGTCGACCCAGCCCTGCACCGCCGCCGGGTCGGTGATGTTGCGTCGCAGGAAAAGCAAGTCATCCGGCGGCAGCGACCGCGCGAACTGGACCATCGCGGTGGCATCGGCGCGGCTCATGAGGCGCAGCTCGAATGTCGCGTCGCCAGAGCCGGCGGTGCGCGGGTAGCGAGATGCGATGGCGGCGATGGATGCGGGCTGCGTCACGGGACCCTCCTGGGCTCGGAGGCGAACAATACCCGGCGCGGCGCGCGTTACCAACAGCCGCCGGCCTCGTTAGGCTTTTTGTGTATGGATGAAACGGCCCTGATCCTGGCGGCCAGGAGCTCGCCGGACGCGTTCGCGGTGCTCTACGACCGGACGCAGCCGGCAGTTTACCGGTTCGCCTACTCGCTGGCGGGGAACCACCCCGGGGCGGAAGACCTGACCTCTGAATGCTACCGGCGGGCGCTCGCGAACCTGCACAGGTACGAATCGCGCGGCAAACCGATCGAGGCGTGGCTGTTCACCATCGTGCGCAACCTGGCACGCGATAAAGGGCGCCGCGCCGGCCGGGAAATCCCGCTCATGGACCACGATGAGGCGGTGGACGAGCCGGTCACGTTCGAACTGGAGCGCGAGGAGAGGCGAGGCGTGGTGCGGACGGCCGTTCGCCGGCTTCCGGACGTACAGCGCCGGGTGGTGGTGCTGCGGTTCGGCCACGAATGGAGCGTCAGACAGGTGGCGGACGAACTCGACAAGAGCGAGGCGGCGGTCAAGCAGCTCACGTACCGGGCGGTAAACCGGTTGCGCGAGCTGCTCATTGAAGCGGGGTATGAACACGATGGCTGAGACGACTGAACTCGACGCCGGCGCGCTGAGCGACGACATCCTCGCGGAAGTGCGCGCGGAAGCCGACCCCGGCTTCGCCGAGCGGCTTCGCGGCGAGCTGCGCGGGCGGCAGGCTCGCGCCACCGGGAATCTCTGGTGGTTCGACATCGAGTTGCCGATTGGCCCGATCCGCGTCGTGCACGATGAGCAACTGGTGCATCTCGTCGACAACGACATGCACCGTTACGAGCTTCGCGCGGCGCACGAGCTCGGCTTCACCCCCCGGCATGCGGACTCGAAGCGGTTGCGCGCGGCGGCCGAGCAGGTGTTCGCGGGCCGAAAGCGCGGCAGCGACATCGCGTTCCTCGCTGAGCTGACACCCTTCCAGCAGTCGGTGCTGCGGGCGACTTCGCGCATCCCGAAGGGTGGCATCCGGCCCTACGCGTGGGTCGCGCGGGAGGCGGGACACCGGGGCGCCGTGCGGGCCGCGGGCACCACGCTGGCACACAATCCGGTGCCCTTCATCGTACCTTGCCACCGCGTGGTCCACACGGACTGGAGTCTCGGGAAGTACTCAGCCGGCGGCACCGAGGTGAAGTACAGCGTGCTCCAGATGGAAGGGATGACTGAGAAACGCCTCTCCTGGATCCAGCACGCGCCGCGCTTCGTGGGGCAGTTCGACTCGATGGAGTTCTGCATTGCCGCCTGCACAGGGCTCGACGAAAGCGACCCGGTGAACCTCAAGGGCTTCCGTTCGGCGGAAGACGCGGTCGAGGCCGGCTTCGCACCCTGCGACGTCTGCCGGCCGATCTCGTTGAGTTAGCCGCCGCCCAGCACCGCGAACGCCGATTCGGCGACCGCCCGGCTCGAACCGATGACGAAGACCACATCCGCGCCGGTTGAGTTCGCGCGAATGGTGGTCCGGCCGTCCGGGAACTCGGCGGCGACGCGGCCACTGGCCGGAGTGACGGTGGCTTTCGCGGCATCGAAGAACGCGCCCTGGGCCGAAACGAACTGCTGCGCCTCCTCCGCGGACGCGAAGCGGAGGTGGAAGGCCGCGATCGCGTCTCCGCCTTTGATGTACACGTCATAACGATCGCCTCGCCAGCCAGTCGCCGCCTGGGTGGCCGGCAGTGCGGTCAGTTCGAGCTGCAGGTAGTTGCGCAACTGGAACTCGCCGAAAGCTCCGCCTGCCACGTGCTTCCAGTCGTCGCCGAGGGACGTCGAGAGGTCAGGGAGCGAGACGGACTCGGGCGTGAGGCCGGTGTCATACAGGTCTGGATGGATGACCTCGGCGGTTGTCAGCCGCCTGCCGCGGAGGACGCCGTCGATGGCTTCGTTCCCGCGCTGCGAGCGGACGATGCTCACCCATTCGGCGCCGGTGGTGTAGGGAAAGCGGAACTCCCGTTCGATCGAGACCGGCGTGGACTGCGTTTGAGCGCTCACCCCCCCGCCGCTGCGGGCGAGGGGGAGTGTATTCGCGGCTAATGCCGCTCGTACCGGCGCAGGGATTGGTGCGTAGGCGTGGTCTCGCCGCCAGGACCCCTCGACGTTGACTGCGTCGCCTTCGATGACGGAAGTCAGTGCGAGCGCCCAGTCGAGATCGTCTTTCGTCTTCGCGAACAATGCCTGCACATCGAACGCGTTGTCCTGGAGGGCGTGCGTCAGCTCGTGCGCGATGGTCGACTGTTCGAGGACTTCGAGCGAGGCGAAATCGATCGGTTTGCCGTCCGGCGTGACCACGTAGAGCGCCTTGTCTTTGAGCGAGTAGAAGCCGATGAGGTTGTTGCCGGAGAAAGCCAGGTAGGCGCCTTCGTAGTCTTCGTTCGGACCCAGGTGACCGAGCAAGCGGTAGAGCGTGGTGAGATGCGAGAACGACTCGCGGTCCGCATCGGTCAATGTCGCTTTGAGGGTGTCAGGCACCTGTTCGCGGGTGATGGCGCCGGCGCGAACGTTTTCCGGCGCGGGCAGGCCGCGGATCGCGGAGACCTGGTCCAGGACCGTGCGCAGTTCCGGGGTGAGCGGCTTCACTGGCGGGGCGTTTTCGCCGCCGGAATCACATGCCGCGGCAAACGCGAGCAGGGCGCCGGAAGCGGCGAGCAGGACCGCGCGGCGCCCGCGGAGGCGCGCCGAACCTTGCCCGGTGGGCGGATCGTTGGCTATCCTGAGCGGTACGGCGCATTCGTCTAGTGGCCCAGGACATCGCCCTCTCAAGGCGGAGATCAGGGGTTCGAATCCCCTATGCGCTACCAGCACCATCCAGGCGAGCAGGGCAAGGACCCTGCTCGTTTGCTGTCCGGCGGTTGAGGCATTTCGTACCATCAGGGCTGTTTGCAGTGACTCCTGTTCGGAGGGTGGCATGGCCTTTGTCGATGAATCAACCGCGGCGCTTTACCGCGACGCCTGGGACGCCTGGTCGAAACAGATCGAACACGTGCACCGCGTCTTCCTCGGCGACGAGCGGCTGAAGCCGGACCAGCTTAAGGGGCTGCTGAACCGCGAGTCGCGCGCGAAGGAGAGATACGAGGCCGCCCGGCTCAGGCTACTGGGGCTCGAAGGCGAGCCGGCTACGGCCACGAACCCGGACGAGAATCCGTTCCGATGACTTTCCTCACTGATCCTCGCTGCTCGCGGGCGTACCATTCGAGGTAATGGCATCGCAACGGGTATTCGGCCAGCCGGTGGGTTCCCGCCGGATGCTCTACGTTCTGTTGGGGATCCTCGCTGCGATCCCCGTAATTGCCTTCGCCGTGGGGCCGCTCTCCGGATCGAGTTTCAACTTGAAGGGGCCTGCTGGGCCGTTCCTCGCGTTCTCCGCGGGCGTGCTTTCGTTCGTTTCGCCCTGCGTGCTGCCGATGGTGCCCATCTTCATCGCCCAGATTTCCGGTTCGAGCATCCAGAACGGCAACTTCACCGCTGACCGGCGGGTGACATTCACCCACGCCGTCGCGTTCGTCAGCGGGCTTTCGATTGTGTTCATAGCGCTTGGCGCGCTGGCCGGGCTGCTCGGTTCGTACTTCCTCGTCGACAACAAGCGCGAGTTGGGCGACATCGCGGGCGCGATCCTGGTGTTCATGGGCGTGCTGGTCGTACCGCCGCGCGGCCGTAGCGACCCGCTGAGGTCCGGTCTCCTGTTGATCGGGCTGACCGCGGTGTTCTTCTTCCTCGCGCAGGTTGGGGGCATCAAGGATGACCGGCTGCGACTGGCGCTGCTGGCCGTGGTGATGGTCGCGGTCTGGCTGCGGTTCGCCGGCTACCTCCAACTGCAACTGTTCGCACGCACATTCGAGGTCCGCGTGGGGACGAACCGGCCCGTCGGCTACCTGCGCTCGGCGTTCGTTGGCGGCGCCTTCGGGCTTGGCTGGACACCCTGCGTGGGGCCGATCCTGGGCAGCATCCTCACGCTCGCGGCCGACTCGGGCGATGCGGCGCGCGGGACGTTCCTGCTCGTGTGGTACGCGCTCGGCCTGAGCATTCCGTTCCTGATCGCCGGGCTCGCCATCTCCGATGTCAACCGGTTCATGAAGCGTATCCAGCCGTACACGCCGGTCATCGAGGTGCTCAGTGGCGTCATGCTCATCGGTGTGGGCGTCCTCCTTATCTCCGGCCGGCTAACCGGGCTGAACGACTACTTCTCATTCGCGGACTTCAACCAGGGTCTGTAGGGAACTTTGGGTTTTGGATTGCGGATTTTGGATTGGGCGGGATAGGAGGTAGAGATGAGCTCGATTCAGCGATTGTTCTCGTTGCCCGTGCATCCGGCGCCTGGACGGGAAACGGAGCGGTACGCGTTGCGCGTCGATGGGCTGGTAAAGGCACCGCTGGTGCTCGGGCTGGACGACTTGCTGGCGTTGCCGCAGGTAAGCCTGCGCGATGACTTTGCCTGCCTGGAGGGTTGGGTGGTGCCGGAACTGGATTGGCGGGGCGTCCGCCTCAGCACGGTGCTCAACCTCGCGGCACCGCTGCCAGGCGCAGCCTGGGTTCAGGCATCGTTCGAGGAGTTCAGTATCCCGCTTTCGATCGAGCGCGCGGCAGACTCGCTCCTGGCGCTGACGCTCAATGGCGCACCGCTCGCGGTTGAACATGGGGCGCCAGTGCGGCTGCTCGTGCCCGGCGGCGAATGCTTTACGAGCGTGAAGTGGCTCGACCACCTGGAGCTTCGCGCGGAACCCGCCCCCAACCGGGCGAAAGAGATAGCGCTGAAACGCATCGGACGGTAACGGGATTGTGGATTGCAGATTTCGGATTGCGGATTGACGGCGGCTGCCTTAATCAGAGGTGAGGTGTTGCATCGCCTTGCCGGTGACGAAGGCGAGGATAGCCGCCATCGCCAGCCCTGAAAGCAGCCACGTGATCGCGATCACACCGGCCGGCGAGTCGTCCGGGATGGACATCGGCCCGATGAAGGTGGGCGGAAGGGCAAGCAGCCAGGCGGCCAGGCTCCACGGCACCCAGCGCCAGGCGCGCGGGAGGTACGCGCGGAGGACGCGACACTGGGCGATGGGCATCGAGAGCAGGAGTACCGGCATTAGGCTGAAGCCGAGCAGCATCGCGAGCCAGCCGGGAGCACCCAGATCGGAAGCGGTCGACGGGGTCATGCCGCAGGCCCACGCGAGCATCGCGCTCAGCGAGGTGGCCACTATCCAGCGGGACGAAAAGCCGGGACGCCACGAGCGAAGGACCCGCCACTGGGCATAACCCAGCACGGCGCCTTCGCCTGCGCCGAAAAGGACTACGACGGCGGCCGCAGGCAGAGGAGGGACGTTCGCCGTCCAGACAGCGAACCAGGCGAGGCCGGGAAGCACGAAACCGGCTGTTTCGCCTGGGAGGACCAGTGCAATCCAGCGTTGGACGCTGAATGTTCGGCCGGGGTAGACCCGGTACGGCACGGCCCCTGCGGCCACCGTCGCAGTCACGGCCACAGGATGCGCCTGCGGGCGATCAGCTAAACGGGCCTGATGGGCACGATTCACGGGACTTGTGTACCCCACTTAGGGTAAGTCTCAACTGGCGGGTAAGCGGGTGCGGATGCTACCCTTTCCCTTCGCGGCGCGTTCGTCTAGAGGCCCAGGACGCCGCCCTTTCAAGGCGGAGATCAGGGGTTCGAATCCCCTACGCGCTACCACCCTGTTTTTGAATCTGCGAGGGCCGATTTCGGCCCTCGCTTGCTTCACCGGTGCGGCCCGCAGTCCCATGGCAATCCGATACGCTCGCTTGGCGGCGCGGGCCACGGTTCGGGTTACCGGGTTACGCCGCCGAATTGCAGTTGGACGGACGCGACGCGGTACTCGGGGCTGAGGTACTCGTTTTGGCCCCAGGTTGAGCCACACCCGGCGTTCGGCAGTTCCCGCGCCCGGATGACCACGCCCTCGATCGCGCCCTCGCCGTTCGGCGCCGAAAACGTCATCCTGCCGCGCCAGCTTCCGGTGTCGTAGCCGCCGTCGAGGATGACCCCCTCGCGCGGAAAGGACATCCAGTCCCAGCCGAACCGGGATAGCCCTTCCCGGTCGAGAGCCTGGAGCGGGCCATCGACGCCGATCCAGCCGCGGACCGCGCGAGCGAGGGCTTCCGGCTGGGGGCGCCGGCTGACGATCGCGCGGGCCGCTTCTTCGTCCACGAACCCCCAGGTGTACCCGCTCGGGAACTCCTTGACGGTCGGCGCGAAGCGATGGCCACCGAAATGCGACGTGCGCCAGGCACGCACGCCGGGCAGCGCCCGCAACGACGCATAGAGCGGGATGCCAAACTTCGCGCAGCAGATGTCCACATGCCCGTGCGTACAGACGAAGAATTCGCGGACGGGTGGGCGCGGCACTTCGTACCGGGCGAACGCTCCCGGTTCGTAGCGCTCCGCGAGGAACGCAGAGGCGAGGGCGACCGGACCTTCAACATCGCTGGTTTCGAACGCGAACTCCGTTAACCCGTATTCGGCGAACGGGGCGCGCGGGCGAAGGGCGAGCAACGCACGGCGCTTGCCCTTCGGCGACCAGTCACGATCGGGGGCGATGGCATAGACGTTGCGGAGGCCCCAGGGCGAGGCGGCTACTCCCGTGGCGTGGCGGCCCGCGAAGTGGGCCAGGACGGCCGCGCGAACGCGTTGCTGGATGGTGCCCGCCGGGTCGGGCTCGTAGAACGCGTCAGACCAGGGCGTTGCCGCCTCGATGAAGAGGAGGCCGTCGGTGAGGGACACGCTGCCGACCGGGTCCTGGCCTTCGCGCAGCGCGGCAAGGGAGCACAGCCGCTCGGCAATCGGGCTCGCCGCGTTACTCACGCCGGCTTGAGGAGGCCCTTCAGCTCCTCCACGAGGCTGATGCGCCCGACGAGCCCCGGGAAGCCGAACCGGTCGATCGTCCGGATGCGGTTGGCAGCGGCAGCGGGGAGGGTCTTCCAGGTGGGGGAAGCGGTGACATCCTTCACTGCGGCGTCTTCGCCTTCGATCGAGCTGGACTGGACGAGCACCACGGTATCGCCCTGGAGCACGTTGACCTGTTCCGCGCTGATGCTCACGCGGCCCAGGCTGCGCGTCGGCGGTAGCGTTGCCTTGTCCGGCGAGAGCTGGAAGCCCATGTCAAGGATCACCGATGGCGCGTCCGCGCCGGAGTCGGAGTACACGGTAATCGACGCCCCCGGGAAGATCGTGGCGACCGAGATCTTCCGTCCGCTGGCTTTGAGCTCCGTCCCCGCGGCCTTCACGGCGCTCTCGTACGACGCAATACGCGCCGTTGCGTCGGATTCCTTGCCGAAGGCCGCCGCCATGTCGCGGTACGTCTGGCGGAAGTCGCCGAGTTCGTTCACCGTGACCACCGGCGCCATCCGGGTGAGTGTGTCGTAGCCGACCCGATCAACAAATCCCTTCCAGCCGATGATGAGGTCTGGCCGTAGGGCCGCAAGCTTCTCGAGGTTGGGCTCGGTGTTGCTGAGGGGTGTGATGCCGGAGAGGGAGGGCGCGCCTTTCCACTGAATGAAGCTGCCGTTCGAAGCGGAGGCGGTTGAGCCGATCGGCTTCACGCCAAGGTCCAGCAGGTTCGCGAGCATGAACTCTTCGCCGAGGGCGACGATGCGCTGCGGATTCGACGGGATGGTGACTGACCCGTTCGGCGTCGTGACGGTGCGCGTCGAAGGCGTCGGTGCTGCTGTTGGGCCAGTTGTGGTGGTCGCGCCCGGCGAACCGGAGGGCGGGGCGTCATCATCGTCGTCGTCTCCGCAGGAGATTCCGGCGCCCAGGAGGACGGCCGCGGGCAGAGCGGCGAGCAACCGCCGGCGGCTTAGGCGAGCTCCCCCTCGGCTCGGAAATGGTGTTGAGGCCAAGCTGACACCTCGGTGCAGTTCGATTGGGTTCGCCATGGTGTGGCCAGCGAGAGTTATACGACTAACCCAAGAAGCAAGGCACAATTTGACGCCAACATTAGTTATACCTAACTTTTGGCTGGGTCAAGGCCGCACCCGTGCGTGAAAGCGTCGTCCGTGGCCGATACCCGGCGTGACCCAGCCGAAGGCGACGATGGCGCTCACTACCACGACACTTCGCTCCACGACATCGAAGCACGCGACGCCCTCGGCTTTGCGCGCGCTCGGCCTCGTTGCCTGCGCTGCGTTGCTGGTTGCGGTGGCGGTCCTGAGCCTGCGCCTGGGCTCCGTCTCCATTTCGAACGCCGACGTCTGGAACGCGCTGTTCCACTACCAGCAGGATTCTTACAACCAGACGGTGGTGCGCTCGCTCAGGCTGCCACGCACTCTGGTCGGGCTCGGCGTCGGCGCGGCGCTCGCGGTTGCCGGGGCCACCACCCAGGCCACGACGCGGAACCCCCTCGGCGACCCTTCGATCCTCGGGATCAATTCCGGGGCCGCCTTCGCAGTCGTTACGGCGCTCTACTTCGGTGGGCTTACGAGCTCGTACGAGTATGTCTGGTTCGCCTTCGGGGGAGCACTTGGCGCGTTTGTGCTGGTCTACCTCGTCGCATCTGGTGGGCGGGGAGGGGCGACGCCGATCAAGCTTGCGCTGGCGGGCGCCATCGTCGCTTCCCTGCTCAGCTCATGGACGACCGCGCTGTTGTTGCTGGACGAGCAAGCGCTGGATGTCGTGCGGTTCTGGCTCGCGGGTTCCCTTGCCGGCCGGGAGCTGGGAGTCTTCTGGACGGTGCTGCCGTTCCTTGGCGCGGGCGTGGCCGGGGCGCTCCTGATGTCGCGGCAACTGAACGTGCTGAGTCTTGGCGACGACATTGCGCGGAGTCTCGGGATGCACACCGGCCGCATCCGCCTCTCGGCCGCCGTGCTGGTCGTGCTGATGGCCGGCGGGGCCGTAGCCGCGGCCGGGCCTATCGCTTTCGTGGGTCTGGCCGTGCCCCATATCGTGCGGACGGTCGTCGGGCCGGACTACCGCTGGATACTCGCATACAGCCTGCTGGTGGGCCCGGTGCTCCTGCTTGGCGCGGACATCACCGGCCGGCTGGTCGTGAAGCCGGCCGAACTACAGGTGGGCGTGATTACCGCCTTCTGTGGCGCGCCTTTCCTTATCGCCATCGCGCGCAGCCGCCGGGTGGCCGAACTCTGATGTCCATCGCCGTCCGGGACCAGCAAGATCAACGCCGCCGTGGCCAGGGAGTAGCGGTCCGCGCGGGAATCGTCTCGGTGCGGCTGAACCTGCGCTGCCTTGCGTTGTGTGCCGCCGCGCTGGGCGTGCTCGCGGGGCTGGCGGCGTGGGCCATGACCCTGGGCAGCTTCCCGGTGCCGCTCAGCCAGGTGGTGAAGTCGACCGTGCTTGGCGGAGACGACCAGTACGCCTTCATCGTGCGCGAACTGCGCCTGCCGCGCGTGCTCTGCGCGATCCTGGTTGGCGCCTTGCTGGCGACGGCCGGCGCGGTGTTCCAGGGTGTAGTTCGCAACCCGCTGGTCTCGCCAGACATCATCGGGATCGACGCGGGCGCGTCGCTGGTCGCGGTCTGGTGGATCGTGACGGGCCGGGACAGCACGTTGCTGCCGGTGGTTGCCTTCGGAGGGGCCGCGGCTGCCGCTACAGCGGTCTATCTTCTCAGCTGGAAAGGCGGCATCGCGCCCTCCCGCCTGATCCTGATCGGCATCGGCGTCAACGCGCTCATCGGCGCGACGACGACGTTCCTGATGCTCCGCTATCCGATTGAACGAGTTTCCAACGCCGTGCTCTGGACCACAGGCTCGGTCTACGCCTCGAATTGGTCCGATGTGCGCGTGCTGGCGGCGACACTCGGGGCGCTGCTGCCGCTGACGATGGCGTTGATGTTCCCACTCCGCGTGCTGCAATTCGGCGACGAAACGGCGAAGAGCCTGGGGATGCGGATAGA
>WBZP01002649.1_pt1 | contig 12702 bp, 8 predicted proteins | sample 5204301 | NCBI WGS metagenome assembly WBZP01 (sample SAMN12412401, study PRJNA552823) | activated sludge metagenome | isolation source: activated sludge from nitrification reactor of wastewater treatment plant... | place: USA: Pennsylvania | collected 2017
CTGCATGGCCCCGCCGTCGTGCGACGGCGAGTCGGCGGGCAGGCCGTCGACCAGCACCACCTCGGTCTCGATGTCGGCGCTGTTGCCCACGGCCGTCACGCGCACCACGCGCGACGTCTTCGGGCCGGTGTAAGTGAGCGGATCGTCCTCGTGGACGTAGAACAGGTAGACGTAGCCGTTGTTCGCGAAGGCTGGATCGATCGTGACGCCGAGCAGGCCGCGGTCCCAGTAGTCGTTCACGCGGTCGCGCAGGTCGAGGAAGGCGTCGGCCTGCAGCACGCCGTTCACCACGACCCGCACGACGCCGGCCTTTTCGGCGACGAGCAGGCGGCCGTCAGGCAGGCGGGCGGCGGCCACCGGCAGGTGCAGACCGCCCACGACCAGCTCGTCCACGAGGCCGCGGACGAGGCCCTGCCCGAAGGCCAGCAGCGGCTGCGCCAGGGACAGGACGACGACGATCAGGCGAACGACGTACACGGGGGCGAGCGGACGGCGGCCGCGGGGGTGCGACACGCTGCTCCTCACATCCTATGGCGTAAACGGACGGAAGGTCGGGTCGTTTCAGACTTCGCAGACGACGGCTCCGACGTGACTGCGTCCGCCAGCGCCGACGAATCGCGAGGAGCCGCGCCTCGGCGCAGACCGCCTGCCGGGCTATAGTCGGTGCCCATGGTGGTGCATCTCTTCGCGCAGTGCTGGAACGACGAGTGGATGCTGCCGTTCTTCTTCAGGCACTACGACGAACTCGTTGATCGCTACGTCATCTACGATGAGTGGTCCACGGACGGCAGCTGGGCCATCCTGCAAGCTCACCCGAAGGTTGCTGCGAGACGGTTCGAACGTGCCGTACCCGATTCATTCGCGTTGTCCGAACAGATCCTGTCGAACGACTGCTGGAAGGAAAGCCGCGGGCGGGCCGACTGGGTGATCGTGACCGACATCGACGAGCACCTGTTCCACCCCGCATGGCACACCTACCTGTCACGTTGCGCGGAGGAGGGCGTGACCGCCATTCCGGCGCTCGGATTCCAGATGCTGAGCGAGGCCGTGCCAGAGCCGGACGAGCATCTCGCGGCTGCCCGGCCGTTCGGCGCGCCGTGGACGCAGATGATGAAGCTGAGCCTCTTCGCACCCGCTGCGCTCTCGGAGATCAACTACGCGCCCGGCCGTCACACTGCCAATCCTGAGGGCCGAGTCCGTTTGCCTGACACCGACGAAATGCTGCTGCTGCACTACAAATACATAGGCTTCGAGCACACCCGGCTGCGGCATGAGCAGCTGCGCCAGGGGCTTGGACCCATTGACGCCGACCGCGGCTGGGGACACAAGTACTCGTGGTCGGTCGACCAGCTGAAAGCGGATTGGGACCGCGTGGCCCAATGTGCCGTCGATGTACGCGCCTTCGGACGCGAAGCCGCGCGTTCGTATGCCCCGCACTGGTGGCAGCCGCTTCGTGAGCGCTGACAGGCCGGCGGGGAAGCATGCCGGGACGTGCAGTTTTCACCTGCAGTCGCAGCAGATGCGGGGGCGACGTGCAGCCTGTGAGACACTAGGTTCCAGGGTCAGGTGAGCTGCGACGCCGGGGGCCAGGGTTCGATGCCCGCTACTGTTCTCATCGTTGGATACCGCGCCTATGCGGAGCTCGAGCGCTGTCTGACCTCCCTGCGCCAGCACGAACCCGATGCGCGCGTCGTCGTGATAGACCACGCCGCCGACGAAGACCGCGGGCGAGCTGTCGTAGCGAAGTTTCCAGGGACGCACTACGTTCCGAGGCTCGGCAACCCGGGTTTTGCCGCCGGCGTCAACGCCTGCGTCAGGCATGCCGGAGAGGGGCCGATGCTCCTGCTCAATCCGGACTGCGAGCTCACCGGTCCCGTGCTCGCCGAGTTGACCCGGATCCTGGTCAATCACCCCAGAGTTGGCATCGTGGGAGGCAGCGTCGTGGAACCAAACGGCGTGACCCAGCCTTCAGGCCGACGCTTTCCGGACGCGACCACCGCAGTGGCCGGCCGGACCAGCCTGCTCTCGCGCCTCCTGCCGGACAACCCCCTCACCAGGCGTAATCTGGCGCCGCGCCCGTCGGTCGGTCTGGCCCAGGTCGACTGGGTCACCGGGGCGTTCATGTGTTTCCGTCGAGAGACGTTCGACGAACTCGGCGGTTTCGACGAGGCGTACTTCCTCTACTGGGAAGATGCCGACTTCTGCCGCCGCGCAGCTAACGCAGGGTGGACCACGATGTACGCCCGCACGGCGCCCGTCGTGCACGCAACCGCCCGATCCTCGAGGTTCGCGCCCGCGCGCTCGCTGCTCGCGTTCCATCGCAGTGCCCTGCGCTACTACTGGAAGCACGGATCGTGGTTGGCCCGCGGCGCCGGCCCGCTGGTCGCGCTTGGCCTGACAGCCCGCTTCCTCATGAAGTTGCCGGCGCGAATGTTCGACGCGGTGCCGGCGGCCGCGAGCCGCGCGAGTGGCCACTGACCCCCGGTCGTTCCCCGCGCCATCGGAGCCGCGGGCCGCGCATCCCCGGAATCCGATTCGCGCCGGGTGGATAGCCATCCTGCTCGACGCCGTCGTGGGCGCCGCCACCTGGGCAGCCCTCGTCGGTTCGCCGCGGGCGATGCCGGCCCCGCTCGTGTTCAGCCTGACCGCCTTGATGGTCGGACTCCTGCGAATCTACAACGCTCAGTGGCAGCCCACCTGGCCGCTCCGCCTCGCGATTGCCGTCGCCACGGCTACAGCGGGCAGTGTTCTGCTGAGCCCACTCGCAGTCGCGGACTCGGCGCCCGCCGCAGGCGTGCTGACGGCCCACGGCGCTGCCGTGTTCCTGCTCGGGCTCGCGTGGCGCATCGCCGACGGAGTGCGCTACCGGCGCTTCCGCCGGCGTGCCATTTCGGATTCCGACGGGCTCGTCGAGCGCACCGAGGAGCTCTCGGCGATGAGCCGAGGCGCGCTCCATGTCTGGAACTACCGGCATCTCCTGCGGAACCTCGTCGCCAAGCAGCTGGGGCTCAAGTACCGCGGATCGATGCTGGGTTTCGCCTGGACGCTCGTCGGACCGCTGATGATGGCCGCCGTGTACGTCCTTGCCTTCACTCACGTGCTGCGGGTCAGCACGCCACGCTTCGCCCTGTACCTCCTGGTGGGATTGTTCGCCTGGAACTACTTCTCGGGCGCCGTGAGCGCCGCGGCTGACGCCATCGCCGGCAACGGCGCGATGTTGAAGAGCGTCGCGTTCCCCCGAGTCGTGCTGCCGCTGTCCGTGGTGCTGTTCCACCTGGTGCAGTACGTGCTCGCCCTCGTCGTGCTGCAGCCCGTACTGATGTTCGCCTATGACGTGCCACTCGGGTGGCAGTTTCTCGCGCTGCCGCCGTTCCTCCTGGCGCAGACGTTGTTCACGATCGGCATGGCGCTCGGCCTGTCAACGGCGTCGGCGATGCTCCACGACGTGCGACATCTCGTGGATCTGGCACTCGGGATCGGCTTCTGGACGACACCTATCGTCTATGAGATGGCGATGGTTCCGGAGAGCGCCAGGTTCGCGCTCCTGTTGTCGCCCCTCACACCGTTCGTGCGTGCTTACCAGGACATTTTCTACTACGGTGTCATGCCAGAGCCGGCGCTGTGGGTCGCCGCTGGAACCTACGCCGTCGCCGCCTCAGTCGGTGGCCTCAGCGTCTTCCTCGCCCACGAGGCGCGGTTCTCGGAGCTGGTGTGAGCAGGTCCAACACGGTGATCCGGGCCGAGCAGGTGTCGAAGCGGTTCCACATCCACCGCAACTACGCACCCACCATCAAGGAACGCACGCTCGCGCTGTTCAACCAGCGCCGCCGTGAAATCACGTCAGAATTCTGGGCATTGCGCAACGTGACACTCGAGGTGTCCCGTGGCGAGGCGGTTGGCCTCGTGGGGCGAAACGGCTCGGGCAAGAGCACGCTGCTTCGACTCGTGGCCGGCATTCACCGGCCGACGACGGGACGAATGCTGGTGCAGGCCGCATCGCGCATCGGCACGATGATCGAACTCGGCGTCGGGTTCCACGCCGAGCTGAGCGGGCGGGAAAACATCTACCTGAATGCGTCGGTCTACGGGCTGACGCGTCCCGAGGTCGATCGAATCTACGACGAGGTCGTGGACTACTCCGAGCTGGCACGCTTCATCGACGAGCCGATCAAGAACTACTCATCGGGAATGGTCGTGCGGCTGGCCTTCGCGGTGGCAGCGCATCTCGACGCCGACGTCTTGTTGCTCGACGAGATCTTCGCTGTGGGCGACGCCGCCTTCCAGACGAAGTGTCGCCGCACCATGCAGAACTTCGTCGACCAAGGCCGCACCATCCTGTTCGTGTCCCACTCCGCGAAGGCGGTGGCCGAGGTGTGCTCGCGAGTCTGCGTACTCGACCGGGGGGCGCTCGTGTTCGATGGCCCGGTGAACGAGGGTCTCGCCGTTTACGAAGCCCCGGGTCAGTCGCTGGCTCCCCTGCCCCCTGCCTCGTAGACGCGCGCGGATGAACCCCTCAGGCGGCCAGTCGCCATGCCCGCGTCGAGACGCTCGAGTCGATCGGCCACCAGAGTCAGCTGCGTCTTGACGGCGTCGAGGTCACGGATCGCGGCTTCCGCCCGTTGGGCATCGGCAGCGCGGGCCAGGTCGATGGCTCGCACGGCGTCGAGCGTCAACCGCATCAACTGACGTTGCTGGAACCAGTACGGTCGGAGCACCCGTAGCAGCAGCCGCTGCAGCCGGAGCCGCGTGCCGCGCCAGCGCGCCTCGGGCGCCACGCCTATGGCCGGTGTCAGCAACGCTGTCGCCTGTTCGATGGGTGGCCGCGACGTCGGCACCGCAGTGGGACTGGTGTCGGCCGCTGGCGTCGAGTTGACGATTCGTGACCGCTTCGCGGCCCGGATGGCGTCGAGACGGGCTGTGATCGCCGCGCCGGTGGCGGTGGTACTGAGCGCCGCGGAGACGTGCTGGCGCCCCCGGGCCGCACGCGCGGCCGCCTCCACCGGATCTTCGACCACACGGCGCATGTGGCCGGCGGCGGCGTCGAGGTCGGGATCGGCCCACGGGGTGCCGGCCGGATACGGCTGAGCGCCGGCCGGCACGTGGCCGGTCGAGTAGTCCACCAGAAAGCTGTTTTCCGGCGTCATGAAATCGAGGTTGCCCGAATACGCCGTGGCGATCACCGGGATTCCCAGGCTCATGGCTTCCGCGAGGGTGAGACCGAGGCCCTCGGATCGATGCAGCGACACGTAGCAGTCACAGACCTGCGTCAGAGCCTGCTGCTCGTCGCGCGAAAAGTAGGCGTCGATGAGCCTGATGTCGGTGCGGTCGCCGATCGCCGCGCGCACAAACTCGAGTTCTGTGAGGCGCAGGTGGCCGTTGATCGTCTTGATGACCAGTGTGGGCCCTTCGCCCGGGCGGAAGGCACGGGTGAAAGCCTCGATCAACCCCAGGGGGTTCTTCCGCTCGACCACGCTCAGGAAGTCGAACGCAAACAGGAAGACGAAGCCCTCGGGCAGGCCGAAGTGACGCCGGTCGAAGCGCCGGTCGGTCGTACCCGCCTGCACGGGCAGCGGAATTCGGTAGACCGGCCGCACGGCCGCGGCGCTCACTGCCTGCTCGACGAACCGCGTCGCCGTCCACACCTCATCGACGTGCTCGAACGCGGTGTGAAGGTGCGAGGGGAATCGCTCGAGCTCCCAGAACCAGTAGCCGGCGGTATGGCGGCCATCGAAGAACGTCGGCCCGACATCGCGCGCGAAGCGTGGCGTGGCGTCGGCGTTGACCGACACGACGTTGATGTCGAATGGCGCGCGATTGTCACCGCGCGGGGTGAACCCATGCTGCCGGCGGCTCAGCGTTCGGTCGTAGTCGATGGTTGCGTGGTCGATGCCGGCCGCCGCCAGTGCCGTCACCAGCAAGCGGGCGGCCTCGCCGACGCCGAGCTCTGCCTGGAGATAGCCAGCGACGTTCACGCCAGCCGTCAGGCTGTGGGCGGGCGCGAAGACCGGCCGCCCGGTCGTCCCTCTACGCGCGGCCATCAGAAGTTCGGGCGACAAGCCCTCCTGGTCGACCCCGTCGGTGGCCAGCCAATGACGCAACCGCACGACCTCGTCAGGATCATCGAGCCTCGGGAACGCGGCATGCAGATCGAGCCGACTGCGGTAGATGGCCAGCTCGTAGCGGGACAGCGTGGCTGGGCCGTCGGCATCAGGCATCGTGAGCCATGCCACGAATGCTGACGGGTCGTCATCGTCGAATGGATTCGGTGGCTCCGGGCCACGCCCCTCTTCGAACTCCACCAGCGACGCCCAGTAAAGCCGGCGGACGCGCCTGTCGAAGTGGAGACCAGACGGCAGGCTGGCCCAACCGTACGTGAGTGCCGCGGGCGCCTCGATACCAGCCTGGCGGAGTTCCTCGAGGTATTCGTGACACAGGCGCTGCAGCGCCGGCCGCTCACTCAGGAGGATGCGCGGCCGGTCGGTCTGATGCCGGCTGAGCAGATGCGGCCGCCGGTGATCGAAGCCGCTGAAGTGGAAAAAACGCAGCGGACGTCCGTCCACTTCGTAGCGCGTGCCGCTCCACGTGAGGGAGCGGCCGTGCAGGTTCCAATAGGCGACGTTCAGTGTCGGATCCTTCACGATGCACGGATCGAAGTACACCGGCAACAGGTCGATCCAGCGTTGATCGGTGAACCACATGCGCCCAGGTTCAACCAGCGCATGGCGACGGGTGTGGCCCCACCACCACGTCAGCATGGGCCGCGCGGCCCTGCCAACCGCCACGAATCCCAGATTGAAGACGCCGGCGCAGAGGATGTCCTCCGTGTTGATGCGACGGCCGTCGCGTGGAATCGGCACCATCGTGTGAGGCGTCAGGACGACGCCCCTGGTGACCGCCATCGTCGCGAGGTCGTCGAGTGGCGCGAAGATCTGGATGTCGGGATCCAGGTAGATGGCGTGGTCGCCCTGGTGGTCGAGCAGCCACTGCAGCAACACCGGCTTCACCGAAGTTGCCAGTTCGACGACGTCGTAGATGGCGCCCAGCCGCGTCGCCTCGTCGCGGGTGAGGCCGATATCCGCGAGCCGCAGGACGCGAAACGCCTCGCCGGTCGTGTCGAGTGTGCCGTCCTCGTCGTCGATCAACAAGACGAAGAAGGCGCCGCCGCCGGCGTGGTGACGCAGGAACGACGCGGTCAGAACGCGAGCGTGCGGTAGGTAGTTTCTGGCGACGATGGTGCAGGCGATGATCATGGCGGGTGCTGCGAGGCAGCCGTAAGTGTACCCGGTGCCCGGGAGCGGCTGGGGGGCATCGCGCTGCCCTTCCAGGCGTGGGATACATTAGCCGCGGACCCGCCGTGTACGTCGGCCTGATTATCGTCACCCACAACGCAGCCGCCTTCATCGAGCGCTGTCTACGCGGCGTGGCCCTGCAGGTGCGCCGTCCTGACAGGATTCTGATAGTCGACAACGCCAGCTTCGACGGCACGCTGGCCCGCGTCGCCGCGCTGGCCGACGCACTGAAGCTGCCGGTCGAGACCATCGGTTTGAACGAGAATCTGGGGTTCGCGCCGGCCAACAACCTCGCGGTGGCGGCACTCGAAGGTTGTGAATGGGTGGCGCTACTCAATCCAGATGCCTGTCCAGACCCGACATGGCTACAGGCGCTGCTGGCCGCGGCCGGCCGGCACCCTGCCGCGGCGGCCCTCGGGTCGCGATTGATGCTGGCGGGGCCGCCGAGCGTGCTCGACGGCGCCGGCGACGAGTACCACGTGAGCGGCCTGGCGTGGCGGCTAGGGCATCGCCGGCCGATGTCGCAGGTGACCGGCGCACTCGTGGAACGACGCGTGATTGCAGCATGCGCCGCGGCGGCACTCTACCGCCGTCAGGCCTGGACGGACGTCGGTGGTTTCGATCCGCGATTCTTCTGCTACATGGAGGACGTGGATCTCGGGTTTCGCCTCTGTCTTCGCGGTCACGAGTGCTGGTACGTGCCAGACGCCGTGGCGGAACACATCGGGTCGGCCACCGCGGGCGTTGGCAGTGCGTTCGCCGTGTACCACGGCCATCGCAATCTCGTGTGGACATTCGTGAAGAACATGCCGGGCGGCCTGCTGGTCCGATACCTGGCAGGACACCTGGCGGTCAATCTTGTGGGGCTCCTCTGGTTCGCGGCGCGAGGCCGCGGCGGCGCCTATCTGGCGGCGAAGCGTGACGCGCTGAAGGGCCTGCCGTCGGCATGGCGCGCGCGTCGTGCCATCCAGCAGGCGCGGACGGCGTCGACGGACGACATTCGTGCGCTGCTCAATCGTGAATCGCTTCTGAGGCGGGTGGTGCGTGAACGCCGAGCGCTGAGATCACGAGACCTCTGAGCTGGGCGTGGAGGTCGTCATGGGGGGAAGGCACGGCGGCCGTCCACCGTTCGGCGAAGCCTTCGAAGATCTCGGCGTCTGACCGCAACCGGCGCGCCTGCAGGCGCGCCCGGCGCAGGCTGAGCTCTGGGAGCATGGTGAGGAAGTCCTGCAGTCCGAGTAGTGCCGCGCCGGTTTCGACATCCAGGCGCTCGCGACGCAGGTCGACGCGCGAATCAGGACCGCCTGCCTCGATGAGATACTGCGCCCGGGCGCCACCGCGCCGCGAATGCGGCCGCGCGCTGGCGAGAGTCTCGTGGAGGGCACCGACCAATCCTGACAGACCGACGGCACGGACAGAGCCGAGTACGCCGTACGCCCGTCGCGCGCCGCGGCGCACCAGGGCATGCCGTGCCGTTGCCGCCAGTGACGTCAGTAGCGCGGGCGCACGACCCGCGTCACCGTCACCGGACATGGCTCGGCTGAACGCGGTGCCGAGGATGGCACGGTCGGCCGCCAGGAGCAGTGCGGCAGGCAACGCCCGCCGCAGGTGCTCGTCATCGAGGAGCGCGTAAATCATGCGCAAGCCGTTGCGCTCGAATGCCCGCTCCCGCGCCGCGCCGTTGGTTCGCGACGAGCCGTGGTGCCGATGGAAAACCACGGCGCCTGGCGCCAGCCACGTGTCGTGGCCGAGGAGGCGCAGGCGCCAGCCCAGTTCCACGTCTTCGTAGTAGGCAAAGGTCGGCTCGTCCCACCCGCCAGCCGATTCGAAGACCTCGCGGCGATACAATGCCGCGCCCCCGCAGGCGAAGAATGTCGGCGCTTCGTCGAACACCTGACCGGCGCGCGGTTCCCCGTGGCGCAGGGCGAAGCCGCGCCCCTCGAAGTTCACCAGTCCGCCGGCGAAGTCAATGCGCGCGCCCGACCAGTCGAGCATCACCGCGCCCACGGCCGCCGCCCGGCGCCGCTCGGCCACGTCGACCAGCGCGCCGAGCGTCGTCGGGGCGACACGCGTGTCGTCATTCAGGAACAGCAGATACTCGCCGGACGCCGCCCGAGCTCCGGCGTTGTTGCCCGCAGAAAAGCCCAGGTTCCGGCCGGTGCGGACGAGGGTGGCGCTCGGCATCCACCGCTCGAGGACAGGCGCTGGGTCGTTGGGTGAGCCGTTGTCGACGACGACCACGTCGAGCCTCTCAGACGGCCACGTCTGGCGCGCGATCGACTCGAGACACGCCGGCAGGTGTGAACCGCCGTCGATCGTAACGAGCACGATCGACACGCGAGGCTGGGCGCTGATGGCGACCTGGTGAGGCTGCGGTAGCGCGGGTACGGCCACCCGTGCCGCCGGCGCCGGCAGCCCGAAGCGCTCGGCGATGCGAAAGTCACGGATCAGCGCCTCGGCGATCTCGCGGTAACCGGTGTCGCGTTCGTGGACGGCCAGGGCATCCGGAAAGAGCGGGATCAGCGCGGCATCGGTCACCCGCCGCGAGGCTTGCACCCTCCGGCGTTCGGCGAGAATCGCCGGGAGCTGGCCCGCGAGGTCCTCGAGCGCGATGAGCGTCGCGATGAGCGGCGGCTCGACGGTGATGTGCCTCGGCGGTCGTTCGCCGAAGGCGATTCGACCGCCCTCGGTCGGGCCCACCGGAAGGTGACGCGCGAGCGTGAGGGCGACCGCGGCCGGCAGCACCCGGGCCAGCGTCTCGTCGCCGAGGTTCTTGACGATCATTCTCAGCGCGTTGCGCTCGCAGAGCCGCAGCCTGAGCGCTTCGGTGGACGGGCCCGATGTACCGTGCAGACGATGGCGGGTGACGGCACGTGGTGCGAACACGGTGCCGTGGCCGAGCAGGTTGAGCCGCCAGCCGAGGTCGACGTCTTCGAAGTACGCGAAGAATGCCTCGTCGAACCCGCCCGCCTCGAGGTAGCACTCGCGGCGAACGAGCGCCGCCGCGCCACAGGCGAAAAGCATGCGCTGCTCGGCGTATGGACCAGCGGCCGGCCGGCGGTGGTCGCGTTGCCACGCGTGCCCGAATGCCGTCGGCAGGGCGCCGGCGAAATCCACCCGGGCACCTTCCCAGTCCAGCACGAGCGCGCCAGCCGACGCCACGCCGTGCCGCTCGGCGGCGTCGACCAGTTCCGACAGCCACGACGGTTCGACCCGCGTGTCGTTGTTGAGCAGCGCGACGTAGTCACTGCGGCACTGGTCGATCGCCAGGTTGTACGCGCGCGCGAAGCCCAGGTTGGCGCCGAACTCGATGAGTCGGGCGCGCGGATGCGCGGCCCGGACGTAGGCCTGCGACCCGTCGCCGGAGCCATTGTCGGCGACGACCACCTCGAAACGCTGGTAATCCACCGCCTCGAGTGCTGGCAGACAGGCCTGCAGATGAGACCTGCCGTCGCAGTTCAGGACGACGACCGACACGCTAGGGACTGTTCGTCCTGGCCGAGACGATGACATGGGGCTGGCGTGCTCGCCCATTCTAGACGCCGTCGGAGACGTTGGGCAGCGGGCCCATACGGCAGCGCCTGGCTCCGGGTCACAATACCGGTCGCATGTCGAGTCTTTACCGCGCCTGGCGCTCCCTGCGCTCACGCTCGCCGGAAGCTCAGCGCCGGCTGATACAGCGGGCGATCGCCACGCTGCGCACCGAGGGCCTGGGCGCCGCCCTGCGGTTGGCCAGGGCCGCCGCCGGACCGCCCGACCAGGCGAGGGCATATCGCGCCTGGTGCGCGCGACGTGCCCTCGATGCGAACGGCCTGGCGGCGCTGCGCGCGGCGTCGAGCGGATGGCGCCACCAGCCCACGATCAGCATCCTCACTCCGGCGTTCAACACTCCGCCGCAGTGGCTCGCCGCCGCCGCCGACTCGGTGCTGGCCCAGGCCTACGAGCGCTGGGAGTGGTGTATCACCGACGACGGCTCGAGCGACGCAGCGAGCCGGGAGGCGGTGGCTCGTCTCGAGGCGCTCGATCCGCGCATACGGGTGCAACGTTCGGCGACGCGTGGCGGCGTGTCCGCCGCATCGAACCTCGCGTTGGCCCGGGCTTCCGGGGAATTCGTCGCGCTGCTCGACCACGACGACATGCTGGCGCCGCACGCGCTGGCCGCCGTCGTCGCCTTCATGAACACCGGCGCGGCCCCGTTCGACGTCGTTTACTCCGACGAAGACAAGCTCGACGAAGACGGGGGCCGGTGCGACCCCTACTTCAAGCCAGACTGGTCGCCCGACCTGTTCAGGTCGTCGATGTATGCGTGCCACCTGCTGGTGTTGCGGCGCACACTGGTCAACGAGGTCGGCGGGTTCCGTTCGGCCTTCGACTTCTCGCAGGACTACGACCTGTTGCTGCGCGTCATCGAGCGTACCACTCGCATCGGCCATGTGCCGGACGTGCTGTATCACTGGCGCAAGGCACCGACGTCTACGGCGCGTGCCGGCGACGCCAAGCCCGCGGCCCACCAGGCGGGCGCGCGGGCGCTGCAGGCCCATCTGGATCGGCAGGGCATCGCCGGGAGGATCCTCGATGCCGGTCCGCCCGGCCTCTACCGGGTCCAGTACGGGACTACGAGTCGCGAGGGCGTGTCGGTCGTCGTGGCCACGCGCGACGCGACTTCATCGCTGTTCGGCACATGGCTGCGACAGATGGTTGCGGCTACCAGCCACCGCCCGCTCGAGGTCGTGGTGGTCTCCCCTTCCGGCGGCGCGCCGGAAATCGACGGTGTGGCCGTGGAGAATCTGGTCACGCCCGCGCTGGACGGCGACGCGGCGATGGTCAATCGGGGTGCCGAGATCGCCTCCGCGTCGTATCTGCTCCTGCTGCGCGACGACGTGTCGCCGCAGCATCCGGATTGGATGGACGCGATGCTCGAACTGGCTACACGGCCATGGGTCGGCGTCGTCGGTGCAAAACTGCTCGATGTCGACGGCCGGTTGCAGCACGTCGGCCTCGTGCTCCGGCCCAATGGGATGACCGCGCCTTCGTTCGCCGGCTATCCTCGCGACATACCTGGCTACTTCTCGAATGCAATCTGCATTCGCAACTGTTCCGCGGTCAGCGGCGCGTGCCTGATGACACCCAGGGACGTATTCGACCAGGTCGGTGGCCTGGACGAGCAGTTCGGTCAGGGCAGTGCCGAGGTGGACTATGCCTTGCGGGTGTCATCGACTGGCCGACTGACCGTGGTCACGCCCTATGCGCGGCTCACGCAGGCACCGCGAGGTGCGTCACAACTGCCTAGCGACGACGATTGTCACCGCCTGCGCGACCGCTGGGGCGACCGCTGTGCCGCCGACCCGTTCTACAGTCCACATCTGAGCCGCGAAATCCTGGACTACCGAATCCTCTGACGCCGCGGGCGCCC
>WBZP01005617.1_pt1 | contig 12700 bp, 13 predicted proteins | sample 5204301 | NCBI WGS metagenome assembly WBZP01 (sample SAMN12412401, study PRJNA552823) | activated sludge metagenome | isolation source: activated sludge from nitrification reactor of wastewater treatment plant... | place: USA: Pennsylvania | collected 2017
AGGCGAAAGCCCGGCACTCGCTCGAGATCGATCTGCGCGATGCGCTGATCCAGGACGAGTTCGAGATGCACTATCATCCGATCGTCGATATCGCGACGCGCGAGCTGGTGAGTGTGGAAAGCCTGATCCGCTGGCGGCACCCGCAGCGCGGGCTGATTGCGCCCGACGCCGGGGGTTGGAAAGCCACGGTCGGCCTTCATCTTTACGATGGGCTATGGCTGGCGGCTGATCGCGACGAGCGCGTTGCGCAGGTTCCTGGTCTTCAGCATGCCGACAAGCAGGTAGCCCGAGCGCACGACATGGTCGCCGTACAGCAGCGTGCCGTAGACCCAGCCGCGCTCGATCGCATCGGCGATGTTCTCGGCGATGCCGCTGATGCTGGTGGCTCCGCGTGGCAGGCGGTCGAGCGCTGCCGTCAGGTCCTTGGCGAGCGCGGACATGTCGAGCTGGGCGTGCTTGATGACACGGTGCCAGTCGCTGTCGGGCGACTGCAGCAGCTGCGCCAGCACATGCTCGAACTCGACATGCGGGTTGCCGCGCAGCTTGCAGAACACGGTGGCGCCCTCGACCGCCTTGTAGGTGGCAGGGTTCAGCTTGCCGAACAGCGTGACACGGTTGATCTCCGCCATGGGACGTCCTTTCAGGGGTGCGAGGCGTGGGGAACGAGGTTCAACGCCGCGGCGCGGCTGCCCGGAGGCCGGCCGAGCCAGCTCGTCCAGCCCAGGCGTCCGTAGCGGCCGGGCCGGCAGGCCGGCACCTGGGCCTTGTCGAGCTCCAACCGCAAGTCCCAGCCGAATTCGAGTCCGACATACTGCCTCACCAGCGCCTGCACCGCCGGCAGCGCGCTGCCCACCGGCAGCAGCGCCTCGAAGGCCGGCAGGTCCAGCGGCCCGACGTGGATCCGGACATGGTGCTGCCGGTCGAACACCGCACGCCCGAGCACGGCGCTGGCGCCGAGCTGCGCGGTCGACAGGCGGCGCGATGCCGCGCGCCGACCGACCCGCGTGCGCTCGGCCTCGGGCAGCGACATCCAGCGCCCGACAAACTGCTCGACGCGCGCCTTCATCCCGAGAAATCCCGAAAGCAGCCGCGCCAGCCCGTCGGCATTGCGCACCTGACGCGACAGCAGGCCGGCGAAGGCGAGCCGGGCGTGATCGGGCGCGGGGTCGCGCTGGCGCCATTCCCTGCCACCGACGCCGACCAGCGAGCCGACGAAGTCGGCGAACCGGTCCTCGCCCGGGCGGTCAAGGCTGACCGCAGGCTGGGCCTGCGCCCAGGCGCGGTAGAACAGCAGCAGCAGCCGGTGGTGGAACAGGTCCGCAAAGCGCGACAGCGTGGCGTCGCCCTTGTGCAGAAGGCGTTCGCGCGCATAGGCGGTCAGGTGCAGCGGCAGCGGCCCGTTCGGGCCGAACAGGCCGAAGAAGCGCACCTCCATGCGCGGCCGGCCACTGCGATCGTGCAGGTCCAGGCGCGAGATGCTTGCGGCGGCGAACGACAGGTCTGCCGCCTGGCCCAGGCGCACCGGCTCGTCGGCCGGGCGGCGCGCCTGGCCCAGGCGCGGCTTGTCGGGGTACGCCGCCTCGATCAGGCGCATCACCTGGTAGAAGTCGTAGCGGTACGGCGCGTCGGCCACCGCGCGCAGCAAGGCCTGGGCGTGGGCTACAGGATCGGACGCGTCCCGCATCGCGGCCTCCCGCTCAAGATGTCTCCGCGGGCGGTCGAATGGACCCGCGTCTGCGTGAAGCCGTTGATCGACACGTGCCGGGCGAAGAAGCGTTCGAGCACGCAGCCGAGCAGGAAGGCGCTGGCACCCTCGAACGACAGGTCGTCGATCTCGATGCCGATCTGCACGCCGCGGCCGAACGTGATCGGGCCCGGCATCGGCAACCGGCGCACGACGGGCTGCAGCTTGACCGAGCGCAGGCCGTCGATCTGACGCTGTGCGCCCGCGTCGCCGGTGGACGCATACAGGCGCAGGATCTCGCGCAGCGCGGCGGCGCCCTTTTCGGCGTCGGTGTCGGTGAGCGACAGGTGGTTCAGCGAGAGCTGGTTGATCAGCTTCCAGGCCAGGTTGCCCTCGCGCATCGCCGACTGCGGGCGCGACGGACCCTTGACGACGGGGATCGCCTTGACCGGAGCGGTCTGCGCGAGCGTCAGGTCGCCCTTGCTGCCACCGACCGGCATCAGAACCGGCAGGTCGCGGTTTGTGCATATCGCACGCACGCCGATCTGGCGCAGGTCAGCCGGGAACGGCGCCTCCTGTGCGTCGACCACCGAAAGGAACACCTCGGTGCCGATGTAGGACGTGCGTGGCCCCTCCCGCTGCTGCACCTGCGACAGCAGGCGCGGCTCTCGCTGCACCGAGTAGTAGGCGCTGTGCTTGCGCTCCTCGGCGTGGAAAGCGTTGTAGAAGGGCAGGAAGCGCCATTCGTTGTCGACGCCTGCGCCGTAGCCCAGCACCTCGGTGATCGAGTGGACCTCGTAGTCCATCGGGTGCGTGCGATCGGGCACGACGTGGAAGTCGAAGCTGTCCGCCGCCACATGGATGCGGTCGCAACGCTTGTCGAGCAGGTTGATCGCCGGCACGCAGTGCAGCGCCAGGCAGCCGGCGTCGACGGCCTGCAGCAGCGCGTTGTCCGCGCGCGAGAACAGGATGACGATGTCGACCTCGGTGTCGCCGTGCCGTTGCAGCGCATCCCCGATGTCGCGAAAGTCGAAGAACAGGAAGCGCTGCGGGAAAGCGAAGTACTCCTGCAGGAGCCGGTAGCCCTCGAATCCCGCCAGCGTCGGCGGCAGCAGCGCCTCGTCGTCGGCAAAGCCGACCGGCTCGATGCACTCGCCGTCCACCCTCTCGTGCCAGGCGGCCGGCCGCCGCGTCGGCACGACGAGCACGCCGAGCGCGTGGCCGCAAATCAGCTCGTGCAGCCGGTAGGCGATATCGTCGACGCCTGTGCAATGCAGGCGCAGATCCTTCAGCGCCAACTGGTCGAACGACAGGCCTGCCGTGACGCGCAGGCGGATGCGCAGCCCAGCGCGGTACTTGCGCCACTCGGGCACGGCCGCCATCGGCAGGTCGGCAGCATGCGTGAAGTACTCGACCTGGGTCAGCTCCAGCGGCCACATCGTCAGCCGATGCGCGGTGCGGAACTCGCAAGCCGTGGCGCCCGCCTTGCCCGGCTGGCTGAGCATGGCGCTGCCGCGGTCGATGTCCAGGCCGGCGGCCAATGCCGGGTCGGCCAGATCAGGCTGCACCTGCGCAATCAGCATCGACGGCGTCGGCGCAAGGAACTGCGGGTAGAGGATCTCCAGCAGGCGCTGCGTGAAGCGCGGGAACTCCGCGTCCAGCTTGAGCTGGATGCGTCCGGTCAGGAACGCGAAGCCCTCGAGCAGACGTTCGACATACGGGTCGGTGACGTCCAGGCCCTCCATGCCCAGCCTCGCCGCCACCTTGGGGAAGGCCTGGGCGAACTCGGCTCCCATCTCGCGCAGATGGCGCAACTCCTCGTTGTAATAGCGCAGCAGGCGCGGGTCCATGGCCTGGGGCTTGCGTGACGCTAGCGCTCGAACTCGCGCACGGCGACGCGGCCGGTCTCGAGATCGATGTCGGTTTGCAGCAGCAGTTCGAGCGGTACCGGTTGCGCCCACAACTGGCCCGAGATGCGGAAGCCGATCTGGTTGTGGTGGTCCATCTGCAAGTCGGTTGCGATGGCCTCGACGATCAGCGTGCCGGGCAGGATGCGCGGCTCGTGATCGAGGATGGCTTGCTTGACGCGCCCCTGCAGCACCAGGGGATCGATGACCGATGCGGTCTGGCCCGACAACGCCGGCAACCCGTAGCTCAGCACCGAACGGCGGGCATGCGGTGCGCGCGACCAGTCGATGGTCGACCCCGGCGCCGTGGCGTTGAACAGCCAGGCCAGGTCGCGCAACACCAGGTCGCGCATGCGGCTGCGGGTGATGACGCGCGACTCCGCGCTCTCGGTGGTGGACCCCGGCTCGTCGTCGGTGAGCCGGTCGAGCAGCGCCGGTTGCAGCCGGTCCTGGGCGCGCGGGGCTGCCATGGAAACGGCGGGGTCGCTGCGCTCAACCGGCGGGCTGATCGAGCACGACGGAGCGCAGGTCCATCAGCGCGTGCTCACCGACGTCGGTGGTCAGCACGCGCTGCCCCAGCCCGACGAAGGCGCCGGGCAAGTGCTCGCGCCACTCGGTGCGCCGCGCCAGCGCCAGCTGGTCGCCCGCGGCCAGGTCGGTGTCGGGGTAACGGGTCGGGATCAGACCCACCACATCGCCACCGTTCGTGAACTCGAAGTGCGCCGGCATCCAGACCGCGTCTCGCAGGTCCTCCGGCGCGTCGATGTCGACCTTGGCCAGGCGGTTCCAGGGCAGCCAGTAGTAGCGGCCGTTGATGACGGCCTCGATCGTCGGCCCGAGGCGGGTGTCGGCGTCGGCGATCCACTCGAAGGCTTGGCCGTCGATCTGCCCGGCCGTCGTCGGCGCCTGTTCGAGCGCCTGCTCGCGCAGCTGACGGGCGGCATCGGGTTCTCCGCGGCCTTCACGCAGCATGGCCTCGATCAACAGCGCGATCCAGGCCTCCGGCTCGCCGAAGAGCATCGGCACCTTTTGCCCGGCAAACACCTGCATGCGCAGCGCCTCGCAGGCGATGGCCTCGCGGTAGGTCTGCACCATCGGCAGCGTGCCGGGGTCGAGCCCCAGCGAGACGTTGAGCTGGTTCAGCGCACGGTCCCACTGGCCGGTGATGCACAGCAACTGGAACAGGAAGACCCGCAGCCTGGCATCCTGCGGGCGCGCGCGCACCTGGTCGGTGAGAAGCTGCAGCGCACGCAGGGCGTCGCCGTCCTTCAGCGCCTGTTCGGCAGCCGCTGGGTTTGCCATGGGAGTGTCTGCTGTCGGAGGAGGGAAGCGGAACCGAGGTCGCTACTCGGGTGAGGCGTCGGCCGTGAAGTTCGAGGTCGACAGGGAGATGCCCTTGTCGCTCTGCAAGCCGTACTCGATGCCGATCGACTTGTAGGTCAGGGAGAGGCGCTCCGTCAGGATGGGCGCCCCCTCAGGCGAGAGATCGGACTGCAGCTCGAAACCGATGATGCGCGCTTGCGACAGCGTCATCACGAAGTACGGCATCGGTGTCCCGCCGGCCTTGCGCACCGACAGCACCGCGGAGGTCAACAGCTCGTTGTTCTTCATCACGGCCATCAGCGACGTCGACGCCTTGTCGGCCCGCTTCACGAGCTTCAACTCGCCGAGCAACGTGCGCCCGGTGCGCGTGCCGCCGACGGCGCTCGGCGAGGTCATCCCCCAGCTCCAGTCGACGACATCGATCTGGTTGAGGAACTGCTTGTCGTTCGCTTCGCCGGAGATCTCGCCGCTACGCTGCCCGACGGCCTTCAGGAACATGTCGGAACGGGCCATCACGCTCTCACAGCTTGAGTAAGGGGCCCGGCCTGGCGCGGCATGCCACCCGGGCCGGAGGAATCTTCGGCAAGGGGAGAAGGATCAACCTTCCTTCGTGTTCTCCGAGATGCTGTAGGTCATCGGCAGAGCCGTTCCAGGCGTGCCGTCCGGCTTCTGCGGCACGTAGCTGAACTTGACCTTGGCGAAGTTCAGAGAGATGTTCTCGGTCAGCCGGTCCTCGCCACCGGAGCCGCCCGTGGAGACCGACGTGATCATCACCTCCGTCATCTCGATGATGATGTACTCCATCTGCGTCTTGCCAGCCTTGCGCACGGTGAGCTTGGCATAGTCGTAGTGCTCGCCCGTGGCGCAGCCCAGCAGCAGGGCGTGCGATGCGCAATCGACGTATTTCGTGACCGACAGATCTTGGAAGTTGGCCTTGCCGCCGCCTCCGCCACCGCCCATGTGGGTGGTGCCGGAGTTGCTGATCCCCCAGCTCCAAGCCAGGACATCGATCCCCTTGTCGGCCTTCGTCTTGAAGACCTTGTCGTCGGTCTCGCCGTTCACACCCTTCAGTTCCAGAAACATGTCTACAGCCATGATGCGCTCCTGCTCCTAATTGCCCGGTGGCGGGCGTGGTTGAAATCTGCGTGCTTCGCCCGGTGCTCCGGGCATCCCCCGCCGCACAGCCGGCGGGGGGACGTGAAGTAGGCCATGAACCTCGTTCAGGCCGCCTTTGCCGAAGGCAGCTTGGACACCAGCCGCAGCGATACGGTAAGTCCCTCGAGCTGGTAATGGGGCCGAAGGAAGAACTTGGAGCTGTAGTAGCCCGGATTGGCGGGGTCTTCATCGACGACCACCTCGGCGGCGGCCAGGGGATGCGTCGCCTTGTAGGTTTCCGAGGAGCGCGCCGGATCCCCGTCGACATACTGGTTGATCCACTTGGCCAGCCAGCGCTGCACCTCGTCGCGTTCCTTGAACGAGCCGATCTTGTCGCGCACGATGCACTTCAGGTAGTGCGCGAAGCGGCACGTGGCGAACAGGTAGGGCAGGCGGGCGGCCAGGTTGGCGTTGGCGGTGGCGTCCGGGTCGTCGTACTCGGCCGGCTTGTGCAGCGACTGCGCGCCGATGAAGGCCGCGAAGTCGCTGTTCTTGCGGTGCACCAGCGGCATGAAGCCGTTCTTCGCAAGCTCGGCTTCACGGCGGTCCTCGATGGCGATCTCGGTCGGGCACTTCATGTCGACGCCACCGTCGTCGGTCGGGAAGCTGTGTGTCGGCAGGTTCTGCACCGCGCCCCCGGACTCGATGCCGCGGATTCGCGAGCACCAGCCGTACTCCTTGAACGAGCGATTGATGTTTGTGGCCATCGCGTAGGCGGCGTTCGCCCACGTGTACTTGCCGTGGTCGGCCGAGCCGGTGTCCTCCTCGAAGTTGAAAGCCTCGACGGGGTTCGTCTTCGCGCCATAGGGCATGCGCGAGAGGAAGCGCGGCATCGCCAGACCGATGTACTTGGAATCTTCCGACTCGCGCAGCGAACGCCACGCAGCGTACTCCGGCGTCGTGAAGATCTTGGTGAGGTCGCGCGGGTTGGCGAGTTGTTGCCACGACTCCATCTGCATCAGGGTCGGTGAGGCGCCGGCGATGAACGGGCAGTGCGCCGAGGCCGCGATCTTGGCCATCTCGGCCAGCAACTCGACGTCGGGCGCGCTCTGGTCGAAATGGTAGTCACCGACCAGGCAGCCGAAGGGCTGGCCGCCGAACTGGCTGAATTCCTCCGAGTAGACCTTCTTGAAGATCGGGCTCTGGTCCCAGTTCGTGCCCTTGTAGCGCTTCAGCGTCTTGCCGAGCTCGGCCTTCGAGACGTTCATCACGCGGATCTTCAGCGACTCGTCGGTCTCGGTGTTGTTGACCATGTAGTGCAGCCCGCGCCAGGCACCTTCGAGCTTCTGGAAGTCCTCGTGGTGAATGATGTGGTTGATCTGCTCGGACAGCTTGCGATCGATCGCGGCGATCATGGCCTCGATCGACGCGACGACGTCGCCCGAGATCAGTCGGGTCTGCGCCAGCGCCTGCTGGGCCAGAGTCTGCACGGCCTGCTCGACGGCGCTCCTGGCCTCGTCGGACTTGGGCTTGAACTCCTTCTGCAGCAGCGAAGCCAGGTCGCTGCCTTCCATCGTGACGCCTGCCAATGCGGCGGCGGTCTGCGCTTCGGCCATGTTCGCGTTCTCCTAGGGATGTCGGGCTGAGGGAGGGGCAGCGGCTCAAGAGCCTTCGGTCGGCTTGGCCGACGACGCCAGCGAGCCGAGCAGGGCGGGATCCGCCATCAGCTTGCCGATCAGTTCCTCGGCGCCACCCTTGCCGTCCATGTAGGTAACCAGGTTCTGCAACTGCTGACGGGCATCGAGCAGCTTGCTCAGCGAGTCGACCTTGCGTGCCACGGCGTCGGGCGAGAAGTCGTCCATGCTGTCGAACGTGATGTCGACGCTGAGGTTGCCTTCGCCGGTCAGGGAGTTCGGAACCTGGAACGCGACGCGCGGCTTCATCGCCTTCATCCGGGCGTCGAAGTTGTCGACATCGATCTCGAGGAACTTGCGGTCCGCCACCGGTGCCAGCGGCTCGGCCGGTTTGCCGGACAGGTCGGCCAGCACTCCCATCACGAAGGGCAGTTGCACTTTCTTCTCCGCCCCGTAGACCTCGACGTCGTACTCGATCTGGACCCTCGGGGCGCGGTTGCGGGCGATGAATTTCTGGCTGCTGGCCATGGGCGGCTCCGTTGGTGGGGTGGGTGACGGAAGGAACGAGGTTTTCTACTAACTGGGCGTCGCCGTCAAGGGCCCTCCGGGCTTTCGACGGATTCGGGGTCGACGCCGACCACGCGTGCGACTTCGGAGAGCGCGTCGGGTGCGAGGACTTTCATCAGTTGCAGGAAGTCGTGGTTGATGAGCTGGCGGCCGCGGCGCAGGAACAGGGATGCCGGGTTGCTGGGCTCGGCCTGCATCAGGTACTCGCAGACCATGTCGATCGCGCGTACTGCCTCCTCGCGCGAGCTCACGCTGCCGGACAGGCCGCGACGCGCTCCGCTCGTACGCCCCGAGCCACCGCCTTCCGGGGCGCCGTCGTCGGCGCCGCCCTCGTTCGCGACGGCTTCGTCAGCCAGCTCTTCCGCAGGCAACAGCGACGCGACGCCGTTCACGAGGGAGTACAGCGGCCGCAGATCGGGCGCATCGTCGCGGTTGAACTTGTCGCTGACCAGAGACATCAGCCGGCGCGTCAACGCCAGCGCGTCAAGGCACTGCGCACGCAGCGCCGGTGTCTTCTCGACCGCGGCGCGCACCATCAGCGACACCGGGTCCTTGCTCATCTCGGACTCGCCCTCGCGCGGCGGTGAAAGGCCCAGCGCCAGTTCGACCGCGCGCACCGTCAGTTCGCCGATGGCGCGATCCTGGACGATCCGCGTGGCACGCAGGTCGCCGATCACTCCTTCGGGGTCACGCAGAAAGGTGATCGCGTTGACGCGCGCGTACATGTCGCCGTCGTCGGGGTCGGGCCGCGGGTGCAGTTGGTCCCAGTGGCCTTCCATCAGACCGTTGAGCAGCGTCAACCCGACCGGCAGGGCGCCGTACCCGTGCAGATGCAGGTTCGCACGCAGCCACAGGATCGCCAGCCGCAGATCGCGCGTGCGTTCGAACATCCCTTCCGCCAACTCGGCCACCGCACGCCAGTTCGGTGGCTCGGCGGCACCGAACTGCGACTCGGGTTTTCCCGCTGCCGCCTTTGTGATGGCAAGGAAGTCGTTGTCGTATTCGAGGTCCGCCCCGCAGGGCGCGGCCTCGTCGGGAAGTGCCCGGAGCCAGCCCTGGATCCGGACTGCGATGCCGTCGAGTTCGCTCATGAAGGCACTCCTGTATACGTGCAGTACGAAAGCGCAGCGGTGTCGCCGGCGCACCCGCAACGGAAGTGCGGCAGTGTCTCATCAAGTCCGGGCCGCCGCGACGCCTGTGCCCCTGTCCACATGTCGGCAGAATGCCAAGCCGGGCGCCGAACTCCACCGCACGCAGGAGCCGGGACCGATGTCGCGCTAGGATGCTCGTTGACGGGGTGTGCGACCCATAGCGGACGCGCGGCGCGGTTGTCCGCCAATCGACCCGCGATACCCGAAGCCCCACCGACGATGACCATTCAGCAGTTCCAGGTTTTCCGTGCCGATCCGGCGCTCACGCCGCCGGGCCCGCCGAGGGCGTCGCGACCAAGCCACCCAGGGCACGACACCCGGGATCGGGCCCCGTTGGCATCGCGGCCCGGTGTCCGTGCAGGCGGCGCACGCCAACAAGTGCCCGCCGGCGCGGCCGGCCCGCTCGAGGGCATGATGTTCCCGGCATGGGCCTACGATGGCGCAACGGCCCCGCGATCCCCTGAACAGCGCAGGCAGGAATGACGGCGTGAGCTCCGGCCCACCTTCGCTCGAGTGCTGGCGCGTGCGCGTTACCGGCCGCGTGCAGGGAGTCGGCTATCGGGAGTCCTGCGTTCGGGTCGCCCGCGCGCTCGGCGTGCACGGGTGGGTGCGCAATCGCGCCGACGGTAGTGTCGAGGCGCTCGTGCAAGGGCCTGCCGACGCGCTGGCGCAGCCGCGCGCCTGGATGCTCGCCGGGCCCCCGCTTGCACGCGTCGACGGCCTCGAGCTGTCGCCGCCGACGGTTACCCACGAGCCCCACGAGCCCCTGGGGCGCTTCGAACGGCGGCCCACCGTGTAGGCACGCGCGGAGCCCGACCCCGTCCCGGCACTGCGGCCAGCGTCTCGACCGGTGCCAACCCGGCATGGAGGTACGCGTCAGGTCGGCGGCGCACGGCTTGCTGCTGCTCGCTGCTGATCGGGCAGCAGCGCATCGCACGGGCAGCAGTTCGGCCGGCAGGTGATGTTCCCGCTCTTCGGGCGTCAGCTCGCGCTGCACGCGGCGGGCCTCCTCGGCAGGAAGATCCTCGGGTTGCCACCACCACAGGCACACCGTTCCGTCCCAGCCGGCCGTGGCGACCAGGCGCCCGTCGGGGCTGAAGGCGGCGTCGGCCACGTTCGGCGCCGGCAGCGTCCGGCGCGAGACCTCCGCGCCGTTCATCAGGTCCCACAAGCGCACATGGTCGGCGTCACTGACCGTGGCCAGGTGCGTCTCGTCGGGACTGAAGACGCAATGCCGCACCTCGCGGTCGCGGCGCAGCGTGGCGCGAAGCTGCGGACCTTCGAACACCTCGATCACCTTCGGCTGCTTGCAGGTGATCTGCCAGCGCCCCTGCGCGCTGCGCGCCTTCACGCCGCTGGCCGACTGGTGCGCGTCGAGCAGCGCGCGTGCATGCACCGCACCCTGCACCGCCGCGCCGCCGGGGGTCTCGAACTCGGCCACCGCCTGGTTCAGCTGCAGGTCGATCAGCTGCGCCTCGATGCGGCCGGGATCCGCGCGCACGCCCGCCGCGAGCAGCCGCCTGCCCGGATCTAAGGCCACCTGCAGCACCGCTAGCCTGAAGTGCAGCACGCGGTCGTGACGCAGGTCAGCACCTGGTTGCCGCCGTCGCCGACGGCGCCGATGCGCTGCCCGTCGGACAGGCGCCAGCACGCGGCGATCCTGCCCGGCGGCTGCTCGCGACTGCGGTGGCGTTGCCGAGTCCGGCATCGGGCGGCACCTGCAGCAGGTCCATCGTGCGCGCCTGCAGATCCCAAAGCAACGCCCGCGTGCCGGCGCCCGCGGCCAGGTAGCGGCCGTCGACAGTGAACTGCAGCACCTCGAACGCAGCGCCATCGTCCAGCCGCATCATGTCCTCGAAGCCAGGCTGCCCGAGCGTCCAGCAGCGCAGGCGTCCATCGGCGCATCCGGCCACGAGCAGCGGCTGCGTCGGGTGAAGCTCCCAGGCGTGCGTGCCCAGGCTGCCTCCCGCATCGATGTCGTTCAGGCGGCGCGCCAGCAGCGCCAAGCCCAGGCGCAGCGCCTGGTCGGCCTCCAGCCGCGCCTGCGGCAGCGAGCTGGCGATGTGCATCGCCTCGATCGCCAGCATGAGGCCACGCTCGGCCACCTCCGGCGGACCGAAGGCGAGGATGACCTGCCCCTGCGCAGCCAGCTGCCGCACCTGCGCAGCGCGTGCGCGCAAGGCTTCGCGCCGGGCACGCGCAGGCTGGCCTCGACGAGGAGGATGGTGTCGGCGTCCAGCTGCTCGCGGTGGGAGTCCAGCCACGGCGCGGCCTCTGCCAGCGGCCGTCCCGACAGTTGCACGGCCTCGATGTCGTGTCCGGCTTCGGCATGGGCGCGCAGCACCGGGGCGATGTCGCGTTGCCAGGCGAGGAAGCGGCGATCGGCGTCGAGCCAGTCGCGCAGGCGCTCCCAGGCGCGGAACAGCACTTCGTGGGCGATCTCGATGCTGTGCTCGCGCGTGACGAGCAAGCGCACATCCACCAGCGCGTCGAGCAGCGGCCGCACTGGCGCCGGCACCGCGTCCAGCGGCAGCGCCCTGCCGACGAAGCCGCCGCGTTCGTCGCCCAGCCGCGCCATGCGCGTGAGGGTATGGCGCAGTTGCTGCCACGGCAGCGGAGAGGGCTGCTGCACGGCGAGGGAAGCCTCGGCGCGGCAACGGCCGGCAAGCGCGTGAGCGCCAGCAGGGCTTTGCGTGTGGTACCGAAGGCTGGCGCCTTGGCGGGTACGCAGCGCACCAGTCTTTCGGCCAGTGCATCGACCAGCGCCGGGCCGGCCAGCGCAGGCTCGCAGACGATCCAGTCGGCGGTGCGCCGCCGCAGCCGAGGCAGCGCGCCGGCGGGCACGACCGAGGACTTGCCGCTGCCCGAGGCGCCGACGACGCAGACCAGCCGTGCGTCCGAGACGCGTGCGCGCGCCAGCGTGCCGATCAGCTCTCGCGTCTCCTCGTCGCGGCCGAAGAAGATCGCGGCATCGGCCTCGTCGAAGGCCAGCGTGCCGGGGTACAGCGCACGGCCGCCGTTCCAGGCGAAGCGTTCTTCGCCCACGGCGGCGGCCGGCGCCAACGCCTCGCGCAGGCAGGTCGCCAGTTCCTGCGGCGGCGCGTTCAGGTCGACGATGGCATGCGTGTCGCCCAGCAGCGACGGCAGCGGCGCCTGCGCAACCTGCACCGCGACGATGCTGCGCCGCAGGGCCCGCGCCAGCGCGAGTTCGGCGAAGCACCACTTCGAGCCGTTGCTGTGCTCGCTGCACAGGTACAGCACGGCCTCGCAGCCGGCGAGGCGGCAGTAAAGCTCGTCCTCCCAGCGCCGCCCGCCGGGGATGCCGGCCTCGGGGTCGTA
>WBZP01005619.1_pt1 | contig 12698 bp, 11 predicted proteins | sample 5204301 | NCBI WGS metagenome assembly WBZP01 (sample SAMN12412401, study PRJNA552823) | activated sludge metagenome | isolation source: activated sludge from nitrification reactor of wastewater treatment plant... | place: USA: Pennsylvania | collected 2017
GGCCGACGAGGCCGATGTCCTTCACCGTAGCCTCGGCACAATTGCGCAGGCAGCCGACGACGGCGAGCTTGGTTTTGTGCGGGGTGAAGAGATTCTCCAGGCGGCGCTCCAGTTCGATGCCGGTGCGGATGGAGTCCTGTGTGCCGAAGCGGCAGAATTCCGTGCCGACGCAGGTCTTCACGCAGGGCGAGATGAGCCGGCGGCTGGTGGGCTGCGGTCAACAATTGTCCGCCGGCCAGTTTCAGGCGGTTGTAATGATTGAACAGGGCGATCTGCCCAACCTCGCTCAGCGCAATGACATGGTCGACGGCCAGTTGCGCGACCTCCGTGACTTTGGCAAGCGCCGGGTCGAGCGCTGCATCGATATAGGCGAAGCCGCTGGCGAGCAGCAAATGGGAGCGCCCGGAACCCGCTTCTCCCCACAGGCAGAATGATGTCTCGGGGCGTGCGCCGGCCAGCCAGCCCGTCAAGGCGGCCAGTGTTTCGGCGTTGCCGTCGGCGACAAAATTGTCCAGTGTCGGCGGGATTTCCGGCAGCAAATCGAGTATCAGTTGGCGCATGTGGTTGGGGTGAGGTGGGCTGCCGATTCTAGCATTCACCAAGCTCCCGCGCTTTTGGAAACGGCAACTTGAAATCCGCGGTTGCCGGGCCAGTTGGCCGATCTGCCGCCAACGAGAAAGTCTTGCATTCGCCGACGACCACGCCCAGATCGCGGAGTGCTACGTTGTTGCCGTCAGCCGAAAAAATGCGGCCGCAAGGCCGCATTTTCATGTTCTCCTCGAGGTCGACCGCAACCGGCGGCCATTCCCAAACAGTTTCAGCCTCCCAGGGTCAGCATCAGGTCCGACTGGGCGCTGTGGGGTTTGGCGCGGGCTGACCTGCGCCGCTGGTAGACCCCGTCGCCGTTCATGTCCCAGGACTGCTGGTTATCGGCGAGATAGAACTTGAGACCTTCGTTGATGACGCGCTTCTTGAGCTTGGCGTCGAGGATCGGGAAGGCGAGTTCGATGCGGCGGAAGAAGTTGCGATACATCCAGTCGGCGCTCGAGAGATAGACCGATTCCTTGCCGCCGTCGTAGAAATAAAAGATGCGGTGGTGCTCGAGGAAGCGGCCGATGATCGAATGGACCTTGATGTTCTCCGAAAGCCCGGGCACCCCCGGGCGTAGCCCGCAGACGCCGCGAATCATCAGTTCGATCTGGACGCCGGCCTGCGAGGCCTGATACAGCGCATCGATCGTTTCCGGTTCGAGGAGCGAGTTCATCTTGGCGACGACCATGGCCTTCTTGCCTGCCTTTGCCGCTTCGGCTTCCTTGGCGATGGCGGCGACGACATTGGGCTGCAGGGTGAACGGGGCCATCCACACATGTTCCAGCGAGCGCGCCTTGCCCAGGCCGGTCAGTTGCTTGAAGACTTCGTTGACGTCCTGGGTGATTTCGTCGTTGGCGGTCATCAGGCCAAAGTCGGAATAGAGCCTTGCCGTGCGCGGGTGATAGTTGCCGGTGCCGAGGTGAGCGTAACGCTTGAGATGGCCTTCCTCGCGGCGCACGATCAGCAGCGCCTTGGCGTGCACCTTGTAGCCGACGACACCGTAGACGACGTGGGCGCCGACCTGCTCCAGCCTGGTCGCCCATTCGATGTTGGCCTCCTCGTCGAAGCGCGCCATCAGCTCGACGACGACGGTCACTTCCTTGCCGTTCTGCGCGGCGCGGATCAGCGACTGCATCAGCACCGAATCGGTGCCGGTGCGGTACACCGTCATCTTGATGGCGACGACGGCCGGGTCGGTGGACGCCTGGTTGAGCAGTTCGATGACCGGTGCGAACGACTGGAAGGGGTGGTGCAGCAGGATGTCGCCGTGGCGGATGCTGTGGAAGATGTTGGCCCCCTTGCCCACCGCCTTGGGCAGGCCGGGAGTGAAGGGCGGGAATTTCAGGTCGGGACGATCGACCCAGTCGGGCACCTGCATCAGGCGAACCAGGTTGACCGGTCCGTTGACGCGGTAGAGATCGTCGCGGCCCAGCCCGAACTGGTCGAGCAGGAACTCGACCATCGAATCGGAACAACTCTCGGCCACCTCGAGCCGGACCGCGTCGCCGAAATGACGCTGCGGCAGTTCGCCCTGCAGCTTGGTGCGCAGGTTGGTGACTTCTTCCTCGTCGACGAAGAGGTTCGAATTGCGCGTCACGCGGAACTGGTAGCAACCGCGCACCGTCATGCCGGCGAACAGTTCGCCGACGAACTGGTGCAGGATCGACGACATGAAGACAAAGGCGTGCGCGCAGCCGGCAATTTCCCGTGGCACCTGGGTGACGCGGGGGAGGACGCGCGGCGCCTGGACGATGGCGGCATTGGAACTGCGGCCGAAGGCATCCTTGCCTTCGAGTTCGACCGCGAAGTTGAGACTCTTGTTGAGGACGCGCGGAAACGGGTGTGACGGATCCAGCCCGACCGGCGTCAGCACCGGGACCATTTCACGGAAGAAATACTCGCGGATCCACTCGCGCTGGGCGTCGGTCCATTTGGAGCGGCGCAGGAAACGGATGTCCTGTTGCGCCAGCAGCGGCAGTACGACGTCATTCAAGGTCCGATACTGTTCACCGATGAGCGCATGCGCCTCCTCGCACACCAGACGGAATGCCTCGTGCGCGGTCATGCCGTCGGTCGTGATGATCGGGGCATGGGCCTTGATCTGTTCCTTGAGCCCGGCCACGCGAACTTCGAAGAACTCGTCGAGGTTGCTGGAAACGATGCACAGAAAACGCAGGCGCTCCAGCAGGGGCACCCGTTCGTCCTGCGCCTGCGCCATGACGCGGCGGTTGAACGCAAGCAGACCCAGTTCCCGGTTCAGGAAGTTCTGGGGTGGATAGTCGTCTTTCCCTTGATGCAGTGTCATTTCAGCCTCCTCGCTAGTTTGCGGAAGTATATTCTTCGCGCCCGCCAATTTGAAGCGCTTGCCTCGTGCCGTGATGACTTCTTGCCCGTCGTGCCGGGTGTCGGCGGGGGGTCAGCCGGAGGCGCTCCGCCTGCCCGCGGGACGGCTGCCCAGCGCCGAGAGCAGCGTGCCGATCTTGGCATCGGTTTCGGCAAGCTCGAGTTCAGGGTCGGAACCGGCGACGATGCCGGCGCCGGCGTGCAGTTCGACACGATTGCCGGCAATCAGCGCCGAGCGCAGGGCAACCCAGAACTCGCCGTCGCCTGTTGCCGTCAGGGTGCCGAAGCCGCCGCTGTACCAGCCGCTTCGCGCCTCGCCATGTCCGGCCAGCCAGTTCATTGCCGCCGGCCGCGGGAAGCCGCCCACCGCGGGCGTCGGATGCAAGGCGCGGACGAGATCGAAGATCGAGATGCCGGGCGCTGTGATCCCGGTGATCCGGCTGCGCAGGTGACTGACGTGGCCGGCGGCATGGATTTCGACCGGTCCGGGCTGGGGCGGCAGTTGGCAGTGTCGGGCGAGACTGGCGACGATGGCCCTGGTGACCAGATCCTGTTCGTGCCGGTTCTTGGGCGCATCGAGATCGAGCGATCCCGGCCACGCTGTCCCGGCCAGCGCATCGGCGGTGAGCTTGCGGCCGGCGACACCGACCAGCCGCTCGGGCGTCGCGCCAAGGAAGGTCTGCGGCCCTTCGCCGAAGGCATAGATCATGGCGTCGGGCTGCTGTTCGATCAGTGCGGCAAGCAGGTGGCCCGGCGCAATCGGCGCATCGGCCGCGAGATGGCGGCTGCGTGCGAGGACGATCTTGTCAATCCGCCCGTAATCGATTTCGCGCAGCGCGGCTCTGACCCGCGCCATCCAGGCGCGGTCCGCGAGCGCCTGGTCCCTGGCTGGCAGCAGGCGGAAGCTTGCGGGTGCCGCCGCGCTGGCCAGCAGCTTCAGCCAGCCCGCGGCTGCCTGGGCAATCCTGCCGGCTGTCGTGCTCAGAATCGCCTGGCAGCGGCCGTCCCGCGTTTCGAGGAGGATGGCGGGGACGGCCAGCAGTCCGTTGGGCAGGGGCGCCTGACTGTTCTCGTCGAAGGCGAAGCCGCAAAAGGCCAGCGCGGGGCCGTCGTGGCGCCAGATGTCGCGCAGGCCGGACCAGGCGTTGTCGAGCGCGGCGAAACGGTTGACGCCGGCGCTGCTGACCTGCAGCGCATGGCCGATGCCAAGGCGAAAGTGTCCTTGCGCCGGTTGCGCCTGGTACCAGAATGGCGCCTCGGCGGGCAGGGCGGCGAGCCAGTCGGTGTCGCGCCGACCCAGATCGATGCTCAGGCTGACCAGCGCCGCTGCCGGGGCGCCGGCGGCCAGCGCCTGCAGCCGCGCGAGCAGCGCGGGATCGGCGAGGCGGCGGCGGAGGGTTCCCGTGATCACCGGGCTTCCCGCGCCAGTCGCCGCAGCGCCGCCCGCTCGAGTTTGCCGCTTGCGTTGCGCGGCAGGCTGGGCAAACGAACGATGTGCCGCGGCAGGGCGGCCCCCGGCAGGCGCGTCCGGCACCAGGCCCGGATGCCTTCCGGCGTCGCGTCGCCGACGACGAGGGCGACGATGCGGTCGCCCCAGACCGGATCCGGCACACCGGTGACAGCGACGTCGCGGATGCCGGGACAACCGGCGAGACAGGATTCGACCGTCAGCGGGTGAATGTTGCTCCCGCCGCTGATCAGTATGTCGTCGGCGCGGCCGGTCACGGTCAACCGTCCTTTTTCGTCGATTTTGCCGAGGTCGCCGGTGATCAGCCAGCCATCGCCGTCAACGCCGCCGCCGCCGACGTAGCCGGCCATGACCTGTGGGCCACGGATGCGGATGCGGCCGTCGGCGGTCAGCGCGAACTCGTTGGCGCCGAGCGGGCGGCCGACCAGGCCCTCGTGCCACGGACCGTCGCAGGCCCTGTGGGTCGCGACCTGGGCGGCGGTTTCGCTGAGCCCGTAGCTTGGGTTGACTGGCCAGCCCGCGCTGAATGCCCGATCGTGGAGGCTCTGCGCCAGTACCGCTCCGCCAACCAGCAGGTGGCGCAGCGTGGCCGGCGGCTGAATGCCGGCGTCGAGCAGTCGCGCGAGCATGGCCGGAACCAGCGACAGGTGGGTCACCGGCTGGTTCGCCAAGGCATTGGCCAGCGCTTCGGCGGCGAAGCCTTCGTGCAGCAAGACGCCGGCGCCGGCGCGGGTGCAGCGCCAGAGGATGGACAGGCCGCCGATGTGGTGGAGCGGCAGGCAGTCGAGCCACAGGTCGCCGGGCAGCAGCGATAGGTGATCGTTGGCGGCGGCGGCCGCGGCGTCGAGACTGGCGTCGCTGAGCATGACGCCGCGCGGTTCGCCCTCGCTGCCGCTGGTTGCGATGACGACCGCGATGCCGGGCGGCAGGGGCGCGTCGGCGCCCGGTGCGGCGCGGTCGACCGGCTGGAACGGGCGATTCTTCAGGCTGCAGGCGAAGGCGTTGCGGGCCAGGTCGAGACCGGCGCCGGAAGCGATCAGCGGACGCCGCGAGGTCGCGATGGTCTCCGCCAGCGCGGCCACTTCGCCAAGCCATTGCCGATACGTCCATTGCCGGTCCGCAGTACGCATTGCCAGCGCCTGCGGCCAGCGCGTTGCGGCGGCGCAAAGATGGCGGGCAAGTGAGGGGGGCGACTCCATGGAAGATGAATTGTAGCGTCGCCGGTTGTCGGCCCGCGGCGAGGCAGATCAAGAATTCCGGCATCGCCGTGCGCTGGCAGAGGCCATGTTGACAATCGCGCGGTCGGTCTACAGACTGCCTTCATGACGATGACTGCAAGTGCTCCCGGCAAGCGGGAGGGACAGGTGACGCTCGTTGCCGCCGATGGCTATCGCTTGGGCGCCCGGCGCTACCAGGCGCTCGCGCCATGCCGGGGCAAGCTGATCGTGGCCGGGGCCACCGGCGTGCCGCAGCATTTCTACCGGCGCTTCGCCGAGTACGCCGGCGCCCGCGGCTTCGACACGCTGACGCTCGACTACCGGGGTGTCGGCCTCTCGCGTCCCGGCTCGTTGCGCGGCTTCGAGATGAACCTTGTGGACTGGGCCACACTCGATCTGGCCGCCGCCGTCGATGCCATGAACGAGCGGGAACTGCCGCTGTTCATGGTCGGGCATTCGTTCGGCGGCCACGCATTCGGCCTGCTGCCCAATCACGACCGGATCGATCGCCTGTACACCTTCGGCACCGGCGCCGGATGGCACGGCTGGATGCCGCCCCTGGAGCAATTGCGGGTGCTCGCGATGTGGCGCGTCGTCGGTCCGGCGATCGTCCGCTGGAACGGTTATCTTGCGTGGCGCCGCCTCGGTCTCGGCGAGGATCTGCCGCTGGGTGTCTATCGCCAGTGGCGCCGCTGGTGCCGTTTCCCCCGGTACTTTCTCGACGACCCGGAGATGGCGCAGTTCACCGAGAGGTTCGCGAGCGTGAGGACGCCGATCATCGCCGCCAACGCGCTTGACGATCGCTGGGCATCACCGCGCTCGCGCGATGCCTTCATGGCCGGCTACCGCAACGCCGACTGGCAGGCGGTGGACCTCGACCCCGGCCGCGAAGGCCTGCGCGAAATCGGGCACATGGGTTACTTCCGGGCGCCGGCGCAGCCCTTGTGGGATCGTGTGCTGGACTGGTTCGCCGCTCCCGCGGCGACACCGGCACGATGATGGCGATCAAGGCCCGGCAGGGCGGTCTGTGCGGGAAGCTGAAACTGCTGGCGACGCGCAAGGGGCTGCCCGACGGCGACTTCGCGACCAATTTCGCCTATCCGGCCGATCTCCAGCCGCGGCGCCGCGCGACCGGGCATGGGCTGTACGAGCTGGCGGGCATCGCCCGCGACGACAAGGCCGCGCGAAATCGCCAGATGCGCCGCAACTCCGAATTCTTCGGCGCGCCGACCGTCATCTTCGTATTTGCCCATCGCGGGCTGCGCGAGTATTCCATCCTCGATGCCGGAATCTTTCTGCAGACGCTGCTGCTGTCCGCGCAGGCGCACGGGCTTGCGACCTGCGCCCAGGGTGCGCTGGCCATCTGGGCGGGGCCGGTGCGTGACGCCTTCGCCATTCCGGAGCACTATCGCCTGATCTGCGGCGTGTCGATCGGTTTCGCCGCGGCGCGGCCGATCAACAGTTTCAACCCTGGGCGCGGCGGGGTCCGCGAACTACTGATACCGCCGCGATAATCCGCGATCGTGGTCTAATTGCCATCCGGCCAACCGTTGATTGCCCTACCCGAATTCCATGCCAGCAGCGTTCTTCCCCCGCACCCCGCCACTCGCCGATGCCGATCCGGCACTTAGCCGGCAGCGGATCCTCGACTATTTTCACCGGACGTTCGACCGTTACGAGCAACTGTTCGAGGTTCTGACCTGCGACGAGGCGTATTTCGAAAAGCCGATCGCGCTGCGTCATCCGCTGATTTTCTACCTCGGCCACACGGCGACCTTCTTCGTCAACAAGCTGCTGCTGGCCGGCCTGCTCAAGGAGCGGATCAATCCCCGTTTCGAGTCGATGTTCGCCATCGGGGTCGATGAAATGAGCTGGGACGACCTTAACGAGGAGAATTACGACTGGCCGACGGTCGCTGCGGTCAGGGCCTATCGTGACCGGGTGCGCGCCGCGGTCGACGCGATCATCCGCAACGCGCCGCTGACCCTGCCGATCGACTGGGAGAACCCGTGGTGGGTGATCGTGATGGGCATCGAGCACGAGCGGATTCACCTCGAGACCTCGTCGGTCCTGATTCGTCAGCACCGCCTCGACTATGTGCGCCCGCATCCGGCATGGGCGCCCTGCGGCCTCACCGGTGCCCAGCCGGACAACGGGCTGGTGGCCATTCCGGCCGGCGAAGTGCGTCTCGGCAAGGCGCTTGCCGACGCCAGCTATGGCTGGGACAACGAATACGGCGAACACCGCGCGGCCGTGCCGGCCTTCAAGGCGGCGCGCCATCTGGTGTCCAATGGTGAATTCCTGTCCTTCGTCGAAGCCGGGGGCTACGAGGATGATCGCCTGTGGGACCAGGAAGGCAAGGCCTGGAAGCGATTCGCCAGGGCGCACCATCCGACATTCTGGCGTCTTGAGCCCGAGGGCTGGCGGTTGCGTCTGCTGACGCAGGTCGTCGACATGCCCTGGGACTGGCCGGTCGAGACCAATTTCCACGAGGCCAGCGCCTTCTGCCGCTGGAAGGCGCGGACCAGCGGCGCGGCAGTCCGCCTGCCGAGCGAGGACGAGTGGTATCGCCTGCTCGCGCTGTCCGGGCTGGGCGAATTGCCCGACGATGCGCCGGCGGCCGCCAACATCCACCTCGACCACTGGGCGTCGTCGTGCCCGGTCAACACCTTTGCCCAAGGCCCCTTGTTCGATGTGGTCGGCAACGTCTGGCAATGGACCGAAACGCCGATCCAACCGTTCGACGGCTTCCGGGTGCACCCGATCTACGACGATTTCACGACGCCGACCTTCGACGAGCGCCACAACCTGATCAAGGGCGGTTCGTGGATTTCCTGCGGCAACGAGGCCCGGCACGCGGCGCGCTACGCCTTCCGCCGGCATTTCTTCCAGCACGCCGGCTTCCGTTACGTCGTGGGCGAGCCGTTGGCGGCGCGGCCGGTCTCGCAATACGAAACCGACCGCCTGGTTTCCGAATACGCCGAGTTCCATTACGGCGACGAATACTTCGGTGTTCCCAATTTTTCGCGCACCGTCGCCGAACTGGCGATCGCCGCCATGGCCGGCAGGCCGGCGCACAAGGCCCTCGACCTCGGGTGCGCCACCGGCCGGGCAAGCTTCGAACTGGCGCGACATTTCGACAAGGTCACCGGGCTCGACTTTTCGGCGCGTTTCATCGGGGTCGGCGTGCAACTGGCGACACAAGGCAGCCTGCGGTATACGCTGGTCGACGAGGGGGAACTGGTTTCGTACCGTGAGCGGCGCCTGTCGGAACTGGGCCTCGAAGCGGTGCGCGACCGGGTCGATTTCGTCCAGGGCGACGCCTGCAACCTGAAGGCGATCCATGCCGGCTACGACCTCGTCCTGGCGGCCAACCTGATCGACCGCCTGCACAGCCCGCGCAAGTTGCTGGAAAGCATCTATACCCGGATCAGGCCCGGCGGACTGCTGGTGATCACCTCGCCCTATACCTGGCTCGACGAGCACACGGCACGCGCCGAATGGATTGGCGGCTTCAAGCAGGACGGCGAGAATTTCACCACGCTCGACGGGCTGAAGGCGATCCTCGGCAGGCATTTCCGCCTGGTCGGCGAACCGCGGGACGTGCCCTTCGTGATCCGCGAAACCAGGCGCAAGTTCCAGCACACCCTGGCGGAAGCGACGATCTGGGAGCGGACGGATCGGGAGTGATCGGGGGGACCAACCGGTCGTGTTCATCGCCCCCGAGGGCAGAAGGCCCGAAGGCGGTCAAGCGCTGGCTGCGCAATGGACAGGCTGTCTACGCTGACGTATCCTCGATATTCCTTTTCAGCACGGAGCACCCCATGAAGTCGTTTGCCCGATTTGTCTCGGCCGCCATGATCTGTCTGTCCGCTGCCGTTTTCACAGTGCCGGCCGGTGCCGAGGAGGTCCAAGCCGCCACCGCGGCGCCCGAACAGCGGCAAGGCAGCTTCTACTGGCGGGGAGATGTCGATGGTACCGTCGATCTCCACATTCGCCATCGCTCGGTCAGGGTCGTCGTCAAGGCAGGCCGCAGCCTGCAATGCGCGCGCTACCGTTTTGACGGATCTCTGCCCAAGCGCGACGGGGGCGTGCAGATCACGAAGATGGAAGGGCGCGGCACCATCGAGTTGATCCAGCAGCCGGACAGCGCAAACAACTACACCGCCGTCGTACGCGTAACCGATCGCGGCCCAAGCCGGGAAGAGTACCGCTTCACCCTGGTCTGGTGATCGGGCTGTCCGGGGGCGGCGCGCCGCCGCGTCAGAGGATGCCGAGAGCGAGGCCGGTGGCGAGCAGGGCGCCGCGTTCGGCGCAGCGGGCGAGGTCCGTGGCGGCGATGACTTTCGGGCGGAGGATCGCCTCCGGCGTCTGCGCGTGGGTGCACACGATCAGCGGGTCCGCCACCGGCTTCAGGCGCCAGCCGGTCGCAATGCGGGCGATTTGCCGCGCGGCGCCACTGCCGTCACTGCCGGCGCAGATCAGCGTTCCGTAGGGGCGGCCGTTCACCCGGTCGAGCGCCGCGTAGTAGCAGCGGTCGAAGAAATCCTTGAGCAGCCCGGACATCGCCGCCAGGTTTTCCGGTGTCGCGAAGAGGTAGCCGTCGGCGGAAAGGACATCGGCCGGCCCCGCTGCCGGCGCATGCAGCAGCCGCGTGCGCACCTCCGCCTCGCCGCCCGCGCCGCCCGCTGCTGCCTCGGCCATCTGCAGCGTGCCGCCGGTCAGCGAGTGGTAAACGATGAGGAGGGTCTTCATGGTCTCCCTTTGACAGCGACGTTCGGACAGGCGTTGCTAAGCCTGGCCGAACTGTATCATCCCGTGGGTTGCGACCTGCGGCGATGCCACGCTGGTCGAGCCATGGTTCCGGAAAAGCAGGCCATCCCATTTTGGCCGTTGGCGACCGGGTGTCGCGGTGGCATTCCCGTTCAGGCACAGGCACGGCGGATGATGCGTTCGGTCTTGGCGTCGTCGACCTCGGCGTGGGTGCCGAGCGCGGCGTTGCCGTGGGCGCGAACGGCGGCGAGGACGCGGTCGGCGGCGTCGCCATCGGCAATGCCGGCCTCGCGCAGGTGCACCGGCATGCGCAGGCTGCGGTAGAAGGCTTCGATGGCGGCGATGGTGTCTTCGGCGCTTGGGTCGGCGAGGCCGAACACGTTGCGCCCCATCTGCTCCAGCTTGGCGCGCTTGGGCTCGATCAGCTCGCGCAGCAGGTTGGGCTGGATGATGGAAAGGGTGCGGCCGTGGTCGATGCCCCAGAGCGCGGTGAGCTCGACAGCGATGCGGTGGGTGACCCAGTCGGCGGGCACGCCGACGCCGATGATGCCGCACAGGGCCTGGTTGGCGGCCCACATCAGGTTCTGCTGCCAGGCGGTTTCGCGGCGCTGCGCGAAGGTGTCGGCCAGCGTCTTCAGCGCCTTCATCACCGCCTCGGCGTAGCCGTCCTGCACCAGCGCGCCGACCGGGTAGGTCAGGTACTGCTCGCAGACATGCACGAAGGCATCGACGACGCCGTTTTCCAGCTGGCGGTCGGGCAGGCTGGACATCACCTCGGGATTGAGCACGGCGAAGCGCGGCCGGGCCGGCGGCACGTAGAAAACCCGCTTCTCGTGCGTGGCCTTGCGCGTGACCACGGCGGCGGGGTTCGATTCCGAGCCGGTCGCCGGCAGGGTCAGCACGATGCCGACCGGCAGCGCCTCCCGGGGCGCATGCCTGCCGCTGACGATATCCCAGCCGTCGCCGTCGTAGAGCGCGGCGCAGGCGATGTACTTGGCGCCGTCCGACACCGAGCCGCCACCGACGCCGAGGATGAAATCGGTTTTCTGCCTTTTTGCGAGGTCGACCGCAGCAGACAGGGTTTCCAGCGTCGGGTTGGGTTCCACGCCGGCGAACTCGACCACCGCGCGCCCGGCCAGCGCGGCAATCACCCTGTCGTAAACGCCATTGCCCTTGATCGAGCCGCCGCCGTAGAGCAGCAACACCTTGGCATCGGCCGGCACCAGACTGCCCAGCTTGGCGAAGCTGTTCGGGCCGAAAACGATCTGGGTCGGGTTGTGGTACGTGAATTCGAACAGGTAGGGCATGAGCGGGTCCTCGGGCGGCGGCAGAAAGGCCGGAAAGGAAAGGATACGCCCGGCGGGCGGCGGTTCAACAGGCCTTTGTTCTGGCTGCGTGAAGGTTGGTATCTCGGCCAAAACGGACCCTGTGGTGTCTGGAAAATTCTGACGATTCAGATCAGCGAAAGCACTTCTACCCAAACTTCTTCAGTTTCGATCACATCGAAGAATCGCAGAGCCGAGAACTCGTTGGGGTAGAGCGACTCCAATTTGGGGCTTGCCGTTACGTTCTCTACTTGAGTCTTCAAGGTCGGGCCATTCAAGATTTCAGCGGGATCATTCAACAGTCTTCGATCATCGCGCAGGGCAATAATGATTTCCTCTACGGAAACTTTCAGAAAACCATCGAATCGTTGATGGTCATGCTCGATCGAAGTGTCAACGATCCAACCGCGGATTTCCGGAATTAGGCCTCCGGATTCGATCCCTAGAATCGAACGGATATCAGGGTCATTTTTCAATGCCGACTGAACAGCATCTACTTTCCGCCTGAGTTGCTGTCCGGCCCGCCTGAGCGTGGTTTTTCCATGCAGCCATACGTTTCGCTCAGAGTGTCTGAGAAAGGTTGATTTGACCTCAATGACCAGGATAGCGCTGTCACAGGAACAAATCAGGTCGATTTCTCCGGCACCTGGATAGGTCTCTGGGTCTGGGTACCAGTTCATCAACACCTGGAAGCCACGGGATTCAAATAATTTTCCAAGGCGTTCTTCGATCCGTCGGGTCTCCTCTTTGGATTCTGCTCGTCTGGCGCCAATTCGGCGCAGGTTGTTAATGGCGGCGGTACTGTTGTTCTGTAGACCGGTGACCCATGGCAACTGAACAATAGATTGTCCAAGTTTCAAGAATGGTCGCTCAAATAATTCGGGATGAAGTCCTGGTTCATCCTTGTGCAACCGGGCTGCAAGTGTTGCCAAATCATTGGTCCAAAAATCGAGAATCGAAGCGGCCATGGCGAGGCTGCCC
>WBZP01001538.1_pt1 | contig 12694 bp, 18 predicted proteins | sample 5204301 | NCBI WGS metagenome assembly WBZP01 (sample SAMN12412401, study PRJNA552823) | activated sludge metagenome | isolation source: activated sludge from nitrification reactor of wastewater treatment plant... | place: USA: Pennsylvania | collected 2017
CGATGACAGGTTGCTCCGTTCAATCCGGGTCGTCGGCTCCATCTTTCCTTCTTTTGTCTTCCCTCCTTGTGCTCGGATTCTAAGCGCATCTATTGCGTTCCTTCTGTTGTTGCTGTGACCACATACCGGAGCGATCCTCCGGCCTGAATCGCGTCAAAGGGATAGCAGGTGATCAGCACCAGCTGAGACTGGCCCTGTTCGATGCCGATAGAGGCGTCGCGTGAATCTACGACACGGGTTTCTTTCACCCGATAACGCCGGCGGCTGCCGGTTACCGTATCCAGCTCAATCTCATCGTGCTGCTGCAGTCCTCTCAAAAATCTGAAATGGGTATCGCGATGGCCGGTCAGAATGATGCTTGTTGCTGAACCGATGGGCTGTGCCGTCTCGACGTGGCCCGGGCCGAAGGCCAGCGTTCTTCCGTAGGCCCCCTCCAACACAATCTGATCGATCTGCTGCGAAGGGACGACCAGCCGCGCCACCGGCCAGGTGTCGGCCCAGGGCCAGGGTTTCACGCCGGTTTCTCCGGCGAGGGTGCGGGACCAGGCCCGCTGCAGCAAGTGCTGCGCGAGCCCGGCCTTCGCATAAATCCACGATCCTTCCCCGAGCTGCCACAATCCCGTAATAGCGAGGAGGCACACTATGAGGGCAGTCAGCGTGCGGGGAGTAGGTCGGATGGGATTCATGCGATTTTCCCCCGCACGCTCCACATCAGCCAGGCTGTCAGCAACGCGGCGAGGCCCAGCAGAATCTGCAGCTGCCCGCTCGTGGCGGTTTGAGGCAGACCGAAGATCGCCTGATAGTCCTGCCCGTTCGGCAGATTCGTTTTCATCGCATGGGACTGCAGCGCCTGGTCATGCGGGCGAGCCGGTGTCACATCCACGGCAACGAGGCTGGTGTACTTGCTGACAAGGTGATGGGCGAGGGCCACATCAAGCACGGCCTGCCTCGTCGCAGCCTCGTCCTGGCCATAGCGTTGTTGATCTATCAGAGCGGCGATCTTCTGCCGCGCCCAGTAGACGGACAGGCCTTCACGACTGTCCCGGTGTTTCAGCATGATGGACGTCGTCCAGGGGGCGGACCCGATCATGCCGTGGATCGTGACGGTGTCCGGAATGGAGGTTCCCTTCAAGACGGCCACGACCGGCTCGCCCTCATAGAGATCCGGGATGCGGGCGGGAAACATTTCGACCTGTCCGTCTAAGCCCTCGATGTGGAGGTCCGTCAGCGCAGGCCGTTCCAGCTTGCGGAAGATGGCATCCATCTGCGCTTTCACTTCGCTGGTGCTGCCGATGTGAGTGAAGGTGCCGCGTCCGAATTCCGCCGCCTTCCGCATGAAGTGGCTGTTCGGCGCCGAGCCGATGCCGATGGTGAAGAGGCGGCTCGCGCCGAGTTGCGAGCGGATAACCTCGAACAGTTCATCCTCGTTGCCGACCTGGCCGTCTGTCAGGAAAATCACCTGCCGCAGGTGCGAGGCAGGCGCACTGCCTTTCAAGGCCATCTTCAACGCCGGGAGAATCTCCGTGCCGCCGTTGGCTTTCAGATTGTCGACGTAGTGCACGGCCTTGCGTAGCGTGTCCGGTTTTACCGGTTGCGCCTGGGAAAACAGCACATGGGTGACACTGTTGAATTGAATCACGTTGAAGCGATCCTGTGCGGTCAGGCGATTCAGGGCGAGCAGCAGTGCGGCCTTGGCCTGTTCAATCGAGGTGCCGGACATGGAGCCGGAGGTGTCGATGACGAAGATCGTCTCGCGGGCCATCGACGCCTGCGAGTGATCTGAGCCCATCGGCGGCATCGCCATCAGAAAGGCGTACTGCTCGGCGCCCTGTTGTTCGCGAAAGACGGAGAGGGTGGGCGCCTGGCCTGCTGTTGGTTTCCACGTCAGGACGAAATCACGATCAGCCGGGACGGTGTCTTCGCGCAGCGTGATGTGCTGGCGGCCATCCGGTTCGGCGATGGTGAGAATCTGATGATAGGGCGATTCCAGCTTGCCGAGGGAGAAGCCCGGCGCGAGATCGATGTTCAAGCTGAGCGGATTGACGGGGCCTGCGCTCGGATGTTGCACCGGCGGCGTAATCCGTGAGGCATCCGGCACGCGATCCGTATCGAGCGACCAGCCGTTGCCCGGCGCTTGATCCTCCATCACCACGGGCGTGCCGGGGATATAGCGCGGGCCAACGACCATCGGGAACCGCAGTGCGAAGGCCCCCTGATCGTAGCGGATCGTTTCCTGATATTCGATCTCGACCGTGATCCGTTCGCCGGGTCCGATATTGGCCACGGAGGTCGTAAAGATGTTCGGCCGTTCCTGCTCGACCAGGCTGGTCCGTTTGCCTTCCTGCTTCGCCTGCTCGTAGATCTTCTTGGCCTCCGCCTTTTCCTTGATCTGGCCTTCGATGATCCGCTCGCCGATCTTCATGCGGAGATGATCGACGGCGGCGCTGTCCGGCAGGGGGAACACATAGATCCCCTCGGCCCAGCCGTCTTTCTCCAGACTCGGGTTCAGAAATTCCTGTGAGACGGTGGTGCGGGCGATGAGGCCTGTGACGGAGATGCGGACATCGGTCTTGAGTGTGGGGGCGGGAAGATACCGACCTGGCTGATTCGTCTTGAAGAGCAGTCGGCCGCCTTTCACGTCATTCAACGAAATGGTCTGGTCCGGTTGTTCCAGTTCATTCCCGCAGGCCGGTGCGAGCGACAGGCTGCCGGCGCCCAGCGAGAGGAAGAGGGCGAGCGTAGCGCGAAGGAAGAGATGTCTGGTCATAGAATCCTCGTCTGCGTCAGTCAGGATGGTGGATGAAGGCTAGTCTGCGCGAGGTGTACACCTCGCGCAGAACCTAACCAAGGCAATGCGTTAGCTGCCCGATGCCGGGTCAAACGTGGTGACGGCCGGCGAGGAGGGAGAGGTGTTGCCGGTCGAGCCTGCGTCCTGGCCCGTGGCGTTCTGCTCGATGCTCGAATCAGCCGGGTCGATGGCGGTGGTGTTGGCGACCGCCGGGATCACCAGATGCTCCTGGCCGATCTTCCGGATGTCGAGGTGCACACGCCGATTTAAGTGACGGCAGGTATCGCTGTTGTCGATGCAGAGCACGCCGTCCTCACCGAGGCTGACGACTTTCATCTGGTGTTCGGCGACTCCGGCATTCAGGAGTTCCTGCTTCACGGTTTCGGCCCGCTTCATCCCCAGCTTTTTGTTGTAAGTCGCCGACCCCTGTTGGTCGGTATAGCCCTGGATGAGCACAGCATAGTCCTGGTTCTGCTTGAGCAGGTCCGCCTGGGCGGCGATCTGCGCCTTGGCTTCATCCGTCAGGCCCTTGCGGCCCACTTCGAAGTAGACATCGCTGTGAATGATGTCCGCTATGCTTGCCACCGGGGCCGTTACCGGGGTGGAGGAGGAGATGGAGGCTTCGGCCTGGGAGAGCCCGCTGGCCTTTTGGAGGATCTCCGATACCTTGGTGGATTCGACCTTGTCTTTCGGGGCGGTGAGGGCCTTCGGATCTTTGGTTTCGGTATAGATCCAGGCCACAGCCGAAAGCCCTGCCAAAATCAGGACGAGGCTGGAGAGGACGACGATGTCTTTGGTGTCTTTCTGCGGCCCCATGACGGCGGGGGTGATGTTGCCTGACGAAACCTGGGATGGACCTTTCTGCATGATGGCTTCCTCCTCGTACGTTCAATTGTTGAAAGTTGTGATCTCTCTCGTCGGCTGATTCGGCGCTTGCGACGGCCTCGTTCCTGTGTCACCCCCTTTCTGGCCGTTTCTGCCGCGTGCCGACGGTCCTGTGCTTGAGCAACCGGAGTGCCGGTGAATGGCGCGATGGAAATGAGAAAGATGTGAGGAAAATTCAGGGGTTCAGAGATTGGGGTAGAAGTGAACTCGATGCGGGGAGATTCATTCCATCAAGGGATGCGGGGATAGCCCCGCAGAAAATGAGGCGGGGGCCAGGCTAAGAGCGATCGCACCTCACCTCCCGGAGCGACCCGTTCGGACTCAGCCAGGGGGAAGCCTTCGGAAATTCCCTCGCAGACTCGGTCAGTTTCCGCTTTCCTTCCTGGCTGAATCTCGATGGGTTCCCCGCTCCTTCGGCGAAGGTGCGATGCTCTTAGCCAGGCTTTGAGGGGGCAAGCAAGCTCGGAGGGAGCTGTTTATAACTGAGGCAGCCTGGTCATCCTCCTGCTCGCGCAACGCGTGGGCCCAGAGGGTAAAGGGGGAGTTGCTAGGCGGTAGTGGCCGTTTGAGGTGTAGGATACAACTGGTTCGTATCTGCTATCCTCAAAGTCACCATAGGAAGAGATGAAAAGGAGGGCGGGAATTGGCTGAGTGGGTGACGTATAAAAATCATCAGATTAAGACATGCTCCCAACATCTCGGAGATGACCGATGGATGCCAAAGGCGCTCGCCTGGCTTTCAATGGGCGGCCGAGCGCCAATGAAAACCCTCCAGGGTGAGTCGCATGAGGTCAGCAATACGGAAAGTAAGGCGAATGTGATCGCGCTCGGGAAAGCCAAGAAGTGGGTCGATCAGCAGCAATAGAGTGAACCTGATTCATCCCCCCATCAGACTATTCTTCTTGTTCGTCGACCCCCCCTCCCCCCCACGAAAAATGGCTTGAATGACACCGGTGCTGATCCTTTCCTCCCGGAGCAGAGGGGGACGTCGAGCCGCCAGACCATCCTTCTTGCTCGCCGAGCCCCTACGATGAAACGGTGGTCGCTCAATGTGCGCAGTGAAGTAGCCCCCTGGGGAAGAAGGTTCAGAGGGAACTATGTATAGGCGGAGGTCTTTAGAGCAATCAGCTTGAGGATCCGACCCTGCCGTGGGGGTGTTGGATACCTAATGGACTTTGAAGTAGACTGGGCCGTCAAAGATGTTGCTAGGTTTCCAATTCTTGTTGGGCTAAGGGACGGCATTCAATACCAATAGGCTTAGGGAGGCTTGGATGAAGTCATTGAAAGCCCTGTTGTTTGGCCTCGTAATCTTCTGTTCTGGGTGTGCAAGCTATGTGACACCGGGTGGACCGGTGCGTTTGGCGGACATCAATCGTGCTGACGTTGCCGAAGTGGCTTCGCGCAAGCCTTCTCCCAATTTCCCTGCACGATTGGCCATCGTACGAGTTCAGGCACCCCAATATAAGTCATATACATCGGACAGCTGGGGCACTGGCCGCTTTAGTGTCGTGACGACCCAGGAATTGCTTACCGAAGAACAGATTCAAGGTATGGAGAAATGGTCTTCAGTGGCCGGTGTTGCCCCGATTAACCGCCTCCTCCTTCCGTCCAATTTAGACTCTCTTGATGATCTGAGGGTGTCCGCTGCAAAAGTACAGGCTGATGTGCTGCTTGTTTATACGATCGATACATCGTTCAGAGTGCAAGGGCGCGTCTATGCGCCACTCTCCATACTGTCTCTTGGATCGATGCCTGATCGAGATGCGCACATTACCGCTACGGCATCAGCCCTCTTCACCGATGTCCGCACGGGATTTGTCTACGGTCTATCCGAAGCCACGGCCAAAACTGCCGGACTCACGAATGTATGGGGCTCTTCAAGCACTGTCGATCTGAAACGCATAGAGGCTGAGCAGGAAGCATTCAAGTTGCTTATTCCCCAATTAGAAAAGACGTGGGCTGGGATAGCGAGACAGTATGTGAAATAGTGATTGCAGTGGGGGAAGGCACGAACGTGAGGTCGGAAATATGAAGACTCCGCTTCCGTTCCTGGATGAGGCCAAAGACATTGCGCGTCAGGTCCTCGACGGGGAGCTCAATCCTAAGATGGCTGCGAGAAGCTGAGCGCTCTCTGTTTACGCACGGGCTGGCCATCAGAACTCACGGGGTTTTATACGCTTGCCCATGAGCAAACGGGACACGAGCAATATGGTTTCAACAAAGCGAATACGGCGCCACTAATTATCGAAGAATGCCATAGACTTCTTGGGATTCGACAATGAAGTGAGAAGGCGAAGGTGACAGACACCTTCGTTTCGGTTGTGTGCGTATTTTGAAACCGCTTTGAGCCAAGTAGGATTAGATGGCCTTCCCCATCTTTGGAGAATTGTCGTCTTTGCAGTTACTGCTGGAAGTAGGCGGCATCGTCCTGCTGTTCACTCTTCTCGCCTATATTGCCGATCGTGCCGGTTATCCCATCAATCGCTTCGCCAAGGCGGTTATCGTTTTTTGCTCAATCGTGCTGTATCTCAAGTATCGGGTGTATCCCCCGATGCCCTTCTCGGTATTCATCACCTACACGACAGTAATTCTCCTGGCCATTCTACTTTGGGCATCGTCCTCCGAAGAGTATTGGCGGGAATTCAAACAGCCGATACTGGACACCCTTGATGCAGAGACCGTGACCACTCGATTTGTTCGTGCCGCAGTTGTGTTTCTTGTTCCTTTTCTTGCTGGATGGTTCACTTGGAATGCCATGCAAGTGAAGATTGAGCAGCCGGTCGAACTTAGGACGGTCATTCCTGCTCCGAGGTCAACATTTACAGCTTTTGGCAAAGAGTTCGTCACCGTCGAACTCAAGAATCCATTCCGAGTCAATGACCGTGGCCAATATGACCAGAGATATACGGACGCGTTAAGTGCGGAGGAAGGTGGAGCAGGCCTTATGAGGCCGAAAGCCAATCCGTGGGGGGCGAACATTTCTGGCTATCTTAAATCTGTGCAAGAAGGCGGAGCCATATACTTTCAGGACTGTGTATTCTGTCACGGGGCTAATCTCAATGCCCGGGGGCCGCAAAGCTACGCCTCTAATCCCATTGCCACCAATTTTATGCAGATCAGGACGATTCTTTATATCGATGAGGGGCAAAGCTTTTGGCGAACAGCTGGAGGTGGGCCGGTAATTCCGCAAGAGGGATTCCCATGGGCTTCCGTCATGCCGCCGATGGAAGAACATCTGACTATCGACGAAATCTGGAAGGTTTTGCTTTTCAAGTCGTGGTTCACTGGGGGAGATCCTGCATGGGTTTATCAGTGGAGGGAGTGAAGACAATAGAAAACAAAGGTGTCAGAGACCCACGGAAAAGCGGAATGAGCTACCCCTGGTTTTGTGGACACCAGGTTAAGAGTCACTGACCCGTCGCTCGAACTCCAGCGGCGTCAAATAGCCCAGGCTCTGATGCATCCGCTGGCGATTATAGAACCCTTCAATGAAGGCAAAGATCTCCCGACTTGCGTCGTCCCGCGTGCGATACCGCTGATGATGCACCAACTCATTCTTGAGAATGCTGAAGAAGCTTTCTGCCACCGCATTGTCGTAGCAGTTGCCTTTGCGGCTCATGCTGGGCGTCAGCCCCAATGTCGCGAGTTGCCGTTGATACGCCAAGGCACTGTACTGGGCGCCCCGATCGGTGTGATGGATGAGGCCCGGCTGAATCCGCCGCTGGCGCACCGCCATGGCGAGGGCTTCCAGCGTGAGTTGTTGATCCGGCTTGGCACTCATGGCCCACCCGATCACCCGCCGTGAATACAGATCCAGGAGCACGGCCACATAGAGCCAGCCCGCTTGCGTTGGCACCGCCGTGATGTCGCCCACCCAGACCCGATTGAGGGCGGTCGTCACAAAGCGTTGCTCCAACACATTGGGGGCGGGCGGCGGCAGCTGATGTCGCTCCACGCTGACGCGGAACCGACGGATGCGCCGTGCTTCCAGGCCCGCGAGTCTTCGGAGGCGTGCCACACGATGCCGCCCACACGAGACCCCGGTTCGCGTCAAAGCCTGCCATAATTTGATGGCCCCGTATTCTTCGCGCGCGTGCTGATGCAGACGGCACAATTCAGGGAGCAGCTGCTGATCCGCTACCGCGCGAGCACTCGCCGGGCGATCGCGCCAGGCATAGTAGCCACTTCGGCTCACGCCCAGCGCCGCGCACAAGCGCGTCACGCGATGCACCGCTTCCTGTGACCGGATAAAGGCATATCTCACAGGGATTCTCGCGCAAAGTACCTGGCGGCTTTTTTTAAAATGTCGCGCTCCTCCGTGACCCGCGCCAATTCTTGTTTGAGGCGAGTCAGCTCCGCAGCCGGTTCCGCTTGCCGACCGGACCCCGGAAAGGCCCCACCATGGGCGGCGACGTCTTTTTGCCATTTGTAGAGCCGATTGCGGGGAATGCCGAGTTCGCGGGCGATCTCGGCGGCTGGGCGTTGGCCGGCGTTGAGGAGTTGGACAGCCTGTCGTTTAAACTCGGGCGTGAACCGTCGTCGTTCTGCCATCTCACACCTCTGTGGGGGCGTATCGTGCCCCCTTTTGAGGTGTCCGTCAAACCCGGGCTAGCTCAGAATGTCCCCATTTCTGGTCCTCACTGAAGGAATCCGCTGATCATTTCTATGGCCTGCATACAGCTCTCCGAGTGGAGGTGTGTAAAGGTGCCTGACGGTATGGAGAAAAACAGGGACATTCTACATTTCTGACGGTGGCGAGCGACAGGCAGGAGCCATCACTTCTTGAGTGAGGGAATCAAGGTGGTCTGACCTCATGGCGTGCCGAAGCTCAAATCATGAAAACTCAGTATTACACAGCCTCAAGCCTGGACGGATTCATCGCCACCGGAGACGACTCGCTGGAGTGGCTGTTCCCTTTCGGTGATCTGAACGATTCCAGCTATCCGGCATTCATAGCGGAAGTCGGTGCGTTAGCGATGGGGTCGGCGACCTACGAATGGATGCTGCGCAACGCACAAAGAGAAAACAAAGGGGTCAGACCCCTTAAATTCCTTCAAGTGGGTCATGCCATTGTGCACCTGCGGCGCGCTGGCCAGGTCTGCACCCTCCGCTGAACGGGGGCGTTAGGGAGCAGAGGGAGTCATAGATATGTACGCACACTTCCGAGTAGCCCGCCCCGTAAGCGATCTCCAGCGAATCGACGCGATGTATCAAGCCGGCCTTGGACTAGTTCGACTCGGTCACTTTGACGATCACGAAGGATTCGACGGGGTCATGCTAGGTGTTCCCGGCGAAGGCTACCATTTCGAATTCACATATTGTCGAACCCACCCAGTGCCACCGACTCCGACCCCTGAAGACCTCTTTGTTTTTTATCTGCCTGACCGAAACCAATGGGAGTCCCGTTGCAAGGCAATGCTCGCGGCTGGATTCGTCGAAGTTCCGTCCCTGAATCCTTACTGGGATCGAGATGGACGTACATTCCAGGATCCCGACGGCTATAGAGTAGTCATTCAATGCGCATCCTGGACTAATAAAAAAGAGTCCTAAGAGAGGATTAAGGTATCAGGAATCATTGTTCGAACTGACGGTTGGGGATTTTGGCAGTGACACCTTTATTCACCCGCTAGTGCCCCGTCACCGGGTAGTTCAGCGCTCGGAGCAGGGCTTTCCCGAGGACATGCAATGAGAAGCCCTTCTCAATGAATTCGACCACACCCAGCTCTCGTGCCTGCTGTTCGTCCGCCTCCGTCCATCGACCTGTCAGGATGATGACCGGATGGTTCGGATTAACCGCATGGATCTGTCTGAGCACGTTGATGCCATCGATGTCAGGTAGTTTTAAGTCGAGGATCGTCACGTCCGGGCGATCCTGCCGAAACCGTAGGAGTGCCTTTTGGCCATCGTGCGCGATCACCACCTCATGCCCCTTGCGCGCCAGGACGGTCCGGAGCAGGTCGCGCATTGATGGTTCATCGTCTACCACAAGGATCGTGGCCATCATGGACCTCCGTTTTGTCGCTTCTTACTCAATGGCAGCGAGGATAGCAGTGACAAATGAGCGATAATTCGTTAAAGGAATATCATGCGTTCGCACAATCGAACAGGGTTGTTTGACCTGTATCGTTGGCCCTAGTAGGGCTACGAGCCTGTTCTGAATCGGAGGGGAAGGAAACAAAGGGGGCAGACCCCTTAAATCATCTGTAAGTGTGAGTGGAATTTCTACAGAGGTTCGTATGGATGCGAGTTTTTGGAAAGACAAATGGGAACGCGGCGAGATTGCATTTCACGAACGTGAAGCGAACCCGCTATTGGTCAAATATTTCAAAGAACTGTCTTTGGCCAAAGGCAGTCGGGTATTTGTGCCGCTGTGCGGGAAGACCCTTGATATCGCGTGGCTCCTGTCTCATGGCTATCGTGTTGCCGGGGCTGAGTTGAGTGAGATCGCGGTGAAGTATCTATTTGAGGGGCTTGGGGTGGAGCCGAAGATATCTGAGGTGGGGCGCGTTCAGCGTTACCGCGCGCAGAATATCGCGATCTTTGTTGGCGATCTCTTTGATGTGACTCGCGAGATGCTTGGTCCGGTTGATGCCATCTATGACCGAGCCGCGTTGGTGGCCCTGCCCAAAGACATGCGCGATCGATACACGGAGCATCTCGTACAGATTTCCGACAACGCGCCGCAGTTGGTGATCGCCTATGAATATGACCAAAGTGTGATAGGAGGCCCGCCCTTTTCCGTGAGCAACGACGAAGTCCGGCGGCACTATACCGATAGTTACGACCTCACGTTGCTTGTCAGTTCCGATGTCCCCGGTGGATTGAAGGGGAAATGTCCTGCAAAAGAGCATGTGTGGCTCTTGAAGAATGACTAGCCCAAGAGGAAAACACATGGACATTCTACATTTCTGGCGTTGGCGAGCAACGGGCAGGAGTCAGCACTTCTTGAGTGAGGGAATCAAGGTGGTCAGACCTCACGGCGTGTCGAAACTCAAATGATGAAAACGCAGTACTACACAGCCACGAGTCTTGACGGATTCATCGCAACTGAAAACGACTCGCTGGAGTGGCTGCTCCCGCTCGGTGATCTGAATGATTCCAGCTATCCGGCATTCATCTCGGAAGTTGGCGCGTTGGCTATGGGCTCGGCGACTTACGAATGGATGCTGCGTAACGCACAAAAAGTTGCTGCTGAGACTGGTTCGCCGTGGCCGTATGCCCAGCCCGTCTGGATATTCTCCAGCCGCAAGCTTCCAATAACTGACGGTGCAAACATCCGATTTGTCAGTGGCGATGTGCGCCCAGTCCATGCCGACATGCGAGCGGCCGCCGGCAACAAAAATATCTGGATCGTCGGAGGCGGTGATCTCGCTGGTCAATTTTACGATGCCGGCAAGAAAAAGGTTCCGGGAGCTATTCATCTCTCCTTCGGATGGCAGTGTTAGCCTGCTGGGCCATTCTTGCGAGTGAATAACATATTTGTTAGTATCGCCAAGTGGACTATACCATCACGTACTACAGTGAAGCCGTGCAGGGAGAAATTTTGGCTCTCCCCGACACACTGGCGGCTCGGTACATCGTGCTCACGAGGAGGATGATTGCTCTTGGGCCACATCTTGGCGAGCCTCATACGAAAGCCTTCGGTGAGGGCCTGTTCGAGCTGAGGCTTAAAGGAGCTGAAGGCATTGCCCGCGTGTTCTTTTGTGCTCTTGTTGGCAAGCGCATTGTCATGCTGCACAGCTTTATCAAGAAGTCAGACAAAACACCTCTTCGAGAGCAGACGATTGCGGAGCGCCGCTTGAAGGAGATCAAACATGCAAAGTCATAACCAGCTTATCAAGAAGCTCATGCGTCGTCCCGGCGTTCGTGCGGAGGTGGAACGCCTTGAACGTGAGGAGTCTGCGCTTCTCGATGCGCTGCTCAAGGCCAGGCAAGCAGCGGGGCTCACACAGGCTCAAGTTGCTGAACGTATGGGCACCCAAGCGCCAGCCGTCGCGAGGCTTGAACGCGCCCTAGCAAGCGGCAAGCATTCACCGTCTGTGGCCACGCTGCGTAAGTATGTCAAAGCTTGCGGCAAACGCCTCGTGCTGAGAGTCGCATGAAGAGTCTCATCCATCGATATGGGAGAGAAAAACGGGGACATTCTACATTTCTGATGTTGGCGAGCGGCCGAAACTCACATCATGAAAACTCAGTACTACACCGCTACAAGTCTTGACGGATTCATCGCCACCGAAGACGACTCGCTGGAGTGGCTGTTCCCTCTCGGTGAGCTGAATGAGTCCAGCTATCCGGCGTTCATAGCGGAAGTCGGCGCGTTGGCGATGGGATCGGCGACTTATGAATGGATGCTGCGCAATGCAGACAAGGTTGCTGCTGAGACTGGTTCGCCGTGGCCGTATACCCAACCTGCCTGGATCTTCTCCCGCCGCAAGCTTCCAATAACGGACGGTGCAAACATTCGATTCGTCAGTGGCGATGTGCGCCCAATCCATGCCGACATGCGAACGGCCGCCGGCGACAAAAATATCTGGATAGTCGGAGGCGGTGATCTGGCCGGTCAATTCTACGATGCTGGCCTGTTGGACGAACTCATCATCCAGATGGGCTCCGTCACCCTTGGCAAGGGGAAGCCGCTCTTCCCTCGCAGGGTGCTCAGTCCACATCTGCGCTTACTATCTGTTCGTCAGATCGGTACGAGTATGGCTGAGTTGCGAAGTACGAAAAACGTGTCAGACACCTTATTTATGCCAGCTCGAACTAGGTGGATGTGAGAGTCTTTGATCCGAATGAACTGGAGAAACGAATCGACGAAGTTCTCTACTACGTCTGGGATCCAATTGGCGTTTCTGATTCGCCCTATGCGCGTGGCGAATACAGCTCTTATGTTCCCGGTATCCTCCAGTTAATTCTTGCCAATTCCACGGCCGAGAAAGTCTCAACTCACTTATCCGATGTTGTTCGGACGCAGATGGGCCTCACTCCGAATGAAGAAAGGGAACGACGTGTGGCCGATCTTAT
>WBZP01005620.1_pt1 | contig 12694 bp, 18 predicted proteins | sample 5204301 | NCBI WGS metagenome assembly WBZP01 (sample SAMN12412401, study PRJNA552823) | activated sludge metagenome | isolation source: activated sludge from nitrification reactor of wastewater treatment plant... | place: USA: Pennsylvania | collected 2017
CCCAACGCGCCCCGAGCGACCCTGCGGTCGTCTGACGTCGGCGACGCGTGTCTCACGCTAAAGGCGCATCCCGACGACCACGACCAGCGCGATGACGCCCCTATATGTCAAGAGTGTGGTTCAGGCGGGTGTGAGGGTGGTGTGCCGGAGGCGATGGTCGGTCATGACTCGCTGGTAGATCTCGCGGGCGAGGAAGCGCTTGAGGCAGCGGATGATGTCGCGCTTGGCGAGTCCTTCGGTCGTGCGGCGTGCGACGTAGTCGATGGTCGGTTGGTGGAAGCGCATGCGGACGATCACCGCACGGTAGAGCGCGGCGTTGGCTTCTCGATGCCCTGCTCGAGAGAGCCTGAATCGGTTCGACATGCCTGATGATGCAGGGATCGGGCAGGCTCCGCAGAGCTTGGCGAACGCGGCTTCGGAGCGGACTCGGTCGGGGTTGTCTCCAAACACGATCAGTACCTCGGCGGCGGTGTCGACCCCGATCCCGAACCCTTCACGCAGCGTTGGGGCGTGGTTCTTGGTGAGCTCATCGAGTACTGCGTCGTGAGCTGCGATCTCGGCGCCGAGGGCCTGGTAGCGCCTGGCAAGTGCGCGTAGGGCGTGTTTCGCTGCAGCAGTCGGCGACGTCACTGCGCCAGGACGTAGGTTGGCGCAGCGATCGATGAGGCTCTTGTCGGTGGACCCCTCGAACGTTTCTCGCAGCTCGTCGGGGCAGGTCACGATCAGCGCCTTGAGCGTGACGATCGCCGACGTGCGACCTTTGCGGGCGGTGTCCCTGGCGATCTTGAGCTGGCGGATCATCTCAACCGCCCCGTCGGCAGACTTCGGGACTGCTGCCGCCTCACCTGACAGCACGGCTCGAGCAGCCGCTTCGGCATCGAGCGTATCGGTCTTGCCGTTGCTGCGCCGTGAGCGTCGATCTCCACGGTTGACCTCCACGATGCGGTGACCGTTGCGGCGCAGCGAACTGGCGACCCCGACGCCGTAGCTGCCGGTGCCTTCGATCCCGAACGCGCTCACTCGACCCAACGACGCTGCCCACGCCTCAAGCCGCGCATAGCCCTCACGATTCGCTGGGACGTGCCTTTCGCCGACACGGACGCCGAGATGATCAATAGCGACCGCGACATGGGCGTACTTGTGCGTGTCGATCCCAATGATGATCTTCCGTTGGTGCGCTTCGGGCGCGATGCTGTTCATGACTTTCCCTCCAGTGGATGGTCGATGCCAGCTGGTCGGGTGGGAAGGACAGGACTGTGACGGGTCGGTTTGACGGCAGGCCCCTATTCGGTCACTGCCCTCCCGGCCAGCCGGCGGTTGCGTTGATCGTCGCCCCGACCGGTGCCGACAGATCAACGCCAAGGCACAACGGCCAGTCGTAAGCAAGGGTCAGACACCAGCCGGGACAACCCCCACATCATGCTCACAGTCGAACGCGTCGCCGGTCGACCCGAACGAGAGCTGCATGTCGGCGTTCCCGGCAGCGAACGCGAAGTCGAGCGACGTGTACTGCGACCCCTTGTCCGAGTGATGGATCACGTCGCCCGGGTGGCCGGTGCGGGCCAACGCCATCGTCAACGCCGACACCACGAGAGCGGCGTCCTGGCGGCCGGCGGTGTCCCAGCCGACGATCCCACGATGGAACAGATCCCGGATCCCAGCGAGATACAGCTTGCCCTCACCGGTCGGGAACTCGGTGATGTCCGCGACCCACCGCTGGTTCGGGGCGACCGCACGGAAGTCGCGGCTCAACAGGTCCGGGACACCACCGGCATCAGGGCGCCCACGCCGCCACTTCTTGCTGGCGTGTGCGCCGACCAGGCCGTTTGCGCGCATCAACCGGGCGACATGGGACCGGGCGACCCGATGCCCGCGGCGTTGCAACTGCCCGAGCATCCGCGGCACCCCATAGGTCTTGCGTGACCGGGCATAGATGTCACGGATCGTCACGAGCAGCGCCTCGTCGGCGATGTCGCGAGCTGACGGCTTGCGGGTCAGCCACGCGTAGAACGACGAGCGTGGGATCTCGGCGAGTTCACACATCCGCTTGACCGGCAGCTCGGTCATGTTGTCCTGGACGAAGCGGAAGCGGATCACCTCATCGTCTCTCGGGCAAAATATGCGGCCGCCCGACGCAGGATCTCGGTGTCGGTCTCCAACTCGATCACCTGCCGACGCAACCGGCGCAACTCGTCACGCTCGGACTCCGTCAACTCGTCCGGATCAGCCGCCCGCTGCGTCGCGTCACGGGCCTGCTTGACCCAGTTCCACAACGTCCCCTCGCTGATCCCCAACGAACGCGCCACCTCCGCGATCGGGCGCCCCGAGTTCTTCACCAACTCGAGCGCGTCCCGACGAAACATGTCCGGATACTTGCTTGGACGACCCATCAGGGCCTCCTTCCTACACGGTCTCCCGCGTAATCAGGTGTCCAAGAAACCGGGTCACGTTCACATCGAGGGCGCCTACGACACGGTTGTGGAGCTCGAGGACTCGCCGTGGGTTGCCGAGTTGTTGATGGCGGAGCCGGCCGAGACGTGGGGGCGTTGGATCATCCGTCACTTCATGTTGTTCATCGACGGTGCTGGATGTTTCGAGGTGGCTGCTGAGTCGGTGGGGGTGCTGCCTGAGGAGACAGCCGGTTGACGCCTTCGTCGTCGGAGCTGTCGCGTTTGGTCTCGCGGTTGTTGCGTCATGAGCCTTGGCTCTACGAGCTGGAGTTGGATGACGGAGGTTGGGTGGCGGTCGACGCGTTGCTTGCTGCGGTCCGTCGGGCGGAGCCGGGCTGGACGGGTGTCGATCGAGTGATGTTGGGGGACATGATCGGCGGCTCGTCGAAGCGTCGACATGAAGTCATCGGCGATCGTGTGCGCGCCCTCTACGGTCACTCCGTGCCGGGCCGGCTTTGCAAGCAACCGGGGGTGCCGCCGATGGTGTTGTTCCATGGCACGTCGCCTCAGGCTGCCGAAGCGATCCTGGTGTCCGGCCTTCATCCGCAGAACCGCCAGTTCGTGCATCTCTCGGTCGATCGGGGCACGGCTCTGGAGGTGGGGCGTCGCAAGACGGCTGACCCAGTCGTTCTTCGGGTCGGCACGGTTGCCGCGTTGGCTGGTGGGGTGTTGTTCTTGGTCGGCAATGAGACGGTGTGGCTGGCCGCGAGTATTCCGGCGGGGTTCGTGTCGGTCAGCTGACGTCGCGGGCGAGGTTCTTGAGGCGGGTTTTGGTGACGAGGGCGTCGATGAAGGCGTGGACGAGTTCGCGGTCGTGGTCGCTGAGTTCGGTGATGGTGTGGAGTCGTTCGCCGAGGGTGTCTTCGGGTGAGCGGAAGCGGCGTCGGGGGGCGTCGTCGATGAGGAGGTAGTCGCAGGAGACGTCGAAGACTTCGGCGAGGCGGACGAGGGCGTCGGCGGAGGGGGTGATGCGCCCGTTTTCGTAGCGGCTGATCTGGGCGGGGTCGGCGCCGACGCGGTCTGCGAGGTCGCTTTGGGACCAGGCGTGTTCGGTCCTGAGTTGTTTGACGCGTTCGGCAAGGGCCATCAGTGGTGCTCCGGGTTCGTCTTGGCGGAGCCATTCTGCGCGCATGTCGCCTCCCTTGGTTGCCGGGTTGGTCAGCATCCTCATGCTTGTCGTGCAATACTGTCATGAGTTTCATGCAGATCAGGCACGACAAGTTTTTCTGGAGGTGACCGTGTCGAGGGTGCCGGACGAGGAGTTGGCTCGCCTCAAGAGCGAGGTGTCGCTCGTGCGCTTGGTCGAGGCGAAGGGGATCGCGCTCGTGAAGCACGGCGCCAACGGGGATCTGGTCGGGTCGTGCCCGTTCCATGAGGACCGCACCCCGTCGTTCGTGGTCAGCCCGTCGAAGAATCTGTGGCGCTGTCATGGGGCGTGCCAGGCGGGCGGGTCGGTGGTCGATTTCGTGATGCGGGTCGAGGCGGTCAGCTTCCGCCACGCCGTCGACCTGTTGCGCCAGGGCGTCACGTCGGGTCCGGTCGAAGGGCCGCTGCCGAAAGCGTCGAGCGTGGCGAAGCTCCCACCGTTGGCGCCGGTGTCGGTGGAGGATCGCGAACTGCTTGGTCGTGTGGTGGGGTTCTATGCGGACACGTTGGCCGAGTCCCCTGAAGCGCTCGGGTTCCTGGCGCGTCGGCGGATCGATCACCCGGATGCGATCACGCAGTTCCAGCTCGGCTACGCGAATCGGACGCTCGGCTACCGGCTGCCGGCGTCGAACCGTCGCGAGGGCGCCGAGCTGCGCGGCCGCCTCCAGCAGCTCGGCGTGATCCGCCAGTCGGGGCATGAGCACTTCAACGGGTCGCTCGTCATCCCGGTCGTCAACGCCGGCGAGGTGACCGAGGTCTATGGCCGCAAGATCCGTGACGATCTCCGCCCGGGCACGCCGGCGCATCTCTACCTGCCGGGTCCGCACCGCGGCGTGTGGAACCTCGGCGCGTTCGCAACGTCGGACGAGATCATCGTCACGGAGTCGCTGATCGACGCCCTGTCGTTGTGGTGTTGGGGGTTTCGGCATGTGACCGCGGCTTACGGCGTCGAGGGCTTCACCGCCGATCACTGGGCGGCGGTCGACGAGCATCGGACGCGGCGAGTGCTCCTCGCGTTTGATGCGGATGAGGCCGGCGAGCGCGCGGCCCGTCGTCTCGCCGGCCAGCTGTTGGAGCGGGGTGTGGAGGTGTTCCGGGTCGGGCTGCCCACCGGCAGCGACATCAACGATGTCGTGAGGGCGGCGAAGCAGCCGACTGACGAGCTCGGCCGCCTGCTCCGGCGAGCGGCGTGGATGGGAACCGGCACCCCGCCCGCTCGCAACGCATCGGCCGGTGTCGTCGACGAGAAGAAGGCGGCGAAACAAGAGCCGCCCGCCGATGACACCGGCGGCGATGAGGGGGCTGGCGTCGCAGGTTCTTCTTTCGCTGCTGATCGGGTTGCGCCGGGCGGGGCGGTGTCGGCCGAGGTGGTGTCGCCCGGGTTGGGGCCGGCGGCGCCGCCGGTGACGATCGACGACCGTGAGCTGACGGTGGTGTTCGGGGAGCGGCGGTGGCGGGTGCGTGGGCTGCACAAGGTGTCGTCGTTCGATCTGTTGCGGGTGAACGTGTTGGTCGCGGTCGGTGACCGGTTCCATGTCGACACCCTCGATCTCTACAGCGCCCGGGCACGTCAGGCGTTCACCGTCACCGCCGCCGCGGAGCTGCAACTCGACGAGGGTGTCGTGAAGCGTGATCTTGGCCGCGTCCTGCTCGCGTGCGAGGAGCACGCCGAGGCGGTGATCGCCGCCGCCCAAGCCCCGGCACGCCCGGAGGTGGTGCTGTCCGATGCGCAGCGTGAGGCGGCGCTCGAGCTGTTGCGCGACCCGAACCTCGTCGAGCGGATCACCGCCGACTTCGCCGTCGTTGGCGTGGTTGGGGAGGCGACGAACTGTCTGGTCGGCTACCTCGCCGCTCTCAGCAGGAAGTTGGATCAGCCGTTGGCGGTGATCATCCAGTCGACGTCGGCGGCGGGGAAGTCGGCGTTGATGGAGGCGGTGCTCGGGTTGGTGCCGGATGAGGAGCGGGTGAAGTTCTCGGCGATGACCGGCCAGTCGTTGTTCTACATGGGCGAAGCCGACCTGGCCCACAAGGTCCTCGCGGTCGCCGAGGAAGAGGGCGCGTCGCGGGCCGCCTACGCGTTGAAGCTGCTCCAATCCGAGGGCGAGCTGTCGATCGCGTCGACCGGGAAGGACACGGCGTCGGGGCGGCTGATCACGCACACGTATTCGGTGAAGGGGCCGACGGCGATCGTGTTGACGACGACGGCGATCGACATCGACGAAGAACTCCTGAACCGCTGCCTGGTGTTGACGGTCGATGAGGGGGCCGCGCAGACGAGGGCGATCCACGACCGCCAACGCGCCCGCCACAGCCTCGACGGGCTGCTCGCCGCGGACAGCCGGGAACGGCTCGTGAAGCTGCATCAGGACGCGCAACGGCTGCTCGAACCAACTGCGGTCGTCAACCCGTTCGCCGATCGGCTGACGTTCGCCGACGGCTCGACGCGGACCCGCCGGGATCACGTCAAGTATTTGACGTTGATCCGGGTGATCGCCCTGCTGCACCAGCACCAGCGGCCCCGCAAGACCGCAACGACAGCGGACGGCCGCCAGGTCGTCTACATCGAGGCGACGGTCGCGGATGTCGAGTTGGCGAACCGGCTCGCCCACGACGTCCTCGGTCAAACCTTGGACGAGCTGCCACCCCAGACCCGCCGCCTGCTCACCCTGCTCGACGGCGTGGTGACAGCGGAGGCGAGGCTGCGGGAGGTCGACCGCCAGGCGGTGCGGTTCACCCGCCGGCAGCTGCGCGAGACGTTGGGTTGGGGTGACACCCAGTTGAAGGTGCATCTGGCCCGCCTCGTCGATTTCGAGCTGGTGATCGCCCATCGCGCTGAGGGGGGCGGCAACGGTCTCGTCTACGAGCTGGCCTGGTCCGGTGAAGGTGTCGATGGTCGTCGGTTCCTGATCGGGCTCACCGACCCCGACCAACTCAGCACCACGACGACCTCGGGGCGGTCGGGGCCGGAAGGCGGACGGTCGGGGCCTGGTCGGCCCCCGGTCGGGGTCGGGTCGGGGGCTGGTCGAGACGCCCGCGAGCACACCCCGTCCCAGCTCAACGGCCACGTCCCGGCCGACGATGGCGCCGACGGTCGCGGACACGCTGTTCCCGGCAGCGATGAGCATCAGCCGGTCATACCGGCGGGGGTGGGGTGATGGGCCGGCAGCGGGAGCCGTGGCGGTTCCCCGGCGATCCGGCCGACCCGTTCGGGTTCTGTGCGCTGGTCGCGGATTGGGTGGACTGGATGGGCGCTCACGGCTACAGCCCGCGCACGGTCGAGAACCGCCAACGGATGCTCGCCCACTTGGTCGTCTGGTTGGACGAACGCGGTGTGACGAGACCGGTCGATGTGACCCGGCCGATGTTGGAGCGCTACCAGCGGTGGCTGTTCCACTACCGCAAACGCGACGGCACCCCGCTCACGTTCCGCTCCCAGTCGCAGCGGCTGTTGCCGGTTCGGGCGTTCTTCAAGTGGGCTGCCCGTCAACACCACCTGGTCCACAACCCCGCCTCCGAACTCGAGTTGCCGAAGGTCGAAAAGCGGCTACCGCGCCCGGCGCTCACCGCCGCCGAAGCCGAACAAGTCCTCGCCCAACCGGACTTGTCGACGGTGGCCGGTGTTCGCGACCGGGCGATGCTCGAAGTGCTCTACTCGACGGGGATTCGCCGGATCGAGCTTGCCGGGCTGGCGGTGTTCGACATCGACCACGACCGCCACACCCTGCTCGTGAGACAGGGCAAGGGCCGCAAGGACCGGTTGATCCCGATCGGTGAACGGGCCTTGGCTTGGATCGACCGCTACCACCACGAGGCCCGTCCCCGCTGGGCTCGTGAACCCGACAACGGGGTGCTGTTCCTCACCTCGAACGGCGACCCGTTCTCCCTCGATCGGCTCACCCAGTTGGCCCGCCACTACGTCCAAGCCTCCGGAGTGAACAAACAGGGCGCCTGTCACCTGTTCCGCCACACGTTGGCGACGTTGATGCTCGAAGGCGGAGCCGACCTCAGATATGTGCAGCAGATGTTGGGCCATGCCGACATCTCCACCACCCAGATCTACACCCACGTCTCGATCCGCCACCTCCAAGCAATCCACACCGCGACCCACCCCGCCGCGTCGAACACGCCCCGATCGTCACGGCAGGTCCATCCCGTCCACCGGCCCCCCGACGGCGACGGTCAGGTGTTGTCCGCTGCAGCATTGTTGTCTGCTCTCGAAGCCGAAGACGACGAAGAGAACCGCCCACCCACCGGAACACCCGCCGGCGGCGACCCAGACCTCGACGACGGCTACAAGCGCACGATCATCCGATGACCGCCGATCTGGATCGGGCGATCAGCGCGATCGACACCACCATCGACGCGTTGCGTTACGACCCGCTCGAACCGGCCGAGTTGTCCGCCGTCGTCGGCGCCATGCGCGAACTGTTCTGGCACACCACCACACTCACCACCGTCCTCGCCGACGTCTACGACCACCAGCACGGGCTCGGCCACGACGACGGTCACGACCCCGCCGCCGCCATCGCCGCGATCGGCGCCGGGCTTCACACCGTCGCCGGGCACCTCGCCGCGATCGACCACGCCCTCGTCGACACCCACAACACCGCCGCGAAACTCCACCGCCGCTGACAGCTTCGAGGGCAACCCGCAGCGAAGCGCAGGGGCGGCAGCCCAACGAGCGCAGCGAGGCGGGAGCACCCCGCCAGGCAGCCTGCACGCCTGCGATGACTCCCGACCGTGACTCCCGACCGTGAGGTGTGAACACGGGTGGATCGACCCACACAGAATATCACCCAAGGGTGAACAGTTCCGTCGCGTAACGTCACACCACGATCGAACGCGCTCACCAGCCAGCACAAACGCGCTCACCAACACCAACCCGGCGACCTCGATGATCGATGCCACACACGTGCACCAAGGTGCTGCACGAAACGTCACGAATCGTTACAGTCGAGCCTGATGACGGTCCCCGGCAAGGGCGGCAGGCCACGCAAATGGCGTTCCGACACCGACCGCCAACGCGCCTACCGAGCCCGCCAGACCGGCCTCGACGAGCCACCCACACTCGTCCAAGCGCTCGACAACGGCGACGAGTTGGCCGCCGTGTGGGCACAGGTTCGTGACCGCGACCACCAGCTCGCCGACGCCAACACGGCCCTGAAAGAGCTTCGCCGTGAGCGTGACCTGGCCCGCCGCGAGCTCGCCGGCGAGCAGAAACGGTGGGGCTGGATCGAGACCCGCAACACCGAACTCGTCGCCCAACTCGACCGGATCACGAGCGAGAACAACGGCCTGCGTGACGAACTCCGCGACCTCCGCAACCGTCTCACACGCGCCGAGTTGAGCGCCACACGCCCACCCGTCCAGACCCCGCCAGCTTCGATGCCAGCGTCGCAACCACGGCAGTTATCGCGTGCCGAACGACGCCAGCAGGAACGCCAGCAACGCCGCCGGCAACCCTGACCGGCCTCGCCGTCGACGGGCGGCGGCTTCTACACGAGACGACACACCGGACCACACACCGCACCACACACGATTGGTCGGGTCGGCCGACGCTCGGGCTGCCAGACTTGAACCAGTGACCAACCGTCGAGCGCTTCTTCTTTCGCCGCTCTACTTCGTCGTCGCGCTACTCACCCTCGCCGGCCTCGGCACCTCGCCGGCGGCAGCCAACGCCGGGCCAGAAACACGCGTCCGCGCCTTCGACACCCCTGTCGAGACCAGCGTCGCGGCGACCAGCAGCGAAACACCAGCAAGCATCGGGCGCCTACGACCTGAAACGGTCGCGACGGCGGTGGGTTCGTGTGTTGCCACAGAAGCGGCAAGAGGTGTCAGCAAGCACGGCGGGATCATCGAGCAGACTGGTACCAATGCTGCCGGTGGGCGGGTATTCACATCAACCGGAGCGATCGATCAGACCGACTTCGCCGGCATTGTGAACTCAGGTTTGTTGCGAGGCGACGATGTCCATATCTTCACGGGCACCCACGGGCTACCAGACGGCTCGCTGGTGGCGGACGCCGGGCTGCTCGCACAGGACGTCCGGGCGTTCGGCAGCCTTCCGGGAGTCCATATCTACGACCTGCCTTCGATGACGCCTGCCGAGGTACAGGCAGTCCTGAATGGCCCTGGGACGATCATCGGTGGCTTCTGCGACAGCGGCGCCTGCCTTGCGCCGTTCACCGGATGATCGGTCATGGAGGATGACTTCGAGATGCAACTGAAGGAGTACGTCGGATTCATCTGGATCGAAGACCAACCGGGGATCCGACTCAGTGTCTGGGCAATCGATGGCGACGACGCTTGGAATCAGGTGATCGCGGAGTACGGCGAAGGCCATGTCATTTCGATCTGGAACGAGGGCGATGCGACTCGGCCACGATGACGTCCGACTGCCGCCCGCAGCCTGGCTGTCGTCGTTCTTGTCGGTTGTCATCGCGACGCTTACCTGTACTACGGCCGCTATCGCAGCGATATTCACCTACGACGTCCCGACCGCGACGCGCGTCGAAGTTCATGAGTTCGACGACGCCCAGCCAGATCGGCGCGGCTGGAGCGACGTACCGGATGGGTCTGCCCCCGCCCCGGGGCTGCTCGCCGCCGGCCAGACTGCTCGACAGTCGGCAGAGCCGTTGGGTGCATCTACGACCTCCTTTCGCTCATTCATCGCCACAAACACGGCGAGCGGCGCGTCACGGACGCAGCTGTTCCGCTCGGTCGAGCCCGGCGAGTTGGCCGACCTGGTCGGCAGTGGGCAGTTCCGAACAATCGCGGGGCAGGAAGGAAAGTACTTCTTCCCCACGCAGCAACAAGCCGCCGCCTTCGACGACATCATCTCAGGCCAGGCCGCGGTCACATCCGGGAGGATCGACTCGTCGCTTCTGTCCGGGGTCGAGCAGATCACGATCTCCGGAGAAGGTGCCGCTTGGTTCATCCCTGAGGAATTGCTTCCATACATCGACGACATCGTGATTCACGGTGCACCATGAGCATCGCACCTGTGTCAGCCCGACTTTGTCTGTTCGACACCTCGATTGGAGGGCCAAAGCACCCGCAGGCGAGCGACAACCGGAGCATGCTGTTTCGCTTCGCAGGGGACGATCGCCTCTTCGGCGCCGTGACGACCTTCGGTGGTGATCCCATCCCTCCCGGCCGGTGCCGCGCAGTGCTCCTTCAGTTCATGTTCCCCGAGGCCCTCGAAGTCGCGGTCAGCGGCTCATTGTTTGAGGTGACTTTTGGCCCTCGTGTCATCGGGCTAGGGCTGATCGATTGATCGTCCTGCTCCGAGTGCTTCTCGCTCTTGTGGGGCTAGTCGGTTCGCCTACGGCGACCGTCGACGCAGTCCCCTTCACCTACGACGTGCCAACTTACGCGCGCGTCGACGCTTACTCGTTCGATGTCGTTGAGACCAGCCCGCCGCCGATCAAGAGTTCGCGGAAGGGGTCTGCCTCACCGCTCCCGGAGGTTCGAGGCTCGTCTACGACCCCGCACGCCCGAAGTGTTGCCACAGAAGAGGGACTGTCGCTGAGTGGTCGGATGCAGACGGAGTCTGCGTTTGGTGACAAGGCGATTCAGAACGCGTTGAAGGTGCCGGGTGAGGAGGGCTACTTCGATGTGGTTGGCCACGGTACGCCGAGCGATGTGTCGGGGATGTCGCCGGCTGAGCTCGCTGCCAAGCTGGAGGCGAATCCGGGGTGGGGCGGCCAGAACGTGCGGCTGCTGTCATGCAGCACGGGTTGTCCGTCGGGTACCTACGCCCAGGATCTGGCCAACCAGCTTGGAGTCACGGTCCAGGCTCCGACCACTGACTTCTTGGTGAGTGGCCGTGGGGGCATCACGTTCCTTGACGGTGGCGGCTGGCAGTGGTTCAGGCCGGGTGGTTGATGTGACGAGGCTCGTTCGGCTTGGCTACTGGCTCGGGGATCGAGCGCCTGGTTGGCCTGACCCTCGCTGCTTCGTCGATCCGGGTTGGGATGCCGATGAGCGCGCTGAGACGGTTAGCTATCTGCGGCACGCCATGGTGGCGCGGGCCTTCATGGGCCATTCGCGGTGCCGGTTCTGCGACGCGCCGGTCGGTGCTCTGGAGTTCTCCGATGGCGTCTTCCTCTGGCCGGAGGGTTTGGCGCATTACGTCGAAGAACACGATGTGCGTCTACCGGAGCGGTTCGTGCGGCATCTCCGCGCGATGGTCGAGAAGCTCGAGGACGCTGATGTCGACGACTCGTGGTGGCAAGGCCTGACCTCACCTGAGTGACGCGCCTCTGTCAGCTGGCCCAGCGGCGTGCTTCGTGTTTGAGGAGCATGGCTTCGATGAGTTCGCGGACGGTTGCTTGTTCTTCGGGGGTGAGGTGTCGGGTGGCTTCGAAGGCGAGGGCGAGGTCGTCTTGGGGGCCGCGTTCGTGTTCGTCGAAGACGAGGCTGTCGATGGTGACGGAGAGCCCGATCGCGATGTTGCGGAGGACGTCGAGGGTGGGCGCTGAGGTGCCGGCTTCGTAGCGTCGGATTTGGGTGACGTGGATGCCGGTGCGTTCGGCGAGGGCGGCTTGGGTGAGGCCGGCGTGCTTGCGGGCGGTGGTGAGGCGTTCGGCGAAGTTCATGGCGACGGTCAGCAGTTCGAGGTGGGTTGCTGTGGTGGTGACCATATGGGTGCCTCCTTGACGCGTCGCCACTGAGAGAGCGATCTAGTGATCTATGATAGTGCTAGTTCGCTGCTTGACGGATTGGAGGTGTTCGAGTGGCCCGGATCGGAGAAGCAGAACTCGCACGGTTGAAGGCCGAGGTGTCGTTGGTGCGGCTCGTGGAGGCGAAAGGGATCGCGCTCGTGAAGCACGGCGCGAATGGTGATCTGGTCGGGCGGTGTCCGTTCCACGATGACCGCACACCGAGCTTTGTGGTCAGCCCGGTGAAGAACTTGTGGCGTTGTCATGGGGCCTGCCAGACCGGCGGGTCGGTGGTCGATTTCGTGATGCGGGTGGAGGCGGTGTCGTTCTGAACGTGACCCGGTTTCTTGGACACCTGATTACGCGGGAGACCGTGTAGGAAGGAGGCCCTGATGGGTCGTCCAAGCAAGTATCCGGACATGTTTCGTCGGGACG
>WBZP01005622.1_pt1 | contig 12689 bp, 9 predicted proteins | sample 5204301 | NCBI WGS metagenome assembly WBZP01 (sample SAMN12412401, study PRJNA552823) | activated sludge metagenome | isolation source: activated sludge from nitrification reactor of wastewater treatment plant... | place: USA: Pennsylvania | collected 2017
CATGGGAATCTCTTCTGAATCGACCACCACACCTCTTGACCTGCTTGATCCATCGGTTCACCAACGTGAAGTTCCTCATGCTGCGTACCGCACACTGCGTGACACCGATCCAGCTTCGTTTCAGCGCTCCGCCTATGCCGGCACAGAAGACCCAGGCTATTGGCTACTGACGCGACATGCTGATGTGCACAGCGCACTCATTGACACGGGTTCCTACTCCTCATTCCGAGGGGGTACCAACCTGCTAAATGAACCGCCCGAGCGTCTGGAAATCAGTCGCTTGATGCTAATCAACATGGATCCGCCGGGACATACCCGATACCGACGCCTGATCACGCGTTCGTTTGCTTCTCGCATGGTCGAACGCCTGGAACCCCAGGTGCGGGCGCTGTGCAAAAAAGTGATCGACTCGATTGCCACACGCGAGGAGTGTGACTTCGTGCGCGATGTGGCAAGTCAAGTTCCGATGCAGGTCATCTTCATGCTGCTTGGGATTCCTGAAGCAGACTGGGAACATCTGGTCACGCTCACCAACACGATGATGAACCAAGGGAATACCGAGCAGGGATTCTCTGCCGCGATGCACATGTATATGTATGCGAACCAGCTTGCCGACAAGCGTCGTGACCAGCCTGGCGATGATATGGTCAGTCAGCTCTTATGTGCCGAAGTCAACGGCGAGCTACTCACTCAGGCCGAGTTCGGTGCCTTCTTCATGCTGTTGGTGGTCGCTGGAAATGAAACCACTCGCAACTTGATCGCTGGTGGAATGCTATCCCTGCTACAGAACCCCGGCGAGCTGACCAAGCTACGCCATGATCCCTCCCTGCTGCACTCTGCCGTGGAAGAAATGCTTCGCTACATCTCGCCTGTCACGGAGTTTCGGAGAACTGCCAACCGGGACATAGAGCTTCACGGCAAGCTCATTCGCGAAGGAGACCGTGTCATTCTGGTCCATGCTTCTGCAAACCGTGATGAGCGGGTGTTTGCTGATGCAGAGCGCTTTGACGTTGCCCGCAGTCCGAACCCTCACTTGGCATTTGGAGTGGGTCCGCATTTTTGCTTGGGCGCGACGCTGGCACGGGTCGAGGCACGCTGTATGTTCGATGAGATCATCAGTCGGTTGGATGACATAGCTCTCACCGGAGATCCTATCCGCATGCACTCAAGTCTAGTGAACGGATTTCAAACGATGCCGATTCGATTCCGCGCCATCTGATCGTATCGGCAATGCCCGCTTCACCCATCCACTCGGCCTGCCCACCTACAATTTTGTCTTCACTCCGGTCGAGCGCTGATATCGTGGCGGCGACATGACACGCATTGGTCTGACTCTGGGTGATCCATGTGGCATTGGTCCCGAGCTTTGGCTAAAGACCCTGCTATCGCTGCGAACCGAGCCGCAGACGCTCGAACTCTTGACGCTCTATGGAGACCCTGCGGTCCTCGACAGAACCGCCGTCCAGCTCGGTCAGCAGATTGAATGGCGCTCGCTCCGCGAACGGCTGCATGTGCTCCCAATCACCAACCTCTCCCCCGCAGAGATCACACCTGGTCAGCCCAACAGCAAAAGTGGTGCGGCACAGGTATCTTATTTGCAAAAGGCAATCGCCGATGCGGTGGCAGGTAGAATTCAAGGACTGTGTACGGGGCCAATTCACAAAGCGTCAGCGAAAGAAGCTGGCCTCGCATTTCCTGGTCACACAGAGTTGCTGGCTGAGCATCTCCTCGCGCCCCGGCAGGGCGTAGTAATGATGCTCGCTGGACCCAGGCTGCGTGTTGCGCTGTGTACGGTTCATATCGCACTCGCTGAGGTTCCTTTGGCTCTCTCTGTATCGGGCATTCGTCAGACCCTGACCACCACGGCGCTTGCGCTGCATCAAGACTTTGCCGAAGCCAATCCACACCTCCAGGTGTTGGGACTCAATCCCCATGCGGGAGAATCAGGACACTTCGGGGATGAAGAGTCGCGTCTCATCATTCCCGCCATCGCAGCAGCCCGATGCCATCCAGACCTGACGGCGCTGCCCGGACTGTCCATTGTGGGTCCGCTCGTCCCTGATGTCGCATTTCGTCATGCGCTGTATCCCCCCACCGGTCAGTCTCGACCTTCAGCAGTGGTGGCGATGTATCACGATCAAGGTCTGATTCCGATCAAGCTGCTCGACTTCGATCACACCGTAAATGTCACCCTTGGTCTGCGGGTGGTTCGAACCTCTCCCGATCACGGAACTGCTCATGATATCGCGGGAAAAGGAATCGCCCGCCCCGATAGCCTACAGGCAGCCCTAGCACTTTGCATCGAGCACAGCCTTCGTCGCGACGGTTTCAGCAGACAGAGCTAGCTCGCTGCGAGTACCATGATCGATTGGATTCAGGTGGACGGTAGGAGTACATATGATCAACGAAAAGCAGTTGCTGGCAGCGGCCGAGTCTGCGGCAGGCGGTGCCGTCCTCGAATGGCTGGAGGCTCGTCGCCAGGTGCCGGGCGACATCCTCTCGCAACGTGGACTCCTAGCAGCGACCCGTGATGCATTGGTATTTGTGGTCGATGATCTGCTGCGCGCCGGTCCGACTGCTGTATGGAGACGCAAAGATCTACGAAGCTATCAACTACGGAGTGAGCTATTCACTGCAACCCTCACACTGCAGGTTGGCGAAGCCGAGGTGCAGTTCACCGACCTCCGTCCTGAGCAAACTGCCGTACTGATGGCAACTTGCGGACTCACCTCCCCGACTGTCTCTCCGCCCCCCCGTGCAACGGTGCCATCCGAGCTGCACCTTGCGACTCCGGTGGAATATTCTTCGGCAAGAACATCGCAACTGGAGACACATGCTCCGGATGGGCCAGCGCAGACACCGTTGACATTCGCCACTGCGATCGTTCCCCCAGATCCGGACAAGAAAGTCGTTGCGAGCAACGAAGGTATCACTAGCCTGCATGAAGAGTCCGTTCAGGTGGACGATGACGATTCGGACGATGAGTTGGATGATGACGATTCGGACGACGATTCGGATGATGATGCTTCAGACGATGACGACGCTGTCAATGACGATGAATCCGAAGAGGGTGATCGCAATGGCGCAACGAAGGCTGGGAACAAACGTGCTGCACCCGAATTGGTAAGAGCACGCCTTCTTTCGGTCTTGGCCAAGCGACAGTCGGACCCACGAACGCCAGTAGAATCCCAAGCAGTCGAAACTCCACCCTCCCCTCCGGTTAAGTCTGCTCCCGAGGCTGTTAGTGGTTCGATTGGGCTTGGAATGATGATACTCCTCATTGCAGCGGTGGCCCTCCCATTACTGATTGGGAATGATCTAAAACAGACCATCCTGGGAATCCGACCTCATCTCATCTTGGCCGCAATCGGGAGTGCGAAGGAAACCCTCACCATCGGATTCTATCTCGCCGTTGCCGTGACGGTAGTAGGAGCCCCTGGCAACGCCCTGGGCTGTCGACCCACAGTGTTTTGGACCACGCTGCCAATGTTCTTTGCGCTGATTGCAGTCGTGACCGGCATACAGTCTGTCTTCCCAGATCCCAAGCACCCCACGGCCACTGCGGAGACGGCAACAGAGCTGCTGATCCGACTGCGCCACGCGCAGACGATGCCCTATTTGGTCATGCTGCTTGCGGCCTATGTATACGGTCTGCCGCTGCTGGGCGTCTGGTTCCGGGCACTGGCGACAAATCCTCGTCATCGCAAAGAGGACAGACGCGACTCCATGGTAGAAGCGGGGGACAGTCAACCTGCGCTACTGATGCTTGGGGCCGCCGTTGTGATTCCCTTTGCATCCTGTCTATACGTTCAGCGCAGCGGACACGCCTCTTGGGCCATCTTGATCGCGCTAGCGTTTGTGGCACCGTCAGCAATTCTGTCCTGGCAAGGCTCGCGTTTGGATTCCCGAATCCGCTGGGATCTAGGAGGATCTCCCGCAGCCTTTGCGATTCAAGGAGCGTTCGTCTATGCGCTCTATTGGATGCTGGTCAGGCAGCGGGGAATCCTTCCGCACATTGATGCCGCGATTGAGCAAAGCGAGCAGGCACTTCTACATGGTGAGTTGCTGGACACGCTACAGAGAGTCCTCGGCCATAGCGATGTTGCACTCCTTAAAGGTCTGGCCTTGTCCCAAATTGGCGTGATCATCGCGTCGTGGATCGGGCATCGTGCCATCGTCAAGATCGACCCGAATCAGAAATGTTCCGTGGCGGGATGGCTGTTCGCGCTCGCACTTGGGCTCATCCTGCTGCTCATGGCATGGGCGATGGAGATGGACTTTCACGTGCGGATTCCTGCGTTCATCGAACAACTCAAGGACGCGGCCCAGCACCGCGCATCGAACGGTTAGGGAGAGCCAGGCCGAGTCAAATACGCTGAATACGCTGGATCGTATTGACCACATCGCCTAGTACGGTAATTCTTGCTGCTGATGCTGTGTACGGTCTCCTCGCTGATACGGAATGTTCTGGCTGGAATCCTACTCTGTCTGTCTGTGCCGGCGACCGCAGCACCACTCATCGGAGAGCTTGCGCCAGCTTTGGATCTGCCAACACTTGACCCCGCTCATCTTGGCCCCACGCTCGGCCCACGGATCAGCATTTCTCCTCGTCCCGGTCACATCTGGGTCGTCGACTTTTTTGCGACTTGGTGCGGACCGTGCCTCAAATCGACCACCGCGCTGGAGGAAGTGCTCCGTCCTCTTGGTGATCGTGTAACGCTGATTGTGGTCGATGTCAGTCAGCCAGCCGAGCTGGTCATCGCGCATTTTCAAAAGCAGCCGCTCCCGAGAGGGGCCAAGCTCGCACTCGACCGCGATGGACAGGCCGCCAAGCGATGGGGGCAGGACCGCTTCCCGACCACGTTCTTGATAGATGATCGTGGCATCATTGCCCACATCAATCGCGGTTATGGTCCAGGCTATCCCGCACGCATGGAACGCTGGCTGCGCCAGATGCTTTCACCACAAGTCGCGCAGCCGCCGCAGACATTGAGCCAATAGACGACACCCCTTCTGTCGGTGCATGATGCATGGGTGCTCATCCAAGCTCTGCGCCTACGACTCATCCCGGTCGCAACGACTCTGCTCTTGTTGATCGGTGCGACATTCCTAAGCGGCTGTCGCTCTTGTCTTCCTCGCTCCGACGCCGAGCGCGCCAAAGAAGAGCGAGAGGAAGTCCATCAGCAGCTCAACTCCTCTCTGTTGGTTTTGCCCTATCGAGGACTGAAGACGGTGTTGCGAGCGAGTGCCCTGACGCCCCCACCACCACAGATCACAGAGGTCGTCCAGATCCTCAATCAGGTCTCTGCGGAACTGCAAGTGGAGCGGCCCGATCTGCTAGGACAGAGCAAACAGCTCCTGTCGCTGGCATCGGCCATTTACCGCAGTGGAGCGATTCTGTTTCGCGAAGAAGAAGACCGCTATCCACTGCTGTGGCAGACCGCGAAGGCAGGCCCACTTCCTGCCACATGGTACGATGCCCAGACCGAGCATCTGTTCGTCGGAATGCTCGATATGTTGATCTATGTAACGGGCCGACAGAAGCCGCTCATCGACTGGGTCTACTACGAGTTTGATCGGGCAGAACCGCAGCCCGCGTGGCCACAAGAGCTACAGCTCCTTGCGCAGCAGACCCGGGGCCTGATGTTCATGGTCGGTGCCAAACACTACGCAGCGGAGGAAGAGTTCACCGGCTACTTAGAGACACTCCGCAAGATGTCTGCAAAGGACATCCAGCAGCTCCAAGTGACCAACAACGCGTCCGTTCAAATCACCGGTGAGTCGTACCACAAAGGACTCCGCGCCGCAGGGCACCTCAGTCGCAGCTTCAATCGCTTCGCGCTCAAACGAGATGAGCGGGGCTATGAGGATCTCGAAGTCGCACTCAAGCTGGTCCGAGAGCTGGGTATGGACAATGAGCTAACGGACTGGGCCGAACTTTCGCTTGCGCTGCATAAAAAGGACTACCCAAAAGCGAGCCAGCTACTCACCCATCTGGCCCAGAGCCCGTACCTCACCGAAGAAGAGCGCATCGAGGTCAAAGGCTGTGCCGAGTCGATGTCCAAGCTAGGGGATGGCTTCGTACTGTTCGGACGCAACCGCGCTCTGCTGGTGGTTGCTCGCGCTGCGCTGGCTCGGGTGGGTGGCGTCAAGACGCTGCTGGCCGTGTTCGCGATCCTCATCGGACCCGAGCGGGCCGCCAAGGTAGCTCGTCCGACCCTTGTGCTGTGGGGAGTCGGTACCGTACTCGCCGAGGATGCCCAGCAAAAAGGCAAAGAGACCGTCGACAAAGGCAAGCAACTCGGCCAAAAGGGCTACCAACTCCTGCGCCAACAGGTCGACAAGCTCTCTGACTAGACGTCGTCCGCTAAAACAGACAACCGTCCGCACACGGACCCTGAAGTGCGAGGATGGTTGAAATTCCGCCCACCGACACCGCAACGGATGGTCCAAAATAGGCGGCACATGGACAAGCTGCGCTGGCTTCACCTGTCTGACATTCACTGCGGGCAGCGCGGTGAACGGACCCGCTGGCCGACGGCGAGAGCGCCATTCCTATCGGATCTAAAAGAGCAAATGCAAACACTCGGGCCGCCGGACCTGATCTTGGTCAGTGGCGACCTGGCGTTTTCGGGACAAAAGCGCGAGTACGAACAGCTCAAAGAACGGCTCGATGCCATCACCGCAGCCACCAGCGGCAATCCACTGTGGGTGGTTGTGCCCGGCAATCACGATCTGCGCTGGCCGGAGCCTGGCGATGCCACGGCGCGGGGGCTGCGCAGCTACCCCGACGATCCCGATGTCCGACGGGCGGTACACTCCACCAAAAGCGAGACCCAGCGATACCTGCGAAAGCTGTTCACCGACTACGAGCGCTTCTTCCGCGAATACATACTGAGCAGGTGGCAAGCACGCAGCGACGAACTCCAGCTCGACTACAAGTTCGGTGGCTTACCCGGTGATTTCTTGCTGCGGATTGAAAAGCACGGGCTGCGATTGGGAATCGTGGGCCTGAATTCGGCCTTTCTTCAGCTAGGCGGCGACGACTATGAGCGACGGCTGAGCCTGGAGCCAGAACAGGTGCCGGGGGATCTGCCGCAATTTGTCGAGGACACGGACGCGGCGCTGCTGATGATGCATCATCCGCCGTCGTGGCTCTCCCCCCGGAGCCACCGACTCTTCGAGCAGGAACTGTACCCGCCGGGACGCTTCCTGGGCTGTCTGTTCGGTCATATGCACGGACATCGTGCGACGACGGAGCTTGGGGCATCGGGACAGCCACGTCGCTACCTACAGGCCTCGTCGCTGTTTGGGCTGGAACACTACGGCCACGCTCATGAGGAGCGCGTGAGCGGCTACACCATCTATGAGCTTTTGCGCACCTCGCCCAGTGAAGGCAAGCTGTCACGCTTCGTTCGCACGGCCGTGTTTCTAGAGGACGGGGCGCTGCGGTTTGTCGACGATCTGCGGGCAGGTCCGGCGGGGCAAACCCTGACCGTGTCGCTGCGCAGTCGGCCCGGTGTGGATAGCACAATGCCGACCGCAGAACGGACGCCCGCGCTCCTCTCACCGTCTCAGACCGCGATCGCGAATCCATTTTTGCACAGCGGCAGGCTGACCGATCCCAGCCTGTTTATTGGCCGCAAGGAGATTCTCCGTCAGCTCTTTGAAGACCTCCGCCGAGGCGGCAATCGGGCCTTGCTTGGTCCCGCGCAGATTGGGAAGTCGTCGCTGCTGTCCATGGTGTGCGCGCTCGGTCCCGAGCGGCTGGGGTTTGAACCCAGTGCATTTGTGTATTTGAATTTGCAGATCATCGACGACGACGGTGACTTTTTCGATGCGCTGTGTCACAAGCTCGGGATCGCTCCCTGTCGAGGCTACAAGTTGGAACGGCAGCTCTCACAGCGACGGGTCGTGCTCTGTCTCGACGAGGTCGAAAAGCTGCAAAGTGAGCGCTTTCCAGTGGCAGTACGCGAGCAGCTCCGTGGACTAGCCGACGGTGCGGACGCCCCACTGACACTGCTTTTGGCCAGCAGAGTGCCGCTCGACAAGCTCTTCCCCGACGCACCGGACCGCACGTCACCACTTTATAACGTTGTGCCGCCGCTCACTGTGCCGCCATTTTCCGACGCTGAGTGCCGAGAGCTACTGTCCACCCGACTACACGGCAGCGGGGTCACTTTTGTCGAGCCCGAGATCGCCCTGCTCATCGAAACCAGCCACGGTCACCCAGCCACCCTCGTCGCCGCCGCCGCCACCCTATTCGATCAACACCGAGGCCACCGGTGACTCGATTTCGCGCTCTTCACCGCCTGTGGGCATACTTCTTCCGGCCTCAGAGACGGATTTCGTCCAGTATTATCATTCAAAATAAAATCAACGAGACCATTGCTCTCTCATTTACAAACTCCAAACAGAATCGTGACACACTACCGGCAATAACAAACAAAATTGCCGACAATCTGTATGCACTTATTAATCCAAATCACACCAAAATAGAACAGCTTGCAATTCATTCAGCAATCAGTTTTACGAGATGCTTAGACAAGGCGGCTCAGGTCAAAACTCTGTATCAAATTGCGCAGTTCCGCTGGATTGTACTGCCGACAGAGCTCGATTCTCTCTTTCCACCCCAGCTTCGGGACGCGATCGATTCGCTAAAGCAGATCGGGCATACCGTGGATCGCGCTATGGAGACCACGGCCCAACTGACCAAAACCACGACACTGTGGGAAGTCAGCGAGCAAATTGTTCATTTGACGCGGGCGCAGTTTGCGTTGAAAGAACTGGGCGAAGGATTTGCGCCTGTGCTGGCATTGGTGATTGGTCATTTCGCTGATGTGCTCAAAGAAGAAGGCGAACGAGTTCGTACGGAGCAACAGCGCGGGCCAGTGCCCAATCCTTATGTCATAGGCAATCCCGTACACGGCCAGCTCTTCGTCGGACGCGAGGACGTACTCAGGCGACTGGAGGAGCTTTGGGGCTCGAGTGGCCAGTGTCCGTCAGTGTTGCTCTACGGCCACCGTCGGATGGGAAAGTCGTCGGTGCTGCAAAACTTGGGCCGTCTGACGCTGCCGAGTCACAGCGTGCTGGTCGACTTCAACTTGCAGAGAATTGGTCGGGTCCGCTCGACGGCGGAGCTGCTCCATGGACTGTCTTTGAAACTGTACGATGCGGCGAAACGGGCCGGACTCGGTGGCGAGCTGCTTTGCGAACCGCAGGAATCCGACTTTCTGGCCGAGGGCAAAAATCCCTACCTGGCGCTCGACCGCTTCCTCGACAAGCTCGGGCAGCTACGCGAAGGCCGTCGTTTTCTGGTCACCGTCGATGAGTTCGAGCTGATCGAAGAACAGATCGCCGAGGGACGGCTGGATCCTCACCTTCTGGCGGTCTTTCGTGCGACCTTTCAGACGTATCCCTGGCTGATCATGGCCCTGGCAGGCCTGCACCGTTTGGAAGAGCTGCGACATGACTACTGGCATCCCCTGTTTGGATCGGTCTCGGCAATCGAGGTCAGCTTTCTTAGCGATGGAGCCGCTCGCACGCTGATTACCGCGCCAGCCCCCGACTTTGCGCTCGACTACGATGCAGCGGCAATCTCTCGCATCATCGAGCTGACCCACGGGCAGCCCTATCTGATTCAGCTCATCTGTCACAGCCTGGTGGCGCGCTACAATCGTCTGCTCAGTGAGGAGCCGGTGCCACCGCTGCGTCGCTTTCAGTTGGCCGATGTAGACGCGGTGGTCAGCGAATCAGAGTTGTTCACCGATGGGATTCGTTACTTTCAAGGGGTCTGGGATCACGCCTTGCGCAGTGCACCAGCGGGCCAGACCCAGGTTCTGATCGTGCTGGCGCAACAACCGGACGGACAAACCGTAGAGGAGCTGACCCGCTCATGCGGGCAACCAGAGGCGACGACCCAGGCTGCGTTGCGGGCTCTGACTAGACACGCCGTGCTCAGAACAGACGGCGTCCGCTATTATTTTACAGTCGAACTTCTCCGTCGCTGGATTATTGCTCAGAGCGTTCATCTGAGCAACAAACAAGCGGCGGTTGATGCTGGATCATAAACCAAATCGTCTGCTAAAATCACCATTCGTCTGCTATAGCAGACGACATCCAACGGCGAAGAAGGAAAGCACATGTCGAGCACTCACTGGTTCCAAGACAATGCACAGTCGATTGGCCGCACTCCGTTGGTCCGCCTAAACCGCGTGATCGATGGGGCTCCTGCTACCGTACTCGCCAAAATCGAGGGCAGAAACCCCGCCTACTCCGTCAAGTGTCGACTCGGAGCGGCGCTGGTGTGGGATGCTGAAAAGCGTGGAGTCCTTGGCGAAGGCAAAGAGCTCGTCGAGCCGACCAGCGGCAACACCGGTATCGCCCTCGCCTTTGTCGCCGCTTCTCGTGGTTATCCATTGACCCTGACCATGCCTGAGACGATGAGCATCGAGCGCCGCAAGCTACTCGTTGCCTACGGGGCCAAGCTGGTCCTAACCGAAGGTGCCCGTGGCATGAGCGGAGCCATCGCCAAAGCCGAAGAGATCGCGGCTTCGGACCCGAACCGCTACGTGTTGCTCCAGCAGTTCAAGAATCCTGCAAACCCTGCCATCCATGAAGCCACCACCGGCCCAGAGATTTGGCATGACACCGATGGCGGCATTGACATCCTGGTCTCGGGCGTCGGCACCGGCGGCACCATCACAGGTATCTCGCGGTACATCAAACAGCACAAGGGCAAGGCCATCACCTCGGTGGCGGTCGAGCCGGCGCACAGTCCGGTGCTGACCCAGAAGCGTGCCGGAGAGCCTCTCAAGCCCGGCCCGCACAAGATTCAAGGCATCGGGGCAGGCTTTGTCCCCGACGTTCTGGATTTGTCTCTGGTCGATGCCATTGAGCAAGTCACCAACGATGAGGCGGTCACCTATGCGCGTCGCTTGGCCCGTGAGGAAGGAATCCTGGCAGGCATATCTTGCGGAGCTGCTGTTGCGGTCGCTGCACGGCTCGCTCATCGCCCGGAAAACGCAGGAAAGACGCTGGTGGTCATTCTGCCAGACTCTGGAGAGCGTTACCTGAGCTCGATCCTATTTGAGGGACTTTTCGACGAGCGTGGCCTCGCGAAGTAGAACTCCTCACCGCCCTACTCATCTTGGCAGTCACCACCGCTACCGTGCCTCTATGCTGCCCTCTCCTACAGAGAGGTGGTTCTCGCGGATCTGGAGCCTCACAATTGTCCGTCCGTGGTGCTACACTCCTGATCGCGATCGCTCCTGATAGGAGTGCACTAGGATCCCAGGGTGGAGACGAAGACCAAAACAGCGCCGGAGTTGTTGAGCGCCTCTTCTGCACCGACTCTGCTCGATCCAACAACAGAGAGTTCGATTCCTACGGAACCACATCTGGTCGTTCGAACGACACGGATTGGTCGATTCCTACTGCTCCAGGAAATTGGGGCAGGTGGAATGGGCACAGTATTCGCGGCCTATGATGAACAGCTCGATCGCAAAGTAGCCCTGAAGATCCTTCGTAAGCCTGCGGTCGGAAACAACCTACAGCAGATCCACATCATGCGCGAGGCCAGAGCGACTGCGCGCATCTCCCACCCCAATGTGGTAGCCATCTACGACGTAAATGAAGCAGATGGACAGATTCATATTGCGATGGAGTACGTGGAAGGTCAGACACTGCTGGAGTGGCAGGAGCGGACCAGAAGGAATTGGAAAGAGACTCTGGGGATGTACATGCAAGTCGGAGCAGGCCTTCAAGCTGCTCACGACGCTGACGTAGTGCACCGTGACTTGAAGCCAGCCCACCTTCCGTCGAGAAACCAAAACGGAACGGACTGGGGGAAAAGTCGTGAAAAACGGGTGGACGATCCAGCATCCATGTTTGGATGTCAATCTGTTCGATACTCTTTCTGAGCTACCGTCGGAAATCAGACCAACAGCAGGGGATTCACCCCGCCGTCCAGTTACGATTGGATGGGGAGGAATACAACGGGTGTCCTCCGAACCGACTACGCCAGGAAACGATGTGGCCTCGACGGGAATGTATTTCGACCAGCTTGTCCATAGAAAACACTGACTTGAGCACTTGAGTTCAGTCAAGAGATTGATCGTGAGTCTGCTCACGAGTAGCGACTATCCGGGACGCACACGGACATGACCTCGCTAAGCGTGCGCTGAGCCGCTCTAAGCGGAGGCTTAGCGGCACTCAGCGTGAGCTTAGCTTCCGTCGGTGAGCCTGCGGGCAGCTTGTCGACCGCGAACCTTGAGTAGTCCGATTGCGAAGTGGCCACGAACCGCTTCGTAACTCGCCGAGCACATCCACCTTGACCCACCACGTGCCCCCAACCAGGACGATCGGCGCGATTCACAGGGACGGGGGCTACATTGAGCTGCGCTCTCATGTGGCGAGTCCGTCGCTTCTAACCGAGGCTGCTCGGCGAGAGTCCCGCCGAGCTAGGTTGGAAGACCATCGAGCGAATCGACTACGGCCCCCGACAACAAGAAGCCGCTCTGCCTGATGCTGCTACAGAATCAGTAGCTCCATCGCGCTGGTGGTCTGCCTACTGCTTCGCCCCCGCGTGGTACTTCATCAGTCGCTTCTCACCAACCGTATGAAGCTTTTTGTCGGCGACCAGCTCGCCGAGCGGCTGACGGAGCTTGGCGGCCAGCTCGTCGCGCTTG
>WBZP01005623.1_pt1 | contig 12688 bp, 9 predicted proteins | sample 5204301 | NCBI WGS metagenome assembly WBZP01 (sample SAMN12412401, study PRJNA552823) | activated sludge metagenome | isolation source: activated sludge from nitrification reactor of wastewater treatment plant... | place: USA: Pennsylvania | collected 2017
GGCGGGTGGCGGAGTCCGCATCCTCAGATGCGGACAGGCGAAGGCGGAGAGGCGCATCTGAGGATGCGCACTCCGCGGGGCAGCGAGTGGCGGGTGGCAGGTGTCGGGTGGCGGGTGGCGGGCCGCGGAGTCCGCATCCTCAGATGCGGACAGGCGAAAGGGGAGAGGCGCATCTGAGGATGCGCACTCCGCGGGGCAGCGAGTGGCGAGTGGCGGGTGGCAGGTGTCGGGTGGCGGGTGGCGGAGTCCGCATCCTCAGATGCGGGCGGGCGAAAGGGGAGAGGCGCATCTGAGGATGCGCACTCCGCGGGGCAGCGGGAGAGCGGGTGACAAGTGGCGGGTGGCGAGTGGCGAGTGACCAACGACTAACGACCAACGACCAACGAACGAAGAGTGGCGAGTGACAGCGAGCGATAGACAATGAGCGGCGAAACAAACAGCCAAAATGCGGCCGATGACACTGCGCCTCGCGGCGAACTGCCCCCCGATTGGACAACCCGCCGCGTCTCCGTCCGCGATGCCACGGCCGACGACACCCCCGCCCTGACCGCCATCTTCAACGCCTGCACCTACGTCCAGCCGTGGGATCCCACCTTCCACCCCGTCGAACTACCGGAGATCGGCAAGCTGGTCAAGCGCAGCCTGGCCAGTGACGAACACGCCAACTTCCGCCTGCAAGCCTTGCGCCTGCGCGACGGTGGCGGGCCGTTCGGCTACTTCCACCTCTTCCACGGCGCGCCCCAGCCCGACGTATGCTGGATTTCGATGTTCGTCATCCACCCCGACTATCAGGGGCAACACCTGGCCCAGGAGGTCGTCAACGGCCTGGCCTACCATTTGCGGCAGGCCGGCTATCGCGCCATCTGGCTCGATGTCTACCTGCGCAACTGGCCCGCCCTGCGCTTCTGGACGATCATGGGCTTCACGACCATCGTCGGCTATGAGGGGGACAAGGAGCCGGGCGAAGGGCGGCAGGCGCGGCTGATGCTGGAGCGGCCGCTGGCCGACCCGTAACCTACCGCGCCGACCCTCTCCCTAACCCTCTCCCACGGGGAGAGGGAACCGGATTCCCCTCCCGCTGGGAGGGGTTAGGGGAGGGCTGCTTTGATGGGGGGCATCAGGGGGCCGCGCTCAACGTCTCTGTCGTCAAGTCGAACACCCACCACCCGCTATCCAGCAGCCCAGCCAACTCCAGCCGCCCCGCTTCCGGCCAACTGACCGACTCGAACTCCGGCGCGCTCTGCGTGACCAGGACGCGCGACTCCAAGGTGGCCGCGTCTAGCAGCACCACGGCCGACTCGCCCGGCGTCTCGCCGCAGAAGCTGGTGAATTGCAGATAGACCAGCGCCGCGCCGTCGGGCGACCAGATGGGCGGGCCGACGTTGGGCGGCAGGGCGGCCGGCGTGGCGCGGCCGATCGCGTCGCCGTCGAGGGCGTAGACGACCAGCTCGCCCTCTTGCCAGCCGGCCACCTGTGTACCGTCGGGCGACAGGGCGGCCTGATCCAGCGTCGCCGACGACCAGCCGGCCAAATCGAAGTAGGTCATCGGCCGCGCCCACGGGCGGCAGGCGCCATCCGGCCCACCCTCGCGCGCGGTGGTGTACCACAACACCTGCCCATCCGCGCCCCAGGTCAGCGGCTCCAGCCCAAACGCGCCCAGCCCGCCGCAGTTGAGCAGTTGGCTGTCAATCTGGTATTCGACATCGGCCGCCGCGTCCACGACGTTCAATATCTCCAGCGATTGCGGCGTCTGGATTTCGCCCGTGGCGCTTTCACTCGTCGCCTTATCCCCCGCCGGCGGGCAGGGATAGACGAACACCTCGGCCAGCAACGCGCCATCGGGTGAGGGCAGCGCCCCCCTCAGGCGCGGTTCGCCGGCGGCCACGATCAGCGCCGCCGGCTCCGGCGTCGGCGAGGGGCCGGGCGTATTCGTGGGGGCCGGGGTGGGTGTAATAGTGGGGGTAACAACGACCACAGTGGGCGTCGGCTCAACTGTCGGGGCAGCGGTGGCCACGGCGGATGGCGCGACGTCCGAAGACGCGGCGGTGGGCGCTGGCGTCGCCCGCTGGGTCAGACTCGGCAACTGGCCATCACACGCCGCCAGAGCAAAGAGTAGCACCAGACCGGCCAACAGCCGCCTCATGCCGGTGTCTCCTGCCGGTGCCACCACTCGCGGAATTGCGTCTCATTCATCGCATCACCTCAGGCCTGATTATAGCCATAAGAGGAACACAGAGAAACACAGAGGAGCGCAGAGAGACACAGAGGAAGAGTTACCCTTCTTCCTCTGTGTCTCTCTGCGCTCCTCTGCGTAACTCTGCGTTCCTCTCCTTATCCTCTACAGTCGCCAACCCACGCCCGCTGCCTATAATTAGGGTGCGATGTCAACGACTGATGCTGTCCACGACCTGAGCGCCGGGCAGGCCGCCCTGGCCGCGGCCGCCTGGGACGAAGCCCGCGCCGCCTTTGAACGCGCGTTGGCCATAGACGACACGCCCGAAGCCCACGACGGCCTCGGCATCGCTCTGTGGTGGCTCAACGAGATTGACGCCGCCCACCACCACCGCGCCCTGGCCTACCGCAGCTTCCGCCAGATAGACCCCGGCCGCGCCGCGCGCATCGCCTGTTGGCTGGGGCGGGAGCAGGTGTTTCTGCGGGGCAATGTGCCGGCCATGCAGGGCTGGTTCCGGCGCGCCGAGCAACTGATCGCAGCGCCCACCGCGGCCGGAAGACCGCCGGACGTGGCGCGGGCCTGGGTGGCGTTGCTGCGCGCCTCGCTACTGGCCGCGCCGGACGAGATGGCGACGATCGCCGGCGATGTCGTTGCGGCCGCCCGCCGCGCGGGCGACGGCGATTTGGAAGCGTTCGCCCTGGCCTTCTACGGGCAGGCGCTGGTAGCGCTCGGCCACGTGGGCGCTGGCATGGCTGAACTCGATGAGGCCATGACGATGGCCACCGCCGGCGAAGTGGCCGACCTGATGACCATCAGCGAGATCTTCTGCGTCATGCTCTCGACCTGCGAACTGGCCGGCGATCTGGCCCGCAGTGACCAGTGGTGTGCCGCGGCGCTGGAGTTCGCCCGTCGCTACCGCTGCCCCTTTCTGCTGGCCTACTGCCGCACCTCCTATGGTGGACTGATGACCGCATTGGGACGCTGGGCGGAGGCCGAAGCCGCGCTGGATGAGGCCATCCGCGCCTTCGAGCGCGGCCACCGCGGGCTGCGCGTGCATGCCGTCATCCGTCTGGCCGACCTGCGCGTCAGCCAGGGGCGCGTCGAAGAGGCGGCCGTGCTGCTGGCCGGGCTGGAGGATCAGGCGGCGGCGGTCATCCCGCGGGCGCGGCTGCACCTGGTGCAGGGCGAGACGGCCCAGGCCCGCGCCGTCCTCGAACAGGCCTTGCCGCCGACCGCCACCTCGCTCCACCAGTGGCCCATCCTGCTCCTCCTGGTGGAAGTGTTGCTGGCCGCCGACGATCTGCCCACGGCGCAACAAGTCACGACGGCCCTGACCCAACTGGCCGCGGCGGCGCATAGCCGGTTGCTAACCGCGCAGGTGGAGTTCACCCGCGGTTGCCTCAGCCTGCACGCCGGCGATCTCGCTGCCGCCCGCGCCGGCTTTGCCGCCGCCCTCGACCAGTTGCGCGCCTACGAGCAATCGCTGCTGGCCGGGCAGGTGCGCCTACGCATGGCCCTGGCGCTGGCGGCGAGCGACCCACCCGGCGCCGTCGCCTGGGCCAGGGGAGCGCTGGCGACGTTTGAGCGCATCGGCGCGGCGGCCGACGCGGCCGAGGCGGCGGGGCTATTGCGACGGCTGGGGGCCGCGCCTCGGCCCGCGCCGCGCCTCGGCCACACTCTCACCGCCCGCGAGGCCGAGATCGCCGCCCTCGTGGCGCGGGGCCTGACCAACCGCGAGATCGCCGACCGCCTCTTCCTGAGCGCCAAGACGGTCGAGCATCACGTCAGCCACATTCTGGACAAGCTGGGCCTGCAAAGCCGGGTCGAAGTTGCCGCCCTGGCCGCCGCCGGCCACTTGCCGCCCCTACACGACTAACCCTATCGGCAAAAGATAGGGGATGCCAATAGGGGATGTCCCCGACGCGCGGCCGTCGGCCAACAGCTATCATCCTGTCAACAAACTCCACTAACCAGTACCGGGCGGACGAATCGCCCGGCCGAAGGAGATGGGTGACATGATGGATCAAAAGGAAATGGAAGGGCTTGTATTGGCCGGCGAAGAGGGGCGCGCGCTGTGGCACCTGGGGGCGCGGCTCAACTTCAAGGCGCTGGGCGCGGAAACAGGCGGGCAGTTCTGGGCGTTGGAGGGGTTGGCTGACCGGCACATGGCCGTGCCATTGCACGCCCATAGCCGGGAGGATGAAGTGTGGTTTGTGCTCGAGGGCGAGATCCGCTTCACCGTCGGCGGCGAGACCTACGACGCCGGGCCGGGCACATTCGCCTACATCCCGCGCAATGTGCCGCACACCTTCCAGATTCTCTCGGACACGGCGCGCTGGCTGGGCATCGGCACACCCGCCGGGCTAGACCAGTGGTTCTTCGAGACGGGCGTCCCGGCCGCAAGCCTGACGCTGCCCCCGCCGCCCGACGCGCCACCGAACGTTGAGATGATCGTGGCGAGCCTGCGCGATTATGGCACGGAGACGCTCGGCCCGCCGCCGGGCCTCTAGTCCCAGTGCGACGCACCTTCTTGAGTGCGTCGCACTTTCCTCGCCAACCGAATCAGAAGGCGCAACGCACTCAAGAAAGTGCGATGCACCAGGGGAAAAGAAGGTGCGTCGCACGCTTAACTGAGGGTCAGCTTCTCGTTCTCGCCCAACTCCGACTCCTGCCCGGCCAGCGCCTTGACGAAGCCGATGGCCGTGGCCACCAGATTGTCGGTCGTCCAATACTCGGCCTTCTCCACGTTCACCTTGAGCAGGCGCAGCTTGGGGTCGTCCTTGCCTTCGGGGAAGAACGCCTTGTAGATCGGATCCCAGAACTCATCAATCTTGGCCTTGTCGTTGATCAGCGTGGCCGTGCCCGACACGGACACGAAGCGGTTCTTGTCCGGCTTGGCATAGCTGACGTTGACGCGGCTTTCCTGCTGAATCTCGTCCACCTTGGCCGTATCCACCGCAGTGAGGAACCACAGATCGCCGTCGAACTCGGCCTTCTGGGTTCCCATCGGCCGGCTGCGCAGCGTGCCGTCTTCGTCCACCGTGGTCAGCATGGCGATGTCAATGTCGTTGATCAACTCGCGCAGCTTCGCAATCGCTTCCTGATTTGTCGTATGGTGCATGTTGTCTCCTCGTAGGCGGGGGTATTGAGCGCCGCCATATTCATCATAGCAGAGGAGACCCGGCGGAAGCGTGTGCCGGGGATATAGATCCGTGGGGGCCAGGGGTCACATTCCAGCCAGTGTCGGGCTGGCCCCGTCGGCGTTCTATTCCGGCAGTTTCCTCTCGCTTATCCACTTCACCATCATCGGGTCGCGGTGGTCGAAGAAGCTGCTTGTTTTCGTGTCCAGCGTGGCTACCGCGGCCATGTTCGCCGGCGTGAGGTCGAAGTCGAACACGTTGAAGTTCTCCTCAATGCGTTCCCGGCGCACCGACTTGGGAATGGCCACGACGTTGCGTTGCGTCAACCAGCGCAGGATGACCTGCGCCACCGTCTTGTGGTGCTCGTCGGCGATGGAGTGCAGCAGCGGGTTCTTGAAAATGTCGTTGCGACCCTCGGCAAACGGCCCCCAGGATTCAATCTGCACCTTCTGCTCTTCGAGGAAGCGTTGGGTTTCGATTTGCTGGTTGAACGGATGGGTTTCGACCTGGTTCACCGCCGGAATGACCTCGTTGTGAACGATCAGGTCCATGACGCGATCGGGGTGGAAGTTGCTGACGCCGATGGCGCGCACCCGCCCTTCGCGGTATAGCTCTTCCATCGCCCGCCAAGCGCCGTATACGTCGCCGAAGGGCTGGTGGATCAGATACAGGTCGAGGTAGTCCAGTTGCAACTTCTGCATGGAGCGGTCAAACGCCCGGCGGGCCTTCTCGTAGCCGGCATCCTGAACCCACAGCTTGGTCGTGAGGAACAACTCCTCTCTGGCGACGCCGCTGCGCCGGATGGCGTTCCCGACCGCCTCTTCGTTGCGATAGGACGCCGCGGTGTCCAGCAGCCGGTAGCCCGTGGCCAGCGCGTCATCCACGCTTCGTTCGCATTCGGCGGCATCATCCATTTGGAAGACGCCAAAGCCCAGCAGTGGCATCGCGACGCCGTTGTTCAGGGTAACTGTTGGAATAGTTGACACTGTTCTTTCTCCTTATGGAGAAAACATCCACAGATGACACAGATTTCACGGATTGATCTCTTGGAAATCTGCGCAATCTGTGAAATCTGTGGATGCTTCCTCTAATTAGCAATGTTGCTCGTGGATTGGCTCGCGCTCTAGTAGCGATCTCCGACCACCGTAATCTGCGACATCGCGTTGTCAATCTCGGCCAGGTCGGCGGCGGCCAGGGCCACGTTCACCGCGCCGATGTTCTCGTCCAGGCGCTCCAGCTTGCGGCTGCCGGGGATGGGCACGATCCAAGGCTTTTGCGCCAGCAGCCAGGCCAGGGCGATCTGCGCCGGCGTGGCCTGCTTCTCCGCGCCGATGCGCTCCAGCACCTCGACCACGACCCGGTTGGCTCGCATCGCCTCCGGCGTGAAGCGCGGGTTGCGGCTGCGGATATCGGAACTGTCGAAGGTGGCGCTTTCGTCAATCTTGCCCGTCAGAAAGCCGCGGCCGAGCGGGCTATAGGGCACGAAGCCGATGCCCAGTTCCTCGCAGGTGGGCAGCACCGCTTCTTCCACGACGCGCCACCAGATGGAGTATTCGCTCTGCAACGCGGCCACGGGCTGAACGGCATGGGCGCGGCGAATGACGTCGGCGCTCGCTTCCGAGAGGCCGAAGTGCCTGACCTTGCCCTGCTGAATCAGTTCTTTGACCGCGCCGGCCACCTCTTCAATGGGTACGTTGGGATCAACGCGATGCTGATAGAACAGGTCAATCGCCTCGACCCGCAAGCGCCGCAGCGAAGCCTCGGCCACGCGCTTGATCTGCTCCGGGCGGCTGTCCAGACCACCGGCGGGGCGCGGCCCCCGGTCCGCATCGTGTCGGAAGCCGAACTTGGTGGCGATCACCACCTGCCCGCGATACAGCTCCAGCGCCTCGCCCACCAGTTCTTCGTTGGTATAGGGGCCGTAGACTTCGGCCGTATCAAAGAAAGTGATGCCCCGTTCCACCGCGGCGTGCAGAAAGGCGATCATCGCCTGCTTGTCGCCCACCGGCGCATCGCCGAAGGTCATCCGCATACAGCCCAGCCCGAGGGCCGAGACTTCCAGACCACTGTTACCAAGTTGTCGCTTTTGCATGTCATTCACTCCTACTTGATGGAGGAAGCATCCACAGATGACACAGATTTCACAGATTTTGCTCTGAGGAATCTGTGTCATCTGCGAAATCTGTGGATTCTCCCTCTATGAGGCTTGCCACCTGTTACAGCTTCACCATGACTTTAATGGCTTCGCGCTCATCCATGGCCCGGTAGCCGTCGGGCACGCCGTCCAGACTGACGACGCGATCGAAGACGCGACCGGGTTCGATCTTGCCTTCCAGTACGTCCCGCAGCAGCTCATCCATGTAGGCGCGGGCCGGCGCCGGGCCGCCGCTGATGGTGAGATTGTAGCGAAAAGTCGGCGCATTCGCGGGGATGGTTACGTCGTGGGGCACGCCCACCCGCCCAATGGCCCCGCCCGGCCGGGCGATGGCCAGAGAGGTCTGCATGGACTGGTCGGTGCCCACGCATTCCAGCACCGAGTGGACGCCATAACCGCCGGTCAGTTCGCGGACGCGGGCCACGGCCTCTTCACCCCGCTCGCTGACCACGTCGGTCGCGCCAAACTGCCGGGCCAGGGCAATGCGGTCGGCGTGGCGGCCCATGATAATGATCTGCTCCGCCCCCAAACGGCGCGCCGCCAGCACGCCACACAGCCCCACCGCGCCATCACCCACCACGGCCGCCACCTTGCCGGGGGCGACGCGGGAGGTCACGGCGGCGTGATGCCCGGTGGCCATCACGTCGGTCAGGGTCAGCAGGGAGGCCATGAGCGCCTCGTCCCCCCCACCCGGCAGAGCGACCAGCGTCCCGTCGGCCTGGGGAATACGAATCGCCTCGGCCTGCGCGCCGCCTGGTTCGGCCGAGCCGAAGAAGCCGCCGTGGACGCAGGCCGTATGCAGGCCCGCCTGGCAGTGGACGCAGGTGCCGTCGGAGTAGGCGAACGGCATGGCCACGAAATCGCCAACCTTGATGGTGCGCACTTCGCTGCCGACCGCCTCGACGACGCCGATGGCTTCGTGGCCCATTCGATTCCCAGTCGGGTCGAATTCGGCATAGCCTCGATAGGGCCAGAGGTCGCTGCCACAGATGGAGGCATAAGTAACCCGGATGACGGCATCGGTGGGTTGAGTAATTGTGGCGTCGGGGACGGTGGCGATACGCACGTCGCCGGCGCTGTACATGATTGTTGCACGCATTGTGAAGTACCTCTTTTATCTTGTGAGGGTGATGGTGTTTTGCTTGTTCTTCTTGCCGTCATTCAGTATAGAAGAACTGGGCGCGGGATCGCTGTAAAATCATCCAGAATGATTGTATAATCCTCCAGAAACTAGGGCTGAAGCGGTTTAGAAGGGGCCAATGGAGCGACTCAATTTGCATCAATCATCACAAGAAGCACAGCGTTGGCAGGCTAATCAGACAGAGCTTGTCGAGCGCATTGCCCAGGCCATCCACGAAGATGGCGTCGTTGAGCCGCTGAAGGGCGTCCATCTGGCGCGCCTGACGGTGCCTTTGCAGAAACTCCACAGCGTCCTCCAACCCTCTTTTTGTGTCATCGCCCAGGGGAGCAAGGAGATTCTGCTGGGGGACAGCCGCTTCCAGTATGATCCCTGGCACTATCTGCTGACCACGGTGGAGTTGCCGTGGGTGAGCCAGGTGCTGGAGGCATCGCGGGAGCGCCCCTACTTCAGCTTCCGGCTGGAACTCGACCCGCAACTCGTCAGCGCCGTCATGGCCGAGGCGGACTATTCGGTGTTGCCACGCCATGCCGCCGCGGCGCGGGCGATTGACGTCAGCCCATTGGACGCCAATCTGCTGGATGCCGTGGTGCGGCTGGTCAGGCTGCTCGATTCGCCGGCGGAAGCGCCCGTGCTCATGCCGATGATCGTGCGCGAGATCATCTACCGGCTGCTGCGGGGGGAGCAGGGCAGCCGGCTGCGCCATCTGGTCGTCATGGGCGGCTCGACCGCGGCCATCGCCCGCACGGTGCAACGCATTCGCCAGGAGTTCGATCAGACGCTACCCGTGGAGCAACTGGCCCGCGAACTGGGGATGAGCGTCTCCGGCTTCCACTACCACTTCAAAGCGGTCACGGCCATGAGTCCGCTGCAATTCCAGAAGCAACTGCGCTTGCAGGAAGCGCGCCGGCTGATGCTGAGCGAAAATCTGGACGCGACCAGCGCCGCCTTTCGGGTGGGCTACAAGGACGCCGCCCACTTCAACCGCGAGTACAAGAGCGTCTTCGGCATCCCCCCGATGCGCGATGTGCAGCAGTTGCGGGTGGCCGCTGGATAAGGATGAGGGATGAAGGATGAAGGATGAACACCACGGACGGTGTTCATCCTTCATCCTTCATCCTTGAAGAGGGGCGAGACAATGCGGCCACCACTCCGTTCTGCAAGGCAAAATGCCTCGGCCGCATTGTCCCGCCCCTACGCCTAACCCCATGACACGACTCGTAGGGGTGGGACAATCGGCGCGAGATACCTGGCCTGATCACCGTAACGTTGGTCGCCGATTGTCTCGCCCCACCTTGTAGCGCGGGATGGTATCCCGCGTGCTGCATCCAAGATGCGGGATACCATCCCGCGCTACAAAAGAGGGGCGAGACAATGCGGTATTTACATCGTTCTGCAAGACACGGTACCTCGGCCGCATTGTCCCACCCTTACACGTCATTTACAGGTTTATCGAGCGCAACCGCAGCGCATTGGTAACGACGCTGATGCTGCTGAAGGCCATCGCCCCGGCGGCCAAAATCGGGCTGAGTTGCCGTAGGAAATCGGGCGCCCACTCGAACGGGGCCAGCACGCCGGCAGCGATGGGGATGAGAATGACGTTGTAGCCGAAGGCCCAGAACAGATTCTGGTGGATGTTGCGCATCGTGGCCCGCGACAGGCGAATGGCCTGGGGCACGCTGCGCAGATCGCCGCGCATCAGCGTCACGTCGGCCGTCTCCATGGCCACGTCCGTGCCCGTGCCGATGGCAAAGCCCACGTCGGCCTGGGCCAGCGCCGGGGCGTCGTTGATGCCGTCGCCGACCATGCCGACGCGCCCCTCGTGCCCCTCGCGGCTGAACTCAGCCTGCAACTGCTTGACATAAGCCGCTTTCTCGCCCGGCAGCACCCCGGCCAGCACGCGGTCAATGCCCGCCTCGCGGCCGATGGCCGCCGCCGTGGCCTCGTTGTCGCCGGTCAGCATGACCACCGTCAGCCCCATCTGCCGCAGCGCCCGCACCGCTTCGGCCGAGCCGTCCTTGATGGTGTCGGCCACGCCGATGAGGGCGACGGCCTGGAGTGACGAGTGACGAGCGACGAGTGACGAGTCAAGAGTGGCGGGTAGCGAGTGGCGGGTGGCGATAGCTCCATTCGCAGTAGCGGAGTCCGCATCCTCAGATGCGGGATGGGTGGCGAGTGGCGAGTGGCGGGTGGCGATAGCTCCATTCGCAGTAGCGGAGTCCGCATCCTCAGATGCGGGATGGGTGGCGGGTGGCGAGTGGCGGGTGGCGATAGCTCCATTCGCAGTAGCGGAGTCCGCATCCTCAGATGCGGGACGGGGGGCGGGTGGCGAGTGGCGGGTGGCGAGTGGCGAGTTAAGAGTGGCAGCGGCGGTCAGCGTTCGGCCGTCGGCGGTCACTTCCGTCGCCACCCACATCGTCGTCCGCGCCGCCGCTTCCAACTCGGCAGCCCGTTCGGCCAGCCCATTGAGGGCCACGCCCTCGCGCTCCATTAGCCGCCGGTTGCCGACCAACACCCGCTGCCCATCCACCACGGCACTGATGCCATGCCCGGCGATGGCCTCGAACTGCTGCGGCGACGACAGCGCCAGCCCGCGCGCCTCGGCCGCCCGCACAATGGCCTCGCCCAACGGGTGCTCACTGCCCCGCTCGGCCGACGCGGCCAAACGCAGCGCTTGTTCTTCATTCGTAATTCGTAATTCGTAATTCGTAATTACGTCCGTCACCGCCGGCTCCCCCCGCGTAATCGTCCCCGTCTTGTCGAGCACGATGGCGTCCAGCCGGTGGGCCTGCTCCAGCGCGGCGCTGTTCTTGAACAGGATACCCGCCTCGGCCCCCTTGCCCACGCCGACCATGATCGAAGTCGGCGTGGCCAGCCCCATGGCGCAGGGGCAGGCAATGACCAGCACGGCGATGAGACGCAGCAGCGCCGGCACGAACTCCGCCCCGGCCAGCAGCCAGACGACGAACGTCAGCAGCGCCAGAGCGATGACCGCCGGCACGAACCACGCCGCCACGCGATCAACCACGCGCTGGATGGGGGCCTTGCTGCCCTGGGCGCTCTCCACCATGCGGATGATCTGGGCCAGGACGCTATCCTTGCCGACGCGCTCGGCCGTGACGGTCAGCAGCCCCTGCCGATTGAGCGTCGCGCCGATGACGGCATCGCCGGCGGCCTTGTCCACTGGCAAGCTCTCGCCGGTGATCATGCTCTCGTCCACCGACGAACGCCCCTCGACGACGCGGCCGTCCACCGGGATCTTCTCGCCCGGCCGCACGCGCAGCACGTCGCCGGTCACGACTTCGGCCACGGGTACGTCCAGCTCTATGCCATTGCGCACGACGCGGGCCGTCTTCGGTTGCAGGCCGATGAGCTTCTTGATCGCCTCGCTCGTCCGCCCCTTGGCCCGCGCCTCCAGCAGCTTGCCGGCAACGATGAGGGTGATGATGACGGCCGAGGTCTCGAAGTAGAGGTGGTGGCCCAGGGCCATGCTGCCGGCCGTCTTGAACAGCAGCACAGCCACGCTGTAAAAGTAGGCCACCGACGAGCCGAGGGCTACCAGCACGTCCATGTTGGCGCTGCCGTTGCGCAGGCTCTTGAACGCGCCGGTGTAGTAGTCCCAACCGACGTAGAACTGCACCGGCGTGGCCAGCAGCAGGAAGAGCCAGTCCACCCACAGGGCATTGGCCCATGCGCCCAGCAGCCCCAGGTCGCGGCCCATGCTCAGCAGGAAGAGCGGCAGCGTGAAGACCGTGCCCACCAGCAGCCGGCGCTTCTGGTGGGCGATCTCCGCCTCGCGGGCGGCGGCTTCGGCGTCGGGGGCTTCCTCGCCGGCGGCCGTCTCCACCACGTCGTAGCCCGCCCGGCGCACGGCGGCCACCAGGTCGGCCCGCGTCGTGGCCCCCGGCGCAAAGCGCACCGTGGCCCGCTCGCTGGCCAGATTGACCGTGGCGTCGAGCACGCCGTCGGTCTTCTTCAGACGCCGCTCGATTGTCGCCGCGCAGTTGGCGCAGGTCATGCCCAGCAGCGGCAACTCGACTTCGGCCGTGGGCACGTCGTAGCCGGCGCGGCGGATGCGCGCG
>WBZP01000740.1_pt1 | contig 12687 bp, 14 predicted proteins | sample 5204301 | NCBI WGS metagenome assembly WBZP01 (sample SAMN12412401, study PRJNA552823) | activated sludge metagenome | isolation source: activated sludge from nitrification reactor of wastewater treatment plant... | place: USA: Pennsylvania | collected 2017
GAGTATGGCTGGCAGCCGGGCAACATCTGGGGCACCGATCCGCTCTACATCAAGACGACGAAGACCAACGGCCAGAGCCCCGAGATCTTCTACTACCAGAACGACCACCTCGGCACGCCGCAGAAGGCGGTCGACAGTCAGGGGAGCGTGGTTTGGGAGGCGAAGGCGTTGGCGTTTGGGGAGGCGACGGTCGGACAAGGATCAACTATCGCCAATCCGCTCAGGTTTCCGGGGCAGTACTACGACGCGGAGACCGGGACACATCAGAATTACTTCAGGGATTATGCCCCGCCGGAAGGACGGTACGTACAGGTGGATCCGATCGGAATGAGAGGAGACATCAATTACTACACCTATGTTGGCGACAATCCGTCCAGTTATGCGGATCCTATGGGATTGGACGCGTGGTTTCACGAAACACTGCGCGTATACACAGATATGAGTGCAAATAAAACTGAAGTGTATACGCCAAGTGACGGCAAAATTTTCGAGTTTGAGTCGAGAAACAAAGTGTCTGGTTCAGTTGAACCAGATGCGGACGGCCCGTATAGCGGTTTTTTTACGTTTTGTCAGTATCCGAACAGCACAGAAATGGGTACCGCAAAATGGCGTACAACTGATAAGCGATTAAGGTGGATTCACGGTGGCGGTAGTAACCGAGTGCTAGCTCCGAGACCACTAGCCCCACGCCAAGGCTGGGTGCCGACACACGGGTGTATTCGTGCACAAAATGAAGACGTTGAACGTCTTTGCGCCATCTCAACGACATGGAAACGTAGCAATCCAGGAAAGCAAATATCGTATGTTCGCGAATAGCAGAATCCCTCAAATCGCAATTTTTACCGGCAGCTTGTTCGTTCTCATAGCTGCTGGTGCTGCTAATGCGGCCGACTATTACCGATGCGTTCTTGGCTACTGCTTAGGTGACCGGTCATTTGAGAGTCTGCGTCGAGATAGTGGAGCTACGCATAGTAAGCAGATTCCAGAAAATGACCGTTCAAGGACAGTATGCACATATTTACCGCATATTTCTGCTTCTTTGCTATTCCAGTATTCGGGTGATGCTCCACTCGAGAAGGCGGGTTTAGGCATGATCATGATTACTCAAGTTGATCTTTGCAAGAACCATCCGATCAAGAATTTCTCCTCAAAAAATGAGAATGGAATTCTTTCACTATTAGGTAAAGATAAGCAGGACGTACTCAAGATCTACGGAACCCCCGCAACCACGATTAACGTGACGGATGATGAACGGTCAAACGCTAGGTACAAAAAATTACTGATCGGAAGCAAGTTTGGTGGTGAGTGTTATATCTATGGTGATATTTCTCAAAAAGTTAACCTAACAAATGAATTTTGCTTTGATTCCAGCGGACGGGTGATGACCATCCGGTTCGTAGATATGCCATAAGACGAAACGGGTCAGCTTCATTTGGATCGACGCAAGCAACAATAACCAATCACAGTACCAACCGAACAACTTTTTCTAACGCGTTACAACTTAATGCTCGTTTCCCGCATATTCCGCTCCCGCCAGAAGAGCATCACCTCGTTCTCGCTTGCTGTGGGCCAAGATTCCGTCCTCGGGATTTCCGGTCTTCCGGCTCAACCTGCATCCGTTACGCCGCACTGTTTGCCAATCGAGGCTGGCGCGAATGCACCAGCGCGTGCTGTGGCTAGTGCTTTACGGGCAATGTTCGATACGGACGGGGCTCCGACTATCGCCAATCTGGTCTTGTCCAGCCACTACTGCCGCTATCTCTCGTTGCCTTGGAGCGATGTGCTGCTTGATGCGACATCGGGTGCAGACTACCTTCGGCGGGCATTCGCCGATGCCTATGGAGACGGTGCCGCTGACTGGGAAATCGTCATTCCTGATATGTCCTATGGCCAGACGGTTGTTGCCTGTGCTGTCGATCACGCCGTGCTCGATCAAGTGCGTGACGCTTCGCTTGCGTCGCGGCTGACGCACGTACGCCCCTACTTTTCGGCCGCCTACGAATCGTTCCGCAAGCAGATTGATGCCGCAAACGCGGTGTTCGCCGTCGTCGAAGAAGGCTTGATGACGGTCGGGCGTATCTGTGAGCGCTCAGTCGTTGAGGTTGACGTGCTACCAGCTGGAGATGCGTGGCCGAAGATCCTCGTGGCGTGGTTGTCGAGAACGTCGCTGCTGGAAGGTGAACCCGGCCCGGTGTTCGTGGCTTGCCCGCCGGCGTGGCGGGGGAGCGCCCCGCAGGAAACCGGCGCCGACTGGCGTTTCCTCGAATGGCCCGAGCCGGTCCGCGAACTGGTAGCGGCCAACCCGGCCCTCTCCTTGGCTGCCTGCCTGCAATGATGCCGCGTCCGCTGATCCACGATTTCATTCCGCCGCGCGGCCAGGCGCGCAGGCGGTTGCCGCTGCTTGGCCTGTTGTTTGTCCTGCTGGTCGGGATGGCGTTTGCCTATTTCGATGTGTCGCAAACGGTTTCTCTGCTGCGGGCCGAGAAGCGGGCACGCGAAACGACGGCGCTCGCAGTCGTGGACGCGCCGCGCCGCAGTGCCGAGGAAGCGCGGGCGCTGCGTCAGGAAGTGCAGGCGGTGAATCGTCAGATTCGCCAGCTGAATCAGTCCTGGGAGACGCTGTTCGGCGATCTGCGCACGTTCCCGGGTGGTGCCGTTCGGCTGCTGGGGGTCGATGTCGAGGCGCGTACCGGGAGCGTGCGGGTAACCGGCGTGGCGGCCGATGCTACGACGATGGCGGACTATGCCGCCTACCTCGCGGACAAGAAATCGCTGCGCTCAGTGGTGCTCTCGCGGCACGAGGCCGAGGGCGGAGGCCTGCGCTTCGTGATCGATGCTAAATGGTCGGTGGCGGAATGATGAACCATTTGCAGACGATGGGCGCCGGCTGGCTGCGCTGGCAACTGGCCCGCCTGCAGCGCCGCTGGGGTTGGCCGCTGTGGGCGGCATTGGCGATGCTGGCCGCCATTGTTGTGCTCGGCACGCTGGTGTGGCAGCTCGACGCCGAGTCGAAGCGGCTCGGGGCTTTCCGGAACGGTGTCGTACAGCCGGAGCCGCCGCGCCCGCGCAAGCCGGTGACCGAGAGCGACCTGAAGGATTACTACGACATGCTGCCGCACGAGGAAGAGCGCTTCGCCCTCGTGAAGCGCGTACTGCTGGCGGCGGAGAAGCACGGCGTGCTGCCGCAGCATGCCGATTACAAACTTGAGGGCGAGGCGATGACTCGCGTGGTCCGCTATCAGATGAGCCTGCCGCTCAAGGGCGATTTTTCAAGGATTCAGGCGTTTCTCGTCGATGCGCTCAATGAAAACCGTTCGCTGGCGATCGATTCGATCAGCCTGCGTCGTGAAACGGTTGAACGTAGCGATGTCGAGGCGCGGGTGCAATTCAGCGTATTGATGGTGCAGTTATGAGACGGATTCGGGTAACTCGGCGCGGGGCAGTACTGGGCAGCGTGCTGCTGCTGAGCATTGCCGCCGCAGTGGCGGTTTCGAAGGACCGGCCGGGCAGCGTGGTTGCCGTGGCCGAGCGCGCCAAGGGGCGAACGCCTGCGGGGCCGGCCGCGGTGGCTCAGGGGGATACTTTCGCGACTGCGGGGGATGGGCAGCTTGCCCGTGTCAATGCGCGGCAAATGGAAGGCGACATGAGCCCGCTGTTCGAGGCGACGCGCAAGGCGGCACCGGAACGGCACGCACGGGCGGCGGAGGCTCCGAGCGAGCCGGTGGCGCCGCCACTGCCGTTCCGCTATCTCGGGCAGATGACGGATGAGGGGCGCGTGACGCTCTTCCTTTCGGTGAATGAACGGAATATCGCGGTAAGGGCGGGCGAGACGATCGACGACCAGTACCGCATCGATTCGATAGATAACGGTGTGGCGGTGTTTACGTATCTGCCGCTGAAACACAGGCAGACGTTGCCGGTTGGGGAGAGGTCGTGAGTTTCTGGTCGTGCAGGGCGGCGGTGGTCGCCGCGGTGGTTCTGCTGTGCGGTTGCGCAGCGGAACGGATGTTCAACGAAGGCCGCGACATGGTGTCGGCGGGGCAGACGCTGGAAGGGTTCGCCAAGATCGAGGCGGCCATCAAGGAAGACCCGAAGAACACGGAGTACCGGGTTTACCTGACGAACCGTCGCGAGGCGGCGATCACCAGCCTGCTGGCGCGCGCCGATCTGGCGCGCAGCCAGGGACGGCTGGCTGATGCGGAGACGGCGTATCGGGAAGTGCTGGCCCTCGATTCGCGCAACCAGCCGGCGCAAGTCGGGATGGAACGGCTCGTTGGCGACCGGCGCCACAAGCAGCAGATGGTGGATGCCGAGGCGCTGTTCAAGAAGGACGACTTGCGCGGTGCCGGCGACATCGTACGGACGATCCTCTCGGAAAACCCGCAGCAGCGCGAGGCCCGCAATCTGGATGCGCGGATCACCGAGAAGATGGCGAAACAGGTGAAGCCGGATCTGAAACTTGCCGAATCGTTCCGTAAGCCGGTCAGCCTCGAATTCCGCGATGCGCCGTTGCGCTCGGTGTTTGAGGTAATCGCCCGGGTGTCCGGCTTCAACTTCGTCTACGACAAGGATATCCGGCCCGATCTGAAGGTGACGATCTTCGTGAAGAACAGTTCGATCGAGGATGCGATCAAGATCCTGTCGGTGACGAACCAGCTGGAATACCGGGTGCTGAACGAGAATTCGATCCTGATCTATCCGAACACACCGCAGAAGATCAAGGATTACCAGCCGCTGGTAGTGCGCAGCTTCTACCTCGCGAACACCGATGCCAAGCAGGTGGCAAATACGCTGAAGACGATCCTGAAGACCAAGGATCTGGTGATCAACGAGAAGCTGAACATGCTGATCATGCGCGATACGGCCGATGCCGTGCGTCTGGCTGAAAAGATCGTGTCGCTGGAAGACCTCAACGAGCCGGAAGTGATGCTGGAAGTGGAGGTGCTTGAAATCAAGCGCTCGAAGCTGCAGGAACTGGGCGTGAAATGGCCGGATCAGCTGACGTTGTCGGTGCCGGCGGGAACGTCGCTGTACGACCTGCGGCACCTGACATCGTCCAGCGTGGATGCGTCGCTCACGAACGCGGTGATCTCGGCGAAGAAGGATGACACGGACGCGAACATCCTGGCCAACCCTAGAATCCGGGTCAAGAACCGCGAGAAGGCGAAGATCCTGATCGGCGACCGGGTGCCGGTGATCACCACGACTTCGACCTCGACGGGTTTCGTGGCGGACAGCGTGAACTATGTCGACGTTGGTCTCAAGCTCGAAGTTGAGCCGAACATTTACCTCGACGACGAGGTGTCGATGAAGGTTCAACTCGAGGTGAGCAACATCGTGAAGGAGGTCGTCAGCCGCTCCGGGACGCAGGCCTACCAGATCGGTACGCGCAATGCGAACACGGTGCTGCGCCTGCGCGATGGCGAGACTCAGGTGCTGGCCGGCCTGATCAGTGACGAAGACCGCAAGGTGGCGAACAAGGTGCCGGGGCTTGGCGACCTGCCGATTGTCGGCCGCCTGTTCTCGCGCAACAAGGATGAAACCCAGAAGACCGAGATCGTTCTCTCGATCACGCCGCGTCTTGTTCGCACGATCCGTCGCCCCGAGATGCTGAACGCGGAATTCGAGTCGGGTACGGAAACCTCGCTGGGCGGTCGTCCGCTCGCGATGTCGGCGGCTGCGGAACCGGCGGGGAAGGGCAAGGCTGAAGGCACAGGCGCTACCGGCAAGGCGCCGGCTACCGGAGGTGCCGGTACAGCCGCACCGGCAGCAGCACCGCAACAGGGGCAAACGGCAGCGCAGGCCGCAGCAGCAGCTTCCGCCGTGACGGGGGGCGCTGCCTCCGATACCGGGGTCAGGCCGGTCGTTGCGCCGGAGGTTTCTGAGACGGCCAACTCGCCGCCCAAGACATCGTCATCGATCGTCGATGGCGTCACGCTGGCGTGGCAGGGACCACAGCAGGTGCGCTCGGGTGAGCAGTTCAGCACGGTTCTGCGGATGCAGAGCGGTCAGAGCATCAACGGCGTTGCCGGGCTGGTGGCGTTCGACCCGGCCTATGTGCAGGTCGTTGGGGTTTCCGAAGGGGACTTTTTCGGCAAGGGCGGCGTGCAGACGAACTTCTCGAGCCGGGTCGATCCGGTCTCCGGGAAGGTGTTCATCGTGGCGATTCGCCAGGGTGGGGCGATCAACGGTGCCGGGACGCTAGCGACGGTGACCTTCAAGGCGGTGAAGAGCGGCCCGCAGACGGCGATCCAGGTGCTGTCGATGACGCCGGAGCCGGAAGGGTCGGTGGCGCCGGTGCCGCTAGAGCATGTGTTGAGCGTGAACTGAGTACGGCATGCTGCGCAGGGAGTCGGGTTTTACATTCATCGAACTTGCCGTGACGCTGGCGATCATGGGCGTGCTGGCCGCCGTTGCCGTGCCGATGATCGAATTGGTGAGCCAGCGGCACAAGGAGCGTGAATTGCGCACGGCACTGAGCCAGATTCGCGAGGCGATCGATGCCTACCGGCGTGCGACCGATCAGGGCCGCATTCCGGTCAAGATCGGCGACTCGGGCTACCCGAAGTCGCTGAACGATCTGGTCGATGGCGTGGCGGATGCGAAGTCGCCGCAGCGGCAGAAGATGTATTTCCTGCGCCGGCTGCCGCGTGACCCGATGCACCCCGACCCGACGGTTGCAGCAGCCGATACCTGGGGCAAGCGCAGCTATGCCTCGCCGCCCGATGCGCCGCAGGAAGGTGAAGATGTGTTCGACGTGTATTCGCTGGCCAACGGCAAGGGGATCAATGGCATTCCCTACCGGGAGTGGTGACGATGCCGAAAACTCAACCCTTGATGCGTAGTGTCGGGAGTCGCGTGTCGCGCGGTTTCACGCTGATCGAGATGCTGGTGGTGATGGCAGTGGTGGCCTTGCTGCTTTCCATTGCCGTGCCGCGCTATTTCAATAGCCTGGATCGCTCGAAGGAGAGCGCCCTGCGCCAGAACCTGAAGGTGATGCGCGACGGGATCGACAAGTTCTATACCGATCAGGGGCGTTATCCGGAGTCGCTGGATGAACTGGTGCAGAAGCGTTACTTCCGTGCGCTTCCAGTCGACCCGGTTACCGATAGCGACAAGACGTGGATCGGCGTGCCGTCGACCGAGGCCGACAAGAAGGGGATCGTCGACGTGAAGAGCGGTGCCCCGGGAGAGGCTTCCGACGGCAAGCCATTCGAGCAGCTATGAGCGGGCGCGGTGCTATTCGGGGTGCGCCTTGGGTCTCGGCGGCGGGATTCACCTATATCTGGACGCTCTTCGCGGTGGCACTCTCCGGGGTCGGCATGATGATCGGCGCCGAACTATGGGCGACGACCGTGAAGCGCGAGCGTGAGAGCGATCTGATCTTCGTGGGGCGCCAGTTTCGGGATGCGATCGGACGCTATTACGATGCGACGCCGGGCGGCGCGAAGCAGTATCCGCCCTCGCTGGAGGAACTGCTGCAGGATTCGCGCTTTCCTGCGATGCGGAGGCACCTGAGAAAGATCTATCCCGACCCGGTGACCGGAAAGCCGGATTGGGAGCTGGTACGCGTGAATGGGCGAATCGTCGGGGTGCATTCGAAATCGGACGACCGACCGATGAAGATTGCCGGATTCGATCTCACGGAATCGTCATTTCAGGGCAAGGAGAAATACAAGGAATGGATATTCACTTATCCGCACGACGTGCTGCTGCGCCCCGAAGTCCGTCCGAAGACCGCACCGGGGCAGATACAGTCGGGCTCGGACTCATCCATGCAATTCCCGCCCTTACCCGTTCAGGAGGTCCAGTCCGGTGCGTTTCCAAGATGATTTGATTTCCCGTTTCCGGCTTGCAGGGCTGATTGCCGTCTCTCTGCTTGTCGGACCGGCGTATGGCGAGGAAGTGCGTAGTCGTCCCCAAGTCGAGAAGCGGATACCCGCGTCCGGCAAGGAGGCTTTGCAGTGTCCCGCACCAGGTGCTGGCGAGATGCCGCGTGCCGCAGCACCGAAACGCGAGGTCTCCTGTTACGTCGATTGGCCGCGCGCCGCGGAGATGCTGCGATCTCCTGCCGCCGTGGCAATCGACGTGCGCCCGGCGGCGACTTATACCGCTTCGCACCTGCCGGGTGCGTTGAATATCGCGACCGATCAGATCAAGAGCAAATCGTTTCTGGCGGGCAAGCCAATGCTGGTCTATGGCAGTGGCAGGAGCGACCCGCGCCTGGAGGAACTTTGCGCGGAAATGAAAGCAACGAAGGGTGGCGGCGGGCTGAAGATTCTTTCTGGCGGCATGGTGGCCTGGGCCCGTGCGCAGGGTAGCGAACCGGCGGCGCCAGCGAGTGCGCCGGACATTAGATCTCTGGCCGAACTTTCCGCGACTGAATTGATCGCGGAATTGCAGGCGGGTGATAGCCAGCTGGTCCGGGTATCCCCGAAATACGCTCACCCGGAAATCGACGCCCGCAGCGTGCGCGTGGAAGGCCACCTTTCTCCAGATTCGCTGGCTGCAGCATTACAGCGTTCGAAGGGAGCGAAGGCTTATCGGCGCGTTGTGCTGGTCGGGGTGAACGATATTGGCCGCAAGGAGCTGCAGGACGTTCTGACATCTTCTCGCAGCGGTGTTCCGGTCTTCTTCTATGCAGGCGATCTGCAGCAGTTCGAGGCTTCGCTGAAGCAGATGAATGCGCTCTGGGCAAAGAAGACCAGGGGTCCGGTTGCATCGAAATGCAGTTTTTCTTGAGCGCGCGGCCCTTCGGATACCTTCTTGCGGCGGCGATGCTGCTTTCCGTCTCGGCCACAGGCCACGCGGAAGTAGGGGCAACGGATGGCATCAGTAAGATCGTCCGTTTTGGTTTGACGGTGCGCAACCCGCTGGATCGTGCGGTCCAGGGCGAATCGCTGCTCGTCTATGCGCCGGCCGAGACGAGCAATCAACGCGTTGTTCGCCTCGAGGCCTCGCATCCTTATCGCCTCGTTACCGATGGGCGAGGTAATCAATTGATGGCGTTCCCGATCGATTCGCTGGCGCCGCACGCGACAATGCGCGTTTCGGTGACGGCGACGGTCGAATTGGCGACAGTGCCACCGCTTGCTACATTGGGTGCCGACGGTGTTTTCCTGCGCTCGGAGGCGTTCATCGAAGCCGACGACGCAGGTATCCGGGAGGTCGCGAAGCGCCTGATCGATGCGGGCGAGCCAGACCGTTTCGTGGATCGCGTCTATGAGTGGGTCAGACGCCGGATTCGCTATGCGGGTTTCGTTGCGGAAGATCTGGGCGCGCTGTCGGCGTTCCGGACCGGGCAGGGGGACTGCTCCGAATACGCTTATCTCGTCGCGGCGCTGAGTCGAGCCGCCGGGATACCGGCGAGGGTCATGGGTGGGTTCGTGGTGCCTTCAAACGCTGTGCTCAAGTCCAACGAATATCACAACTGGGCCGAGGTCTATGTCGACGGTCGCTGGCAGTTGGTCGATGCGCAGAAGGGGGCGCTCAGGGAGCCTTTGGCGAATTACGTATCGACACGGGTTGTCGTGCGCCAGGGCGAGGATGAGACGCGGCGCTTCTTCCACCGCTATCTTTCGCCGGGCGGTGTGCTGAAGGTGGAGATGGATTGATCGCGCGGCGCGCGCTTTCAGCGGAAATGACCATGGCAAAAATCTATCGATGCCCGAAATGCGATTCCCGTTTTGATCCACCGCTGCATGGCGAATCGGAATGCCCGAGCTGCGGGATATGGTTTCACAAATGGCAGGAGGAGGGCGAGGTGCCTGCTGCCGAGGTGGCGCAAAACACACCCGATGCGCTAGCGGATAAGGGTGATCCTGTGGTCTATGGCGGTCACCTGCTGGTACTGCTGCTGATCGCCGTCTGGGGCGTTCGTCTCGCGAGCTACGACTACAGAACCGGCGAGATCAATGAATCGTTCATGCACAGTATCCTGTTGCCGATTCATGAGGCAGGGCACGTGCTCATGATTCCGCTCGGGGAGTTTCTTGCCGTATTCGGCGGAAGTCTGTTCCAGGTTGCGCTGCCCTTAGGTATCGGTGCGGCATTCCTTCTCCGCCAGCGCGACCCGTTCGGTGCGGCGGTCTGCCTGTGGTGGGCCGGCGCGAGCCTTGTCGATATCTCGCCCTATATCTGGGATTCGATCAACCCGCAGCTACTACTTCTCGGCGGCCGCACCGGTGAAGATGGCCCACATGACTGGATCTACCTGCTCGAACGCCTCGGCATCCTGCATCGTGCGCATGGACTGGGCATCATCGTCCATCACCTCGGCGTCCTCGTGATGCTTGCCGGTGTTGCGCTGTGCGGCCGGTGGGCGTGGCTGCGGAAGCACTGGGTCCTGGGCGGCGTTTAGACACGAGTTATAGGAATCGCGGTCCCGGATCAATCGTTCTTGCCGGTTTTACGGTATTGATCGCCAGGCGACGATGGTTTCGCCGTATCGCTCAGCTCGAACAGGCAATCCACATACGGTTTGACCTCGCTCCAGGAGCGCCTGTCACGGTAGAGATCGACCAGCATCCGCGAGGCCGCGATGGCTTCCGCCTTGCGTTCCACGACATGGCTCACCATGGCGGTACGCTCATCTTCCGCGTCGTGGAGGTGGCCATCCTGTGATCCGTAGCTGTGAAATTCGACGATCCGACCCGGCTTCCGATACTGGTCGCTACCGGCACAGAAGCCGGCACTAGACTCGGCTTCCCGTTGAGTGTGGCTGCTCGAGAAGGAATCCTGCACCGTGTGCAGGATCGACCCGAAGGCAATGTCCTTGATGCTCGGCAGCAGCTTGTCCTGACGTCCGAGAATGTAGAGATCGGCGACCGTCCATTCGGTACAGGAAAAGCGCTCGGCGATGAATGGGATATCGACCTGCGCAAGCCGCTGGGAAGGTTTGAAGTCGCCAACTGCAACCCGCCAGGCGAACTGGATCCAGGCCTGGATTTGCGCCTGGCTTTCCGCGGCCGGCATATTGTCGCGGACCGCCATGGAGTGCAGGAACTGCAGGTCACCGTAATGCGAGCGGGTCAGCAGGTTACCGAGGGCAACGTGCTTCTTGCCTGCCTTGTCAGCTGGGCACCCAGCGATGGCGCCGCCCTTGGCGGTGAACTTCTCGGCTTCCGTAAAGATGCAGTACCAGCATTCCGGCTGGGTCGAGAAGCGGATTGTCTGGCTGGTCGTACAGGCGGATCCGCCAGTCAAAAATTTCTTGCAGCGCTTTCCCTCGTTCTTCCGAAGCTGGAACGGGGGCAGGTCATTCCAGCGGACGCCGTAGATAACGAAGGCTGTCGCGAACGGGGCATCGCGCACAGCACATTCTTCGTCGTCGGCGAGCACGGAAGGGTCGACCGGGCAGTAGAAAGCGAGCTGCGTGATTTCCTCATGAACCGGGCGTTTGACGAGCTTCCCGAGCTTTCCTGCCACCTTGGCCAGCGTCGATTCCGGTTCGTTGGTCATGCGCGCTTCGAAGCCGCTGCCGAGCGGAGCGATCTGAAACGCATGGGCGCTACCGAAGCCCATAAATATTGCGAACAGCAATGCGTGGCGCAGAGATGCGAGGCTACGCCGCAGGAGTGTGGAGGCCATAGTGAGCTCCCAGGAACAATGTCGAAGATCTTGTGAGGATAACTCCGTCCGAGACTCAAATGGCATTATTCATTCGGTTATCATTCGAAATTGTCTGGACAAAACGATGGAGCATTCATGGCCGACGACGTGATGGGAGATCCAATTTTTGAGCTGGAGCTTGATTCCAATGGGGGCACCCTGGCACCGACATCTGGTCAGGAATGCCTGGTGTGGATTGAAGCCGAACGAAAATTCTGGCAGTGGATTACCCAAATTTCCGGTGGAAATCATCGCAATGCACTGGACCATGCCATAAACCCGCTACATCAGGCTTTCAGCGAGGCCCAGCAAGCAATTGGCTACGAGCATTCAAATCCGTCCGAGTTCAAATCGCGGATGCTTAGAGCGTCGCAGTTTCTGCAGGAGTGCTATGGCAACAAAAACAGATTTCCGCATAGCTCAACGCCTCTGGCAAAGCGCGTCGAGCAGATACGCCATCGAGATCCGCTCGAAGCCCAAGCTTATTTGTATGTCCATCTTCCCCAGAAAAATGGTTACCAGTTCGATGCTCGGGATACTTCGTCCTGGCGGGGGTTCGTTGAAGGTCTAATCGAACGATATGGGATTTCAGCGATTTCGGAGGAGAAACACCAAGCGCTGCTGGAAAGCCTTGATGAACTCCGATCCAAGTTTGAGCGGGTTCTGGGACAGAAGCGCAAGGACGTCAGCCGCCTGCACAAGGATTTTTCTCAGCAGAAGGACGCTATCGATTTGCAGCGAACGAAATTTGAGGAGGAAGTTTCCGCTTTTTTTCAGAGAAACCAGGACTCTCATGATTTGAAAATTGCCGAACACGAAAAACGGATGGCAACGCTTCAGAATACTTTTCGCGAAGAAATGGCACTCCGGGCTCCCGTTGCATACTGGGAGGGTAGAAAAGAACATCACGAGGGTAGGGCGATTATTGCAGGATGGTGGGCGTTCGGTTCAATGGCAGGATTAGCGGGAATTCTCGGGTTGGCGGCCTATTGGGTTCTCGGTACGCTGGGCGCAGACGGAAAGCCGGAGACCTGGCGGGTTGCCGTGTTGGCACTCGTAGGAGCATTGGGCGTGTGG